>Ga0307374_10005737_pt1 | contig 19937 bp, 19 predicted proteins | sample OX3MG_FD_202532 | JGI IMG/M metagenome (GOLD analysis project Ga0307374, IMG submission 202532) | Soil microbial communities from Risofladan, Vaasa, Finland - OX-3 | ecosystem: Environmental > Terrestrial > Soil > Coastal area > Acid sulfate soil | place: Finland: Risofladan, Vaasa | collected...
CATGCACGCGCAGCATGTTTTCAAGGTGAATACGATTGAGCGGCGTTTCGCGGAGGCAAAGCACCAGCGTCCGCCGTTCTTTCAGACAAACATCCGCGGCGCGCGTCAGCAGATCGTCACTGGTACCGGAAGCGATCGCGCCCAACGCGCCCGCCGAGCACGGGATCACGACCATGCCATCGATGAGTGCGCTTCCCGACGCAATGGATGCGCCAACGTCGCGATTCGGCAGAAGTTCAATTTTCTTCGCGGCCGTCCCAGTCAGCAGGCCAGGCAGCTTCTTCGGTTCTTGGGCGACGATGCCCAGTTCGGTCGCAATCAAGCGCAAGCCCGCGTCGCTCGCCACAAAATAGACGTGGCCAACGCGCGCATCAGCATCCAGTGCATGCAGGATTGTCTGCGCATAGATAGCGCCGCTCGCTCCTGTCACGCCAATCGTGATGACCTTGCCTTCAGTGTGCGCCATTAGGAGATGAACCCCGCGATGGGCCGAATTCTTGAGTCTAGGCAGCCGCTTCCCGCAAAGTCAAGGCGCTGAAATGCTAGAATGCTCGTTCTTTCGGGATGCGATATGAACGAATCCGACATTCGCGAATTTTTGGCCGCAGTGAAAAAGGGACGCCTGTCGTCCGAACAGGCGGTGGCGCGCCTGAAAAATCTTCCGTTCGAGGATCTTGGCTTTGCCAAAATTGATCATCATCGCTCACTGCGCCAGGGCTATCCCGAAGTGATTTTCGCGCGCGGCAAATCTCCCAAGCAGGTGGCGGAAATCGCTCGAGGAATGCTGCGCGCGAAATCCACGCACAACATCTTGATCACGCGCGCCGATATGAAAACGTACCGCGTGGTGCGACGCTTTGCACGCGGAGCAAAATTCCACGAACTGTCTGGCGCGATAACCATTCGCCGGAGCAACGCTGTCTCTGGCAAGGGGCTGATTCTGGTTGTTACCGCCGGCACCAGCGATATTCCGGTCGCCGAAGAAGCTCTTGTTACCGCGGAAATGTTGGGGAACCGCGTCGAGGCACTTTATGACGTTGGCGTGGCCGGCTTGCACCGGTTGCTCAAGCATCGCGACAAGCTCGCCGCGGCGCGCGTGATTATTTGCGCCGCCGGAATGGAAGGGGCGCTACCGAGCGTCGTCGCGGGGCTCGTCAGCGTGCCGCTAATAGCTGTGCCGACCAGCATTGGTTATGGGGCAAGCTTTTCAGGGCTAACGGCTCTGCTTGCCATGCTCAACAGTTGCGCGTCCAACATCAGCGTGGTCAACATCGACAATGGATTCGGCGCAGCGTGCGTTGCAAGCTGCATAAATCACTTGTAAAGCTTTGCAACGCGGCAGGAATTTCCACGAGGGCGCGCGCTAACACAACGCCGCAATCACTGCTTCAGCGAGCGGCCCTTCCTCTTCGACGAAAACCGTGCGTAAGTCGATCACCAGCCGATCTTCTTCGATTCGTGCAATCACCGGCGTCCCGCTTGCTGGCCGGCGGAGCCGCTCCTCAATCTGCGCGGCGGAATAGAGGCGGCTCGCGATAGCGATCAAACTCGTTGGCAATTTCTGATCAGGAGTCGAACCACCGCCAATCACCGACGAGCCTTCGCGAATTTCGAGTACCACGCCATCCAGCAGCCGACCGGTCAATCGCGCCACAAACGCGCGCGCCCGTTGCTCAATTTCACTCGCCGTCATCCGGATCATCCGCAGCGCTGGAATTTCGTTCCACGCGCTTCGCCGATACGCGCGCAGAGTCATTTCCAAGACGGCAATCGTCAATTTGTCCACGCGCAGCGCACGGAACAGCGGATTGCGCCGAATTCGCTCCACAATACTCTTCTTGCCTGCGATGATTCCCGCCTGCGGGCCGCCGAGCAATTTATCGCCGCTGAACGTAACCACATCCACCCCCGCGTCGAAGCTCGTGCGCGCAATGGGTTCATCGATTCCAACACTGGAAAGATCGATCAAGCAGCCTGAGCCAAGGTCCTCCACCACCGGAATCCCCAAACGCCTGCCTACCGCGACAAGCTCCTCGAGCTTCGGTCTTTTTGTGAAGCCAACGATGCGGAAATTCGACGGATGCACGCGAAGAAGAAGGCGCGTTCGCTCGGTCACAGCGCGTTCGTAGTCGGCAATCCGCGTCCGATTCGTCGTACCTACTTCGCGCAGTTCAACGCCGCTTTGCGTCATAATGTCGGGAATACGAAACCCGTCGCCAATTTCAATCAACTCTCCGCGCGACACGATCACTTCAGCGCCTTTTGCCAGAGTGTTCAGAGTCAGGAAAACCGCCGCGGCGTTGTTGTTCACAACGATGGCTGATTCCGCGCCCACCAGCGTCGCCAGCAGCTTATTCGTGTGAACGTCGCGCTTCCCGCGCGCTCCTTCAGCGAGGTCATACTCAAGGTTGGAATAGCGCGTGGCCGTCGCGGCAAGATGCTCCGCAGCCGATTTCCCGATAGGCGCGCGGCCGAGGTTCGTGTGCAGAACTACGCCCGTGGCATTGATCATGCTCCGTAGCGACGGCGCCAGTTCCTCTTCAATCCGTTTTGTAATTCGCATTTCGATATCCGCGATGTTCGCGGACAAAGACGCCACTTCGACATCTGCCCGTTCGCGCAAATCGGCGAGCACACGTCTGGTAACCTCGACCGTGAATTCGCGGCCAGCCCGCTGGCTTAATTCGGCAATCGCCGGCCGGTTCAGCAGTTCGTCGACGGAGGGAATTTGCCGCAGAATTCCAGCACGCTCTTCCTGCACCCGTACGCTACGCTCCGACGAGGTCGCCATATTCCAGCCATTTCAACATACGCCGCGCGGGGACGCAACGGCGCCCTTTATACCCTTCCGACACCAGTTCTTACGCAAAGCATTGACGCCCCAGAGAAGCTGGTTTTAGGATAGTAAAGAGCACCTTCCCTTCGTTCACATTTCATATCTAACGCAAAACTATGGCCACCACGCCCGAAGAAGACCTCGTCCAACTCGAAAAAGACCTTCGTACTCTGAAGATTGAGTACGAACAATTCTTCGGCGGCGGCCGCAAACGTCCTCCAGCCGATACGCAGTGGCGGGTCGAATCCTTGATCAAGCGCTACAGCGATCGCGGCGCGCAAATGAACTATTCGCAGCGGTTTCGTTACACCAACATCGCGCAAACATTCGCGAAATATTGCGAAATTTGGCGCAAGAAGATTAAAGAACGCGAGGAAAGCACGACGCACCGCCATTTCGGATCCGCCGCCAAGGCGATCGAAGCCCAGCGCGCCACGTCGGCTGGCCTCATGGAGCCGAAGCGCCTGGCCAAAGGCGAGCGTCCGCCGCCGTTCGCGATGTCGTTTTCCGATCCGGATCATGAAACCAAGAAAATCGAGCAGCTTTACCAAAAACTAGTCGAGGTGCGCACAGCTACCGGCGAAAAAGGTGGAACGCCGAACTTCGAGGATTTCGGGGAATTTGTCCGGCAGAAAACTCGTGAACTGAAGGGCAAAAAACGTGCTGCGCAAGTGGAATACACCGTCAGCGTTGAAGACGGCCGTGTAAAATTGAAAGCCCGCGTCAGCGGTTGAATTTATTCACCTTCCTCTTTTCCATTCCCGTGCAACCGCATACACTGGTATGCCTTTTTCATCGGGAGGAAGTGTGGCAATCGAACGGGCCCTGATCAGTGTGTATGACAAGACTGGCGTGGTCGAGTTTGCGCGTCAGCTTTCGCAGCTTCGAGTTGAAATTGTTTCGACGGGTGGTACGGCGCGCCTTTTGCGCGAAGCGGGCGTTGTCGTGCGCGATGTTTCCGAGCTGACGGGCTGGCCGGAAATGCTCGGTGGCCGCGTGAAAACGCTTCACCCCAAGGTTCACGGCGGCATTCTATTCCGGCGGGGCAGCGCCGATGATCGTAAGCAAACGGCCCAGCACTCGATTTCGCCGATTGATATGGTTGTCGTCAATCTCTATCCATTTTCTGCCACAGCGAACAAAACCGGCGTCACCGCCGAGGAATTGATCGAAAACATCGACATCGGCGGACCCACTATGATTCGCTCCGCCGCCAAGAATTTTGAAAGCGTTGCAGTAATTACGGATTCAGCGGACTATCCCGGCATCCTTAAAGAGTTGACTTCTGCTCGCGAACTCAGCCTCGGAACGCGCCTCGATCTCGCACGGAAGGCTTTTGCGCTTACGGCGCGCTACGATGGGGAAATCGCTACGCAACTCGAGCGCCTCATTGCCGATCGCGAGTTGCATCTGTCCGCGGCTTCCGAATCTCTACCCCTCCGTTTGCACTATGCCTTCGAGCGTCAGCAAGTCATGCGCTACGGCGAGAATCCGCATCAACAGGCAGCTCTCTATGTCCCAGCGGGCCGGTCGCACGCCGGATTTGCGGCTGCGCGCCAACTTCAGGGCAAGGAACTCTCATACAACAATCTAGTCGATCTCGACGCCGCTTGGACGCTCGCTCAGGAATTTTCCTCTCCGGCAGCAATCATCACGAAGCACAATAATCCTTGCGGCGCGGCAGAACATACTCATCTCGCGGAGGCGTACCGGCGGGCGCTGGCCTGCGATCCGGTTTCCGCATTTGGCAGCGTGATCGCGTTCAACCGGCCCGTAGACGCCGAAACAGCCGAAGAAGTCGCAAAGCTTTTCGTGGAGTGCATTATTGCGCCCGGTTACGACCCGGCAGCGCGGGAAAAATTCACTACGAAGAAGAATCTGCGTCTATTGGAGATGTCTGCTGAAAAGCCTCCTGCTGAGCTTGAACTTAAGCGCATCCACGGTGCGATGCTCGTGCAAGAACCGGACAATCGCTCGTTCGACGATTCGGACCTGAAGATCGTCACCGAACGCGCGCCGAGCGAAGCCGAAAGCCACACCATGCGATTCGCGTGGAAGGTTTGCAAGCACGTAAAATCCAACGCCATCGTCTTCGCCCGCGACGGCCAGACGCTGGGAGTTGGCGCCGGCCAGATGAGTCGCGTGGATTCCGTCAAGATTGCCGTTATCAAAGCGCAAATGCCGCTCGCAGGAAGCGTCGTCGCATCGGACGCTTTTTTTCCTTTTCCTGATGGCGTTGAGGAGGCCGCAAAGGCCGGCGCAACCGCCGTAATTCAGCCAGGTGGCTCGGTCCGCGATACCGAAGTGATCTCGGCGGCCAATCGCCTTGGCCTCGCCATGGTCTTCACAGGCGTCCGGCATTTCCGGCACTGACCTGAAGCTGCCGCCTTGCATCCAATCGAATAGGCATCGCGCGAATGGTAACAACGGGCCGGGAAGCCTTTGACGCTTGTGGCGGCCTATACCATAATGAATGTGTATTTCGGAGCTAGCATGAAAACGCAAAAGATTGGCGCAACGACGCGAACAATTGCCGTCTTAATACTCGGCGCCATTCTCGCCGTCGCACTTGGAGCTGCAGGCGCAGTCGCGCAAACAGCCGTACCGGCCCCTAAAGCTCCCAAGCCTGCCGATACTTTCACGTATTCGCAATCGGACCAATCGAAGCGCGCGCAAGCTTACGCCGATTTCATGCTCGGCCACTTAGCGGAACAGCAGTTTGACGAGACGGGCAAATCGGACCTTGCGAGCCAAGCTATTGACTATTACCAGAAGGCTCAGGCGCTCGATTCCGATGCGGCCATTACGGAGCGTCTCGCCGAAGTTTACGCAGCTTCCCAGCGTACCGACGAAGCAATTCGCCAGGCGCAGGCCGCTCTACAGCAAGACCCGGATAATCTCGCGGCGCATCGTTTGCTCGCTCGCATTTATATCCACAACTTGGGTGATATGAGCGCGAACGACCGCCAAAAGGAAACGATTGCGCTCGCGGTTGAGCAATTAAAGGCTGTTCAGCGGCTCGATCCCACGGATGTGCAATCCCAGCTTTGGCTCGCTCATCTCTATGGCTTCCAAAATAAACCCCAGCAAACGGAGCAAGTGCTTCGCGGCATCTTGAGCCGTTCGGCCGACAATGAAGGTGCTCTCGAGCAGCTCAGCCAGCTTTACCTTGAAGAGGGCAGGCCGCAGGACGCAATCTCTCTGCTGAAAAATGCCGCGAGCGGTTCGAACTCGGCCACACTCTATGATCTTCTCGGCACGGCGTATGTGAAATCGAATGATTTCCCTGAAGCGGAAGAAGCATTCCAGCAAGCTGTCACGCTCGAGCCGGATGAGGTCAGCCATCGGAAAGGTCTCGCGCAGGCTTTCCTCTCCGATCACAAATATCCGCAAGCTCTCAGCCAGTACGAGCGCTTGACGAAGCTCGAGCCCGACAATGCTGAGGATTACCTGCGCATGTCGCAGATCTATCGCCATCTCAATCAGCTCGACAAGTCCGAGAGCAATCTGATGCAAGCGAAGAAATATGCGCCCGGCAGCCTTGAGGTTCTTTACAACGAAGCGCTGCTTTACGAGGCGCAAGCGCGCTACAAGGATGCCGTGCAAGTTCTTTCCGACGCCATTGCCGGCGTGAAAGCCCAGCAGCAGGAGGGCCAGCCCGCTCCAAACGCCCTGCCGATTCTGTACGAGCAGCTCGGCATGGCCTACCGGCAAGGTGGCAACTTTTCTTCCGCTGAACGTTCCTTCGAAGACATGCAACAGCTTGGGCCAGCCTCGCAAAAGCGCGGCGAGCTCCTCTTAATTGATACCTATCGCTCAAGCGGTGATATTAAGCGCGCCATCAGCGAAGCCGAGAAAGCCCGTTCCGCCGATCCCGGTGACCAGAGTCTGGCGGTAACCTACGCCATGCTTCTTGGTGACGACGGACAGACGGAAGACGCCACCAAAGTCCTCCGCGGTCTAGTGCATGGGAATCAGACGGACCGCGACACCTATCTCGATCTCGCCCAAATCGAAGAACGTGGCAAACACTATGCGGACGCGCAAACGGACGCGAACAAAGCCCTGACGATGTCGGTGGAACCTTCTGACAAAGAAACGGCGTGGTTTCTCCTTGGTTCGATTTATGACGGGCAGAAGCAATATGATCAGGCGGAGGAAATGTTCCGCAAAGCCCTCGCCGTCAATCCTCACGACGCGATGGTGCTGAACTATTACGGCTACATGCTTGCCGATCGTGGCATTCGTTTGGACGAAGCAATTGCGATGATTCACAGTGCCGTGGTCGAAGATCCCACCAATGGCGCTTACCTCGATAGCCTTGGCTGGGCCTATTTCAAGCAGGGTAATCTTCCTCAGGCCCAGCAATACCTCGAACAGGCTGTTTCTCACAGCGCCAACGATCCAACTGTCCTTGGCCACCTTGGTGAAGTCTACGCAAAGCTCGGTCAAACGGACCGCGCGGAGCAAACCTGGGAGAAGGCGTTGCTCTACTGGCGCAAGGCTCTTCCGGCTGATTACGAAGCGCAAAAAGTTGCTGATCTCGAGACCAAGTTGAAAAATCTGAAACGCCACCGTCTTGCAGAGAAATCAGTCGGTGGCGAACCCAAACCGTAATATTCTCTGCGGATGAAGCGGTCGGTTCGTCTCCCCGCGTTTGCCAAAATCAATTCATGCCTCCATGTTGTCGGGCGTTTCCCCGATGGCTATCACGAGCTGCGCACCATCTTCCAATCGATTTCTCTTCACGACACTCTGGAACTGGAATTATCCGCAGGAGAAATCAGCCTTGAGATTGATGTTCCTTCACTTCCCGCTGATTCCACGAATCTGGTCTGGCGCGCGATTGATGCTTTGCGCCGCGAGATTCGTCTTCGCCAGGGAGTCCATGCGAAGCTGACGAAGGTCATACCCGTGGCTCGCGGCCTTGGCGGTGGTTCCAGTGACGCGGCCGCCGCGCTCATCGGCTTGCTGCGCCTCACGCGCCGCCAGCTCCCGCTCGCGCGCCTTATCGAAATCGCTGCAAGTCTTGGGGCCGACGTGCCCTTTTTCCTTTTCGGAGGGCGCGCTCTGGGCGTCAATCGGGGCGACGAGATTTATCCTCTTCCCGACGTGTACCGCAGAACCATCCTCGTCGTTTCTCCGCATGGCATTGGTGTCAGCACGCGCGACGCCTATGCCTGGCTCGATCCACGATTAACAAACTCTCGTCAATTGACAAAGTCACGCGCAACCCATAGAATATGGGGTTTCTGCGCTCTGTGCTGGAGCCGGCGGGACAACGGAATCTCGAATGATTTCGAGGCCGCCGTTTTTAGCCGTCACCCCCGTTTAGCTAAAATCAAACGGACTTTGCTTCAGGGAGGAGCCGCGGAAGCCGCGCTGGCAGGTAGCGGGTCGGCGGTGTTCGGAGTCTTCCGAAACCCAGCGCAGGCGCGCCGAGTCGCTCGAGAGTTTCCGAAAGAACAGGTTTTCGTAGCGAGAACCCTCTCTAGGGAAGACTACCGCAGGGCCATGCTCCAGCGGGCAATTGTCTGACAAGTTCGTTCAAAGGGCTCAACTGAGAATCGTCCGAGAGGTTTTTGTTGGCTGACGACAAGTTCAAAATTTTCAGCGGCAGCGCTAACCCCGCACTTTGCGAGGCCATCTGCCATTATCTGGGCGTGCCGCGCGGCCGCGCCGAGCGCGGTCAATTCAGCGACGGCGAATCGCGTTTCCAGATTCTTGAAAACGTCCGCGGCGCGGATGTTTTTGTCGTTCAAGCCTGCTGCCATCCGGTCGATTTTCATTTGATGGAGCTCCTTCTGATGGTTGACGCGTTCAAGCGTGCTTCGGCCTGGCGCGTCACAGCCGTGATTCCGTATTACGCATACGCCCGCCAGGATCGCAAAGACCGCCCGCGCGTGCCCATTTCGGCGAAACTCGTCGCCGACCTGCTTGAGACGGCTGGCGCGAGCCGCGCGTTGACTCTCGATCTTCACGCGCCGCAGATTCAGGGCTATTTCAACGTGCCCGTCGATCACTTATTTGCCGCGCCTGTTCTGGTCGAATATTTTCAGAAGCGCGGACTTCACGGATTAACCGTCGTTTCGCCGGATGCAGGCGGCGTTGAGCGCGCGCGCTTCTTCGCAAAAAAAATGGACGCCCCCTTGGCCATCGTCGACAAGCGCCGCATCGACGTGAATGTCAGCGAAGTGATGAATATCGTCGGTGACGTCAAGGCACGTCCCGCGCTGGTGATTGACGACATCATCGACACGGCCGGCACGCTCGTCAAAACAGCAGAAGCGCTGCTGAAAGAGGGCGCCACGGAAGTTTATGCAGGCTGTACGCACGCGATTTTGTCCGGGCCTGCCGTCGACCGCATTTGCAAGTCGCCGATAAAAGAAGTGATCGTCACGGATTCGGTGCCGCTGTCGCCGGAAGCGAAAAAAGTGCCCAAGATTAAAGTGCTGAGCGTCGCCGAACTCCTGGCGCGTGGCATTCGTTCGATTCACGAAGAAACTTCAATCAGTGAGCTGTTCATTTAGGGCAGCGAAGGGAAGGAACGTATGGAAGCCTTTGTTGTTGAAGCCACGCCGCGTGAAGAACGCGGCAAGGGTGTCGCCCGGCGCATTCGCCGCACGGGCCTGGTCCCCGCCGTTCTTTATGGCGGCAAGAATGAACCGGTTCCGATGACCGTCAATGCTCGTCAAGTCGCACGCATTCTGCGTTCAGAGACGGGTCACAACACGATTTTCAGCGTGCAGGTCGCCGGCAATAAAGAAGAGAAAGCCATGGTGAAGGACTGGCAAGTTGATCCCGTCAGCGGCGCATTGCTGCACGTGGATTTGCTGCGCATCGCGATGGACGTCCGCATGCGCGTGCGTGTTCCGGTGCACGTTTTCGGCGAGCCCGAAGGCGTCAAGTTGCAGGGCGGCGTTTTCGAAATGGTGACTCGCGAAGTCGAACTCGAATGTTTGCCCGGCGATATCCCCGAGGAATTCAAAATCGACATCAGCGGCTTAACCATCGGCAAGCAGCTCCGCGCCGCCGATCTGCCATTTGATCCGGAGAAAGTGAAGCTGGTTACTGACCCGCAGCGCGTTCTTGCGCACGTCGTGATTCTGAAGAAGGAAGAAGAAGTGGCGCCCGCCGAAGCTGTGGCGGCCACCGAGGCAGTTGCGGCCGAGCCCGAAGTCATCAAGAAGGGCAAGAAAGAAGTCGAGGAAGGCGAAGAGGGCGCCGAACCCGAAAAGGCCGAGAAGTCCGAGAAGAAGGGAAAAGAGAAGTAGTAAAGCCGCACGGTGGTTTGGCGCCTGGCCAACATTTTGGCTGGCGCCGCAAATGGGGACGCGCGGATGCGAATCATCGTGGGTCTGGGCAATCCCGGCCGCGAATATGCCTGGACGCCGCATAACCTTGGTTTCCAGGTGATGGATTGTCTGGCTGATCGTTTTACGATCCGCATCACGCGCCCGGAAGGGCAGTCGGTGATTGGGCTTGGCCGGATCGCGGGGCACGATGTGGTGCTCGCAAAGCCTCAGACGTTTATGAACTTGAGCGGCCATGCTGTTGCCGATTTGATCGCGCGATACGAGGCTGATCCGGCGGAAACAATTGTTGTCAGCGACGAAGCGGCTCTGCCGTGGGGAATGATCCGCATTCGTGAGCGGGGCAGCGCAGGCAGCCACAACGGGTTGAAGTCGGTGATTGGCTCGCTGGGAACGGATGAATTTTTGCGGGTTAGGCTGGGTATCAAGCCTGAACACCCGGTAAACGACTTGGCAGCTTATGTTCTCGCCCCGATGGGCAAGGACGTTCGTGAGACCGCGGATGCGATGATCGTCGAAGCGGCGAACGCCGTGGAAATGATGCTCGCGCAAGGCACGGGTCGAGCGATGGCGCACTTCAACCGGCGTGCCACACCGCCGGAAGAAGCCGCCGAATAGAATTTCTGATTTGAGGACGAAAAGAGGAACCATGGAAGAAAGACTGTATGACCTGATCTTCATCTGCCGGCCAGACACGCCGGAGACGGAGATTGACAAACTGATTGCCACTCTCACGCACGCAGTTGAAGAAAAACAAGCGAAAGTCGAGAAGGTTGAGAAGTGGGGCACGCGCCGGTTGGCCTATCGCGTTAAGAAGTTGCGCGAAGGCTTCTATGTTTACATGGTGCTTCGCTCCAGCCATGGCGAGCTTTTCAAGGAACTCGAGCGCCGCTTGCGCGTTACCGACGCGGTCGTCAAGTATCTGACCGTGCGCCTCGACGAAGAAGTCAAGCGTCAGGAGAAATTGTCCAAGCGCCGCGAGAAACGCAACGCGCGGCGTCCCCGCAAAACTGCACCTGCTGCTCCCGGCGCTGAACAGGCCGCGACGGCAGCTGGATAGGGAGAAAATTCAATGGCCGACGAGACACACGCACCGCAGCAGCATGCACCATCGCACCATTCATCCTCGCATTCGGGCGGCAGACCCCCTGGTGGAGGCGGTGGCCCAGCAGGCAGCAGACCACCGGGGCCGCGCCGCGGAAAGCGCAATTACGTCCGCAAAAAGAAAGTTTGCCGCTTCTGCGTCGATAAGGTTGATCTGATCGATTACAAGAAGCCGGAGATTCTCCAGTCGTTCGTGCAGGAGCGCGGCAAGATTCTCCCGCGGCGAATGACCGGCACTTGCGCGCGCCACCAACGCTGGCTGACGATTGCCATCAAGCGCGCACAGAACATAGCTCTTTTGCCGTTCGCGTCAGAGCTGTAAGGCGAGCGGAAAGAAACTCGAGGATAAAGCCATGGAAATTATTTTGCAGGAAGACGTCGACAAGCTGGGCAATCGAGGCGAGATAGTGACGGTCGCGGAAGGGTACGCGCGCAATTATCTGTTGCCGCAGAAGCTCGCCATCGCCGCAAATTCTTCCAACATGCGGCGTCTGGAAAAAATGCGCGCTGCTTTCTCCAAGAAGGAAGCCACCGAGCGCGAAGGCGCGCAGAAACAGGCGGAATTGCTTTCCGCCGTCGCTCTGAAGCTTTCTCGCAAGGCTGGCGAGAACGATCAGCTCTTCGGGTCGGTCACGTCCGCGGACATTGCCGATGCGCTGGCCGCGCAGGGCTACACGATCGACAAACGCAAAATCCAGCTCAACGACCCGATCAAGACCGTCGGCGAATACCCTGTCGCGATCAAGCTCTACCGCGACGTCATTGCCACGGTGAACCTTACTGTCGAACGCGAAGCCTAGGAGCCTCACTGTTTTTTTCGCGGCCGGACATTCGTCTTCCGGCGCCAGTTTTCATTTTGCGTCAGATGCTGCATCGTTCGTTCTTTTGCACAGCTTGCTGTGAATTCCACAGCCGCCACACGTTGACTTCGCTCTCCAACCCGCACAGAATGTCCCGCGCTAACCCAAACAGGCATTCCGATTCCTGAACTCCCATCGCGGAAGGCGAAAAACCGTTGCGTCAGCGGCATCTCTAGGCGAAAATAAAGCGAATCATTATGGCTCAGGATACGACTCTCGAACGGCCTCTCCCTTACAGCGCTGGCGCGGAGCGTAGCGTCTTGGGCGCCATCCTCCTCGACAATCATTCCTTCAATATCGCGGTCGAAAAATTGAAAAGCGAGGACTTTTTCCTCGATCAGCATCGCCGAATTTTCGAGCGCATCATTGAGCTCGCCGAGGCGCAGCAAGCCATTGATTTGATCACCCTCAGTGAATGTCTCGATCGCCACGGTGAACTCGAATCCGCGGGCGGCCCCGCCTATCTTTCGCAGTTGATGGACGGCTTGCCGCGCGCCACCAACGTCGAGCACTACGTCCGCATCGTCAAGGAAAAGTCAGTTCTCCGCCATCTGATCCGCACCGCCGAAGTGATTATGCAGCGCGCCCTCGACGCCGAAGACGACGCTGACGCGATTCTCGATAGAGCCGAATCCGACATTTTCCAGGTAGCCGAGGAGCGCGTCCGCGCCGGCCTGATCGGCGTCAAGGATCTGATCAAAGATAATTATTCCCGGCTCGAAAAGATGATGGAGCAGGGCCGCCGCCTCACGGGCGTCCCCACGGGATATTTAAATCTGGACAACGACACAGCCGGCTTGCAGCCTGGCGAACTAATTATTCTGGCTGCACGGCCGTCCATGGGAAAAACGTCGCTGGCGCTGAACATTGCTGAAAATGTCGCGCTCAGCAGCGAGCCGCGCGCGGTCGCAATCTTCAGCCTCGAAATGTCGAAAGAGTCTCTGCTGATGCGCCTGCTTGCGTCGCAAGGCCGCGTCGACGCACACAAGTTCCGCACCGGCCATCTTGGACACGAGGATTGGACGAAAATCGCTCAGGCCCTGGCGCGCCTCGGCGATGCCCCGCTCTGGATTGACGATTCCGCTTCATCCACGGTGATGGAGATGGGCGCGAAAGCCCGGCGCCTCAAGCGCGACAAGGGCCTTGATCTTGTTATCGTCGACTACCTCCAACTGATCGCCGCGCGTGGCCGCTTCGGCAATCGCAACGAAGAAGTTTCGAGCATTTCCCGCTCCCTTAAGGGTCTCGCAAAGGAATTGAAAGTTCCTGTGCTCGTCTTGAGCCAATTGACTCGCGCTCCAGAGCGCGAAGACCGCAAACCGCAATTGGCCGACCTTCGCGAATCCGGCGCCATCGAGCAGGACGCTGACGTCGTTCTCTTCATTCACCGCCCCGGTTTTTACAAGACGGATCTTCCCGATGAAGAACGCGCCAAATCCGAACTCATCATTGCCAAGCAACGCAACGGTCCAACCGGCAACCTCAATTTCATCTTCATCAATCGCCACACGCGCTTTGAACAAGCCGCGCCAGATTCTTTTGGCCCCATGCCCGAGTAGCTCGTTTCGGCCCTTGTGGAAATCCCGGTACAGCACTCTTTGCTGTGTTTCCCTGGCAACGCCCCGTGGCTCTTAATCCGAGATCGTTTTATGGTGGTTCGTCAAAATTAAATGGATATTGCTGTCAGCGTCGCGCTAAGCGCATTGCACAAAGTGACTTCCGGGAGTTTCTCAAAAGCCTCCACTGCCTCGACTTCCTGGCACGCCTATTGCTCCATCAGAATCGGTGTTTACTAGAAGCGGGGCAAGCAAGGGAATTCAGGTTACGGCTCCGCGCGCGGCGAGGTACGCTTTTAGTTTACGCATAACCGCATTACAAATGACCCGCGGAATCCAATTCGAAGGCCGTCCCGTCTGGGCTGAGATTTCTCTCTCCGCCATCACCCACAATCTTCACTTGGTCCGCCGAAAAATTGGCAAGAAACGGAGAATCCTTGCCGTCGTCAAAGCGAATGCCTACGGCCTTGGCGCAGTCGAAGTCAGCAAGCATCTCTCCCGTTTGGGCGTCGAAGCGTTTGGAGTTACCTGCTCATCCGAAGGCATCGAATTGCGCGAAGCTGGCATTTGCCAGCCGATTCTCCTCCTCACGGGTTTTTGGTCCGGCGAAGAAAAACGGATTTTGCATCACAATCTCACGCCAACAATTGCCCGCTTGGATCAGCTTCGTTTGCTCGAACGCGCTGCCGCCAAATCGCGCGCGCGAAAATCGCCAAAGAAATTCCGCTTCCATCTGAAAATAGATAGCGGGATGAACCGTCTGGGAATCTCGCCCGGCCAGATCGGCGCATTTATTCGCGAATATGCCGCCTGCCCGCATCTTGAACTCGCCGGCACGTTCACGCACTTCGCCTCTGCCGATGATTTGCGCTCCACTCAAAACGAGCAGCAGGAAAACATTTTCGCTGATGTATTATCGCAATTGCGCGAAGCGGGAGTGTCGCCGGGCATCGTCCACATGGCCAATAGCGGTGCTATCTGCGCGCGCGAATCTACATGGTCGGACATGGTACGTCCGGGCGCCGTTCTCTACGGCTATCATCAGAGTTTCGAGCCTCCCGAGGTCGCTGCCAGCGTCAAACGAGACATGCGGCTCAAACCCTGCCTCAGCTTCCGGGCGCGCATTATTTCCCTCCGCGAAGTTGCCGCGGGCCAACCCGTGGGCTATAGCGCAAAGTTCGTCGCCGATCATTCCTCTCGCATCGCCGTCATCGCCGCGGGCTATGCCGACGGAATCGTGCGTCAACGCAGCAATCGCGGCTGTGTAATCGTCAGAGGACGCCTCGTCCCCCTCGTCGGCACGATCTCGATGGATCTTTCCATGGTCGACGTCACTGATGTCCCGGGAGTCGCCCTCGGCGACGTGGTCACGATCTATGGCCAGGATGGCAAGACCGCAATCCACGCCGACCAAATCGCCCACCAAATCGGCACCGTCACGTCCGATTTGCTCTGCGCCCTTGGCCGCCGTGTTCCTCGCTTCTACATTTCGTGATTCGTTTCTCCCGCCGTTCGCCCAGTGGTATACTCACTGGAGCCACTCATAAATTTATTTCTCGTTCATACCGGCTGTAGTCTGGAAATTCCATAGAGCCGGATAGCATTCTGCACATGATATACGCTTCATAAATTAATAGACTCATTTTTATAAAGGGGCCACGATGACGCGCACTTTTAACCCATCGAATCGTTCCTCCGTTTCAGACAATCCAGAAAACCCCTCGAGCAAGCCGGCTTTGCTTTCCAAGATGGATTCCGGCGGAGTTGGCGGCTTTTGGGACATGGCCGCGATTCGCTTGATCTTTACAGTGGTCTGCGTTGCCGCCGGCTACCATTTCATGCCCTTCACCCTCTCGCATCTTTTCGGTGCGATTGCGGGCCTGGCCTTCGCGATTGCGGTGATTCTCTTTGAGGTTCGCCTGCGCCGCGCCAGCCTTCGACGCTTGATCGGCGCCGTGATCGGCTCGATTCTCGGCATCCTCGGAGCATTTCTTACCACCCTGGTGCTCGTTCACACTTCGATGCCGGAGAGTACCCGTTCCTTCATCAGCCTCGCCGTATTTCTTGTGATGGCCTACATCGGCTTGATCGTGGGCGCGAACAAGGGCGACATGCTCAATCTTCAGGCCCTCGGAGGCCTGTTCGGCACGGAACGCGGCTCGCGCCAAATCTACAAGGTGCTCGACACGAGCGTCATCATCGACGGCCGCGTGGTCGATATCGCCGAAGCTCATTTCATTGATGGCACCGTGATTATTCCGCAATTTGTTCTCCGCGAACTCCAAATGGTCGCGGATTCCGCCGATTCGCTGCGCCGTCAGCGCGGCCGCCGCGGTCTCGAAGTTTTGCAGCGCATTCAGAAAATGCCCCACCTGGATGTCCAGATCGCCGAGGACGATTTTCAGAACATTGCCGAAGTCGATCTGAAGCTCATCGAACTCGCCAAGCGCTACGACGCGAAGATCATCACCAACGATTTCAATCTCAACAAAGTCGCCACGCTTCAGGGAATCGAGATTTTGAACGTCAATCAGCTTGCCAACGCCCTCAAGCCCGTTGTCCTTCCCGGCGAGACGATGCGCGTCTTCATCCTTCGCGAAGGCAAGGAATACAACCAAGGCGTGGCATATCTCGATGACGGCACCATGGTCGTCGTCGACGGTGCGCGCAAAATGATCAACAAAACCATCGACATCTCCGTCACTTCGGTTCACCAGACCACCGCCGGTAAAATGATTTTTGGCCGCTATGATGAGCGCGGCGAACAGAATGCCGCCCGCGCGCCACAGTCGTTGCCCGGTTCCGCAGCGGAGAACGCTTTCCGTTCCTCCGCCCCGGAACTGCGCTCTTCCGATCCTGCTGCTCCCGGCGAACGCGATCGCCCTGCCCGCCCGCTCACTCCGGAGACGGGCCGTACCTAATGCCGTATGCCGCCTTCTAGCGGAGTGCATGTTTATCTAGTACTTCGAATGCGATAGACTACGTCTCCCAAATGAGCCGAATCGCCGCCATTCTTCCTGCTGCCGGACTCGGTACCCGGATGGGTTCCGATGTCCCCAAGCAATTTCTCGAACTCGATGGCGTGCCAATCGTCGTGTTCACGCTTCGGCGCTTATCGCAATGCGCCTCTATATCGGAGTTTCTGATCGCCACTCGCTCCGACGAAGTTCAAGCCCTCGAACAGCGGTTGTCAAAAGAAGACCTCGGCAGGCCAATTCGCGTGGTGACGGGCGGCGAAACTCGCCAGCAGTCCGTCGGCAACGCCCTGGCAAAAATTTCGGCTGATACGGAGTTGGTTCTTGTCCACGATGCAGTGCGCCCTTTCATCACGCGCGAGCAAGTCGATCGCGTCATCACCGAAGCGCGCACGCGTGGCGCCGCGATTCTCGGTGTTCCGGCAATCGACACAGTCAAGGAAGTTCGCCGCGCCACGCTTCCCGAGGACGTCGCGCTGATTTCCGCCACCATTCCGCGCGAACGAATCGTGTTGGCGCAGACGCCGCAAGCCTTCCAGGTCGCCGTGCTGAAAGAAGCCTTCGCGCGCGCGGAACAGGACGGCTTCACCGCATCCGACGAAGCCGCCCTCGTCGAGCGGACGGGCCGCGATGTTTATGTCGTCCACGGCTCCGAGCGCAACATCAAAATCACTCGCCCCGCCGACATGGAATTGGCGCGTTTCTACCTCGACCAGGAGCGCCGCCACAAATAATCATGGTCCAGAAATTCAGTTTCGAGAAATTCAACGAAGAAGCGCGACGATGCATCTTTATGGCCCGTCTCGCGGCCATCACCGAAAAATCCAAAAATACCGGTTTGCCCCATCTTCTCGCAGGCATTCGCAAGGAAAGCCCCGGCATATTCCGCGGCGTAAATTGGGACAAAGTTCCATTGAAACTCGCCCGTCTTTCGCCCGAAAACCTTCACTCTGCCAGCCAGGCGACCGGGGAAATTCCTCTCGACGCGAAAGCGAAGCGCGCGCTGGCCGCCGCTCCCGAGATTTCGAAGAAACTTCACGCCGATCAAATCACGCCCGCGCACCTTCTCGCGGCCATTCTGGCCTCGGATGCGAAACTCCGCAAACAATTCCAGAAAGCAGGCATGGCGGAAATCCCCGCGAAGCCTGCCGCCAGTGAGCGCGCCAAATCTTCAGAGCAAGCACGCAGCTGGCGTTCTGGAATTGGCTACGATCTTCATCGTCTGGCCGTCAATCGCAAATTAATGATCGGTGGCATCGAAGTCCCTTTTGAAAAAGGCTCAGTAGGCCATTCCGACGGCGACGTTCTCGGCCATGCCATTTGCGACGCCCTCCTCGGTGCCGCTGGTCTGGGCGATATCGGCACCCATTTCCCGGACAGCGATCCCAAGTGGCGCGGCGTTTCGAGCCTTGTTTTCCTTCGCCAAGTTCGCCAGTACCTCGAACGCAAAAATTGGAAAATCCGCCACATCGACGCCATCGTCGTAGCAGAACGCCCCAAGCTCGGCCCCCATTTCCCAGCTATGAGGGAGGCGCTGGCCAAGGCCCTTGCCATTTCCGTTGAGCAAATCAATCTGAAGGCCAAGACGCACGAAGGTATCGGCGAAATTGGACGCGGCGAGGCCCTCGCCGCTCACGTCATCGCCACGATTGAAAGCTAAACGATGCTGCCGTGACGCTCACGCCGTCGCGCAAAGCTCGAATTTGAAACACAGTGAAAGGAACGCGGAACCGATTCTGAAATGAACCATCTCGCCGGAATTCACGCTGTCGAGGAAGCCCTCATCGCCGGACGCCCGCTTGATCGCCTTCTCGTGGCGCGCGGCCAGCATGGCGGACGCATCCAGAAGGTTCTCGATCTCGCCCGTTCGCGTGGCGTGCCGGTTCGTTTCGAGGATCGTGCTCAGCTTGACCGCGCCGCCGGCGCCGAGCACCATCAGGGCGTCATCGCTTTCACCGCCTCTCGCGAAGCCGTCGACATCGAAGATCTTCTTGCTGGTAAAGCGCCCGATCAGACAAATGACCAGACACGTGATCAGACACATGGCCAGAAAAATGACCAATTATTTGTTTTGCTCGACGGCATCGAAGATCCGCACAATGTCGGCGCGATCGTCCGCACCGCTCTCGCCGCTGGCGCCGATGGATTAATCATCCCCGAGCGCCGCGCCGCTGGGTTAACCGACACTGTAGCGCGCGTCTCCGCCGGAGCGCTCGCGCATCTGCCCGTTGCCCGCGTCAAGAATCTAGCGCGTGCGATGGAGCAACTCAAGGAAGCTGGCTTTTGGCTGATTGGTCTCGATGAACGCGCGGAAAAAAGTTACACGGAAGTGGATTACAAAGGCCGCATCGCCATCGTCATGGGCAGTGAAGGTACGGGGCTGCACGACCTAGTTCGCAAACGTTGTGATTTTCTCGTTTCCATTCCCACCACTGGTCCGGTGCGTTCCCTCAACGTCTCCGTCGCCGCTGGCGTCGTCCTGTTCGAAGCCCTTCGCCACCGCCGCAAAGCACAAAACACCGGTTAAAAGCTGACTATTCCAAGCCAGTGAACTTATCTCTAAGCAACCAGTGTATCGTTCTCAATGCACTTATCGCGTGGTCGCCCCAGTGCGAATGGAACCCAAACCGCCATTCCCAAATTGCTTCAGTGTTAGCCACGTACTTGTCGATGAGTGACACTCCTTCGAGCAGATCCCTATAAACGTCCGCAACATCATCGGCCAGACTCCCGGGAATTGCCTCATCGTTTTTCAACGGATCGAACACGGTCCAGTACAGAGTCGAGTCGCCAAACTTCTCCTTGAGCAATCCATAGAGCAATCCCCACTCTCCATCGCTCATTGCTGGGCGTTGGAGAATTGGTGGAACATTCTTCGGATCATCCTCTTCGGCTGCGTCGCTGTCTATGTCCGGCAGGCGAATTGCTTCAAGGACAAGTTCAGGCAGAATGCGGTATAGCTCCAGCAGGAATTCCGTTTTACCGATAGTCGCGGCCGCTTCGACGATCGCACAGTACCGTCGAGCAATCACCCCAAAGCGCGTCGCGACTCCCTCATAGTCATTTTCAACAGCCATGTCACTTCGCCCAGTCAGAAAGGGAAATTATCACTTGTCGTACTGAATCAACGAGAAGACCTCAGTCCCATTCAGCTTTTCCCGCCCCTTCAAAAAACTCAGCTCCACCGCAAATGCTGCGCCCGTTACTTCTCCGCCCAATTGCTGCAGCAACTGAATCGCCGCCGCCGCCGTTCCGCCCGTCGCCAGCAAATCGTCGCAGAGCAGCACGCGCTC
>Ga0307374_10005738_pt1 | contig 19933 bp, 14 predicted proteins | sample OX3MG_FD_202532 | JGI IMG/M metagenome (GOLD analysis project Ga0307374, IMG submission 202532) | Soil microbial communities from Risofladan, Vaasa, Finland - OX-3 | ecosystem: Environmental > Terrestrial > Soil > Coastal area > Acid sulfate soil | place: Finland: Risofladan, Vaasa | collected...
GACCGGCCGCGCGGGCCATGTGCGTCCGGCAAGCGTGCGCGCGCGTGGCGCCGCGCTACGGCGTAACGACGTTGAACGTCGGGGCGAACGTCTCCATCATCCCCATCAGCTCCGCGAGCTTCCGGACGTCGCCGGTGACCCGGATCGCACCCGCCACGATTGCCTGCTGGAAGGTGGTCTGACCGAGGACGACCGCGTCGAGCGTCGCCCGCGCCAGGGTCAGGGTTGCGTCGGCGTCCGCCGCCTGGCTGTCCGGCAGGTAGGTCAACGCCGCATTCTCGAGGTTCAGGACGTACCGCGCCGCCGGGTCGGTGAATCGCCAGTTGAGCACGATGTGCTTGCCCTCGGCATTCGCGCCGACGAGGTGCACGCCCAGGTAGTCGAAGTACATCGGCACCGTCATCGCGCGGATCGTGTCCGGGCTCCCGCCCTGGCCCACCACCGTCAGCACCCCGTTGCGGAGCTCGTTGGCGCCCATGAGGTAGAAGTTGCGCCAGGTGGCCGCCTCTGCCTGGTAGCCAAGCTGCTCCAGCGCATCCGCCTCGAGGTTGCGTGCCTCGGCGTTGTCGGGGTAGGCAAACACGACGCGGTTCATTACCTCGGCCACCCAGCGATACTCGCCGTTCTTGAAGTCGTGGCGCGCGTGCGCGATCACGGCGTGCAGGCCGCCCATATAGGCGACGTACTTGCCGGCCGCCTCGACCGGCGGCAGCGGGTTCAGGTTCGCCGGGTTGGCGTCGAACCAGCCGAGGTACTTCTGATAGACCGCCTTCACGTTATGACTCACCGTGCCGTAGTAGCCACGGGCGAACCACTGCTGGTCAAGGCTGGCCGGCAGCGTCAGCATCTCGGCGATCTCGGGCGCGGTGTAGCCCTGGTTCATCAGTCGCAGCGTCTGGTCGTGGATGTACTTGTAGAGGTCGCGCTGGGCCTTGAGAAACGCGACGACGGCCTCCTGGCCCCACTTGGGCCAGTTGTGCTGCGAGATCACCACGTCCGTCTTGTCGCCGTAGAGCGCTAACGCCTCGTTGAGGTAGCGCGACCACGCGCTGGCGTCGCGGACCTGGGCGCCACGCAGGGTGTAGAGGTTGTGCAGCGTGTCGCAGGCCAGCTCGGCCGAGTCGAACACCCGAGACTTCGGGAAGTAGATGGTCATCTCGGCCGGCGCCTCGGTGTCCGGCGCCAACTGGAACACCATCTCCACCCCATCGATGGTCCGCCGCTCGCCCGTCGCTGCGATGACGTCGGTGGGCGGGATGATCGTAATCAGCCCGTTGGAGCGGGTCTTGCCGATACCGGCATCGACCTGACCCTGAACCCCCTTCGGCAAGAGCGGTGCGTACATGTAGTCCGAGCGCCGGCCCATGGCGGTACCGACCATCGCGTTCTCGCTCACCGCCGACTCGAGGAAGCCGTTCGGGGCAAGGATCTGCACCGCGTCCGCATCGGACACCACGCCCCTGACCCCGCCGAAGTGATCAACGTGGCTGTGGGTGTAGATCACGGCGTGGACGTCGCGCGGTCCCCGCTGCTCCTGGTAGAGGCCCAGCGCCGCGTGGGCCACCTCCACCGACACCAGCGGGTCAATGACGATGATGCCGGTGTCCCCCTCGACGATCGTCATGTTGGACAGGTCGAAGCCGCGCACCTGGTAGACGCCCTCGACGACCTCGAACAGGCCATTGGCCATGTTGAGCCGAGCCTGGCGCCACAGGCTCGGGTTGACACTGGGCGGGGACTCCTCCGACTCGAGGAACGCGTAGGCAGGCAGGTTCCACACCTCCCGGCCGTCCGCCGCCTTGACGATCAACGTCGGGCGACTGGCGACGAGGCCGCGCGCCGCGTCCTCGAAGGACTGCCGGTCGGCAAAGTCGAGCGTGTCCAGTACCGCCGCGTTGGCCGCTCTGGTGATAGACGTCGCGTCCTTGGGAAGCGCGGCGTTCGGCGCAGCCGCGGACTCCGGCGCGGAGATCGGCTGCGTAGCTTTCCGCGGGCCGGAGGCAGCCGCCGCGATGCCTGGAACGCCTCCCAGGCCCAGCGCCGCCGTGCCGGCAGCCCATGCCTTGATCAGGTTCCGTCGACTCAGTCTCATGCTCGCCTCCTCGCCGCCGTCTCGGCAAACGACCCCGCGCCCGCGGCGTCGGAGGCCGCGCAGCACCTCGGCGGGCCGCGCCATCCGCACGTCGGTGTCCCGGCTTCTCGGCCCAGCCGCTCTTCTCCGATCGTAGTGAAGGGGGAACGACAAAGGTGTTGCAGACGTGATCCGAACACGACAGGATCGTCTCAGAAGCGCGCATGGGCATGCGTCGCGTCGGGCACGCCAGCTTCCGCCACTCACTCCGGTCGCAGGGCGCCTCGGTCGCCCGCTCCGAGCGAATGAGGTGGGGCGGACACCGGCGAGGCCACGACCATCCGATGGGTGTCGTCGCGATGGATGCGAAAGCTGGGCCGTCCGCGGCCGGCATGGGCCGTCGCGCGACCTCCCGCCGGCCCGGCCCCCGGGTCTACGCGATTGGCGTCTCCTGCTCGATCTTGATCGCGCAGCCCGTCACCAGCGCGACGATCAGCGCGATCACGGCCAGATAGGGGGCGATCACGGCGCCGACCAGGCCGACGGTCACCGAGAACCGCGCGATCTGCCGGTCCTCCTTGCTGACCACGACGTGGCGGATGTTCCCCTCGTGGACGAGCCGCTGGATCTGGTCGCCGAGGCGCGAAGCCTCGGTCTTGAACGACGTGGACCAGCTCTGATTCTGCATGGGACTGCTCCCTCCCGTCATTCGGCAACTCGGACCGCCATGCCCGCGTCCCGAACCAGCATCGCACGCGTTCCGTCACAGGCTCGGCGTGCGGCAGGCACGATCCGTCACAACTCCGTGCCAGTCTACGACGCCCGCACGCCGCCCGGTCCGGCACACGCTCAGATGCTGCCCTCGTTGGCCCTGCGCGGCGCCGGTCGTCATCGACCGCCACGCGTCGAATTGACACGGAACTGCAACATTTGGCAACCGGATGGGCGAGGAACTCGGCGTACCATTCTGGCGGGAGAGCACGCGGACGGCGGGTGACGATGGCCCGCCCGGCGCGACGATGGGTTCGCGACCCGGGGGATGTGATGAGTGCCGGGATAGCGCCTGAACACACACGGGCACGATCGGCGTCGGCGAGCGGCCGCGTGAGTCGCGTCGCCGGGACCAGTCACCGCGTCGTCGACCACCGTACCCCGGTGACCAACGAGGGGAGCAGCACCCCATGCCCTTGAGGCTGTCGAACTTCACGCCGCTCGTCGACCTGCTGGCCGAGCCCGGCACCGGTCCGGTCCGCTCGCGGCGGCCGGTCTACGTCGACCTCATGCCCCCCTGCAACCAGGCGTGCCCGGCCGGCGAGAACATCCAGGCGTGGCTCGCCCTGGCTCAGGCGGGGGACTACCGCGCGGCCTGGGAGACGCTGGTGCGCGACAACCCGCTACCGGCGGTGCACGGCCGGGTCTGCTACCACCCCTGCGAGGGGGCCTGCAACCGCCGGGAGCTCGACGAGGCCGTGAGCATCCACGCCGTCGAGCGCTTCCTGGGCGATCGCGCGACGGAGGAGGGCTGGTCGTTCCCGATCGACGCTCCGCCGAGCGGCAAGCGCGTGCTGGTCGTCGGGGCCGGCCCCAGCGGATTGTCCGCCGCCTACCACCTGGCACGCCTGGGGCACACCGTCGAGGTCCACGAGGCGGGGCCGCTCCCCGGCGGCATGCTGCACTTCGGCATCCCGGGCTACCGGCTACCGCGGGCCGAGCTGCTGCGCGAGATCGCAAGGATCGAGGCGATGGGCGTCAGGATCGTCCTCGACCACCGGATCGAGGATGTGCTGGCCGAGAAAGCGGCCGGGAACTTCGACGCGGTGTTCATCGCCGTCGGCGCCGGGGTCGGCAAGCACGTGGACATCCCGGCGCGGGACGCGGTGCGCGTGCTCGACGCCGTCTCGCTCCTGCGCGACGCGGGCGACGCCGAGCCGCCACGCCTCGGCCGCCGGGTCGTCGTCTATGGCGGCGGCAACACGGCGATGGACGCGGCCCGCACGGCGAAGCGCCTCGGGGCCGACGAGGCGCTCATCGTCTACCGGCGCGACCGCGCCCACATGCCGGCCCACGCCTTCGAGGCGGACGAGGCGATCGAGGAGGGCGTCAAGATCAAGTGGCTGACGACGATCAAAGAGATCGTCGGCCCCGAGCTGACCGTCGAGCGCATGGAGCTCGACGACCAGGGCCGGCCGCGGCCGACCGGGCAGCTCGAGTCACTCACCGCGGACGCGATCGTGCTGGCCCTCGGCCAGCAGACGGACAGCAGCTTCCTGCGCCGGGTACCGGGCATCGTGGTCGGTGAGGACGGCGTCGTGAGTGTTGGCCCGGACCTGATGACGGGCTCACCCGGCATCTTCGCCGGCGGCGACATGGTGCCCAGCGAGCGCACCGTGACGACCGCCGTCGGCCACGGCAAGAAAGCGGCGCACGCCATCGACCGCTGGCTGCGGGGCATCAGCGACCGGCCGGCGCCGAAGCACCCGTTGGTCAGCTTCGCCATGCTGCACCTGCCGATCTACAGCGACGCCGAGCCACGCGCGCAGGCGGTCCTGCCGCCGGAGCTGCGCGCGACGGGCTTTGAGGAGGTGACGGCCGGGCTCAGCGCGGCGGCGGCGATCTACGAGGCCCGGCGCTGCCTCTCCTGCGGCAACTGCTTCGAGTGCGACCAGTGCTACGCGGCCTGCCCCGAGCAGGCGATCGAGAAGCTCGGCCCAGGCCGGCGCTACCGCATCCATGACGACCGGTGCACGGGCTGCGCCGTCTGCTTCGAGATCTGTCCGTGCCACGCCATCGCGATGATTCCGGAACCGCCCAGCAACTGAGGAGACGAGCGGTGTCGAGCGAGACTGCAGCGTCGACGACCAACACGACCACGAAAGCCACCATGGACGGCAACACCGCCGTGGCCCACGTCGCCTTCCGCGTCAACGAGGTCTGCGCTATCTTCCCGATCACGCCCTCCTCGCCGATGGCCGAGCTCGCCGACGAGTGGTCGGCGGAGGGGCTGACCAACGTCTGGGGCAGCGTGCCGGTCGTCGTGGAGATGCAGAGCGAGGGTGGTGCCGCCGGCGCGGTCCACGGGGCGCTGCAGTCGGGCGCGCTCACCACGACCTTCACCGCATCCCAGGGGCTCCTCCTGATGATCCCCAACATGTTCAAGATCGCGGGAGAGCTCACCGCGACCGTCTTCCACGTGGCGGCGCGCGCCGTGGCGACGCAGGCCCTGTCGATCTTCGGCGACCACTCCGACGTGATGGCCGCGCGCACCACCGGGTTCGCCCTGCTGTCGTCCGGCTCGGTGCAGGAGGCGCACGACGGCGCGCTCATCGCCCAGGCGGCGACGCTCGAGTCCCGCGTCCCCTTCCTCCACTTCTTCGACGGGTTCCGGACCTCGCACGAGGTCAATACGCTGACGCTGCTGTCCGACGACCAGATCCGCGCCATGATCCGCCCGGACCTCATCCGCGCCCACCGGGCGCGCGCGCTCAACCCCGAGCACCCCTTCATCCGCGGCACCGCCCACAACGCCGACACCTTCTTCCAGGCGCGCGAGACGGTGAACCCCTACTACGCGGCGCTCCCGGCGATCCTGCAGGCGACCATGGACCGCTTCGCCGCCCTCACCGGGCGCGACTACCGGCTGTACGAGTACGCCGGGCCGGCCGACGCCGAGCGGGTGATCGTGCTGATGGGCTCGGGGGCGGAGACGGCCCGCGAGACGGCGGAGTACCTGCGGCAGCGCGGGGAGCGGGTCGGCGTGCTCCAGGTGCGGCTCTACCGGCCCTTCGCGGCGGAGCACTTCGTCGCCGCCCTGCCGGAGTCCTGTCGCGCGGTCGCCGTGCTCGAGCAGACCAAGGAGCCCGGCTCGGCAGGGGAGCCGCTCTACCTCGACGTCGTGACGAGCCTGGCTCAGGCCGTGGCGGACGGGCGGCGCGCGAGCATGCCGCGCTTGATCGGCGGGCGCTACGGGCTGGGCTCGAAGAACTTCAACCCGGCGCAGGCCAGGGCGGTCTTCGACGAGCTGACGCGGCCCGAGCCGCGCAACGGCTTCACGGTCGGCATCGAGGACGACGTCTCGCACACCAGCCTGACGGTCGACCCGGCCTTCTCCATCGAGGCGGACGGCGTCGTGCGCGCCCTCTTCTACGGGCTGGGCTCGGACGGCACGGTCGGCGCCAACAAGAACAGCGTCAAGATCCTCGCCGAGGACCCGGCCATGTTCGCGCAGGGCTACTTCGTCTACGACTCGCACAAGTCCGGCGCGCAGACCGTATCGCACCTCCGCTTCGGGCGCCGGCCGATCCACGCGCCCTACCTGATCGAGTCGGCGGGCTTCGTCGCCTGCCACCGGGCCAGCCTGCTCGAGCGGGTCGACGTCCTGCGGCTGGCGGCTCCGGGCGGCACCTTCCTCCTGAACACGCCGTACGGCCCCGACGAGGTGTGGGACCACCTGCCGCGCTCGGCGCAGGCGCAGATCGTCGACCGGCACCTGCGCCTCTTCGTGATCGACGCCTCGCAGGTCGCGCGCGACGCCGGGCTCGGCGGGCGGACGAACACGGTGCTGCAGACCTGCTTCTTCGCCATCTCCGGCGTGCTGCCGCGCGACGAGGCAACGCGGCGCATCAAGCACGCGATCGAGAAGAGCTACGCCGCCAAGGGCGCCGACGTGGTACGGCAGAACTTCGCCGCCGTCGACGCCGCCCTGGCCCACCTGGCGGAGGCGACCGTGCCCGCCGCGGCTACCAGTCGGTTCGACCGGCCACCGATCGTGCCGGTGGGCGCGCCGGAGTTCGTGCGCGAGGTCACGGCCCAGATCATGCTCGACCGCGGCGACGAGATCCGCGTCAGCCAGCTCCCGGTCGACGGCACCTACCCGTCCGGGACCGCCGCCTACGAGAAGCGCAACGTCTCGGACGTGGTCGCGGTCTGGGACCCCGACCTCTGCATCCAGTGCGGCCAGTGCGCCTTCGCCTGCCCGCACAGCGTCATCCGTGCCAGGTACTTCGACCAGGCCGCGCTCGACGGCGCGCCGGCCGGCTTCAAGTCGGCGCCGGTCAACGCGCGCGGCAATCCGGATGTGCGCTATGCCCTGGAGGTTTGCCTGGAGGACTGCACCGGCTGCGGCATCTGCGTCGAGGTCTGCCCCGCGCGCAGCCCGGTCGCGCCGGAGCGGCGGGCGCTCGACCTGGCCGAGCGGCCGCAAGACCTGTCGGCCGAGCGCGCGCGGATCGAGTTCTTCGACGCGCTGCCGGTCAACGACCGCTCGCGCGTCGACCTCGCCAACGTGCGCGGTGTCCAGTTCCTGCAGCCGCTCTTCGAGTTCTCCGGCGCCTGCGCGGGCTGTGGCGAGACGCCGTACCTCAAGCTCCTATCCCAGCTCTTCGGCGACCGGCTGCAGATCGCCAACGCGACCGGCTGCTCTTCGATCTACGGCGGCAACCTGCCGGTCACGCCCTGGACGAAGAACCGGGAGGGCCGGGGCCCGGCCTGGTCGAACTCGCTGTTCGAGGACAACGCCGAGTTCGGCCTGGGCTTCCGCCTGGCGGCCGACACGCACCGCGGGCGGGCCGAGGCGCTGCTGCGGCGGCTGGCGCCGCCGCTTGGTGAGGACCTGGCCGGGGCAATCCTCGACGCGCCCCAGCAGCGCGAGTCCGAGCTGCGGGCCCAGCGCGCGCGCGTCGAGGTGCTGAAGTCGCGACTCGCCGCGCTCGACGACGAGGACGCCCGCGACCTGCTGTCGGTGGCCGACCACCTGGTGCGGCGCAGCATCTGGATCGTGGGTGGCGACGGCTGGGCCTACGACATCGGCTACGGCGGGCTCGACCACGTGCTGGCGAGCGGCCGCGACGTCAACGTGCTGGTCATGGACACCGAGGTCTACTCCAACACCGGCGGCCAGGCATCCAAGGCGACGCCGCTCGGCGCGGTGGCGAAGTTCGCGGCGGCGGGCAAGCGAGTCGCGCGCAAGGACCTGGGGCTGCAGGCCATCGCCTACGGGAACGTCTACGTCGCCCAGGTGGCGATGGGCGCCAACCCGCAGCAGACGCTGCTCGCCTTCCGCGAGGCGGAGGCCTATCCCGGCCCGTCGCTGATCATCGCCTACAGCCACTGCATCGCGCACGGCTTCAACCTGCGCTACGGCATGCGCCAGCAGGATCTCGCCACGGCCAGCGGCTACTGGCCGCTCTTCCGCTTCGACCCGGCGATGCGCACCATCGGCGAGCGGCCGTTCCGGCTCGACTCACCGCGCCCGACCATTCCCTACCAGGACTACGCCTACAACGAGCTGCGCTACCGGGCGCTGGCCGGCGCCGATCCCACGGCGGCCGAGGCGCTCCTGGCGCAGGCCCAGCAGGTCGTCGACGAGAAGTACCGGCAGTACGAGGAGTTGGCCAGCCGGGGCGGCGAGACCTTCCACCCCGCGGCGCTCGACGGCAGCCAGGTGCACCCGGTGGCGATTGGCCCCGGCGACGGCCCGCCCGACGATGCCCGGCTGGACGCCGACGAGTCGGGCGGCTACGTGGCGCCCCGGGACCTCTAGCCGCCCCTCGACGCGTTGACGACCCGGCGCCCCGACGCTAGGCTGACCCAGACGACGGGAACTGCAGGCGGGGGAGGGCACGATGGCCGGGGAGCGGACCAGGATCGACGCCGGAGTCGTGGTCGCGTTTCAGGACGGCGAGCATCGCATCCTCCACGACGGCGTCGTCGTGGTCGAGGGGAACGAGATCCTCCACGTCGGCCGCGGGTTCGACGGCACCGTCGACCGCACCCTCGACGCGCGCCGCATGCTCGTGACTCCCGGCCTCATCAACACCCACACCCACCTCTCCGAGAGCCCGCTCGACAAGAGCTTCGTCGAGGACGTCGGCCGCCGCCAGTTCTCCTACTCCGGCCTCGCCGAGATGCTCCCCGCCCGTTCGGCCGCCATCGACCCCGACGCGCGGCGCGCCTCGGTCGACTACTCGATGGCCGAGCTCATCCGCAGCGGCACCACCACCGTCATGGAGATCGGCGGCATCGGCGACTACGTGGCGGAGGCCGCCGAGCGCGCCGGGCTGCGCGCCTACGTCGCCGACGGCTACCGCTCCGGCCGCTGGCTCACCCGCGACGGCAAGCGCATCGAGTATGAATGGAATGAGGAGGCCGGCCACGCCGGCTTCGAGCGCGCCGTCGACCTGATCGAGCGCATCGACGGCCGCGCCAACGGCCGGATCAAGGGCTTCCTCTCGCCGTCCCAGGTCGACACCTGCACCGAGGAACTGCTGCGCCTGTCCCGCCAGGCATCCGACGCCATGCGCGTCCCACTGGCGCTCCACGTCAGCCAGTCGGTCTTCGAGTTCGACGCCATCGTGCAGCGGCACGGCCTGAGCCCGGTCGAGTGGCTGGATTCGATCGGCTTCCTCGGCGAGTGGTGCATCCTGGGCCACGTCCTCTACACCGCCGGCAACTCCTGGGTGCAGTTCGCCGGGGACGATCTGTCGCTGCTCACCGCCAGCGGCGCCTCGGTGGCCCACAACGTGTGGGTCTTTGCCCGGCGCGGCATCGCCATGGAGTCCTTCCCGCGCTACCTCGAGGCCGGAGTCAACATGTGCCTGGGCACCGACACCGCGCCCCAGTCGATGATCGACGGCCTGCGCTGGACGGCCGTGATCGGCAAGATCATGGCCCGCTCCACCGTTCAGGCCACCGCCGCCGACGTTTTCAACGCCGCCACCCTCAACGGCGCGCGCATGCTGCACCGCGACGACCTGGGCCGGATCGCCCCGGGCGCGAAGGCGGACCTCCTCTGCTGGAGCCTCGACTCGCTCTTCATGACGCCGGTGCGTGACCCGATCAAGAACCTGGTCTACAGCGCCACGCCGGAAGACCTGCGCCACGTCATGATCGACGGCCGGCTCGTCCAGCAGGACGGGCGGGTGCTGACCGTCGACGAGCAGGCGGCCGGCGTCCGGTTGCAGGCGGCCGCCGAGCGCATGTGGGCGCGCATCCCGGAGGGGGACTGGGCCGGCCGCACCGCCGACGAGCTAGCTCCGCCGACCTTCAAGCCGTTCGCCGGCTGAGGCGGCTCTCCGCCTTCACGTCCGAGCCAACGGACGCCGGCCGCGCGGTGCCCCTGGCCGGTGCCGTGGCGCGGATCGGCGCCGGGGTCGCCGTGACGACCCATGATGCGTGATGGAGAGCATCGATGATGGACGACGCACTGCTCTGGGACGTCCGGGCTTTCGTGTACGCGCGGTTCGCCGAAGCGGCACGGCCGCCCACGGTCGCGGAGACGGCGGCACATTTCGGGCTGAGCGCCGTGCGGGCAGTCGCGGTCTACCGGGAGTTGCACGCGCGGCACGCCCTGTACGTGGACCTCGACACGACCACGATTCGGATGGCCAACCCGTTCTCGGCCGTCCCCACGCCGTTCCGGGTCCACGCCGGCGGGCGCGACTACTGGGCCAACTGCGCCTGGGACGCGCTGGGCATCCCCGCCGCCCTCCACCAGGACGCCACGATCGCGGCGACCTGGGCGGACTCGGGCGAGCCCGCGACCATCACCGTCGTCGACGGCCGCGTCACCGAGCGCGACGCGGTCGTCCACTTCCCACTGCCGTTTCGCCGCTGGTACGACGACCAGGTCTTCACCTGAGCGACGATCCTCCTCTTCCGGTCGGAGGAGTCCGTCGATCGCTGGTGCGTCGCCAGTTCACTGCGGCGCGGCGAGGTGCTCTCGCTCGATCGGGTCTGGGAGCTCTCGCGCCGCTGGTACGGCGACCGGATGTCACCCGCCTTCCACGGGCGATCCGGTGCCGAAGCCGAGGGTATCTTCCGCGAGCTCGGCCTCGCCTCCCCGTTCTGGTCTGCCGGGTGACGGACGGCGACAGACACCCACGCCCTCACCCACGCCCTCGCCGTAGGGTCAGCGGGATCTCCCACCAGAGCGTGCCGGCCGCCGCCACGAGCGCCGCCACCGCGAGCTCCGGCGGCGAGAGCGGCCCCACCTTGAACAGACTCGCCACCGGCGGGACGTAGAGCACCGCGAGCAGGCTGAGCAGGCTCGCCCCGATCACCCACGGCAGAAGCCGGTTCCCGCCCAGGCCGACCCGCCAGAGCGGCCGCTCCCCGGCGCGGATCAGGAAGACCGCCAGCATCTGACCCAGCACCAGGGTCGCGATCGCCAGCGCGCGGGCCGCGTCCTCGGCGGCACCCGTGTGCAGCCGCGTCAGGTACGTGCCGAGCGCCACCACGGAGAGCGTGGCGCCCAGCGCCAGCGAGCGCACGAAGTCGGCCCGCGCGAGGAGGCTGCCGGCGCGGCGCGGTGGGCGCCGCATCAGGTCCGGCGCGGCCGGGTCCCCCTCGAAGACCAGCGACGCCGTCGGGTGCACGATGAGCTCGAGCCACACCAGGTGGATGGGCAGCAGCAGGAGCGGCCGGCCGAGCAGCGGGATCACCAGCGCCGCGACCAGCAGCGGCGCGTGGAAGGCAACCAGGTAGGAGAAGGCGCGCCGCAGGTTGTCGAAGATGCGCCGCCCGTCGCGCACCGCCCGCACGATGGTGGCGAAGTTGTCGTCCAGCAGCACCATGGTGGCCGCCTCGCGGGCCACCTCGGTGCCGCGCTCACCCATGGCGATGCCGATGTCGGCCTCGCGCAGGGCCGGGGCGTCGTTGATCCCGTCCCCGGTCATGGCCACGATCTCACCCCGCTCGCGCAGCGCGACCACCAGGCGATGCTTCTGCTCGGGCCGGGTGCGCGCGAAGATGGCCGTCCCGGCCACCAGGTCCGCGACCCCCGCGGCGTCGGCGCCGTCCAACTCGTCGCCGGTGGCGATGCGGCGGTCGTCGTGCGGCAGCCCCAGCCCCTCCGCCACAGCGTGTGCCGTGACCGGGTGGTCGCCGGTGATCATGATGACCCGGATGCCGGCGGCACGGCACTCCGCCAGCGCGTCGAGCACCCCGGGCCGCAGCGGGTCGGTGAAGGCTACCAGCCCGACGAAGCGCAGCGCCGCCTCGTCCGCCGCGCGCTCCCCGTCCGTGTCCGGCAGGTCCCCCGCGGCCACCGCGATGACGCGCATGCCCTCTTCGGCCAACTGGGCGTTGGCGGCCAGCGCCCGCGCACGCACCTCCGGCGGCGCCCCGGCGCGGTCCAGGATCCCCTCGACCGCCCCCTTGGCCGCGATCTGGACCCGTCCGTCCCGCCGCCAGACGTGGGAGAGGTAGCGGCCGGCCGGGTCGAACGGGTAGTCGCGTACGAACTCGGCGCGCTGGAGAGACTCGGCGTCGACACCATGCGCGCGCGCGAAGCGCAGGATCGCCTGCTCGAGCGGGTCGAACGGGTTCGGCTCCGAGGCGAGCACGGCCGCCTCGAGCAGCGCCCGCTCGGCCGACCCGGCCGAGTCGTCGGCCCGGCTGACGCCCTCGCCCGTCGCCAGTCCGCCGACCTCCAGGTGGCCGAGCGTCAGCGTGCCGGTCTTGTCGGTGCAGATGACGGTGGTCGCGCCGAGGGTCTCCACCCCCGGGAGCCGCCGGATCAGAGCGTGGTCGCGGGCCAAGCGCCAGGCGCCCAGGGTCAGATAGAGCGTGTAGACCATCGGGAACTCTTCGGGGATGGCGGCGATCGCCAGGCTGACCCCGGCGATGACCGCGGCCTCCCAGCCCCGGCCGGCCGCGAGCTGGATGCCGGCGACGCCGAAGCAGAAGAGCGCGGCGACGACCGCCAACTGGCGTATCAGGCGGTTGATCAGCCGCTGCAGCGGCGTCGGCGGCTGGCGAATGCCCGCCAGCAGCGCGCCGATCTGGCCGTAGCGGGTAGCCACGCCGGTGGCAGTCACCTGGGCGACGCCGCGACCGGCCAGCAGCGTCGTGCCGGCATACAGGTCGACGACGGGCGACTCCTCGACGTCCTTGAGGACCGGCTGGGACTCGCCGGTCAGCACCGACTCGTCGACCATCAGCTGGCGGCCCCGGCGCAGCACGCCGTCGGCGGGAACGACGTCCCCCTCCTGCAGGAAGACGACGTCGCCCGGGACGATCTCCCCGGCGGGAATGACCTGACGCCGGCCGTCGCGCCAGACCGCGGCGGCCGGCGCCGTCAGCGTGCGCAGTTGCTCCAGCGTGCGCTCCGCCCGCGCCTCGAGCACCAGCGTGACCAGCGTGATCGGCACGACCGCGACCAGGATGACGATGGCGTCGACGTAGTCGCGTAGCAGCAGGTAGGCGCCGCCGGCCACCAGCAGGAGGAGCACCATTGGGTCGGCCAGTGGTTTGAGGATCCAGCGCAGCAGCGTCGACCGCCGACCTGCCGGCACGAGCAGGTTCGGGCCGTGCTCGGCCAGGCGTGCCCGGGCCTCCTGGCTGGTCAACCCGGGCAGGTCGAGCGTCTCGCCGTCCGCGGGTGCGCCGCGGTCCGCTGGGGTGCGCGCACCGGTCGTCGTCGTATGCCCTCCCGATCGTCCACTCGTACGCGACAGGGGCGGCTCCGTGCGCCGCCGCTCACCGCAGCCTACCGCCGGGTACGTGGTGAGGGTGTCACAGCGCGGCGTCCGCCGCAACGATCGGGTAACAGTTCCGGGGGATGGAGGGTTACCGGCAGGAGGATAACCCGGAGTGATTCATCGCGTCCGCACCGATCACGGGAGATCTCTCAGCCGGCCTCGGCCGGCTTCGTCCCATCGCGCGGCGCCATCAGGCCCGCGCAGTCCGGCCAACCGGCGCGGTTACCCGGAGCCCTCTTGACGGCGCCGACCACGCCCGCGCGGGCGATCATCCGGCGCGCCTGGGGTGTTCGCGGCATCCGGCTGATCGACGCGCTCGATCGGCTCCTCCCGACTGAAGCGGAAGCGTCCCACCAGGCGATGCGGTCGACCGTCCGCGTCGCTCTCCTCGGGCGCGGGCGGCCGCCCACGCGCTCGCCCTCGGCCGCGGACGGGCCTTCCATTCACGGACTGATCCGGGTCCGCGGGCGCATCCTTCGGCCCTCCCTCCGCCTCCCAGGCGACGGTCAGCTTGAGCAGGATGCGGTAGAGCTGTCGCCGTTCTTCCTCGTCGAGCGGAGCGAACATCTCTTCGAACGCACGGCGCATCATCTCCGTGAACTCACCGAAGCCGAGCGCCGCGCCGGCGTCGGTCAGCATCACCACGACGGCCCTTCGATCGTTCGGGTCGGGCCGCCGCTCCACCAGCCCCTCGCGGTCGAGCGCGTCGACCATGGTGGTCATGGTGCGCGGCGTTACCCCCATCTCGTAGGCCAGCTCGTTCATCCGCAGCGGCCCGTGGAAGGCGAGTTCGCCGAGCAGGCGCATCCGCGCCACCGACAGCCCGTGGCTCGGCAGGCTGCCGTGCTTCTGGAACACCTGCTCGTTGCGGCGCCGCATGATCTGCATCGAGCGCATGAGGACGTTCAGGATGTCGTCCATCCCGGGCTGAGCGGGTGGCGTCTCCGGATTGCCGGGCTCAGACGGCGGTTGAGTGCTTGACATTGCCTTTATTACTGAGTATTCTCACTATCAGATTACTCACAGTCCGATCTGGGTCTTCCCCAGGTCTCACTATGGAGAGGATACCACGTGGCAGAAGCGACACCGATCATCCGGGCCGAGGGCCTGGTCAAGCGCTTCGGTAAGACCGAGGCCCTGAGCGGCCTCGACCTCGTCGTCGAGCAGGGCACCGTGCTCGGCCTGCTGGGGCCCAACGGCGCCGGCAAGAGCACCCTGGTCAACATCCTGACCACGCTGCTCGAGCCGGACGCCGGCCGCGCCGAGGTCGCCGGCCTCGACGTGGTCCGGCAGGCCCGCCGGCTGCGGGCACTGATCGGCCTCAGCGGCCAGTACGCCGCCGTCGACGAGCACCTGACCGCGCGCGAGAACCTGGAGATGTTCGGCCGGCTCTACCATCTGCCGGCGGCGCGAGCCCGCCGCCGTGCCGACGAACTGCTGGAGGCCTTCGACCTGCTCGACGCCGCCGACCGTCCCCTGCGCACCTACTCCGGTGGCATGCGGCGCCGTCTCGACCTGGCGGCCGGGATCATCATAGCCCCGCCCGTCCTCTTCCTCGACGAGCCCACGACCGGACTCGACCCGCGCAGCCGGCTCGCGATGTGGGACATGATCCGCCGGCTGGTCGACGGCGGGACGACGCTGCTCCTTACCACCCAGTATCTGGACGAGGCCGACCAGCTCGCCAGCCGCATCGCCGTCATCGACCACGGGCGTGTCATCGCGGAGGGGGCGCCCGACGAGCTCAAGGCCCGCATCGGGGGCGACCGCCTGGAACTGACCGTCGCCCGGGACGGGGACCTCGCCGCCGCCGTGCGCGCGCTCCAACTCCACAGCCGCGGCGATATCCAGGTCGAGGCGGAGCGCCGCGCGGTCACGATGCCGGTGGACAACGGGTCCGGCCTGCTGGTCACCATCGTCCGCGGTCTGGACGCGGCCGGCGTGCCCATCGATGACCTGGCACTGCGGCGTCCGACCCTGGACGAGGTCTTCCTCTCCCTCACCGGCCACGCCGCGTCATCCGAGTTGGCAGCGCCGGTGGAGTGGGCCGAGTCGACACCCGCCGAGGAGGTCGCATGATCGCGCTGGCAAACACCGCTACCGGCCGCGACGCGGCCGGCGCGCTCGAACCGGTCGTCCGCCCCCGGCTGGTCTCGGCGATCACCGACGCGCTCCTGGTCGCGCGGCGACAGCTGATCCACATGCGCCGCATCCCGATGGAGCTCGTCGGCTACACGGCCATGCCGGTGATGTTCGTGGTCCTCTTCCGCTACGTCTTCGCCGGCGCGATCACCGTGGGCGGCGGCGTCAGCTACGTCAATTTCCTGATGGCCGGCATCTTCGTCCAGTCGATCGCCTTCAGTGGGCCGCACACCGGTATCACCCTGGCCCACGACCTCCAGAAGGGATTGATCGACCGCTTCCGCTCGCTGCCGATGGCGCCGTCGGCCGTTCTGGTCGGCCAGACCCTAGCCGACACGTTCAAGGCCGCCATCTCCGTGGTTGTCATGGTCGGCGTCGGTCTCGCCGTCGGCTTCCGGCCGGGCGCGAATCTCCCGGAGTGGCTGGCCGCGATCGGGATCATGCTCCTCTTCACCTATGCCATGTCCTGGCTGGGCGCCACGATCGCGCTGGTAGTCGGCACGCCCGAGTCGGTCGACCAGATCCTGATGACGATGCTCTTCCCACTCACCTTCGCCAGCAGCGCGTTCGTCCCGGTCGCGACCATGCCGGGCTGGCTGCAGGGCTTCACCCGGCACCAGCCGGTGAGCATCGTGGTCAACGCGGTGCGGGCGCTGCTGCTGGGCCAGCCGGTCGGCAACGCCGGCTGGCAGGCCACCGTCTGGTGCCTGGCCATCCTGCTGGTCGCGATGCCGCTGGCACTGCGGCTCTACCACCGGACGACCTCGCGCTAGCCGACTCCTCACGGCGGCCGGCCGGACTCACGCCCGCGCCCGGCCGCCGGCAGGGAAACCGGGCAAGCCGCCCGCACCGCGCCCCCGGCACCGGCCTCGACCCTATCCGTCGGGACAGGGACCATCCTCGCCGGAATCACGGTCCGCGGGCGTGGCGCCGCGCCCCCGCCACAAGGCAAGATAGACCGACCACGGCGCGACGGCACTCTGGGGGTGAAGCGGAGCATGAGGCGGCGAGCGGCCGGGGCCATTCGGGCGAGCGTGGGCCGCTACCCGCGCGCGCTCTGGCTGCTGGCGCTGGCGAACTTCGTCCTCTTCGGCGCGCGGGGCATGACCGGGCCCTTTCTGATCATCTTCTTCGGGCAGATCGTCGGGCTACCCGACGCGTTGGTGGGGGCCGGTATCGCCGTCAACGCCGTCGCCGGCGTCGCCTTCACGTTGATGGTCGCCGGGGTGATCGACCGGCTCGGCGCGCGCCGGGTGCTGATCGCCACGATCTTCGGCAGCGCCGTCGCCATCGCCGTCTTCCCGCTGGCCACCACGCCGGTGCGCTTCTTCGCCGTGATGGTCTTCTACGGCTGCGTCAACCAGCTCTACTGGCCGGCTTCCGATACCTTCGCCACCTCGCTGGTACCGGTCTCCCGAGCGGGCGAGATGTTTGCCCTGCTGCGGGTGGCGAACGCCATCGGCATCGGCGCCGGCGGGCTGGCCGGCGGGCTGATGGTCGTCGGCGGCCGCTTCGCCCAGTACCGGGTCCTCTACCTGACGAGCGGCGTGGGGATCGCGCTGGCCGGGGTGATGGTCATCTTCTTCGTCCACGGCCTGCGGCGGCCGGCCACCGCGGGCCAGCCCGGCTCCGGTGGCGGCAGCTCGGTACGTGCCGGCAGCTGGCGCGAGGTGCTGGACGACCGGCGCTTCGTCGTCAGCCAACTGGTGATGTTCATCCTGATCGCCGGCTACACCCAGGTGCAGGTGAGCGCCCCGCCCTACCTGCGGGCCCGGGCCGGCGTCGACGAGGCGGTCATCGGCCTGCTCTTCGGGATCAACACCCTCATCGTGATTGTCGCCCAGCTCCCGGTGGCGACGCGCATCGGCTCCTGGGGCCGTGGCACCACCTTCGCCATCGCCGCACTCTTCTGGTCGGTCGCGCTGGCGCTGATCGGCGCCAGTCCCTGGCTGGGGGCGCTCCCCTTCGTCGCCTTCGTGATCTACACCATCGGCGAGATGCTGTTCATGCCCACCTCCGGCGTGCTGGTCGTCGAACTGGCGCCCGAGCGCCTGCGCGGCCGCTACCTGGCCGCCAGCAGCGTTACCTGGGGCATTGCCTGGGGACTCTCCTCCTGGCTGGGCGGGTTCGTGCTCGGCACGCCCCATCCTGGGCTCCTCTGGCCCCTTCTGATCGTGATCGTCCTGATCGGCGCGGCCGGCGCGTTCGCGTTCGACCGCGTCGGGGCGCCGGAGCGGCCGGGTCCGCCGCGGGCCGCCGCCGTCGACCTCGACTGACTCCTCGTCCGAGTACGCCCGGTTGACCGCGCCGCGGGCTCGACGGTACGCTGCGCGCTGGAGGGAAGGCCGATGGGTGAGATGAACGGCGCCGCGCTCCTCGTGCGGGCGCTGGCGCGGGCCGGCACCGAGCGCATCTTCACGCTGTCCGGCAATCAGCTGCTGCCGATCTACGACGCCTGCCTCGACGCGCGCATCCCGCTGACCGACACGCGCCACGAGGCCGCCGCGGCCCACATGGCCGACGCCTGGGCCCGGCTGCGGGGCACGCCCGGCGTCTGCCTCGTCTCGGCCGGCCCCGGGCACACCAACGCGGTGACCGCGGTGGCCAACGCGCTGCTGGCCGAGTCGCCGGTCATCTGGATCAGCGGCGGATCGGCGCTGGCCACCCGCGGTAGGGGCGGCTTCCAGGAGCTCGACCAGGTCGGTATCGCCGCGCCGGTGTGCAAGGCCGCCTGGCAGGCGACGAGCGCCGAGGAGATTCCGGCGCTGGTGGCCCGCGCCTGGCGCACGGCCCTGGCAGGGCGACCCGGCCCGACCCATCTGACCGTGCCGGAGGACCTGCTCGCCGCACCCGTCGCGAGCGCGTCGCCGCTCCCGGAGGCCGGGGACTTCGTCCCGGCACCGCGGCCGGCCGACACGACCGAGATCGAGCGCGCGCTCGATCTGCTGGCCGGTGCGGCGCGACCGTTGATCCTGGCGAGCCCTTCGGCCACTCGTGGCCCGGCACGCGGCGCGCTCGAAGTCCTCACCGCGACGACCGGCATCCCCTGGCTGGTCCTGGAGAGCCCGCGGGCGTTGAACGACCCGGCCCTGCTCGATACCGGCCGCGCCGCCGCCCAGGCCGACGCGATCCTGCTGGTCGGCCCGCAGGACTACGCCGCCGCCTACGGTCGCCCCGGTGGCACGGTCGACCGCATCCTGATCCAGGTCGCGCCGGAGTCGGGCGAGCTCGCGCGCAACGCGCCGGTCGAGGTCGGCCTCGTCGGCGACCCGGCCAGCGTGCTGCGTCAGCTCGGTGAGGCGAGCGCGGAGCGCTCCTGGCGCGCCGCCGCCTGGCGGGAGCAGGTCGACGCGCTGCGCGCCGCCGCCCGGGCGCGCTTTGCCGACGCGGCGCGCTCGGACGACGTCCCCATCCACCCGCTGCGGGTCGCGGCGGAGGTGCGACGGATCCTAGCGCCCGGCGCGGTCGTGGCGCAGGACGGCGGCGAGTTCAGCCAGTGGGCGCGCTGGGGGCTGGCCGAGGCCGAGGTGGAGACGCTGGTCAGCGGCAAGCTGGCCATGATCGGACCGGCCATCCCCTTCGCCATTGCCGGAGCGCTGGCGCGGCCGGACCGGCCCGCGGTCGCCTTCCTGGGCGACGGCACCTTCGGCTTCCACGGCATGGAGTTCGACACCGCCGTCCGGCACGGCATCCCGTTCGTGGCCGTGGTCGGCAACGACTCCGCCTGGGCGGCCGAGCGGCACCGGCAGGCCGCCCGCTACGGCGAGGACCGCGTGGTCGCCAGCGACCTGCTGCCGACGCGCTACGATCGGGTGGCCGAGGGTCTCGGCGCGCAAGGCATCCTCGTCGAGCGTCCGGATCGGCTTCGCCCGGCGCTCGAGCGTGCCCTGGCCAGCGGCCGCCCGACCTGCGTCAACGTGATGATCCGCAGCGTGCCCAGCCCGGCGGCGATCCCGTAGGCGCGAGCACGGTCGCGGGCAGGATCGGCTGGTTCTTGCCGCCTTTCGATGATCGCTCCGGGATGCTTTTCGCCGGAGGCGCTATGCTTCCTGTTTGGCTATCGCTGCCGCGGTTTGGAGTCGTCAGATGCGTCTTCCCCTGTTCCTGCCCCACCTGAAGGGCCTGCGTCTCACCGAGATCACCACCACCGACGAGGGGGCCACCCTCCACCTCTTTCCCACCCGTCGGACCGCCCACTGCCCTTCCTGCCGGCGCGGTTCGCAGCGGGTCCACAGCCGCGATG
>Ga0307374_10005739_pt1 | contig 19930 bp, 21 predicted proteins | sample OX3MG_FD_202532 | JGI IMG/M metagenome (GOLD analysis project Ga0307374, IMG submission 202532) | Soil microbial communities from Risofladan, Vaasa, Finland - OX-3 | ecosystem: Environmental > Terrestrial > Soil > Coastal area > Acid sulfate soil | place: Finland: Risofladan, Vaasa | collected...
GAGCGCAGAAACCGGGGTGAGCCGCTGACCCATGGGCTGGTGCAGCTTGAGGCGACCTCACGGCGCTCGGCACGGCTCCTCGGCCCGTTGCAGGCGCTCCTGGTTGACGGCTAGCGCGCGTCGTCGATCTAGTCCGCGGAACCTCCCGATTACGAGACGATTGGGAATACCCCTTCTGTGCGCGCGCCGACGTTCCCTCAACTCGGCAAACGTTGCCGGCCACACCACTAGCTCGAGTCGCCTGAGCTAAAGAAAGTGGCGAAGCTGCCCGCGACGACGGTCACGACGAATATGGCCCAGACCTCGAGGCCCAGATCGACAATCCTGCCGGCCACGGTCAGCGGGTTCTTGATCTGTGACGACACGGTGAGCAATTGCACGGCGCAGAAGAAGGCCGCATCACCGAAGCCGTGGATATCCCCGCCTTTGTGCCCGCTCTCAAATGCCCACGTGAGCACGGTGCCAGTGATGAAGACCACAAGTGACAGTCCGAGCGCCAGCAGCAGGCGCGCGAGCAGCCGTCGGTGCCGTTCCTCACGCGTGAAGAGCCTTGACAATTCTTCGCGAATCACAGCGGAGTCTCCTTCCGCGCTGCACAGTGGTGCGAGGGCGTCCGATGATGCAGCCGCGGACCGTCGGATGCAAGGTCGCAGTGGAAGTGGCTCGCAAACGCGGCGCTGCTCGAGAGCATTGCGCGATCACTGTCGTCGAGCCCGACTGCTGCGCCCCCCGGGGCCTGCCGGCGGCGAGGGTTACCCGAACGTCGTGAAGGTGCCCACGGCCACGGCCACCACCTCGTCGTCATCGGCTTCGACATCGCGGTCCTGCTCGCCCTGACCGTGCACTGGCAGGACGCGCGCGAGGATATTCGCAGCTTGTAGGACGACCCTTTGCACGGGACATGCAGGCCAGCTCCCGAGGACGTCACGCCGAAGGCGTCCTCGGGCCGTGCCACCTGGGCCAGCGCGAGTCGCACCTGAGGTAGCGTCCGGTTGGCCTAGGGACGCTGGGGGCGCCACCGTGCCTCGGTCCTCTTCATCACGGCTGGCGGGGACGCTCGATGTCTCGGTGGATCGCGGCGATGGCCTCGTCGATTGAAGCGTAGAACCGGTCTTGATCGAGCGTCTCATAGAGCCCGTACCGCGAAACCATGTCGCGCAGACGCGTTCGCATCTCGACGAACGCCATGTGGACCCCTGTGTCGTTGAGCTCGATGTCGAGTTGTTCGAGCATCGCAGCGGCCGTGACGTCGATGTCCGTGATGGCCTCACACTGGATGACGATCCACTCCGGATCTCGCTCGTGCAGGAGGCCGCGGATGCGGTCGCGAAACAGCGATGCGTTGGCAAAGAACAGTGGCGCCTCCCATCGGTACACGACGATCTTTGCCACCTGGCCGGCATCGGGGTGACGGGTGACGCCCTGCCACCCTCCCACGCCGGGCAACCTGCCGAGGACCTCCCCGGCGGGACGCCAGCTGCGGTGGAAGAACAGCACTACGGCAAGCCCGATCGCGATCACGATGCCCGGGAGCACCCCGAGGATGATCACGCCCGCCGACGCGACCAGCGACAGGACAACGGCCGAGCGGCGTACGCGCCAATAGCGCACAAGTGCGTCGAGATTTAGAAGACTGATCGCTGCGGCAATCAGTACGGCGGCGAGCACCGATTGCGGGAGATCGGCTAATAATCCGTTAAAGAACAGGAGCATCGCACCGACGGCGCCGGCTCCAACAATCGATGCGATCTGCGACTTCGCTCCGGCCTGCTCGACGACTGCTGTCCGTGACCCGCTGGTGGAAATGGCAAATCCCTGCAGACAGCCCGCGGCGATGTTGGCAGCGCCGATGCCGATCATCTCTTGACCCGGATCCACATCTTCCCCCCGCCGCGCCGCAAAGCTTGACGCAGTGGCGATCGTGTCAGCGAGCGAAACCAAAGTGATCCCGACCGCAGCGACGACGAGGGGGCCGGCGTCCGAAAGGCTGGTCCACGGCAGCGATGGGCGCGGGACGCCTTGCGGCAAGGTGCCGACAACGGCGACCCCGCGCGCATGTAGGTCGAGCACTGCCGAGATCACCGTGGCACCGACGATGGCGATCAGGATGGCCGGAACTCGCCGGGTGACTCGCGGGGTGACAAGAAGGACCGCCAGCGCCAGCGCGCCGATTGCGAGCGCGGCGCCCGTCGTCCCGTCAAGGCCCGTGACGAATGCCTGGACCTCCCCGCCAAAGGTGTCCGCGCTGGTCGAGAACCCGAACAGCTTGGGAAGCTGACCGATGATGATGACCACGGCCAGCCCGTTCATGTACCCGATCTGAACCTCGTTGGAGAGCAGATTCGCCACGAATCCGAGCCTTCCGACACCGAGGCCGATCTCGATCACGCCGACCATGAGCGCCAACATGCCGGCAAGTGCGATGGCGCGGGCCTCGCTGCCTCCGGCGAGAAGCGGGACGATCGCCGCGAAGATCATCGGTGAGATGGACGAGTCGGGGCCGAGGACGAGGATGCGTGAGGGTCCGAAGATGGCATAGCCGACCAGGCAGGCAATGGTCGTATAGAGGCCGGTCACCGGCGGAAGCCCGGCAAGATCCGCGTACGCCATCCCTTGGGGGACGAGGATCGCTGCGAGGACGAGGCCGGCGACGAGGTCAGGCCGGAACCACCGGCGGTCGTACTGTCTGGCCGCACGGAAGCCCGGGAGCCAACGCTCCACCCGCGACCGGTGGTCCGTCATTTCTTGCGAGTTGGTGGAGCCATTCGCGGAGATTGGAATCTCCTTGGCCGTCGCAGAGTCATCGGCTGGTCACTAAGCGCGCCCAGGGGTGTGGCGGAGAGGAAGACACGGGCCAACATGTCCCGCGGGTAGATATTGGGCCGAGAGTCTTGCCTCGACGGGCGCGATCGGCTCCAACGGAATCTGTGCCAGAAGGTACCTGATGATGTCCAGGCCCCCGCGGTGCGTTTCGTGGGCCATGGCAATGAACCGCAGGGCTCAAAGCATGTCGGGTGCCCGCAGTAGGCATCGCGCAGGTTGTTGCCCGAGACCGTGGGCCGACCCTTGCAGATATGGGGATCACGCGATCGTCGCTCGTGGGCTACCGGCCCGCTGTGCCGCGAGCCGCGCTGGAGCGGCGATTTGCCAAGTCTCGAGGCGCTGCCACGCCGTAGGTGTCTAGAGGGCCGAGACGAAGTGCCGCGGGGGCAGAAGGCCGCCGGGCGTCGACGCAGATCGACTGCGATGTCACACCCGAGGCGACCGCTCGGACGGTTAGGGGTGCCGATGAGAGCGCCGAGGTCCACCTACTCCTGGTGGCGCCGCCCAAGCACGCTCGTGTGGTCCAGAAGCCCACCTCGGTGGAATCCGCATCGCTTGTGGAAGACGAGCCGCCCCTCGGGTGTCGGCTGCTCGGCCCACTCGGCCGATGACACAAACTCGCTACAACGCGGACAGCGCAGCTCGTCGACCCGTTCGCGCGCAATCCAATTGAGCTTCTTCTCGGCGGCCATCCGCGCTTCGCGCTCATCGCGACGGTCGGCTTCCGCGAGCTCTGCTTGCCGTGTCATCTCAGAAAGCCCAGCCTTGGCGGCATCGGCGTCCTTTCGTGCGCGCGTCGACGATCCGCGTGCCGTCGTTCGTGCGCGCTCGAAGTCCACCACCGTCGCCTCGAGCTCGGCAACTCTGGCAAGCGCCGCGTCGCGGTCGGCAATTGCCAGGGCGCGTTCGTGCTCGCTGGAGGTGAGCGCCTCCAGTGCGGCGAGCCCCGCGAGGAGCGCGGCGCGCTTTGAGCCGTGCGCGATGCCGGCGGCATCAAGCAGCTCGTATTCGGTCGGCGAGAGCTCCAGCGGGAACCTCCGGCGAAAGCCTGAGGGAAGCTGCGCAGATGAGGGGTGATGTGCCATCCGTCACACACATACCTCACATCACGCCAGAAGTGCAGCGCATATGGGTATCGGGTCGCCGTGCCGCCATGGATTGCCCTGATGGCGGCACGGGAGGTGATCTATCCGCACCCCGGCGTAGCGTCGACTCTCGATGCCACCGCGCCGAGTCGATGAAGAGACGCGTGCCGTGGTTCGCCGGCACTGGGAATCGGTGCACGGCGAGCCGATTGACGACACCGAGATCGTCGTGCGACGAGCCTCGGGGCCGCTTCCAGCTCGAGCACGCGTGGTGGTGCGCCCCGAGACCGACGAGAGCCCGGCGTGGTTTGACTGTCTGGAGTGCCCCGACGGCGGGCGCTCCTACCGCACAGATGTCGGCGCCGATCCCCTCAACCCACCGCTGCGGCATCTGGCGATGATCGCCCGGCACCTGGACGCCGAGCACGGGATCACCGACCCCACAGGTCGCATCTATCGCGGCACCGCGAACGATCACGTCGTGTGCGGGTACGTGTCGGCGACGCCGACCAGACCCGCGTGGTTCGACTGCGACCTTTGTGCGCCAGGGCGGACGCGCCACTTCCTGGACGAGCCTCCCTACGGGGATGCGCGCGCCACGTGGCACTTGCGTCTGCAGTACCCGGAGCTCGCGCGCGAGATCGCACGACTCTCGCCGGCCGAGCAGGCCGTCCAATGGGAGGCCCGCCACCGGGGCATTCAGGCACGAGCAACCCAACCGATGATCGAGCAAGCCGTGCAAGATGCGCGGCCTCGCCCCCCGAGGCCAGAGCTCACTCCGACCCAGCGCGCGATCGGGGCATTGCTTGAGTCCCGCGTCGCGTCCGGAGTACCCGTCACCACCGCGATCCGCGACCTCGCCGCTCTCGCCGACACCGAGCCGGTGGCCTACGCAGTCATGGTGGCAGAGCAGATCCCGGAGCTTGCGGGAGCGCTCGACCAAGCTCCAGACGTTGTCGCTGATGATCTCGTGGCGTTCTACGGCCCCCCGGCGCGTACCCAGCGTGCCATGTGGGACATCTGGAAGCGCCTGCGGGAGGAGGCCGGCGACGGCCTCGAGGAGCCGAGTGCCGAGGACACGTAAAGCGCTTCACTGAAGTCCAAACTTCGAGCGGTCCCCGGGCACTTACCGTGCCTGGCATGACTACTCCCAAAGAACCTCGGCCCGGCGGCCTGCGCGCCGCCGCAGCCGGGAATACCTCACCTGAGCCGTCGGCGGCGATGGCCATCGTGCCCTCACCGCCGACGCTTCTTCGCACGAGCGCTCTTACACCGCACCCTTTGAGTGCGCGCCTTCCGGCCATCAGCGACCACGCCCGAGCGGCCTTACGCCGTGACATCGCCACCAACGGCATCCTCTCGGCCGTGGAGGTCACCCCGGACCACGTCATCCTCGATGGGCACGCGCGCTTCGAGATCGCGACTGAGCTTGACCTGGCCGGCGTGCCGGTGCGCATCGTCGAGACTGACGACGAAGCGGGGGTTCATCCTCGCCCGTGCGGTGGCGCGCCGGAATCTGACGGTCTCTCAACGCGCGGCGCTTGCCGTCGAGTGCCAAAGCTTCCGGGACGAGATCGCCCACGGCATTGCCCGCAGACGGGCAAACCTCACCCAAGTCCCCGATGTGGCAGCGCTGCCACATCGGGGTGCGCGCAGCAGAGAGCTCGCCGCCCGCGCGGCCGAAGTCAGCCCACGCACGATCCAGAATGCGGCCCTGGTGCGCGACGCCGACGACGAACTCTTTGCCCGCGTTCTGGCGGGGGAGGTCCTCGTCAATCGTGCGGCTTCGCAGATCACGCGCCGACGCCGGCATTCCGAGATCCCACCGGCCCCGCCGCTTCCGACGGGGCCGTTCTCGCTGATCTACGCCGATCCCCCGTGGCAGATGGGTGCATCCGGTGCCGGGTCCGCGCCGGAGGACCACTACCCGACGATGACCCTCGACGAGATCGCCGCGCTCGAAATTCCGGTCGGTGAGACGAGCGTGCTGTTTCTCTGGGCCGTCAACTCCCTGCTGCCGGAGGCGCTCGAGGTGATGGGTGCCTGGGGATTCGCCTACCGCGCGAATCTCGTGTGGGTCAAGCCGTCGATCGGCCCCGGCAACTGGGCCAGGCAACGCCACGAGCTGCTGCTCGTCGGTACCCGAGGGCAGATGCGGACCCCGTATGAGCAGGATCGGCCGGATTCCGTCATCGAAGCTCCGCGCGGTCGGCATTCTGCGAAGCCTGAGGACGCCTACCTTCGAATCGAGCGGGCCTACCCCGAACTCACCAAATGCGAGCTCTTTGCTCGAGGGGTGCCGCGCCCCGGGTGGACCGCATGGGGCAATGAGGTGACCCCATGAACCGCGATCGCCTACTCACCGCAGACGAGGTGGCCGAGATTCTGTCGGTCAAGGTCTCCTGGGTGCGTGAGGCCACCCGCGACGCGCGCCTCCCGCACATCTGTCTCGGGCGATATCGGCGCTACCGCGCCCTTGAGATCGAAGCATTCCTCGAGTCCCGACGCGATGGCGGCGGATCATCTCGCCGCTAGGGCTGGATGTTGGCGCCTCGACGAGCGTGGATGCCTACATGCCCACCAAACGCGGACAGACCTTTGGCGCGGTATGGCGCTATCCCGGCACCAAAGGGGTGGTGTGGCGCATCCGCTACCGCGACGCCTCGGGCCGCAGGATCCTAGAGACGCTCGGCCCGGAACCTGAGTGGAACGGGCGCCGGGCTGCGGCAGAGCTCCGGCGCCGGCAGGTCGATGTCGAGCGACAAGGGTACGTACGCCCCGATGTCGTGCGCCTATCTGAGTTCGCGCACGAGTGGCTCCGTGACTACGTGCCCACCAGGGGGTTGAAGGCCACGACCATCGAGAGCTACCGCGGGGCGATCGAGAATCAGCTAGCCCCCGCGCTCGGTCCGTACACCCTGACCGACCTTGAGCGCCACCCGGAGTTGATCGACAGGTGGGTGGCCACGAGTCTTCGCGGTGGGCGTTCTCCGAAGACGGTCACCAATCATCTCTTGGTGCTGCAGCTCGTCTTCAAGCGCGCGGTGCGGCTGCGGTTGGTGACGCGCAACCCGGTCAGTGACGTCGAGCGCCCACGGCTGGAGCACCCTGAGATGTCGGTACTCACCGAGGTTGAGATCGCGCGCCTATGGACCGCGTATGGCGAACTCGAGATGGAGGTCGCGGGCACCGAAGCCGCGTGGTGGCGCCTGGCGCGCACGGTCACGTTCACGGCGCTCGGCACGGCCATGCGTCGCGGCGAGCTCTTGGGCCTGCGCTGGCGCGACGTGCACCTGCTCGACGCCCGGGTCGTCGTGCGTGAGGCACTCGTCAACGGGAAGACCACGACGCCCAAGAGCCGGGCATCGCGCCGGGTAATCGAACTTGGGCCCCGTACGGCGCAGCTTCTTGCCGAGCACTTCGCCGCGAGCGAGTTCTCCAGAGAAGACAACTACGTGTTTTGCCGTCCGGATCTCGGGAGTTCCCTTGACCCGAGCAAGCTCACGCGCAAGTACCTCAAGCCCGCGCTAGTGCGGGCAGGTGTCACCAAGCCCTTCCGGGCATTTCACGATCTGCGGCATACCGCGCTCACCCACGAGGCGGCGGCTGGCAACCCGCTCGTCTACGTCCAGATGAAGGCCGGGCACTCCCAGTCGCACATCACCGAGCGCTACATCCACGCCGCCCAAGTCCGGTTTCCGGGCGCGGCGGCCAAGGGGGAAGCCAGGATGTTCGCCGTGACCGACCCACCGACGCCCAGCCGGCAGTAGAGCTGCGAGGTGCCACCGCACCCGCGATCCAGGTCGTCGCACCGAATGCGCGCGGATTCAGACGCCGTCCCGAGCTGTTACGTCGCGGCCTCGTGGGTCTCGATCAAGAACAGCGCCATGGAGCCGGCCAGATTCACCGCGAGCGCGGCATGTCGTGGCGCCGGCCGGTAGGCGCGGCGTCCGGACCCGTGGGCATCGCCCTCTGAATTGCGAAGCCTGCCGAGCCCGACGACGACGGATCGGCATCCGCCCAGGATTTCCTTGAACGCATGCTCTGAGTACGCGCCCGGCGCGAGTCCCAACCTGTCGCTGACAGCCCGGTAGAGCTCCGGAAGATCGTCGTTGTCGCGATATTCCACGTCGCGATCGTCCAGGATTGTCTTGAGCGTTGATTCGAGCAGTGTGCGCGCGAGCGTGATGGCGCCCTCGGGATCTGAGTCCCGGCGTTCCACCGCGCGAATCCATGCGTCGCGTACCGACTCGGCGTCGAGTCGCACAGTGGCCCCATGAATCAACTCATCTGCAGGATGTGTGTCTTGTTCCTGCAGAGCGTCCAGAACGGGCACGATGAGGTCGCGCGCCGCGTTTCTGCGCAGTTGCCACGAGCCGGCGCCCGTCGCCACCGATCGCAGATACCCCCACAGAAGGTCCGGGGTCGTAAAACGGACGAGCTGGCCGCTGGCGGCTCGACGAGCAACACGGTCTCGGAGCATGCGGCCGTGAGCGGCTTCGTAGTCGCTGCGCTTGACCTGGCTCGGCCCACGCTCGGCAATCGCCGTGGCGTAAGCCAGCAGCGCGGTAGTGGCCTCAGCAGCACTCCATCCCGGCATGTCGGCCTCTATCAGCAGATCATCGGGCATTCACCGAGTCTAGGGCCGACGTCCGGCTGCCTCGCCGGATAGGGGCCGGGCGCCCCGGCGCCGCAGCAAAGGGGGAGGCCAGGATGTTCTCGCTCGCCACGGATGTCGCGGACCTCCGCGAGGCTGGTCCGCATCTCGGGTGATCAGTGCGTCTTTGGCGGCATCGGCAGATTTGCCGGCGACGCCGGAATCGCAATGACACACCAACTGGCGTTCACTGAGCGCGTGTGGGTCACGCAGTACCGGAGTACGGATGCGAGGTACGCCGCATACTGGCCCATCGGCTCGTGGAACTTCGTGTCGTTCGGGTCTTGCCAGAGCGCGTCCGGGTTCTTCGCGGCAATCACCCGTGCGAGCGAGTACGCGTGGATGGTGGCATTGGTGATGGGTCGAGTGACGTTGATGCAACCAGGACTCGCGATCGGGTGTGACAGGAGCTGGGTCCGCAGCATGGCTGCATCCAACGCCGCCTGGTCGGCACCCGAGATTCGGACTTCACCGGTTCCACCGCACCCGGTTGCTGCCAACAGGCCCGCCGCAAGCACTGCGGCCAGTCCAGCCACGACCCGCCTGGAGCAGTTCATGACGACGATTCTAGGTCGCGCCGGGGGGATCGTGCGCCAGCCGCGTGCTCCGCACTGGACTTCAGAGCCAAAGATCGGGCAAAGATTCACACCAGATGCGACACCCAGAAACACGAAAACCCCGCGCACGCAGGGCCTTCGACGATAGCGGGGGCAGGATTCGAACCTGCGACCTTCGGGTTATGAGCCCGACGAGCTACCAGACTGCTCCACCCCGCGCCGGAAACTGCATGATGCCACCCAGGGACCTAAGCGTCAACCGGAATGCGCGCAGGACTCGGCCATATGCAGCCGAAACGCCTGAGGCGGGGCTATCGCCAGGCGCTCTTATGCCCGCGGGCGAAGCGTCACCGTGTCGCCAATGTGAAGCCACCCCGGCCGCGCGACGTGCGCGTACACGCCGAACAGATTGTCCCGCGCGACGGCGAGGCGGGCGAGGACCGCGCGGTCGCGATCGAGGGTGTCCGGGTCGATCGTCGTCACGACGCAGCGCTCGGTCGGGGACACGACGCGCACCTCGACCTGCCCGATGACCAGGTCCGCGTCGATCCAACCGGCCTCGACGAACGCCGGGAGTTCGGGATCGAGCTCGATGACGATGTTCGGTCGGAAGCGTGCCACGTCCAGCTCCAGGCCGACCCACTCGTCGACCCGGCGCAACGAGCGGTCGGTTACGATATGGATCGGCGCGGCATCGAAGACACCGCCGCCACTGCGCGCCATCTGGGTCTCGTGGCCGAGTTGGGTGGCCAGCAGGCGGGCGAGATCCGGATCGTCGATCGCCAGCTCCTGCCCGTCGGGCGCGGTCACGCGGGCCTGCTCGATCTGATCGGGATCCGCGAACCGGGCGCGAAAGCTGAGCATCGCCCCTTCGCGGCGCGCGGTCACCACGGTTCCGTCCGAGGTGATCACGGCGAAGCGTCGGTCACCGTGGAACCCATAGGGCCCGACGAACACATTGCGGATTCGTTCGCCGCCAAACGACTTGACCGGATAGCGCCACAGGTCCGCCACCAACCCGACCGAGCGCCGCGCCATCGCTAGTGGGTCAGGACGAGGACGATCACGAGGATCGCGAGCACCGCGAGTGCCAAGTACCCGTATCGCAGTGCCTTGCGCCGCAGGCCGAATGTCGCGGTCCAGGCCTTTTCCGCACGCTCACGCTCTTCGGGCGTGTGGATCGGCTCGGGCCAGTCGTCGTCGTCGTCGTCGTCGTCCTTCGGGCGCTCGGTCATAGGATCAGCGTACCGCGTGCTGCGCGCCCGGACGCGGCGTCGGCAGCGGCGGTCGCTGCGGGCCGGTCCGCGGGCCAAACTAGGATGATTCCCGTGCCGTCCAGAATTCCTCTCCCGCCGCCCGTCGCCGCTGGCGCCGCGCAGGCCCCCCGGCGGGCTCTCGGCGCTTCCGCGAGGCGAGCGGGGTCGGAGCAGCCGTCGTGACCGCCGCGTCGGGCCCGGTCGGCCTGGCAATCGCCGCGGCGTGCATCCTGCTGTGGAGTGTGCTGTCGTCGCGGCTGGAACGCTGGCGGATCTCGGCGGCGATGGTATTCGTCGCACTCGGTTTCGTGCTGACCAGCGGCCCGATCCGCGTCATCGACGTCCAGCTGCACAGCCATGCGATCGAATCGATGGCCGAGCTGGCCCTGGCGATGGTGCTGTTCACCGACGCGTCCCGGGTGAGCGTTCGCCGGCTGCGGGCCGACGCGGGTGTCCCGGCACGGCTGCTGTTCATTGGACTCCCGTTGGCGATCGCCATCGGCCTGGTCGCAGCGCTGGTGGTCTTCCGCGGAATCGATGCGTGGATCGCGCTCCTGATTGCGGTGATCGTCGCCCCGACCGACGCCGCGCTCGGTGCGCCGGTCATTGAAGACGAACACGTCCCGTCGCGCATCCGCCGGGCGGTGAATGTCGAGAGCGGTCTCAACGACGGCCTCGCCACGCCGGTGTTCACGATCGTGCTCGCACTTGCGGTCAGCCACGGCGACGGTCATGGAGCCGGCCCGGTTACCGCCATCCTCGCGGTGCTCGGCGCCATCGTGCTCGGCATCACCTCGGGCGGAATCGGGGGGTTCGTACTCGGGCTGACGGGGCGGCGCGGTTGGTCGAGCCGGGGACTGCAGCCGGTTGCCGTGATCATGATCGCGCTCTTGACGTATGGGCTGGCGCTCGTCTGGGGACTCAACGGGTTCGTCGCTGCCTTCGTCGCGGGGATCTCGTTTGGCACCACGTGGCGCCCGCCGGTGCGCGGCGACACCGACGTCGCGATCGCGCTGAGCTCGGACCTCGGGGGGATCTTCTCGGCGGTGGTCTGGCTGATGTTCGGGGCGATGCTCGTGCCCGCCCTCGACGGGATCGACTGGCAGGCCGTCGTGTTCGCTGTCGTGGCGCTGACGGTAGTGCGCGGGGCCGCGGTGGCCATCTCGCTGATGGGCGTCGGCCTCGACAGGGCGACGGTGCGCTTCCTCGGCTGGTTTGGGCCGCGCAGGCTCGCGTCAGTGGTCTTCTGCCTGATCGCCTACGACGAGCTCACGCCGTCCGATGCACGGTTCGTACTGACGGCAACCGTCACGGTCGTGCTCATGAGCGTGATCGCGCATGGGGTGACTGCCGGCCCGCTGGCGGTCCGGTTCGGTCGTACGCACCCGGCCGACGATGACGGTGAGGGCGCACCGGCGTTTCCCGCGCGCTCCTTCGGGCGGAACCGCACCCCGGTCTAGCGCGACCGGGCGCACGAACGAAAACGGGCTCCCGGTGGGAGCCCGTTGACGATGCCATGCCGCGATGCGCTAGGCGACGTCCCGAAGCTTCTGGGCTTCGGCGAGGCCGGCGAGCTTCTGCAGTGACTGATTCTCGATCTGACGGATGCGCTCGCGGGTAACGTTGAACGTCCGGCCGACTTCGTCCAGCGTGCGCGGGTGCTCGCCGCCGAGGCCGTATCGGAGCTCGAGTACGCGGCGCTCGCGGTAGCTCAGGGTGTTCAAGACGTCCTGGAGCCCTTCGGTGCGCAGCACCTCGTGGGCCGACGACTCGGGGTCCAGGGCCTTGTCATCGGCCAGGAACTGTCCGAACTCGGACTCGTCGTCGTCGCCGACCGGCTTTTCCAGCGAGATCGGCGTCTGGGCGCTGCGCTTGATCGACTCGATCTCAGGCTCGGGCAGGTGCACGACCGCGGCGATCTCCTCGATCGACGGTTCGCGCCCGAGTTCCGAGACGAGTTTGCGCTCGGCGCGGTTGATCTTGTTGAGCTTCTCGACGACGTGTACGGGCATCCGGATGGTCCGGCCCTTGTCGGCGATCGCCCGTGCGACGGCCTGGCGAATCCACCAGGTCGCATATGTCGAGAACTTGTAGCCCTTGCGGTAGTCGAACTTCTCGGCCGCGCGCACCAGGCCGATCGTGCCTTCCTGGATCAGGTCCAGGAAGCCGAGTCCCTGATTGCGGTAGTTCTTGGCAATCGAGACGACCAGGCGCAGGTTGGCTTCGACCATCTCGCGCTTGGCCTCGAGGTCTCCGAGCTCGATCCGCTTGGCCAGCGATACCTCTTGGGCGGCCGTCAGTAGCGGCACGCGTCCGACGTCCTTGAGGAACAGCTGCAGCGAGTCGGTGCTCGTTTCGGTCTTGAGGTTCAGGCGGCGCGGGCGGTCGGCTTCCTCGGACAGTTGCGCGGTCCGCGCGCGCGCATCCGCCTCGTCGAGCAGTTCGATGCCCATCTCGTCGAGATGTTGGTACAGCTCCTCCGCAGCGGCGGGGTCCATGTCGAGGCCCTCCACCGCAGTCGCCACCTCTTCGATGCTCAGGAAGTTCTGTTCCTGGCCGCGGGCGACAAGCTGCTGGACTTCCTCGACTGCGACAATCTGCTGGAGCGTCATCTGCTCACCTCCGACCCGTTGATGTGGCGTGGGTCGCGCCTCCCGCGAACGGGAACATGGCTGGGTGTCGTTGCGAACACGTGTTCGAATACTACGGCTTTACTTTTGGAAGTCAATGGGGTTCGGCTGTCTAAGGTGGCGGGAGCGCACCGGGGTCGCGGGGTGTGATCGGGTACGGGGCCGGGACACGGCTGCGAGCCGAAACCTCGGGCTGTTACCAGTTTCACCTACTGCTGTTTCGGATCCTGCCGCGCAACGCTTAATGTTCGGTAAATACTGCGTTGCGGTTCGACCGCGATCCGTGGGGACTACTTTGCGGTCTTCGTCCCGATCTGCGCGAGGAGCACGGTCGCCGCGATGCCCAGGGGGGTCTGCTTGCCCAGTTGAACGGTGCGGTGCCAGGCCGTCTTGACGGTTGCGGCGTCGCGGCGGTAGAGGGCAAGCCAGCCGAGGTTGAATGCGACCACCTGGTTGTTGGGAAAGCGCGACTGGAGCGTCTGCAGTTCGGCGTCGGCCGTCTGCAGTCCGGCGCCACCGGACATCGCCGCGGTCATGGCCAGACCGACCAGCGGCTCGGGGGCGTTGGGGGCCAACTGCTCCGCGTGGGAGAAGGCGCGGACGGCCGCACCCTGGTCTGCCAGGGACATCTCGGCCTGCCCGAGATCCAGATAGCGCTCCGCCGTCGGATGCGTCGCGATCTCGGACTGCAGTGCGACGACCTGGTTGGAGGCCGGCATCTGGGAGACCGCATCGGTCCGGTTCAGGACGATCGCCAACTGCGGCAGCTGCGCCGTGGCCGCGCTCGCCGCGCCGGTCGACGTGCTCGCGCCGGAACTCGAGGTGGTCGCGCGGATCCCGGAGCTGGTGTTCCCGCTGAGCGCCCCGGCGACCAGCACGGCAACGACCGCGACCACGGCAGCCACGCCGATCACCGCGAAAAAGATGATGGTGCGCCGGCGTCGTGCCGCATCGTCGCCGGACGCGGGCGCGCCGGTCGTGGTCGGCCCGCTGGCCTCCGGAGCATTCATCGGCCCCAATGTTGACCTGCCGGACGTCGTCTGCACAAGCGCGCCGGGCACATTCGGGCCAGTCCGGGTCTCATGACAGGGACCCAGAATGCCGACACACACAGCGATGACCACGAACGACAGCGGCACGCCCACGCTCCTGCAGGCCATCCTGGCCCGCGCGATCGCCAGCGACGCGAGCGACGTCCACCTCAAGGACGCCTCGTATCCGGTGATGCGCGTCAACGGCAAGCTGAGCCTGATGACGGCGTTCCCGGTGCTCGATGCGGCGGCGCTGGACGGGTTCACACACGAGCTGCTGGACGGGTCGCCGGGCAAACGTGAGGCGTTCGCCGACGACGGCGATGCCGACCTGTCGTTTGCGCACCCCGGCCTGGGACGGTTCCGAGTCAACGTGTTCCGCCAACGGGGGGTCATCAGCGTGGTGATGCGCGTGATCCCGACGCAGGTCCGCACGCTCGACGTGCTCGGGATGCCGTCGGCGGTCACCGACCTGGCCGAGCAGGAGCGCGGCATCATCCTGGTGACGGGCACGACGGGCTCCGGCAAGAGCACGACGCTCGCCGCCATGATCGACCACATCAATCGGGTCACCCACAAGCATGTCGTCACGATCGAGGATCCGATCGAGGCGCTCCACGGCGACCGCCAATCGATCATCAGCCAGCGCGAAGTCGGCCAGGACACCCCATCGTTCGCCCAGGCCTTGCGCCACCTGCTTCGCCAGGACCCCGACGTGATCATGATCGGCGAGATCCGGGACGAGGCCACGATGGAGGTGGCGCTCCGCGCCGCCCAGACCGGTCACCTAGTGCTCTCCACGATGCACACCCTCGACGCGACCGAGACGGTCAACCGGGCGATCGGCTTCTTCCCGCCGCACCAGCAGGCCTCGGTGCGCACGATGCTCGCCGGGACGCTGCGCGGGGTCGTCTCACAGCGCCTGGTGCCGGCGTCCGATGGCCAGAGCCGGGTCGTCGCCGCGGAGATCCTGGTCATGACCGCCCGCGCGCGCGATCTGCTGGCCGGCACCGAAGACGCGGTCGGTCTGCGGGATGTGATCAGCGAGGGCGACTTCTACGGTATGCAGACGTTCGACCAGTCGCTCTACGGACACGTGAAGGCTGGCCGGATCCGCCTCGAGGATGCGCTTACGCAGGCGACCAGCCCGCACGATTTCAGCCTCATGTTGGCCGCCGGGACGGCTCACCGCCAGGATGCGTTCTATGCCCCAGCGCCAAAGCCCTCTACACTCGAGGATCATGGAGCGCTGCCCAGTGGACGCAACGGCCCGGATCGTGTCGGGCAAGTGGACGATCGTCCTGCTGCGGGACCTCGCGTCGGGTCCTCGTCGGTTTTCTGAGCTCGAGCGGTCGCTCGACGGGATTTCCACTCGGACGCTGTCGGTCCGGCTCAAGGCACTGTGCGATGCGGGCATCATCGTGCGGCTGAACGGCAGCGACGGTCCGGCGACGGGCGCGTACGCCCTGACTGAGCGGGGCCAATGCCTACTGCCGGTGCTCGACGCGATGCGTGCGTTCGGCACGCGCTTCCTGATCAAGGCGTCCTGAGCTAGCCCGGGCGCCTCGTGCGCAGGAAGCGGACCGGCAGGTAGAGGGTGTGCGGCACCTGCGCGGCGAGCACGCCGCGCAGGTCGAGCCGGCCGAGCGGGCCGAGCAGCTGCCCGATCATGCTGCGCGAGAACAGCGCCCAGGCGTCGTCTTCGGTCTCGAGTACCGCGATCAGCTGGACGTCGCGTTCCTCGATCGTGGCGAAGCCCGCGCGCTGGAAGGCCGACCGGTCCTGGGGGTCGCGCGGCAGCGTGGCGCGGGACGCGCGGCCCGAGAGCGCACCGCGGGCGTGCCACGCCACCACGGCGACCACCGCGCCGAAGAACGCCGCGTCTGCCGGCCGGAACTGATCGAAGTCCATCACGCTCGCAACGATGCGTCCGCCCGGTCGCAGCACGCGGTACATCTCGCCCGCGGCCCGCGGCAGGTCGGCGAGCTGTTCGAGCACCAGGCTCGCGGTGATGCAGTCGACGCTGCGGTCCGGGATCCCATGAAGGTGCTCGGCCCGCAGTATCCGATAGTCGACCCCGAGCTCCGGTGGGGTGCGCTCGCGTGCCGCCATAACGGCCTCGGACGAGGCATCGACGCCGATGACCGATCCGTCCGGCCCGACGGCCCGCACGGCCTCGCGGGTGGCCCCGCCGGAGCCGCAGCCGATGTCCAACACCCGTTCGCGTGGCGCCAACCCGGCCCACGCGACCAAGCTGCGATACAGCTCGACGCCGCCGTTGCCGCCCAGGCGACCGAGCGTCTCCTCGGTCGCCATTGGATCGAGCGCCGTCGCGGCCAGCGCGAATGTCGCGGCCAGATCGCCGGCCATGGGCTCCCCGGCCGCGATCCGTGCTCGCAGCCGCTCAAGATGCAGGATGCGGGGGTCGATCGGGGCATTGCCCGTCACGGCCGGCTCCACGGCGTCCGATCGCGTGGCGATTGCGCACGCTGCCGCGGCGTCGCGGGATGGGCGCGTCGACAGGACATCGGTGAATCGTGGCAGATCCGCGCCCGGCGCTACGCGGCAGTCGGATCCGCCGACTACAGTTCCGCTATGCACGGCAACGTTCACGGCGCCGGGCCGCGTACCGCCGATCGCTCCGGGCGGCGCCCGTGGGGCAGGCGATGAGGGTCGTCGTCGCATCGGGGGCGACGCGGCCGCTGGGGGCGCTGGTGCACGCGGCCAACCTAGCGGCGGCGCTCAGCGCCGACGGACTCGAGGTCCATCGGTTCGCGGTCGTCGATCCGGCCAACCACCTGGTCGATCACGACCCCTCGGTCACGCGAGTCCCCGCGATCGACGACGATGGCAACGCGGATCCCGACGCGTTGGCGTCGGCCATCGCCGCGCACCTGGACGGGGTCGTCGATGTCGGACATGCCGAGGACCCGGTCGCCGCCGAGGCACTGTTCGCGCTGCGCGACACGGGCCGGGTGCGCGCGGTGGTGGTGTCCGTGCACCATCTCGAGGCGGCCCCGGGCGTCGAGGCCGAGCGGCGCGTGCAGCAGTCGCTGAGCGGGGCCGATGCGGTCGTCTGCTGCTCCCAATGGTGGGCCGACAGGGTCGAACGCGAGTTCACGGTCGCTCCACTGGTGATTCCCGACGGGGTCGATGTCACGCGCTTCGCGGGCGTCCCGGTCGATCGGCACGACGCCGGGCGGCGTTTCGGGTGGGATGATCGCCCGACGATCCTTGCGCTCGGCGGGGTGCAGCCGCGCAAAGGCTCGCGCATCCTGCTTGAGGCGTTCGCCCGGGCGCGGGCACGGCTCGGGCCCGACGCCCTTCTGGTGATCGCCGGGATCGGTGAGCGTCGGGAGTTCCATGCGGTCTGGCAGGAGGATGCCGATCGCCTCGGGGTGCGGATCGTCTCGGATCCAGCCGACCTGGATGGGGCGGACGTCCTCGAGCTCGGGGTGGTCGCCAACGACGACATGCCGTACCTGTATCGGGCCTGCGACGCGCTAGTGACCCCGTCGACCCGTGAAGGGTTCGGCCTGGTCGCGTTGGAGGCCGCCGCGTCGGGGATTCCCAACGTCCTTAGTGACCTGCCGGTCTTCGCCGAGCACTTCACCGACGAGCAGAGCTGCCTGACGGTCCCCGCGGGCGACAGCGGCTCGCTCGCGTTCGGGATCGTGCGCGCGGTCCGCGAGACCGCCGTCCGTGAGCATGTGATTGCCGGTGCCCGTACGGTCGTGGCGGGTCTGACCTGGCAGGACTGCGCGCGTGGGTACGCCGGCGTCTATGCGCGCGCGCTGGCCAAGGCGGTCGGTTAGTCCGCCAAGGCGTCGGCGACGTGTTCGAGCCCGGCGATCTCGACGGGTTCGTCGGCGAAGTCCGGAACCTCGAGCGGTGCGCGGTCACCGAGCAGGCGCGCCAGGCGGGCACACGCATCATGGTCACGACGCGCCCGCGCGTCGTCGTCGGCCAACTGGGCGAGCGTGCGGTCGGCCAGGTCCTCCGGGTGCCCGGCGCCGGCGTCCGCGTATGCCTCGATGAGCGCGTCGCGCGGCGGCGGGTCGCATTCGGCGCGCTGGCGGACGCGGTTCATGACGGCCGGCCCGAGCGGGTAGTGGTCGTGGGTCAGGCGCTCGACGAGCATCACCGCCTCGCGGACCGGTTCATCGTCGGCCGATGAGACCACGACGAACGCCGCGCGCGGGGACTGCAGAAGCGCCCGCACTCGTTCGGCCCGCTCGGAAAAGCCGCTGTACATCCCGTCAAACGCAGCCAGGAACTCGGACAGATCGCGGAGCAGCTGCGCCCCGGTGACCCGCTCGAGGATCGAGAACACCGTGCTGGAGCCGGCGTGCAGGACCCTCCAGCCGAGGTGCCCGGCCGCGGCCCCCGGCGAGAGCAGCATCCGCAGCGACTTTCCCTCGATGAAGTGTGTAATGCGCGTCGGCGCGTCGAGGAAGTCCAGGGCGTTCTGGGCGGGCGGGGTATCGAGCACGATGACCTCGAAGCGCGGGTCGTCGGTGAGCTCGTTGAGGCGCTCCACGGCCATGTACTCCTGGGAGCCGGCGACCGCGCCCGAGAGGTGCTCGTAGATGCGGTTGTCGAGGATGCGCTGCGCCGCGTCGGGGCTCGGGGCATGGCGGCGCACGAGGCGGTCGAACGTCGCCTTGGCATCGAGCTGCAGCGCCCAGAACTCGCCCGTCGTCCCGGTGGGTCCGATGTCCACCTGGCGCGGTTCATCGCCCAGGGTCTCCAGCCCAAGCGCGGAGGCGAGGCGACGTGCGGGATCGATCGTGACGACCGCGACGCGCGCACCGTTGTTGGCGAGCGCGAGGGCGATGCCCGCGGAGATCGTTGTCTTGCCGACCCCGCCGGAGCCGCAGCAGACGATGACCCGGCGGTCGTCGAGGCTCGTGATGCTCATGGGCGCGCCGCCGGGTGGGCCGTCCGCGCGGTGCCGTCGAGGGCATCCGCCAGGATCGACAGCTCACTCTGGCCGATCACGATCGGGCCGAGATCCGGCACGACGATCGGTGACGTGTAGGTCCCGACGGTGAGCTCGCGCAGGTGCTCGTGCTCGATCCGTGCGTGGTGGTCCGAATGGAGCGCGGCCCGTACCGCCTCATCGATCGCCGGGTCATCGCTCTCGACGCGCCCGAGTACCGACGCATCCTCGGCCCAGAACCGGCGCGGAGTCATGCCGTTCATAATCGTCGCCGCCACGGGGAAGTTGTCGGCCCGCAGTGTCGCGACGGCGTCGATCGCCTCCGAGACCGGCAGTTCCTCCGGGCGCGCCACGATCGCGATGCCCGTCGCGGCCGGGTGCTTGACGACCTCCTCGATGCGGTGGGCCTGCTCGCGCACCGGGCCCTGGGCGGCCAGCTCGGACACGTTGCCGGCGGTTTGCAGCAGCGCGATGCCGTGCCCGGTCGCCGGGCAGTCGACGATGACCTTGTCCCAGACCGGGCGTCCGTCCTCGACCGCCACGGCGAGCTCCCAGACCTTCCCGAGGGTCACCAGTTCCGGCAGTCCCGGAGCCGCCGCGGCGAAGTTGTGGAAGGCGCGGCTGCGGACGAGTAGGTCGACCAGCGGCCGCACACGGATGTGCGAGGCCAGGTATTCCTCGGTGGCCTTGTCGACATCGACCGAGTACCCGTACAGGCGGGTGGCGAGTTCGGTCGGCGTGTTGCGCGGTACGTGGCGGGTGGCGAACAGGTCCGAGAGCCGGTGTTGGTTGGCGACCTCTGCGATCACGACCCGCTGTCCGGCGCGGGCCCACGCGGTGCCCAGCGCGGCGGCGACGACGCTCTTGCCGACCCCGCCCTTGCCGAGGACGAAGATCAGTCGACGGTCGAAGAGCGCCGGGCTCGTCATTCGCCGATCTCCGCAGGTCC
>Ga0307374_10005743_pt1 | contig 19918 bp, 17 predicted proteins | sample OX3MG_FD_202532 | JGI IMG/M metagenome (GOLD analysis project Ga0307374, IMG submission 202532) | Soil microbial communities from Risofladan, Vaasa, Finland - OX-3 | ecosystem: Environmental > Terrestrial > Soil > Coastal area > Acid sulfate soil | place: Finland: Risofladan, Vaasa | collected...
GCGCTGTCGCTGGCCATGGACTGGATGAGCTGGCGGTAGATGAGGTCGCGCATCTGGTCCACCTCGTCGTCGCTGGTGAGGACGCTGCGGGCGAGGTTGGCGTCGCGGGTCATGAGGGCGTCGAGGGAGGTGTGCAGCATTTTGCCGGCGCGGTCGGCCATGAGGGGCAGGTCCACGCTGAGCGAGGCGAGGGGGAGCTGGAGCAGGCGGGAGGCGCCCTGGGCGATGTTGACGGCGAGGTCGCCCATGCGCTCCAGGTCGTTGCCGATCTTGAGAGTGGCGGCGACAAAGCGCAGATCCACCGCCATGGGCTGCTGCAGGGCCATGAGGCGGAGGGCGCTGTGGTCCACCTCGACCTCGAGGCGGTTGATTTCGGGTTCCAACTCGGTGACCACGGTTTCGGCCAAGCCCACGTCGCGGTGCAGCACGGCGCGCAGGCTGTGGTGGATGGCGGTCTCGACCAGGCCGCCCATATAGATGAGGCGCTCGCGCAGGTCCTCGAGTTCTTCGTTGAAGTGTTTGCGCACGGGGGCGGTGTTCATGGTGGTTAGCCGAAGCGTCCGGTGATGTAGTCTTCGGTCTCCTGCTTGGCGGGCTGGGTGAAGAGTTGCTGGGTGTCGCCGGTCTCGATGATGCGGCCGGAGAGGAAGAAGCTGGTGCGGTCGCTGATGCGGGCCGCCTGCTGCAGGTTGTGGGTGACGATCACCAGGGTGTAGTGCTGCTTGAGCTCGAGGGCCAACTCCTCGATGCGGGCGGTGGCGATGGGATCGAGGGCGGAGGCGGGCTCGTCCATGAGCAGGATCTGGGGTTCGATGGCGAGGGCGCGGGCGATGCAGAGGCGCTGCTGCTGGCCGCCGGAGAGGGCGAGGGCGGGGGAGCGGAGGCGGTCTTTGACCTCTTCCCAGAGCCCGGCGGCGCGCAGGCTGCGCTCGACGATCTCGGCGCGCTGACGGGCGCCGCGGGCCAGGTTGTTGGTGCGCAGCCCGTAGGCGACGTTCTCCTCGATGGAAAACGGAAACGGGTTGGAGCGCTGGAAGACCATGCCGACGCGCCGCCGCAGCGCGATCACGTCGGCGCCGGGGGCATAGACGTTTTCCCCTTGGATGCGGACCTCGCCGCTGAGGCGCGCGCCGGGAATGAGATCGTTCATGCGGTTGAGGCTGCGCAGGAAGGTGCTTTTGCCGCAGCCGGAGGGGCCGATGAGGGCCAGGATCTCGTGTTCGAACACCTCCAGATTGATGTCGAACAGCACTTGGCGGTGGTGGTAGTGGAAGTTGACCCCGCGGACCTCGACGACCGGGGGCGCGGCGGGGCGCTCGGGGAGGGGGAGGCTGGCGGGCCGCGGCGGGCGCAGGCGCGGCATGATGGGGGCGGTGTTCATGGCGTCTCTCCATTGTCCACCAGGGGAAGGCGGACGAGGAAGGTGCTGCCTTGGCCGAGGGCGCTCTCGACGGCGACCTCGCCGCCGTGCTCGCGCACCACGTGCTTGACCACGGCCAAGCCCAGGCCGGCGCCGCGGCGGCCGCGGGCGGGGGTGGTGTGGCCGGCGCCGACCTGGTAGAAGCGCTCAAACACCCGCGCCTGGTCGCCGGCGGCGATGCCGGGCCCGTTGTCGCGCACGCGCCAGACGTAGTCGCGGCCCTCGGCGCGCCCGCTGAGCAAAACCTTGAGCGGGGGGGCGCGCTCGCCCTGGGCGCGGCCATGCACCATGGCGTTTTCCAGCAGGTTGAGCAGCACGCGGTGCAGGGCGTCGCGGTCGGCGTAGACCCACCCCGGCTGGCTGGCCGCCAGCTCCAGGCGGCAGTGCAGCTCGCGCGCCAGCGGCGCCATGACGGCCAGCGCCGGGGCGGCGAGGCTGTCGGCCGGGAGGCGCTCGAAGCGGAACTGGTAGGCCCCGGTCTCGAGGGAGGAGAGCAGGACCAAATCCTGGGCCAGGCGGTTGAGGCGCTCGGTGTTTTGCACGATCACGTCGAGATACTCGGCGCGGTCGGCGGGGGCCAGATCGGGCTGCTGCAGCAGCTCGGCGTAGCCCTGGATGGAGGTCAGCGGGGTGCGCAGCTCGTGCGAGAGGGCGGCGACGAAGTCGCGGCGGACGGTCTCCAGCCGCACACCCTCGCTGACGTCGCGGGCGACGAGCACGCAGCCTCCCTGGGTGTCGAGCGGGGTGACGGCGACCTCCCAACTGCGCTCGTCGGGGAGAAGCAGGCGGCGGCGCCAGGCTGGGCCGCCGCCCGCCACCTCTTCCAAGCCGGCCATCAGCTCGGGCAGGCGGGCGAGGGAGGTGACGCGCCCGGCGGGTTCGGGGCCCAGCGCCCAGAGGCGCTCGGCGGCGGGGTTGGCGTAAAGGCGGTGATGGTCGCGGCGGATGGCCAAGATGGCGGTCTCGACGTGGTCGAGCACGGTGCGCAGGGTGGTGGCTTCGCGGCGCAGGCGGTGGAGTTCGGCGCGCCAGTCCTCGAGCACGGGCCCGGCGGCGGCGGCGACGGCGGCCAGCAGGGCGCGGTCGTTGGGGCGCAGGTCCACCGCCTCCGGGGCGGGCGCGCCGGGCGCCGCCAGCCAGGCCTGCAGCCAAGGCTGCAGGTCGGGGGCGGTAGGCGGGGCGTGGCGGCCCCAGTTCATGTGCGCCTCCCCACCCAGGCGCGCGCCGCCGCGCTGGTGACCACAATCATGGCGATCAAGGTCAGCGCGCCGGCCCAAGCCTGGCGGTGCCAATCGTCGTAGGGGGCGATGGCGTAGCTGTAGATCTGCATGGTGAGCGAGGCGACCGGCTGGTCGAGGCGCAGGCTCCACTGCGAGCTTCCCAGCGCGGTCAGCAGCAGGGGCGCGGTCTCGCCCGCCACGCGCGCCACGCCGAGCAGCGCCGCCCCCACCAGCCCGCGCTTGGCCGCCCGCAGGATGATGTCGCGCACCACGCGCCAGCGTGTGGCTCCCAGCGCCAGCGCGGCCTCGCGGTAGGAGTGGGGCACCAGCCGCAGCACCTCGTCGCTGGCCCGCAGCACCACCGGCAGCATCACGATCGCCAACGCCAGTCCGCCTGCCAGGCCGGAGAAGCGGTGCATGCGCACCACCACCAGCGAATAAACGAAGATGCCGGTCACAATGGTGGGGATGCCGTTGAGCGCGTCGGCGGCGAAGCGCACCGCCAACACCAGATGCTCGTTCGCCAGCTCGGAGACGTAAACGCCCCCCGCCATTCCCAGCGGCACGCCCAGCACAAAGGCGATACCGAGCAGCTCCAGGGTGCCCACGATGGCGTTGGCCATGCCGCCGCCGCTGGCGCCGGGAGGGGCGGGGAGTTGGGTGAAAAACGCCCAGTTCAGGCCGGCCGCCCCTTGGCGGGCGACATAGAAGAGCAGCAGCAGCAGGGGCAACAGCACCACCGCCGAGCACAAGCCGCACAGGCCGAGCATGCATCGGCTGGTTAGCTTGCGGCGGAGGGAGAGGCTTCGGCCCGGGCGCTTCATGCCGTGCCTCCCATGGGGCGGCTCATGCGGTAGAGGAAGATGCGGGCGAGCAGGTTGACCAGCAGGGTGATGGCAAACAGGATTAACCCAATCTCGATCAAGGCCGAGGTGTAGACCGGCGTGGTGGCCTCGGTGAACTCATTGGCGATGACGCTGGCCAGGGTGTAGCCGGGCGCGAACAGCGAGGAGCTGACCGCGGGGCGGTTGCCGATCAGCATGGTCACCGCCATGGTCTCGCCCAGGGCGCGGCCCACCGCCAACAACACCCCGCCCCAAATACCCGAGCGCGCCCCCGGCAGCACCACGCGCGAGACCACTTCCCACCGGGTGGAGCCGAGGGCATAGGCGGCCTCGGACTGCGAGCGCGGCACCGAGGAGATGGCCTCGCGCGCCAAGCTCACCACAAACGGGGTGACCATCATGCTGAGAACGAGCCCGGCGGCCAGGAATCCCAAGCCGTAGGGCGCGCCCTGAAACAGCGGCAGCCACGCAAATTCTTGACCCAGCCAGGGCTCAACCGTCTGTTGGAGCCAGGGCACCACCACGAAGATGCCCCACAGGCCATAGACGACGCTGGGAATGGCCACTGACAGTTCCACTAGATAGCCCACCGGGCGGCGCAGCCAAGCCGGGGCGACCTCGGCCAAAAACACCGCCGTGCCCACGCCAAACGGCACCGCCAAGACCAGCGCCACCGCCGTGGTCACCAGCGTGCCAAAAATGAAGGGCCAAGCGCCGAAGTGGTCAAAAACCGGGTCCCAGGCCGAACCGGTGAGAAAGCCCCAACCGAAGGCCAGGCGCGAGGCCTGGGAGGCGCGGTACAACTCCACCCCCAGGGCCACAATCAACGCTATGGGCGCCAGCGCCAGGAAGCGAAACGTCCAGCGGAACACCGCATCCGAACGCGAGGAGCGTGCGGTCGGGGCGGGCGATAGGGCCGCAGTGGACATTGCACCCCCAGTATCGCCCCGCAGGCAAGTCCGGAGCAGGGAAGGGGACGCTTGTCATCGTTTTGTAACCGCCCGCCGCCAGGGCCAGCGCCATGATTCTGTGGCATCCACTCCTGTCATGGGGCTGTCATCGCCGCTGGGGGCCTTTTGCCACCAGGATGGGACGAGGACGAGGATATTCCACTATGAACCTTCGCAAAACCAGCAGCTATTTCCTTTCCCTAGGCTTGGCGCTGATAGCGCTGGCGCTCATGTCGGCGATGCCTGCGGCGGCGCAGAATCTGACCGGCGCCGGCAGCACTTTTGTCTATCCGGCGATGGCGCGCTGGGCGGCGGATTTCCAGCAAGCCCACCCTGGCGTCAAGATCAACTACCAGTCCATTGGGAGCGGCGCCGGCATCCAGCAGGTGCGCAACCACACGGTGGATTTCGGCGCCAGCGACGTCGCCCTCAGCGATGAGCAATTGCGCGAGATGCCGGCGGTGGTGCAGATCCCCGAGGTAGCCGGCCCGGTGTGCATCGCCTACAACCTGCCGATGCTGCACCAGCCGTTGAAGCTGACTTCGGCGGCGCTGTCGGGCATCTATCTTGGCACCATCACCCGCTGGAACGACCCGGCGATCGCGCAGGCCAACCCCGGCGTCAACCTGCCAGGCTCGGCGGTGCTGGTCGCCCACCGTTCCGACGGCAGCGGCACCACCGGCATCTTCACCACCTACCTTTCCACTGTGAATGGCCAGTGGAAGCAGCGGGTGGGCAGCGGCATCTCGGTCAACTGGCCGGTGGGGCTGGGCGGCAAGGGCAATGAAGGCGTCACCGGCGTGATCAAGCAGGTGGCGGGCGGCATCGGCTACGTCGAGCTGGCCTATGCGCTGGAGAACCATCTGCCGATGGCGGCGATCGAGAACGCCGCCGGCCAGTTCGTCGAGCCCTCGCCGGCGGGGGTGGCGGCGGCCATCAAAGCAAACAGCGCGGTGCTGGCCAAGGACGTGCGCACTCCGATCGTGAATGCACCCGGGGCGAGCTCCTATCCCATCTCGGGCTTCACTTTCCTCATTCTTCCCAAAGACGGTCCCAATGCCCAAACGCGGCAGGCGCTGAAGGACTTTGTAGCCTATATCCTGGCGGAAGGGCAAGCCACGGCGGCCGCGCTGCACTACTCGCCGATCCCGGCGACGATGCAGAAGCTGGACCGGCAGTTGCTGGGGCAGCTCACGGCCGGCGGGCGGCCGCTGCGGTAAACCTGGGGCGGCCCTGTGGCCGCCGCAATGGGGGCGCTGCGCGCCCCCACACGCAGCCCTGGGGCCTCCCTGCGGGAGGCCCTGCGGGCAGCGAGGTTGGGCGACGGGAGATCCGGGGCGGCGCTGGGCACGCCCACATTTTCCACCAGCCTCCTGCTGCCATGCGCGATCAGCTCGCTCCGGCTGGGTTGCGCGCGGTCCAGCGTGCTCGCCGTAATGTTCCCGTACGCCCCCGCGCGCTGGAGGGCACGCGCCATGCCGGCGCGGCTTCTCGAGCATTGCGCGACAGAGGTGGTGAGCCAAGCGGGCGAGCGCGGCCCCTCGGGTGCGGTTAGCGGCGAGCGTGCGTCGGGGTGCGGCGGGCGCGGGCCTCGACCCAGGATTTGAGCAGCAGCTTGGGCGGCAGCAGCCAGTGGAGGTAGCCGGCGCCGCGCTTGAAGTCCACCTTGGCGAGGGCACCGCGGCGGAGCTGGATGCGTGCGGGGCGCACGGAATCGCCCAATACCTTGCCCAGACACTCGCTCAACAGGGGGTTGTGGCCGACCAGCAGGATGGCCTCGCGCCCGGCATGGGCGCGCAAGAGCTGCTGGAACTCGGCGAAGGTGGCCTCCGGGCGCAGCGCCGTGGCGGTCTCGATGGGGCGCACGTGGCCGATTTCGTTGGCCACCAGGGCGGCGGTTTGGGTGCAGCGCTTGAGCGGGCTGCTGACGATGGCGTCGAGCTGTGCCCCCCAGGCGGCGAGGGCGGCGCCCATGCGGACGGCTTGCTCCATGCCGATCGCATCGAGGGCCCGCTTGGCGTCCTTGGCGGGATTTTCGACGCGCTCGCCGGCGCTGGCGTGGCGCAAAAAATAGACAGTCACAGCCATTTATTATGCAGTGCGCCTGGATCGGGGCGCGGGCCAGACCGCACAGTTGTCACCGAATTGTCACCGAGGGAGCAACCGGGGCCGCGGCGGCCGCGCCTCTGCCGGCAAGTCGGCGGCGCGGGCCGCACCCTGGCTGAGCGCCAGCAAAAACTCTTGGGCGTTGAAGCCGCGGGCCTTGGGGGGCGGCCGCAGGTAGCTGCCGTCGGGCTGCATCCAGCGCGTCTTGGCGTTGTCGGCGAGGTAGGCGGCCAGGATCTGGTGGCGCAGGCGGTGGCGCAGCGCCGGGTCGCGCACCGGAAACACCACCTCCACCCGCTCGTAGAGGTTGCGCGGCATCCAGTCGGCGCTGCCCAGGTAGATCTCGTCGGCGCCGCCGTTGGCAAAGCAGACGATGCGGCTATGCTCGAGGAAGCGTCCCACCAGGCTGCGCACCCGGATACGCGAACTCAGGCCGGCGATGCCGGGGCGCAGGGCGCAGGCGCCGCGCACCAGCAGGTCGATCTGCACCCCAGCGCAGGAGGCGGCATAGAGTTCACTGATGAGGAATTTGTCGAGCAGCCCATTGAGCTTGGCGATGATGCGGGCCGGGCGCCCCTGGCGCGCGTGGCGGGCTTCGCGGCGGATCAGCGCCGCCAGCTTGGCCGCCAGGTTGACCGGCGCCACCAAGAGCGGCCCGTAGCCGGGGCGATCGGCGTAGGCGGTGAGGTAGTCGAACACCGCTTGCACCGCGGTGGTCATGGCCCGGTCGCTGGTGAAGAGGCTGAAGTCGGTGTATTGCCGGGCGGTGCGGTGGTTGTAGTTGCCGGTGGCGAGATGGGCGTAGCGGCGGGTGACCCCGTCCTCGTCGTGGCGGACGATCAGGGCGAGTTTGCAGTGGGTCTTGTGGCCGGCGGCGCCGAAGAACACTTGCACCCCGGCATCCTGCAGGTGCCCCGCCCAGGCGATGTTGGAGGCCTCGTCGAAGCGCGCCTGCAGCTCCACCACCACCGCCACCTCCTTGCGGCCGGCGGCGGCAATCAGGGCGTGCAGGATGGGCGAGTCGGCGGTGGTGCGGTACAGGGTCTGCTTGATCGAGAGCACGCGCTGGTCGCGCGCCGCGGCCGCCAGCAGCGCGATGACGCCGTGGTAGGAGTCGAAGGGGTGATGCAGCAGCCGGTCGCCGGCGCGCAACTCCTGAAACAGGCGGCTGGGCTCTTCCGCCAAGGCGGACGGGCGCGGCCGCAGGCGCGGGAACTTGAGATCGGGCCGGGGCGTGAGCTCGTAGAGATTGAACAGGCGGGAGAGGTTGACCGGGCCGGGCTGGGCAAACACTTGCCAAGGCTCCAGCTCGAAGTTGGCGCGCAGCCGCTCGACCACCTCGGGGTCGGCGTTCTCCTCCACCTCGAGCCGCACGGCGTTGCCCTTGCGCAGGTTGTGCAGTTCGTCGCGGACGGTTTCGAGCAGATTGCGCGACTCCTCCTCTTGCAAGTAGAGGTTGCTGTTGCGGGTGAGGCGAAACGGGACGGCCGCCTCGATGCGGTAGCCGCGGTACATGGTCTGCGCGTGCCGCGCCACCAGGTGCGCCAGCAGCATGAAATCGTGGCCGGGCCGGGTGCGGGGCAGGCGGATGAGGCGGGGCAAGGCGCGCGGGACGGTGACCACGCCCATCAAGGCGCCGCCATTGCCGCCATGGCCGCGATGGCCGCGCTTGCCGCGCAACAAAAAGGCCAGGCAGAGGGCCTTGTTCTGCACCCGGGGGAAGGGATGGGCGGGGTCCACGGTGATGGGGGTGAGCAGCGGGTCGAGCTCGCGGCGGCTGAGGGCGGCGGCGAAGGCGCGCGCCCGCGGAGCGAGCGCGTCCCACTCCAGCATGCGGATCCCCTCCGCCGCCAAATGGGGCAGCAGTTGCAAGTTCCAGCAGCGGTGCTGCCGCTCCGCGAAGGCCTGCAGGCGGGGTCGCAGCAGTTCCATCTGCGCCGCCGGCGCCAGGCCGTCGGGCCCGGCCTCGCGCACGCCGTCTTCGATCTGCTGCAGCAGCCCGGCCAGCCGAATCTCGAAGAACTCGTCGAGGTTGCCGGCGGTGATGGCGAGGAACTTGACCCGCTCGAGCAGGGGATTGCTGTCGTCTTCGGCCTCCTCCAGCACGCGCTCGTTGAAGCCGAGCCAGGAGGCGTGGCGGTTGATATAGTTGGCGGGCTGGTCGAACCGGGAGATGGCCATAGAAGGGGCGGATATGGGACGGAATTCCAAGTGTACGGGATCGGGCCCGGGGTTGCCAGACCGCGCCGAGAGCGGTTAAGCTGCTATTTCGCCCGGAGAGAGTATGATCGCCCCCGCCCCGCTTCGATCCCCCGCTGTTGGGGCCTTGTTTTCCCGCTTGGCGCAGTTGCTGCCCCACGCCGCGGGGAGCGCCAGTCCGGCCGTGGTGCATCATGTCCGAACCCACATCCGCCGGGTGGAGGCGCTCTTGCAGGAAGGCTTGCCGGCGGCGGCGGAGCCCAAGCTGCGCAAACAGTTGCAGAAGGTGCGGCGCCGTGCCGGGCGGGTGCGGGACTTGGACGTGCAACGCGGGCTGCTGTTGCGCTTGCAGGTGGAGGGCAGCGAGGGGGCGCAGCGGCGGCTGTTGCAGTCGCTGGAGGCGGAACGGGAGCGGGCCGCGGCGCGGCTGCGCGCCAAGCTGGGCACGGGTGCGCGGCGGGAGCTGCGCCGCCGTCTGCGGCGCGCCCAGCAGGAGCTGCAAGCGGCGGCGCCGACAGTGGGGGAGTGGGAGCGGCGGGTGTGGCGGCAATGGGAAGAGTTGGCCGCGGGCGCAGCGCCGCTGCCGGCCAGCCGACTGCACGCCTTCCGCCTGGAGTGCAAGCGGCTGCGCTACCTGGCGGAGGCCGAGGGGAGGGCGCTGGCGCCGCTGGGGAAACAACTGAAGCGGGTGCAGGACGCAATTGGACTGTGGCACGACTGGAGCGAGCTGGCGCGGCGCGCGGAGCGGGAGGGGGCGGGCGCCAGCCCCGCCCTGTTGGCGGCGCTGCGCAATCTTGCCGCCCTGCACGAGGGCGAGGCGATGCGGGCGGCGGCGCTGGCGCGCCGCGCCTGGCGCCCGGCGCCGCCGGCGCGGCGGCCGCCCCGCGGCGAGGGCGCGCGGCCGGCGGCGGCGCTGGCTTCGGCCTAGGAGGCGAATATGCCGGTGCTCGCCGCAGTAGACATCGGCGCCAATTCGGTCCGCCTCAGCATCGCCCGCTTTGCCGGCCGCCGCCGCACCGTCATCCACGAAGACCGCGAGGTCACCCGCTTGGGCGCCTCCGTCTTCGCCAGCGGCCTGCTGGAGCCGGCTGCCATGGCGCAGACGGTGAAAGTGCTGCGCCGCTTTCGCCGCGCCACCCAGACGTTTGGCACCAGTGCGGTGCGGGTGGTGGCCACCAGCGCCCTGCGCGACGCCCGCAACGCCGCCGTGCTGGAAGAGTGGATCCGCGCCGCCACCGGCTGGCGCGTCGAGGTGATCTCGGGCCTGGAAGAGGGCAGCCTGATTCACCTCGGCGTGGTCACCCAGGCGCGCCTGCGCGCCCGCCGCGTGCTGCTGGTAGACTTGGGCGGCGGCAGTTGCGAATGCACCGTCTCCGTGGACCGCCACATCCGCCAAATGGCCAGCCTGCCGCTGGGCGCGGTGCGGCTGACGCAGGAGTTCTTGCGCCGCGATCCGCCCAAAAAGAAAGAGCTGGAGCGGCTGCGCGGCTATATCGCGGCTGAGATCGAGCGGGTCGCGCCCGAGTTGCGGGCGGCGCGGGTGCAGATGACGCTGGCCACCTCGGGCACGGCGGCGGCGCTGGCGGAGCTGCAGCGCGCCCGCACCCACCAGCGCGGCCTGGCGGTGCCGGCGGCGGCGCTGCGCCGGCTCTACAAGCTGCTGGCCCGCAGCAGCGCCGAACAGCGCGCCCGCCTGCCGGGGATGGGGCCGCGGCGGGCGGAGATCATCGTCGCCGGCGCGGCCGTCTATCTCGAGCTGGTCGAGCGGGTGGGGCTGCGCGGCCTGCATTATTCCCCCCTGGGGCTGCGCGACGGCATTCTGGCGCAAATGGCGGCCGAGCGCCATCCTGGCAGCCAGCGCCGCATCGAGGCGGAGCGCTGGGAGGCGGCCCGGGCGGCCGCCCGCCACTATGGCGTGGACATGGCCCACGCCGAGCGCGTGCGCGCCTTGGCGGCGCAACTGTTCCGCCGCCTGCGGCCGCTGCACCGCCTGCCGCCCGCCTACGCCGAGTGGCTGGAGCTGGCCGCCCTGCTCTGCGAGAGCGGCAACTACATCAGCCGCAGCCAGAGCCGCCGCCATGCCTACTACCTGATCGCCAACGCCGACCTGTTCGGCTACTCGCCCAGCCAGCGCCGCCTGGCCGCGGCCATCGCCCGCTTCCAGGGACGGCTGCTACCCACCGCCAGCCACACCGTGGTGCGCAACCTGCCGGTGGACGAACAGGCAGCGCTGCCCAAGGCGGTGCTGCTGCTGCGCCTGGCCCGCGCCCTCGACAAGGGCCGCCAGGGCGCGGTCGCCGGCCTGCGGCTCAGCCTCCGCCCCAGCCAGGTGCACCTGCGCCTGCAGATGCGTAGCGGCGACGGCGAGCTCGAGACTTGGGCGCTCGAAAAAGAGTGCCAGGCCTTCCGCGAGGTCTTCGGCCGCGAGCTGGTCGCCGTGGCCAGCGCGCGTCGGCGGCCAACGCGAGCGTCTAGAGCAGTTTCACGATAGCCCTGGAGCAAAAACAGCGTCGCTGTGGCCCGCTGTCGGGAAAGCACGTGCGGCTTTTCGTGATGGAAAAGCCGCATGCGACCGGCGGGACGGGCTACACCAAGGCTATTTTCGCTCTAGGTGGATTTGGGTCGCTGAAGGCGCAGGGAGAGGGCGCTACGCAAGGCCTCCAATTGGTGGATGCGGGCCTCGATGGCGGGCCAGGAGGAAGGCGGCCCGATGGTGGCCGTCTCCTGCGGACGCGGCCCGGCGAGCAGGTCGTGGATCTCCGGCAGGGTGAAGCCCAGCCAACGGGCCTGGCGAATCAGGCCAAGCTGCTCTACCGCGCTCACCGGAAACAGGCGGTGGCCGCGGGGCGAGCGCGCCGCCGGTGGCAGCAGGCCGAGACGTTCGTAAACGCGGATGGTCTCGGGGTGGACGGAGCTCGCACGCGCCAACTGCCCCCGCGTCAAGCCTTCTGTGGTCATCGCCAGTGGCTCCCCAGGCGCTGCAGCCCGGCTCCGCATAGCAGTGCCAGGCCCGCCGCCAGTGCTAGCCGCATGGCGTCCGCCCCCAACGCCAGGCACATAAGAAAGGTCATGATGCCGGCGGCGAAACCGACCAGCAGCGGCACGAACAGCAGCAGCCACAGGGGGCGGCGCATGGCGGGGAGCCTTTCTAAAAACGCATGCCCAGATTCAACTGCACGCTTCTCGGTGCGAGAAAGTGGGTTCCGCTGAACGTGGATAGAAAGTTGTAGAGGGCGTACTGGTTGGTGAGGTTGGTCACCGACAGGCGCGCGACCAGAGTTCCCAACTCCGTGCGTCGCAGGTTGTCATCGCCGAGGCTGAAGTCGAATATATTGCGCGCCGCGATGCGCGGCGGATTGGTGTCGTTATTTTCGGTCCCGGGAGCGGGCACGGATACATACTTTGCCCCCCACTGCCCGTAGGGAAGTCCGCAGGAAGTGATCGGTGTCGCGAGCGTGGCGACCTGCGAGCCGCAGAAGAACCCGATGGTTTGCTGCTGGTCGCCGTCTAGGGCCAAAATGCTGGCCAGGTCGGGCACGGCGCCGGCGACCAAACCGCTATCAAAGCGCCAGCTCAACGTTGCCCAGATGTCCCCGTGGCGATAGGTCAGGTTGGTGGTCTCCTGGAAGTTTTGGTCGTGGTCAATGCGGAACGCACCGGTGGCGAGCGGCGAGGTGAAGATGATGCCGCCGGTCTCGGGCCCGAAGTAACGGGCACGGGTGTGGCCCAAGTTGGCCTGGAGGGTGAAGCCATGGATATTGACGCTGCTGACGCGCACCCCCAGGCCATCGATCTTGGACTGCGCCCAGGTGATCGGAAAGGCGATGGGAGTGTTGAACAGGGTGTCGAAGTCAAACGCGTTGGTGGTGTACTTCCAGAAATAGTCGCCGTTAATCTGAAGGTAGCGGCCCAGGTTCTGCTGCAGGCCGGCGTCGAAGCCGTTGCGGCGGCCCGGCTGCAGCGGCACCCCGGCGAATGCGCCGAAGACATTGCTGGCCAAACCGCCGGCGCCGGTGGCGCTGGAGAGGATGAGATTTTCGTTGTAGGGCGATTCGTAGGCGCGGGCGTAGGAGCCCCGCAACACGGTTCCGGTGGGGCGGAGGCGATAAGCGAAGCCCAGCCGCGGCTGCACTCCGGTATAGGCGACCAGGCCGGCATAATGGTCCACGCGCACGCCGGCGCTGAGGTTGAGGCCGCCCACGGTCACGGCGTCCTGCACGTAGGCCGCGGCCTCATTGACGTTTTTTGCGCTCTGAAACTGGAACAGGGTACCACTGCGGGTAAGGTCGTAGGGCAACAACCCCGGCATAAAGCCGGGGTTGGGGGCAGCGGCCGGAACGGCGCTGGCGCACTGGCTGGGATCGGTTACCCCCGGCGCGAGCACCGGATTCCCGCTGGCATCGTCACAGACGGCGTTGAAGAGCAGGTCGGTCAGTCCAAGGTGAAAGTTCTCTTGCAGGCGGGTTTGCATGATCTGGGTGCCGACGGTTACATTTTGGTGGGCGTTGGTGTAGGCGAAATCCACCTTGGCGCCGATGTTGGTGAGGAAGCGGTTTTGCGCCAGCGTCGCGGGCTGGTCGGCGAAGGGATTGCCGCTCGGGTAGTAGTTGACGTGGTCGCGCCGCAGCCACGGATCCACGGTAATGAGGGTCTTGGGGTTGACGATGTGCTGGTAGGAGGGGGCGATGTTGAAGGAGATCACGCGTTGGCGCTGGTCCTGGCCCGAGCCCAACTGGTCAAACGTGTTGGGGATTTGAAACCAATTGCGGGCTCCCAGCAGGTTGAGATGGAAGCTGTTGTCGGGGTTGGGCTGAAAGTCCACTCGGTCGAAGATTTCGCCGTTGTTGCCAATATCGTGAAAGGGAGAGAACTCCGGGGTGTCCAAGAAGCGGCCGGAGCGGACGCCGTCGAGCGCGATGAAGTTTCCCCAATGAGAGGTGCCGAGGCTGAGCGTGGAATTCTCGCCGGCAGTGCCGAAGGAGCCGTAGTAGGCGTCCAGGCTGCCGTGGGGGGGGAAGCTCCGAGCCCCGAGCGCGTGGTGGCCTCCACCACCATGCTGGTCTTGTCCCCGTATTCGGCACTGGGCGCGGCGGTAATGAGGTCCAGCGATTCGATGGCGTTGGCGGGAAGGGAGGTGGAAAATAATTTACTCTGCTGATCGCTGATCGGCTGGCCATCAATCACAAAGGTCTGCTCGGCATGATCGCCCAGGGGATGAAAGAAGCCGTTGGAATCGGCCGCCACGCTGGGAGAACTGTAGGTGATCAGGTCGGAAAGTCCCGAGCCAATCGAACGCGTGGGCATCTCGGTGATCACGGCGCGGTCCACATTGGTTTGAGCGGTGGGCGACAGCGTGGGCGCGGTAGCGCCAGCAGCCTCAACGGTCACGGTGGTGGAAGAGCCGGCCAAGGCCAGCTTCAAGGACCCCCGCACCGGCACCGTGGACTGCACCGCCACGGGTTGGACGGCGGGGTGGAACTTGGGAGATTGGGCGATGAGGGTGAAGCTGTCAAAGGGAAGGTTGCCGAACTGGAATTGGCCCTGGCGGTTGGTTTGGACGGTGCGGGAGAACTGCCGGATGGGGTTGTTGAGCATCACGGTGGCGCCGGGCACGGCGGCCCCGGAGGGATCCAGCACGACGCCGTGGACGGTGCCGGAGTTGGTGGATTGTGCGGGCAAGAGCGACGCGGGGACAGAGAGCAGAACGAGCGCAAACAGAGTGGCAAAGCGGATCACGATCATCTCCTGGATACGGACGGTTCGGGCGCCAGTGACACGACCCAACCCTGCTGGCCGGGGCCGGCGGGGCAAGGTCAGCTTTAGAGCAAAAATAGCGTCGCAGTGCCGCGCTGCCGGGAGAGCACAGGCGGCTTTTCCCGATGGAAAAGTCGCATGCGATCGGCGGGACGGGCCACACCAAGGCTGTTTTCGCTCTAGGGGCAGGAGACGAACGCGGGCGGCGGCCGAATCCGGGGCAGAGCCAGCGGGGAGGAGGCGGCGGCCGGGGAGGGGGGCGGGATCACCCGCTCGCCGAGATCTCGCCGCTCAAGAATGAGGGGGGCGTGGCCCGCCCCGGGGTGGATCGAGCCGGCGAGTTGGCAGATGCGGCAGGGGTGGGCGAGGGCGCCGGAAGACCCATCGCCGTGCCGGTGCTGGTGCACGGCGTCGAGGCCGGCAAACGCCAGCGTCGTCACCAAGCACAGCCACGCCACACTGCGGCGCATGGGGCTCCAAGCGGAGCCTCCGCGGATTGACCGGTTCCCTTGCATTTCTACAAACTGCCGCCATTGACGCGGTGCAGGTACAGCCCGTTACTGAAAAATGCGAGCGGGCGTGCTTGTAAATGACTACAGGTGTGTACCTCGCTGCCCCGAGCCGCTGGGGTAGAGCTAGTTTCATGATTGCGGCGGCGGCAGGGCTGGGCAGAGGCGTGCGGCTCTTCCTGGGCAAGGCCTCAGCCGCAGCGTAGCGCAGGGAGCGGAGCACTAATTATGAAACCCGCTCAGCTCCCTACAGCGAGTTCGGCATCCAACCCAGCACGGAGGTTGCCATGAAAGCGGTGCGCATTCACGCGTTCGGCGATAGCGATCAATTCAAGCTGGAGGACCTGCCCCGGCCCGCGCCCCGGCCCGACGAGGTGTTGGTGGCGATTCGCAACGTCGGGGTCAACCCGGTGGACTGGAAGATGCGCCAGGGGCAGTTGGCGCGGGCCGCCACGCCGTTTCCCCTCACCATGGGCCGGGACTTTGCCGGCGAGGTGATCGAGGCGGGCGGCAAGGCGATCGACTTTCAGCCCGGCGAGCGGGTGTTTGGCTTTGCCCAGGGCGCCTATGCCGAGTTCGCCACGGTCGCCGCCGGCAATCTGGCCCACATGCCCGCCAACCTAACGTTTGACACGGCGGCGGCACTGCCCACGCCCGGGCTGACCGCCTATCAATTGGTGAACCAGGCGCTGGGGCTGCAGCGCGGGCAGACGGTGCTGATCCACGGCGCCGGCGGGGCGGTGGGCTCGCTGGCGGTGCAGTTGGCGCTGCACCGGGGGGCGCGGGTATTGGCCACCGACGTCAACAGCGAGCTCGGCTATGTCACCGAGCTGGGCGCCGCCCAGGTCTTTGACGCGCATGGCGAGCCATTTGAAGAGGCCGTGGGAGCAGTGGACGCCGTGTTGGATTTGGTTGGCGGCGAGACCCTGCGGCGCTCGTATGCCGTGGTGCGGCGGGGCGGCGTGGTCGCCACCACAGTGGGCTCGGTGGACGAGGCAGAGGCGGAGCGGCACGGCGTGCGGGCAGTGGCCTTCGTCATGCGGGCCAGCGCCGAGGACTTGGCGCAGGTGGCGGCGCTGGCCAGCCAGGGGGTGCTCCGCCCCCGCATCGCCCAGGTGCTGCCGCTGGCTGAGGCCCGGCGCGCCCAGGACTTGAGCCAGCGCGGGGAAACCCATGGGAAGATCCTACTGCGCGCGGCTTAAGCAGGCATTGCTGGAAGAGGGCTGGCAGCTTGCAGCTTGCAGCCGGCAGCTTGGGCGTGGCCGGGGTGGAAAGGGTGGCGCTTGCATGGGCGTATTACTGGAGGAGGGCGGGCAGCTTGCAGCTTGCAGCCGGCAGCTTAGGCGTGGCGGGGGTGGGGAGGGTGGCCCTTGCATGGGCGTTGGCCCGGGGGCCAGGCTACACCAGCAGCACGAGACCCGCTCTGGGCGCTGGTCTCGCACGTCTCCGTTTCAGCCGGTACTTGTTTCGCCACAGGCTGCCAGGGCGTTTTTGCTCTGGGTTGCGGGCCCGCGCTGCTCGAGGCAACTTCGGCGCGGGCCTGTCGGCCGCCTCCCTGTAGCTCTCCCAAAACTCGTCTTCGGTTCGGAAGTGGCGGCTCGAAGCACCGCGGCCCAGGCGTCGGCGCCGTGGCTTTCGGCCGCGGCCGCCTCGAGCGGGCTGATTGCGGTGCCCGTGATTGAAACGACTATCGGCGCTCGCGCAACCAACTTCAGTGCGATGCCGGTTGCAGCATGATTTTCTGATCCGTGACCGAGTGCACCTCATGGCGCGAGAAGAAGATGGGGAAGTATTTGCCCTGCGCCCACAACGGGTAGAGGTCGCGGTAGTGGGGGCTGGCGACGTCGCCGGACTGGCCGGGGTTGTTGATCCCGACGGAGGCATCCCAGTCGCCGGGGTCGGCGATGATTTTGAACGACCCGCCGGCGGTTTGGTTGTCGCCTCCGCCGGTGGCGTCAATGGTATTGGCGTCGCCGCCGCGCGGCAGGCTGCCGACGTTGTAGCGGGCACGCAGGGCGGGGGAGAGTGCCGGGCTGAGCGGGCTGAAGATGGTGGCGTGGTGGGTGGCGCCGAGTTTCCAACGGGCGGGATCGGGGCCGAGGCGCCGGCTCAAATCGGCGACAGCCTGCTCGAGGCTGCGTACCACCAGGGCATCGCGGCCGGCCAGCGGGTCGGGGCCGAAGCGGCCGTCGGGGGCGTTGAGCCAGGCCACCGAACGTTCCAGGCTGAGGTAGCCGATGTAGGGCTGGGCGGCCTTGGGCACGAGCACCTGGCGCAAGTTGGCCATCAGGCGGCGCTGCCAATTCTCATAGATGTTGGCCGCCACCGAGTGCTGGTCCATTACGTCGTTCCAGGCGAGCAGGCGGGCCTGGGCCTGGCGGGGGAGGCCGGCGGGGAGGGAGAGGCCGCGGAGCAGCGGGACTAATTCGCGCGCCGGGATGGAAACATCGTCGTCCTGCAAGCGCTCGGTGGCGGCGACGGTGAAGCGCTGGCCCGAGGCGAGCACCTCGGCGACGCGGCGGGCGCGGAAGGCGTCCGCCCACTGATAGTGGAGCGCCTCGGGGTAGGGCCAGAGCGGCGGGATGAGGAAGTTGTTGGAGGTATTGAAAAAGCCCTGGGGCGGGTTGAGGGTGTGGGGCAGCTCGAGCGGGGGCAGGTAGCCCTTCCACTCGTAGCGGCCGTCGCCCGGCACCGGCACCAGGCCGCTCCAGTTGGGCCGGAGCGGCGTTTCGCCCACCGCCTGATAGCCGATGTCGCCGTGCACGTCCGCCCAGACCATGTTTTCGCTGGGCACGCGGCTGAAGGCGCAGGCGGCGCGGAACTCCTGCCAGTTGCGGGCCTGGTCCATGCGCAGGCTGGCCAGGTAGGGGGCGCTGCCGATATCGAGCCAAGCGGCACGCACGGCGTAGGCCTTGTGGTGGGCAGGATCCTCGTAGACCACCGGGCCGTGGCGGGTGTACTTGAGCTCGACCTGCGCCGGCGCCTGGCCCTTCACCGGGATGGTGGTGTGCAGCACCCGCATCGTCTCCCAGCCCTTGCCGTATCGGTATTGCAGCGGGTTGGCGGGATTGGTGTCGTAGACGTAGAGGTCTTCCTCGTCGCCGCCAAAGATGGTCAGGCCCCAGGCGCCGTACTGGTTATGCCCAATCGAGACGCCGGGCAGGGAAGGCTCGCCGCCGCCGATCACGTCCCAGCCCGGGGCCACCAGATGGACCCAGTAGCGCAGCGAAGGCGCCTCCTGCACGCGGTGGGGATCGTTGGCCATGAGCGGGAAACCGCCGGGAGTGAGGCGTCCGCTCACCACCCAGTTGTTGCTGCCGATCTCTTGCAGGTCGCGGCTGAGGTCGAAGGGGGTGGGGCCCATGGGCGCGGCCTCGGCACTGAGCGCCGCGGCATGGTCGCGGTCGGTCAGGGGCAGCTCGTCGGGAGTGAAGCGCAGCGGGCGGCGGAAGGCGTTGTAGAGCGCCAGCACCTGCGGGCCGAGCCGGGCATCGGCGAGGGCGGGGTCGAGCGCCAGCTGGGGATGCGCGGGCTGGAAGTTCTCGAGTTCGGCCACTTGGTCGGGGCCGACGGCGCGCACCGCCTGGGCGATGTTGACTTCGGAGGTGACGTTGCCGAGCAGACCGTTGAAGCGGGCGATGACCACCGCCGAAGACCAGCGCCCGGGCTTGAGACTGAGCATTTTGAACTCGGGGGTGAGCAGCTCGGGATGGCGCTCGGTGCGGGCGACGTAGGCGTTGATGCCGTCCACGAAGGCCTGGACGATGGCGGCGCCGTGGGGGTGGTACCAGTTCAGCTCGGCGGTCAGGTCGCCGCGGAACTGGAACAGGCGGTTGCCGATGTCGCGCGGCAGCGCGCGCGGCCCGAGCACCTCGGCCAGCGTCCCGGTTGCTTGCCGCCGCCACAGCTCCAGTTGGAAGAGCCGGTCGCTGGCAATGTTGTAGCCTTGGGCGAAGAACAGGTCGTGCTCGTTTTGCGCGTAAATGTGCGGGATGCCCCAATGGTCGCGCAGGATGGTCACCGGCTTTTCGAGCCCGGGCGCCCGCAGGGTGAAGTCGGTTGGCGCGGGCCCCAGCGCGGCTGCGCCGCGCGTCCCGCTTATGCTCACGCCGGCTTGGGGCCCCATCGCCCCAAGCCGGCGCTGCGCTTCGCTGGGGCCACGCCTGCGTTTCTTCCCGGGGGCGGGCCGCCGTCCCGAATTTCGCAGCCCTTCGCGCCGATTTTGCCCACGGTGCAAAGCGGCGCGACACCCGCGAGTGGAGGGGGATTGCGCGGCCGCCAAGGCCGCGAAGGTGATGACCAGCGCCGCACAACGGAGGGTTCGCATGCTGTCGCCTCGCTAATTTCCTGAAATCGCCGCCACCACCGCCCCCATCGCCAACAACGCGAAGAGGCCGCCCATTACCACCCAGGCCCAACCGCTGGCGAAGTTCAGTTGGTTGGCGCGGGCCCCTGCGGCGGCTGCGCCGCGCGTCCCGCTTGTGCTCACGCCGGCTTGGGGGCCCGAGGCCCCAAGCCGGCGCTGCGCCTCGCAGGGGCCGCGCCGATTTCGCTTCCCGGGGGCGGGCCGCCCTGCGGAATTTCGCTGCCCTTCGCCCCGATTTTTGCCGGCAGGCAAAGCGGCGCGACCCCCGCGAAGTGTAGCCCCAGCCGAAGCGCTTGGGCACCAGCACCGACGGGTCTTGGGGATTGTAATAGAAAACCTCGGCCACCCAGTGTTGGCTGTCGGCGCCAACCGCGGCGGCCGCGGCCCTCGGAGGGCCGGCCTTCCAGGCAACCGCCAGGCCGCCCTGTCAACACCGGACGAAGAAGTCTGAAAAACGCCGGTTTAGAAAGTCCACTTTTCTGCGGTTTACGGTTTAAAAAACCCGTCGTCGTCGGCGCGGTGGGAATGTGGGAATCGCCTTGCGATTTC
>Ga0307374_10005744_pt1 | contig 19918 bp, 17 predicted proteins | sample OX3MG_FD_202532 | JGI IMG/M metagenome (GOLD analysis project Ga0307374, IMG submission 202532) | Soil microbial communities from Risofladan, Vaasa, Finland - OX-3 | ecosystem: Environmental > Terrestrial > Soil > Coastal area > Acid sulfate soil | place: Finland: Risofladan, Vaasa | collected...
CGTTCGCCAGGCGGTTACCGAGCGGGACCATGACGATGGCGGCGGCTAGCCCGGCCACGAAGGTCACGGCCCCGGCCACGATGGCCTTGGCCGCCAACACCCGGCCGCGCCGCGGGCTGGCGGCCAGCGTGGTGCGGATCATGCCCCGCCGGTACTCGGCGGTGATGAACATCACCGCCACGACGATCACCGCGATCAGCCCCGCGAACGCGCCCACCAGGCCTTGCTCAATGGTCGAGATGGGGAAGGCCCCCCCTGCTGCTAGCACGAGCGGCGCGATGTCGCCGGACCCGGTCACGGTGAACCTGCCGCCGACCTGGTGAAACCCCTGAAGCCCGCTGCTTGCCGCCCCGCCCGTAGCGTTGCCTCCTACAGCGTCGCCGGTCCACGCGCCGCCGGGCGACGGGCCCGACAGCATGGCGTGGTCGAAGACGGCGGTGGCCAGGGTGGGCCCGCCGGAATTGGTGCCCCCGCCGAGCGACTGGGACACCACCGTCGTGTGGCCAGGCGAGGTCGCGAACAGCCCGGCCTGCACAGTGGCGGGCAGGCTAGCCAGGCGAGCGGCGCCGACCTTGGTCCAGTGAGTGCCGTCGGCGGAGTCGTAGCCGATGATCGTGTCGCCGGAGCGGGTCAGCCGCAGCCAGCGCGGGGATGCCGGGGAGACGGCGCCGGGCAGGCCTGCCGTGTCGTGGGTGTAGTCGTACTGCATTCGCACGCCGTGGCTGCCGGTGACCATCATCGCCGCGTACGCCGAGCCCGGCCGGGTGCTCGCCTTGATGATGATCCCGGCTTTGGACCACGGCTCGACGCCCTTGGTCAGGCCCTGGCCCGCCTGGCCGGCCCGGACGTTGCCGTTCGCGTGCAGACCGGTCAGGGAGGTCACCCGGACAGTGACGCTGCCGTCGACGGCCAGCGGCCGGCGGACGAAGTAGAACTGGTCGGTCACTGCCTGGCCGTCCGGCCCCAGCGGAACGTGCGGAAGGCAGGCCGCGCCGCTCAGCACCGGGCTGGTCGGGCCGTTCTGGCAGGTGACGCTGCCGCCCCTGGCGATGAGCAGCCCGAGCAGCACGGTGGCCAGCGCCGCGACGACCATGCCGATGACCCAGCCGCGCACGGTCCGGAACTTGGTCCACTCCGCCCACAGCAGCTGCGCGAAACCGTCGCGCACGGCCTGCTGGCCCGGGCGGTACGGCGTGATCGTGGGAGTGGTCATTTCGCGACCTCCCCGGCCACTGAGGTTGGCACGGCGCGGAACTCGACCGCGTCGCGGGTGAGTTCCATGTAGGCCTCCTCCAGGCTCGCATGGTGCGCTGACACCTCCGAGAACGGCACTGCGCTCTCGCCGAGCAGCGCCACGACCCGCTCGGCGGGCAGCCCGGAAATAGTCAGGGTGTCGCGATCGGTGGCGGCCACGGTGGCCCCCGCATGCGCCAGCACCGTCATCGCCTCCGACCGCGCGGTGGTGCGCAGGCTGACCCGGTCCCCGGACGCCGCCGCGATCAGCTCACGCACGCTGGCATCGGCGATGACCCTGCCGCGGCCCACTACCACCAGGTGGCCGGCGGTGTCCTGCAGTTCGCTCATCAGGTGACTGGACACCAGCACCGCCCGGCCCTGGACGGCCAGCGAGCGCAGGAACCCGCGCATCCACACGATCCCCTCAGGGTCCATGCCGTTGAACGGCTCGTCGAACATCAGCACCGGCGGGTCGCCCAGCAGCGCCGCGGCGATCCCCAGCCGCTGCCGCATGCCCAGCGAGTACCCGCCCGCCTTGCGGCGCGCCGCCGTGTCCAGTCCGGCCTGCCCGATCACCGCATCGACCCGGCGGGCGCCCAGGCCCTGGGAATGGGCTAGCCACAGCAGATGGTTGCGGGCGGTGCGGCTGGGCTGCAGCGCGCCGGCGTCCAGCAGCGACCCGACGTGACTCAGCGGGTGCCGCATGGACCGGTACGGCTGGCCGCCGATCAGGGCGGTTCCCTTATCGGCCGCGTCCAGGCCCAGGATCACCCGCATCGTGGTGGACTTGCCCGCGCCGTTGGGGCCGACGAACCCGGTGACCTGCCCCGGCAGGACCGTGAACGACATCCCGTCCAGCGCTATAGCCGGCCCGAACCGCTTACGCAGGCCATTAACCTCGATAGTTGCTTCCATGCCAGGAAGGCTAGGGAACTCCGGTGGAGCAGTCGTCACGCCGGGGAGCGGTCTTCGCCGTCGCTGGCACGAGGGACATCCGCGGCGCTTATCCCTCGCACGGGGGACAACGCTGTCCCTGGCCAGGGGGACGCCAGCGTTCCGGCCAGCAGCGACAATGGCCTGCATGGGCACAGCGAGTGGCCGGCGTGCCGGATGGGCCGGCACCGGACGGCGGATCGCGGCATCCCCGCACGCGCCACCCGCCGCCGTGGCGCTGCTGGGGCTGGCCGCCGTGACCGAAGCGCTCACCCGGACCGCGGCCACCAGCGTGAGCGGGCAAGCCCTGGAGCTCAGCCTGCTAGCCGTGTCCATCCTCGCCCTGGCCACCACCCTGCCACTCGGGTTCTTCTGGGCTCAGCCGGCCACGGCCGCGGTAGCCGTCTCCGCGGCGAGCCTGCTGTCGCTTGGGGTCTTCCGGATGCTCACCATCGCGGGCCTGCTGGTGCAGCTCACCGTCCTGTACCGGCTCGGCCGCAACGGCCCGCAGCACCCCGGCGCGTACCTCCTGGCCGCCGGGCTAGCCGCGCCGTTCCTCGTCCTGGCACTCGCTAGCCCTCATTACGGCGGCTCTGAGGAAGGGATCCTCACCGTGCTGCTGGCCTCCCTGGCCCCGGCCGCAGCCCTGGCCGGAATCGCCGTGGCGGCACGCCGCGAGGCACTCGTGCACAGCGCCGCCCGGCAGGTCATCGCGAGCACCCTGCTGGAACACACCGCGCGCGGCGAACGGGCTCGCATCGCCCGCGAGCTCCACGATGTCGTCGCCCATCACATTTCCATGATCGCCGTGCAGGCGGAGACGGCCCGGCTGGCCACCCCGGGAATGCCCGCCGCCGGCGCGCAGCGGCTCTCCGAGATCGGCGACACCGCGCGGGCTGGGCTGACCGAGATGCGGCGGCTGCTCGGCGTCCTGCGCGAGGATGCCCAGGCCGCCATCCCAGGCCAGCAGAGTGCGGACCGGCAGCCACAGCCGGGCCTGCGACAGCTCAACGAGTTGCTCGACGGCGCAAGAGACAGCTCCGGCGCTAGCGCCCGGCTCATCGTCTCCGGCCCCGCGGCCACACTCGACCCCGGTGTCGAACTCGCCGCCTACCGCATCATCCAGGAAGCCCTCACCAACGCCCGGCGGCACGCGCCGGGCGCCGCCATCGACGTGGAACTGCGCTACACAGACGACACCCTGCGGCTGCGCATCCGCGACAACGGGCCCGGCCCCCCCGCCGCACCGCTGGCAGGCAGCCACGGGCTGTCCGGCATGCGCGAACGCGCCGCAGGCGCCGGCGGCGCGCTGCGCACCGGCCCAGCGCCCGGCGGCGGCTTCCTGATCGAGGCCTCCCTGCCGGCCAAGGCCGAGGCTGACTCATGAACACCACGCCACCCCGGGTCCGGATCATCGTCGCCGACGACCACCACGTGGTGCGCACCGGATTCGCCGCACTGCTCGACACTCAGCCAGACTTCAGCGTCATCGGCACCGCGCGCGACGGGACCGAGGCGGTGCTGCTCTGCCGTGCGCTATCACCCGACGTCGTCCTGATGGACGTGCGCATGCCCGGCATGGACGGCATCGAGGCCACCAGACAGCTCGCCGGCTCTGGCCTGGGTGGCCCGCGGATCCTCATCCTGACAACCTTCGACCTGGATCAGTACGTCTATGACGCGCTGCGCGCTGGCGCCAGCGGCTTCCTGCTCAAGGACGTCACCGCTGAGCGGCTCTTCGACGCCGTGCGGATCATCGCCGCCGGCGACGCGCTGCTCGCCCCGGCCGTTACCCGCCGTCTCATCAGCGAGTTCACCCGGCTCCGGCCGCCTCCGGACGCCCCGCCCGTAGCCGCGCTCGCCGATCTTACCCCGCGCGAAACGCAGGTCCTGCGGCTGGTAGCCGCAGGATTGTCCAACCCGGAGATAGCCGCGCGGCTGGTAGTCACCGAGGAAACCGTCAAGACACACGTCAGCCGCATGCTCAGCAAGCTCGGGCTGCGGGACCGGACGCAAGCAGTCGTCACCGCCTACGAAACCGGGCTGGTCGTTCCGTACTCCCGCAAGCCGGGATAGCTCCGGCGAATCTCCGCCGGGGACAGGACACCGGCCGCTCCTCGCGATCTGACACCGGGCAGGTCCGCACCGTGCTCCCGGACAGGCCGGTGTAGCGGACCAGGGTGGCCACGGACGGGAACGCGCCACTGCCGTCCGGCCCGGCGCGGTTGGCCGATGCCGACAAGAACGAATTTGCACGAGCTGGACGGCTGGCGGCCCCGGTCAGCCTGGACCGGGGCCAGGTTGAGCGCCCGGGAGATCGCCTCCACGCTCACCGGGCACCTCCCGGCAGCCGACCAGCCCGCCAGGCCGCGGAGTCGGGCCTGGGCTCAGTTCTGGTCTCATTCACCCCCGTCCGGAGTCGTTGTCGCTGACAGCACGGCCGGGCGACAGAGCGGCTGACGGCTCGCCATGGGCGCCGACATCGCCGTGGTTCCCGGCCGGGCAACATCTGCACGACTCATTGGCATATCGGCGCTAATCCCGGCTGATAACACTCTGTCGGTAGATTCCAGGGCGTTTTTGAAGTCTTCGTCTGCCATGCGTTTCTCCGTCGCCTCAAGGATCGTGATGCCCGAGCAGGGTCGCCTGAGCCGTTAAGGCCCGCCTGTCCAGGTCACGGTTCGGTGTCCGCCGTATCGAGGTCCGGTTCGAAGGATGAAACGGACGAGCCGTGTCAGCCACCGACCCGGTCGGCTTCCACCACGACAGTGCCGGCGGCGTGGTCACCGACCCGCTGGCGATAACGCGAGCAGAGCATGGTGATGAGGCCCACTAGGCCGAAGAACAGAGTGTCGACGATCAGCAGGATGCCCCGGATGAAGAACTGTGCGGTGCTGGCCGGGCCGCCGTCCTTGCTGATGACCCGCAGACCGAAGATCTGCATGCCGAATGTCTGGCCACCGTGACCGTGCGGCCGGATGACCCAGTACCAGTAATAAACGGCGAGCGAGATGACCGTCGCTACTAGCCAGCCGAAGGCATGCAGCGCGCCGCGGTCGAGCAGCCAGTAAGCGAGGCCCGGAATGATGCCGGACAGGACGTAGTCGACGATGTACTGGATCACCCGGCGGCCGGTGACCCGGGTGGCAGCCTCGCTCACCCCGCCCATGGGCGGCCGGCCGCTCGGTGCGCCGGTCGAAGCGCCCTGCTGCGTATAGCTAGCACTTCCGGGCGCGTTCCATTCAGGCATGTTGCTCACGTGATCCCCCGATCCACGCCGCGTCAGGACGACATCTGCAGCAGCTGCCTGGTAGGCCGCCGCTCGGGCATGCATGCAGCTTTGTACCCTCCGCCCAAGCTCGCAACACGTCGCGAAGAGGCCTGTGCCTCCGCGCAGGGCCAGGCATGGCCGTGGCGCAGGAGCGGACGACATTCACGCCAAACTCACACGCAATCCGCGCTGCACTTGAAGGTCTGTCGTCGATGATCGTGCCCGGCATGGCACGGGCCGCCGCAGCCACATCCGCACCCAGCTCCTGTCCGAGGCCATCCTCCTGGCCCTCGCCGGCGGAGCCGGACCATCTGATTCCCCGCGCACGAGTCTTCGCGCACCGAGGCTGCCGGTTTCGGCAGACGATGACGATCCGATTGTGATCGTGCGGCTTCGCGAGGCGTCCGGTGAGGGCCTCGTCAGCACCCGTCGTAATTGGTCCAGTTCGACGCGCCGCCCGCGGCGATGGCGTTGTCGAAGATCTGATCCTGGTAGGCCGGCCCGGCGACACCGTACTCGCTGGCCGCGCCGCCGTAGGTTTCCCAGGTGCTCAGCAGGAACTGGTAGGCCCCGCCGCCGTTACCAGGACCCCAGGCGTAGCTACCGCCTTCTTCCGCGTTGCGGATGCAGATCCCGAGCGCCGAGTGCGCAGCGTCCCCGCCGCTGGACGGAGGGGGCGCGGAACTCGGACTCGGACTGGGTGACTGCGCTGCCTGCCGCCGGGCCGCTGCCTGCCGCCGGGCGAGCTTCAGGGCGGCGAGGTGCCTACGCCGAGCGGCCCTGGCGGCGACCTTCACGGCCAGGCTGGCCTGCCGGGCGGTGCGGGCTGCGATACCGCGGTGAACGGCGGTAACCATATTGAAGTCGGCAATGGCTGGCCGTGCGCTCGTCGCCTGGCTCGCGTCATGAGCGGACATCGGCACCGCGGATCCTCCCTGGAGGAACACGAAAGCCGCAACCACGCCTGCGAGCGCCGTTGCGGCCACTGCTAGTGCCCTGAGCCTGGGGGTGGACGTCTTGGGTTTGGCATGACGGGATGCTGCGGGCATCACGCTCCTCTCCGCGAGACTCCGCGTTCACCCGGCGAGCTGACGCCAGCTGACGTCAGGTGGCACGGGGAACGCCTGTCTTGGGGAACCTACTGGACCCAGGGCGGGAGGTGTGGGAAAACGCGGTAATAACGCGCCAATAATGCAACGGGCCGCCTGCCGATTGCTAGCCAGCGCTGCCCCGCCGACGACCGGGCGCAGACTGCCACGGGCCGGCTACCGGCTGCCGCGAGACAAGCTCCGCTCGCCAAATCTATGTGGAGGACTACCTCCATTAGCACCATTGTGGATTAGCTTAGACACAGACCAACCGAAAACCTGAATCCCCGATTACCGGCGATCACCATTAAGGGCACCACTCATCCGGTAACGCTCCAGGTGCAGAAGTACGGGGAGTTCAACGACCCGATGATGGGCCACAGGATCGCCTATAGCGCCCGCACCCAGATCAGCAGGAAGGACTTCGGCCTCAGCTTCAACATGATGCTCGACGGCAGGTTCGTCGTCAGCGACGAGATCCAGATCATGATCGAGGGCGAACTCGTCGAGCAGCAGGAGGCCGCGCCGCCACTACCTGACGGGCCCGCGAGCGTGGTCAGGACTCCGTGGCCCGGCGCTGGACGAACTCGAATCCGAACCGGCCCTTCACGCACAGGTGCCCGCTGGTGACATCGTGGTCAAGCGGCGAGGTCACCTTCACGATCCGGTTGTCCTGCACGTGCAGTTCCAGGTTGCAGCCAACACCGCAGTACGGGCAGATGGTGGTGGTGACGGCCTGCTTCGACTCATCCCAGTCCCCTGACTGCCGCAGGTTGTACTCGCTGGCCGGCATGAGCGCGCCCGTGGGGCAGACCCCGATGCAGTTGCCGCAGTACACGCAGGCTGAGTCGGGCAGGCTGACGTCGAACTCGGTGGAGATCCGGGCGTCGAATCCCCGGCCGGCTACCGCGATGGCGAACGTGTTCTGCGCGTCCTCACCGCATGCCTCGACGCACTTGTAGCACAGGATGCACCGCGAGTAGTCCCGGACGTAGCTGTCGTTGTCGTACTTCACCGGCTGGGCGACCGTCTCGGCGTCCGTGCCGTCGCTCGCGTGGTGCTCGCCGGGCCGGGCCGCGTCACGGTCCCCGGCCGCATGCGCCGGAGCCGCCTCGCCGTAGCGGCCGGGGTCCGCACCGTACTCCTCGATCCAGCGGCGTACCTCAGGCGCGGTGAGCGTCAGGTCGACGGAGGACGCCAGGAACTCGAGCACCATGCGCCGGCTCGTCCGCACCCGGTCGGTGTCGGTGCGTACGGTCATGCCGGGCTCGGCCTTCCGCGAGCAGGCCGGCACCAGCGTCCTGGATCCTTCTACCTCCACGACGCAGACCCGGCACACGTTCACGGGGGTGAGGTTCTCCAGGTAGCACAGGGTCGGCGTGTCGATCCCCTGCTCGCGGCAGGCCTCCAGCAGTGTGCTGCCCTCCGGGACGCGCACCGTCTTCCCGTCGATCGTCACATCGACCAGTCGCTGAGGCGCCTCGAGGTACACCGCGGTCATGTCGGCTCCTTCCCGTTAGCTCCGGGCACCGCCGCGCCGATCAGGCCCAGGTGCACGGCCGAGATGGCGGCGCCGACCGCGGTCTGGCCAAGGCCGCAGATCGAGGCATCCCGCGCGACCGCGGCGATGTCGTCCAGCAGGGCGAGCTCCCGCTCGGCCGAGCCGAGCGGAGCGCCGCTGGCCAGCCGGCCGAGCAGTTCCTCCTGGCGGACCGTGCCGACCCGGCACGGCACGCACTGCCCGCACGACTCGTCGCGGAAGAACCTGGCGATCCGCTGGAGCAGGCTGGCCACGTCGACCGTGTCGTCGAGCACCAGGACGACGCCGGACCCCAGCGTCGCGCCGATCGCCCGCACTCCCTCGAACGTGAGCGGCGTGTCCAGCGCGTCGGGACCGACGAAGGAGCCGGCCGCGCCACCGAGCAGCACCGCCCGCAGCAGGCGGCGGTCGCGCACCCCCCCGGCTGCGTCGATCACCTGGCGCAGCGTGACCCCGAAGTCATGCTCGTACAGGCCGGGTCGCTCGACACAGCCGGACAGGCAGAACAGCCGGGTGCCGGTGGAACCCGACGTACCGATCTCCGCGAACGCCGAGCCGCCGATCCCCAGGATCTCGGGCACGCAGAGCATCGTCTCGACGTTGTTGATCGCCGTCGGCTTGCCGAACAGGCCGGACTGCGCGGGGAAGGGCGGCTTGTTGCGCGGCTCGGCCCGCTTTCCCTCGATCGAGTTGACGAGCGCGGTCTCCTCGCCCGCGATGTACGCGCCGGCACCGCACCTGACCTCGATGTCGAAGGCAATGCCCGAGCCCATCACGTCGGAGCCGAGGAAGCCGCGGGCGCGAGCCTGCTCGACGGCGTGCCGCAGCCTGTCTTCCGCCAGCGGGTACTCGCCCCTGATGTAGATGTAGCCCTGCTCGGCCCCGCAGGTGCAGCCCATGATGGTGAGGGCTTCGACCAGGGCGTACGGGTCCTCCTCCATCAGCACCCGGTCCTTGAAGGTGCCGGGCTCGGACTCGTCGGCGTTGCAGACGACGTAGTGCGGCCTGACCGGGTTGGTAGCGACGGCCTCCCACTTCACCCCGGTCGGGAACGCGGCGCCGCCGCGGCCGAGCAGCTTGGCGTCCTTCAGTTCCCTGATCACGGCCTGGGGCCCGATCGCGATCGCCCGCCTGAGCATCTCGTATCCGCCGGCTGCGCGGTAGGAGCCGAGTGAGCCCGGGTCGACCAGGCCCACCCGGCGCAGCAGCCGGAGCGCGGAGCGGTCACCCGCTGCCTGCGGGACCAGCGGGGCGGACGCAGCGGCGGCCTGGGCAGCCAATCCGGGCTGGGCGGCCGTGGCGAGCGCGGGCCTGACCTGGTCCGCATCCGCGGGTGCCAGCACGACCCTGGCCCGATCCGCGCCTGCCTGCTGGATCAGCACCGCCGAACCCCGGTCACACTGACCGAGGCAGGGACTGCGCTGCCAGGTGACGCCCGAGCCGTTAGCCCCGGCTGCCGCGCCCTCCGTACCGAAGCGACGTTCCATCTGCTCGCAGACCTGCTCGGCGCCGTTTACCCGGCACGCCAGGTCATCGCAGACGTGCACGACGGTCGACGGGGACGGGCTGGTGCGGAACAGGGCGTAGAACGATGCCACCCCGTACGCCTCGGCGGGCGGGACCGTGAGCCTGGCGCAAACGTGGTCAAGCGCACCAGGACTGATCCAGCCGACCCGCTCCTGCACCGCGTGCAGCACGGGCAGCAGCAGGTGCCGCTGCGCCCGCGCGGCGTGACCGCCGATGGCGGCATGCCCGTCGGCGGCCGTGCGCTGCCCGCCCTCCCAGCCACTGCCCGCCGGCCCGAGCACCGAGGCGACGGCGGCCTGCTCCTCGTCGGTGGCTGGCGTGGCGGCCCCGAGCCGCAGATCCACTAGGAACCCACTTTCGCGCGCTGCATCGCGCCGCCATCAGGGACGGGGACATCCAGCTTGTCCACCCGGATCGCCGTTGCCTTGAACTCGGCGGTGCCTGACTTGGGATCCCAGGCGTCCAGCGTGAGCACGTTGGTCGCCACCTGGTCGGGGAAGTGCAGCGTCATGAAGGCGAGGCCCGGCCGCAGCGACTGATCGACGTGGACCGGCACCTCGAGCGAACCCCGCCGCGACGACACTCGCGCCACCTCGCGCTCCGCCAGGCAAAGGCGGACCGCGTCCTCCGGCGACAGGTTGAGCGTCTCGGGCCGACGGATCGGCGTCGAGTAGTGACCCGTCTGCACGCCGGTGTTGAACGAGTCGAGCCGGCGCCCCGTAGTGAGCCGGATCGGGAACTCAGGCGACAGCTCGTCCAGCGGCGGGTCCTGCTCTACGGGCGTGAAGGGGGCTGGCGCCCCGCGCTTGGCTGGATCGTCCTCCCATAGCCGCGCGTGCAGGAACAGCTCGCCGGGATGCTGCTCGTCCGGGCACGGCCACTGGATGCCGCCGAGCTCTTCGAGCCGCTGGTAGGTCATCCCCGCGTGCATCGGCGAGAGGGCGCGCAGCTCGTTCCACACCTCTTCGGCGGACGGCGCTCCCCAGTCGGAGCCGAGCCGCCTGGCGAGCTCGCAGATGATCTCGATATCGTCGCGGGCGCCGGGCGGCGGTTCCAGGGCCTTGCGTACCCGCTGGACCCGTCGCTCACTCGAGGTCACGGTGCCCTCGGCCTCGCACCAGGTGGCCGTGGCCGGCAGCACGACATCGGCGAGCCTGGCGGTGCCGGTGAGGAACATGTCCTGCACGACCAGGTGCTCGAGTCCCTCGAGAAGCTTGCGTGCGCGGCCGGTGTCGGCCTCGGAGCGCAACGGGTTCTCCCCGATGATGTAGCAGGAAGTCAGCTCGCCTGCCTCCATGGCATCGAACATCTGCGACAGGTGCCAGCCCCGCCTGGGTGGCAGCGGCACGCCGTAGACGGCTTCGAATCTGGCCCGGGCGTCCAGGTCGGTCTCGATGTCCTGGAAGCCGGTCAGCTTGTTGGGGATGGCCCCCATGTCGCCGCCGCCCTGCACGTTGTTCTGGCCACGCAGCGGCACCAGCCCGGACCCGTACCGGCCGACGTGCCCGGTGAGCAGGGACAGGTTGATCAGAGCGAATACGTTGTCGGCCGCGTTGTGGTGCTCGGTGATGCCCAGGGTCCAGCAGATCTGCGCGCGGTCGGCTCTGGCGTAATCGTGTGCCAGCCGGCGGATCAGCTCGGCGGGCACGCCGGTGTCGCGCTCGGCGCGCTCCAGCGTGTACGGCTGCACCGCGGCGGCGTAGGCCTCGAAGCCGGATGTAGCCCGGCGCACGAACTCCTCGTTCACCAGGCCGGCCTCGATAATCTCGCGGGCAACGGCGTTCGCCAGCGAGATGTCCGATCCGACCTCGATGCCGAGCCAAGCGTCCGCCCACTGCGCTGACGGGGTTCGACGCGGGTCCACCACATACAGCCGGGCACCATGCCTGATCCCCTTCAGCACATGGTGGAAGAAGATCGGGTGCGCATCGCGCGCGTTCGAGCCCCACAGGACGAGGAGGTCGGCGTCTTCCGCCTCCCGGTAGGAGGTGGTGCCGCCACCCGCTCCGAACACAGCCGCCAGACCGACGACGCTAGGAGCGTGTCAAGTTCGGTTGCAGCTGTCGATGTTGTTACTGCCCATCACGACCCTGGCGAACTTCTGGGCCATGTAGTTCATCTCGTTCGTGGCCTTGGAGCAGCTGAACATCCCGAACGACTTCGTCGCGTCCCGCTGCCTGGCGACCGAGAACCCGGCTGCCGCGCGGTCGAGTGCCTCATCCCAGGAAGCCGGGCGCAGCCTTCCGTCGTCCCTGACGAGCGGCTCCGTCAACCGTACCTGCTTGCTCATCGAGCACCTTCCTGACAAAACCCGGCGATGGCCCGAGCTTAACCCGGGCGCCCTGACGGGGTCTACCTGGCTTCACCCTGGCCGCAGCCGCTGAAGCTGCGCACGGAAGCCCGGATTCGGGTCGGCGATCGGCCGCCGTGCCCTGACCCGGGCTACTGCCTGCTCAGCGCTGATTCCCAGTGCCTGGCAGTAGACGGCGAGCCGCAGGCGGTCGGTAGCCTCCGCTCACATGCAACTCGCATGGAACTCATGCCAGATGCCGGCCTCGGTGTGGTGCGATCGCGGTGGGGTGCAGGAGAGAGGCGATGGGCAACCAGGTGCTGAGCGGCTCGGCTGACCAGGGCGAACTGCTCGTCGTTGACGACGAGCCCTTCCTGCGCGACGCCGTCGCCGCCTCGCTGCGGTTCCTCGGACTGCCAGCCGGGCTTGCCGCACGGCGGGTCAGGGAAGTCGCGGCGGGAGACGGCGCCGACACCATGGCCATCCCCCGCACCCCCGCCCGGGGCTGACCACTGGCCACTGACCACTGACCGCTGACCACCCGCCCGCTGACCACTGACCGCCCGGATCAGGTCACTGCTCGGCCAGAATCGCCTCGAGCTCGGCCAGCGGGTCACGCACGACCGGCCCTCTCGTCTCGACGCTGGCCCGGCGGATGGTTCCGGCGAAGGAGAAAGGCGCGGCGTAGCCGGTGCCGACTGCCGGTCCCCACTCATAGCCGCAGGTAAGCCCGGCGCCGACGCCGTTGAAGCCGGATGGCGTGAACCGGGGGATCGTGGCCCTGGCGACTTCTCGCCCGTCGCAGCTCAGGACGCCGACGCCGCCAAGCCCTTCGTCCTTGGTGAAGACGAACTCGATGTGGTGCTCTCCTGGCGCGAGCGTCTCCGCCGACTCGATCGCGTGCCGTTCCTTGCCGTACAGGTTGTGCACGTAGCGGATCTTCGCGTCGAGGATGTGCAGAGACCAGCCGCCGAGCGCCGAGCCGAGGGCAAGCAGGACGCCATCGCAGGCCCCGCGATCGGTGACCGCGACATCCACGATCAGCGCATGCGACCGGTTCCGCACGTTCACGGCGACAGGCTCAGGCACCTGAGCGCCGCCTGGGAAGTACCGGAACGCCTCCCGCGGCCGGCGGTGATCTGGCTTGGGATGAACAAGGGCCCACAGCACCCTGTTGTCCAAGGGCAGGACCTGGTTCCGCCGTGCCTCGTCCCACCAGAGCCCGATGAGCTCATTCAGCAGATCCGGATGCTGCGCCGCGAGATCGGCCGTCTCCGACAGATCGTCCCGCACGTTGTAGAGCTCCCAGACGTCCTCGTCGAACGGCGCGTTCGGGTCCTGGTCATCGTAGAGCGGGCCGACCGGGTGGAATGTCACGGCTTTCCAGCCCTGGTGGTAGATCGCTCGCGAGCCGAACATCTCCGCGTACTGCGTCTCGTGCCGTTCGGGTGCCGACGCCCCGTCCTTCCCCAGGAGATAGGCGAAGCTCACGCCGTCGATGGCGCTCTGCTCGATGCCCTCGATCTCGGCGGGCAGCTCAAGGCCCGCCAGCTCGGCGAGCGTGGGCAGCACGTCGACGGCATGGGTGAACTGGAGCCTGATGCCTCCCGTATCGAAGGCGCTCCTGGGCCAGGAGATGATGCACGGATCAGCGATCCCGCCCTCGTGAACCTCGCGCTTCCACCGGCGGAACGGGGTGTTGCCCGCCATGGTCCAGCCCCAGGGATAGTTGTTGTGGGTCAGCGGGCCGCCGATCTCATCGATCCTCTCGTGCATCTCGTCGTTCGACGCAGGGTCCAGGTTCAGCATCCGCACGTCGTTGATCGACCCGGTGGCACCGCCCTCCGCGCTCGCCCCGTTGTCGGAGACCACCACGACGATCGTGTTGTCCCGGTCCCCGAGCTCATCGAGGAAGTCGAGCACCCTGCCGATCTGCTCGTCGGTGTGGGAGAGGAAGCCGGCGAAGCATTCCATGAACCGCGCCGCCACTTTCTTGTCCCGCCCGTCGAGCGAGTCCCAGGCCGGAACCCAGTCGGGCCGCGCAGAAAGCGCGGTAGAGGCCGGGAGCAGCCCGGCGGCCACCTGGCGCTCGTAGATCTGCTCCCTCCAGGCGTCCCAGCCGAGGTCGAACCGGCCGCGGTAGTGCTCGCGCCACCGTGGCGGCGGCTGGTGCGGCGAGTGGCACGCACCGGTCGCGAAATACAGGAAGAACGGCTTGTCGACGTCGACCGCCCGCAGGTCGGACAGGAACTCGATCGCCCGGCCGGCCAGGTCGTCGGTGAGGTGATAACCGTCCTGCATCGACTCCGGGGATCGCACCGAGTGGTTGTCGTGGTACAGCGCGGGGGCGAACTGATGGGTCTCACCGCCGTGGAAGCCGTACCAGCGGTCGAATCCCCTGGCCAGCGGCCAGGTCGCGCGCGAGGCCGCCATGCTGGTCTCGTCCTCGGGAGACAGGTGCCACTTCCCGATCGCATAGGTGGCATACCCCGCGCCGCACAGAATCTCGGAGAGGTAGCCGTTCTCCCGCGGAGGCTTGCCCCAGTAGCCCGGAAACCCGACGGCCAGGTCGGCGACCCGGCCCATCCCGCTGCGGTGATGGTTCCTGCCGGTCAGCAGGCAGGCGCGGGTGGGCGAGCACAGGGACGTCGTATGGAAGTTCGAGAGCCTGACGCCGTTCGCCGCGAGCCCGTCGAGTACCGGCGTCTCGATGTCGGAGCCGTAACAGCCAAGCTGGGCGTAGCCGACATCGTCGAGAACCACCAGGACGATGTTGGGTGCCCCGGGAGGCGGGGCCGGCTCCGGCGGCCACCAGGGCTCGGAATCCCGCCAGTCGCGCCCGATCCGGCCACCGAAGTCCTGTCCCAATTTCCCCAGCCCCTTCTATGCCTGATCTGCAGCGGTACTCGGTAGTTTGGACCCGTGGCGGACGAGATCGCGATTCGACAGACCGGCCGCCATTTCCGGGAAGTGGTCCGCTACGTCCTGGGCATCAGCGTAGGGATCGTGGTCCTGCTGCTGCTCTACGGCAGGCGAACGGAGTTCGTGGCCGCGTGGCATCAGCTCAGCCACGTCGCCGTCGGGTGGGTAGCTGCGGCGGTGACGTCCGAGACCGCGTCCCTGTGGACCTATGCCTACCTGCAGCAACGGGTGCTGCGCCGGAGCGGCGCGAGCATCGGAATGCCGGGCCTGTTTCTCCTGACGCTGGCCAACGATGCCATCGCGAACACCGTGCCAGGAGAACCCGCCGTCTCCGGTGCCTATCGCTACCGCTATTACCGGCGGCGCGGGGCAACCGGCGCGAGCGCCGGATGGACCATCTTCACGATCCTGATCGCGCAGGCGATCGGCATGTCACTGCTGCTCTTGCTCGGCGTCGTCGTCGCACTCGCCGGAAGCACGAGCACTCAGAACACCGGCGCGGCGGCCATCGGCCTGATCATCGTCCTGGTGGCAGGCGCGATCCTGCTCCGGCGGGATCTGGTCCTGCGGCTGGCCGGTGCGCTCGTCCGCGCGGCGCGGCGCGTCACGGGGCACCCGCGCGGGAGCATCGGCGCCCGGGTCGAGTCGACGCTGGCGCGGATGCGGGAGATTCCGCTGAGCAGGCGATCGACGGCCGGGATCGTCGCGCTCGCCGCCTGCGTGTGGTTCTGTGACTTCTTTTGCCTGCTATGCGCCTTCGGCGCCGTTCATGCGTCGGTCCCGTGGGCAGGCGTGCTGCTGGCTTACGGCGTGGCCCAGGTAGCGGGAACGCTGCCGATCGTCCCCGGCGGCATCGGCGTCATCGAGGGCAGCCTGGCCGTCATCCTGGTCGCCTACGGTACGGGCCATGCCTCGGCGCTCTCGGCGGCCCTAGTCTTCCGGATCGTCAGCTTCTGGCTCGCCATCGCCGTGGGATGGATCAGCGTCGCGGTTACCGCGCGTCACGGCCGGCAGCCGACCTCGTGAGACCGCTCTTCGCGCGGCGCGTCAGCAAGCATGACCTGACGCCATGGCGCTGACTGCCGCCACGGCGACGATGACCACGATGAGGGCCACGGTGACCCCCAGCGGACATGGGGAGCCTCTTTTGTGCGCGCCTTGTGCGCGTTGCGGTCCACGACTGCCTCTGAGGCGCTAACCCAAACTGAACCCGACGATAACAGGACTATTAGTCGGAAAAGGGGCCAGCCCGCCAGTGTCTGCGCAGGGCTAGCCAGCCGGGCCGACTACTGTCTGGTCCTGGCGAGTTCGCGTTGCCGGAACCGATCTGGGCTGGTCATCGCGCCTGCTGGCAGCGAGCACGCAGATGTGTCGTCAAGCTGCGGCTCAGGCGGAGGCATGCCGTCCCAGCAGCCAGTGACCTAAGTCACTGACGGGCAGTCAGCATGAAACGTGAAAATTAAGCATCATCTACGAAGGCGGGGAAAGAAGGAATGCCATGACCGGCCGCGACGGGACAGCCGATGGCCCTGCCGACGTTGCGCAAACGCCGACAGCGTACGGCGAGATGCCTCCTGACCAGGCCGGATTCAGTCATACCGCGCTGCTGTACCACGGCAGCGACGCCGATCTGGGCTGGGCGACGGCCATCGTGCGCCGCGCGGCCGAAACGGCTGCTCCGCTTCATGTCGTGGTTCCCAGCCAGACCATGCGCCTAGTCCGCGAGGCTCTTCAGCAGATCCCGCGCAAAGCAATCCTGGCCGACATGACCGAGCTGGGCCGCAATCCGGCGCGGATCATCCCGGCAGCGCAGTCTTTCGGAGAGGAGCATCCCGGCGAGCACGTCTGCTGCCTCTGGGAGCCAGCCTGGCCCGCGCGCTCATCCGCCGAGCTGCTCGAGGTGGCCAGGCATGAGGCACTCTGCAACCTGGCGTTCCGCGGCCGGGAGATGACGATCGTCTGCCTCTACGACACCTCGCGCCTGCCCGCTGACGTGATCAGCAGCGCGGAGCGGACACATCCGGCGGTCATCGCCGCCGGCCGCCAGCGCCCTAGCCCCGCCTACCTTGGTCCTGGCCAGTTCCCGCCAGGATGCGATGAGCCGCTTCCGCCGCCGGACCCCGACGCGGCGTTCGTGACCTTCGACGGGCACCTGGGAGCAGTCCGGGAGTTCTCGGCCAGCCAGGCGCGTGCCGCCGGCCTGGAGTCCACCCGCGCGGGCGACCTGGTGCTCGCGGTCAGCGAGCTCGCTGCCAACGCGATCGGCCACGCGGGCGGCGGCGGCGTGGTCCGTTCCTGGTGTACCAGCGAGGAGATGCTCTGCCAGGTCGAGGACTACGGGCACATCGCCGACCCGCTGGCCGGACGACGGCGCCAGCACGCTGACGCTCCGGGCGGGCATGGCTTGTGGCTCGTCAACCGGGTGTGCGATCTCGTCGAGAGGCGAACAGATCCAGCCGGAACCATCACCCGCCTGCACATGCGCCTGGGAGCAGCAACGGCATAGCAGGCTAGCCTGCGCCTCGCGCCGGCTCATCCTGCCTTGCGCCGCGGCCTCGCCTTACCTGACGCAGTCTTTCCGGTCGTCGCAGTCTTTCCGGTCGTCGCAGCCTTGCGGGCCGGCGCAGCCTTGCCTGGCTGCCATGGAAGACCGTCATCGGCAATGTCACGCTCGGCCCGGTTTCCGCGGCTTCGGCAAGCGGGAGGCGAACGAGAGCGCCAGGGAATGGCTCCGGGTGGTCGGCCTGGCGGGATTTGAGAACCATCATCCGCACCAGCTCTCCGGCGGCATGCGCAAGCGGGTCAGCCTCGCCGCTGCGCTGATCAACGAGCCGTCGATCCTGCTGATGGACGAGCCGTTCGGGGCGCTCGACGTGCAGACCAAGGCGATCATGTGATCTTCGTGACCCATGACCTGGAGGAAGCGATCGCGCTCGCCGACCGGGTCGTTGTGATGACCGCCGGACCCGGCACGGTGAAAGCCGTCTACGAGATCGACCTGCCCCGCCCCCGCGGCGCGGTCCAGGAGGTCCGCTTCGAGCCGCGTTTCGTGGAGCTGCACCGGCAGATCTGGGAGTCGCTCCGCGACGAGGTGCAGCGTGCCTACGCCCGGATCGCGGCGCCGGTCGCGGCCCTGGCCGGATCAGCGAACGGGGGCCGGCCATGAGCCGCGACGACGTCCAGCGCAACGTGGCGGCGCTCGCCGTCGTCCAGTCGGAGGTCGAGTCCCCGGCGCCCGCCGCAGAGCAACCGGGCACAGCCCGCCAGATGGCCGACGGACCCGCGTCATGCCTGGTCAGCGGTGGAGGTGGGATTTGAACCCACGGAAGGGTTGCCCCTTCACACGCTTTCGAGGACTGCGCTCCGTCATTCACCACTGCTCGGGAGTGTTCCTGACCTGGGCAGCTGCCTTGCTCGCCGAACTGCTCAAGCGGGCCAGTGCCGATCGTCGTAGGGGGCGCCCGGCCGCCACGGCCTGCTGAGCCGCACCGGCATACTTGCTACGCGATGCCCGTTATCGGGCGCCGCATCGGCAGGCGGAGGGCCAGCGATGAGTGACACGACGCTCTTCACCAACGGCTTGTTCCTGGACGTCGAGGCCGCCACCTACCGGGAGGGCGGCCTGCGGGTCGACGACGGGATCGTGAGTGGGGCCGGGCCTGACCTGAACGCGCCGGCCGATGCGCGGCGCGTCGACCTTGGCGGAGCCTACGTCCTGCCCGGCCTCATCGACTGCCACGTCCACATCATGGCCAACACGGCCGACCTGGCCGACCTGGTCCGGTGGCCGGTCACTTATAACGCGCACCGCACCGCGCGGCTGCTCGGGCAGATGCTGGACCGCGGGTTCACGACCGTCCGCGACATGGCCGGTGGCGACTTCGGCACCTGGCGCGCGCTGGAGGAAGGTGTGATCCGCGGCCCTCGTCTCTTCTACGCTGGCCGCGCGCTGAGCCAGACCGGCGGACATGGCGACCACCGCGGGCCCGGCGAGCACTTCCTCGACACCCACCCCGGATGCTGCGAGCTCGCCACCGTCGTCGATGGCGCCGACGCGGTGCGCAAGGCGGCCCGCGACGAGCTGCGCCGCGGCGCGCACCACATCAAGGTGATGGCCGGCGGCGGCGTCGCCTCGCCGACCGACCGCATCGACTCCACCCAGTTTTCCGTCGCTGAGCTCGAGGCTGCCGTGCAGGAGGCCACCGCGGCGAACCGGTACGTCGCCGCGCACGCGTACACGCCGGAGTCCATGACGCGGGCGCTGCGCGCGGGAGTCCGGACCATCGAGCACGGTAACCTCCTCGATGCCGCCACCGCCGAGATCTTCCGCGAGACGCGGGCCTACCTGGTCATGAACCTGGTGACCTACTGGGCGCTGCGAACCGAGGGCCGCGAGCACGGCCTGCCCGAAGCGTCGTGGCGCAAGGTCGGCGAGGTGCTCGACGGCGGACTGCACGCCCTGGAAATGGCCCACGCCAGCAGCATCAAGATCGGCTACGGGACAGACCTGCTCGGCGGCATGCACCGGCACCAGAGCGAGGAGTTCGTCATCCGCTCCGAGGTCCAGGCGCCGATTGACGTTATCCGGTCGGCAACGGTGGTTGGCGCCGAGATTGTCGGCCTGCCCGGCAAGCTCGGCACTCTGGCGCCCGGAGCCTTCGCCGACCTCGTCGCGCTGACGCGTGATCCGCTTGACGACGTCGCAGCCCTCGCCGACCCAACCGCGATCAAATACGTCGTCAAAGGCGGCGCCGTCGAACTGTCTCACGTCGGCTAGTCGCGATCCCGGCCGGGGGCGCGAGTCGGCGGGTCAGTTTCCGCGGTCCGGCCCGGTACGCTGGTTGAGCCGTGCCTTCGGGAGTCGACGAAGATTCCGCATGGCTTCGCGCAGGTCCTGTTGCGAGCCAATTCTGAGCGCCCCTTTTGAACGCGGTATTCGCGCCCTCGACATCGGCTGCGGCTTGCAGAGCCGTGCCCAGCCGGAGCTCAACCGTCTCCCCGGACGATGCGGAATGTCGAGAGTCCGATGTCGGCGGCGGGAGCCACACCGCGGCGCCGCCAGACTTAACGGCCGCAGACCGCCCAGTTTGGCGGCTGGCCGGTGTGCATGT
>Ga0307374_10005745_pt1 | contig 19917 bp, 14 predicted proteins | sample OX3MG_FD_202532 | JGI IMG/M metagenome (GOLD analysis project Ga0307374, IMG submission 202532) | Soil microbial communities from Risofladan, Vaasa, Finland - OX-3 | ecosystem: Environmental > Terrestrial > Soil > Coastal area > Acid sulfate soil | place: Finland: Risofladan, Vaasa | collected...
GCCATGCTATGCTGCCGCTCCAAGGATGGGAGCACAGATGAAAACGCCAGCCAAATCGAGCAGAGCGATCCGGGCGAACCGGCGCAAGGCAAAGCGCGGTGCCAAGCGGCGGCGCCAGCGCGCCCGCGCCACCGGCTGAGCGCTCGCCGCGAAGACCGTGCCGAATTTTGCCGCTTTTGTAGGGTAGCGTCGTGTCGGCTGGTCGCGCGGCGGGGTGTCTGGTCCCGCGGCGCAATCGGGCAGCTGGCTGTTAATTTCCTGTAAAAACAGCCAGCACGGCGGCGTCCGGCCCGAGCGAGGCAGAAGGCATGACCGACCTGATCCTGCGCGGCGGCACGGTGATCGACGGCAGCGGCGCGCCGCGGCGTCGCGCCGATGTCGCGGTGGCCGGCGACCGCATCGCCGCGGTCGGCGCGGTGGCGAGGGCGCAGGGCGCGCGCGAGATCGACGTGTCGGGCCTCGTCGTCGCGCCGGGGTTTATCGACGTTCACACGCATGACGACCGCGCGCTGCTGGCGACGCCCGACATGGCGATGAAGGCGAGCCAGGGCGTCACCACCGTCGTCACCGGCAATTGCGGCGTCAGCCTGGCGCCGCTGACGCTCGACCGCGACCCGCCGCCGCCGCTCGACCTGATCGGCGGCCGGGCCGATTACGGTTACCCGACCTTCGCCGCTTATCTCGCCGCGCTCGACGCCGCCCCCGCTTCGCTCAACGCCGCCTGCCTCGTCGGGCATTCGAGCCTCAGGGTCGGGGCGGTGGCGGCGCTCGACCGCCCGGCGACCGCGGCGGAGATCGACCGCATGCAGGCGCGGCTGCAGGAGGCGCTCGATGCCGGCGCGATCGGCCTGTCGAGCGGGCTCTATTACGCCCCGGCGTTTCACGCACCGCCCGAAGAGCTTGCCGCGTTGGCGGCGCTGCTCAGGCCGGCGGGCGCGCTCTACACGACGCACATGCGCGACGAGGGCGAGCATGTGCTCGCCAGCCTCGACGACAGCTTTGCGGTCGGCCGCGACGCCGGCGTGCCGGTGGTGATCTCTCACCACAAGACCACTGGCGTCGCCAATTTCGGCCGCACCGCCGAGACGTTGCCGAAGATCCGCGCCGCAATGGCCGGGCAGGAGGTCGGGCTCGACGTCTATCCCTATATCGCCTCGTCGACCGTGCTGCGCGCCGGGCGCATCGCGGATTCGCTAAAGGTGCTGATCACCTGGTCGAAGGCGCGACCGGAGCAGGCCGGTCGCGAATTGTCGGCGATCGCCGCCGAATGGGGCGTCGGCCTCGCCGAGGCGGCCGAGCGGCTGCAGCCGGCCGGGGCGATCTATTTCATGATGGACGAGGCCGATGTGCAGCGGGTGCTGGCCTTTGCCCACTCGATGATCGGCTCCGACGGGTTGCCGCACGATTTGCACCCGCACCCGCGGCTGTGGGGTACGTTTCCGCGCGTGCTCGGCCATTACTGTCGCGAACTCGGGCTGTTCGACCTCGAAACCGCGGTGCGCAAGATGACCGGTCTGTCGGCCGCACGGTTCGGGCTCAAGGATCGCGGCATGGTTGCCGCGGGGGCCTATGCCGATTTGTGCGTGTTCGACCCCGACACCGTGATCGACCGCGCCAGCTTCGCCGAGCCGACCCTGCCGGCCGCCGGTATCGCCCATGTCTTTGTCAACGGCCGCGCGGTATGGGCCGAGGGCCGGCCGACCGGCGAGCGCCCCGGCCGCACCTTGCGCCGCGGGCGGGGCTAGCCGGCCATCGCTTCGCGCAGCGCCGTCCAGGCGCGCAGCTTCGCCGCAAAGTCGAGGCTCGCATGCGCCGGGCTGGTCGACGGCAGCGCGAGGTAGAGGATATCCGGCCGGCGCGGGAAATGCCGGTCGTACAGGCGGCGCGCGGTGCTGCCGTTGAAGGCGACGGCGCGGATGCCCGGGTGGGCGTCGAGCAGCGCCGGGATCGCGTTGGGCGCTTCGCGCCGGATCGTCGCGTCGGCGCTGGCGTCGCGCTCGGCAAGGCCGCACACGTCCCACAGCGCCAGCCGCGCCGCGCCGGCAAAGGCGAGCCGCGCGGCGTAATCCGCGGTCGGCGCGCCGCCGAACAGGGCGAAGACGATCGGCCAGAACAGGTTGCGCGGGTGCGCGTAATACTGCTGGCGGCGCAGCGATTCCTCGCCCGGCAGCGTGCCGAGCACAAGCGCTGCCGCGCGGCCGTCGACAAGTGCCGCAAAGCTGCGTTTGGCGGGGGTGGGCGGCGCGGCGCTCAGGCCCGCTCAGTCGACATAACGGCCGAGCCGCACCGCGGTCTGGCCCTTGAGCAGGCGCCGCGACGGCATGATCAGCACGCAATTGTCGTACGGGGTGAGGATTTCGTGGTCGTCGTCATGCCCGATCAGGGTGCCCTGTCGCGGGATGACCTCGAGGCCACGATAATTCTCGACGAAGTCGAACCGTCGGCCGGAGATCGTTACCGCCTCGGTAACCTGGATCACCCGCTGGCGCGGCTGCGCGTCGAACTCGGGCCCGGCGAGCGCCGCGACATCGTCGCGCGTCACGGTGCCGAGCGCGATCAGATAGCGCAGCGTCACGTCGTTGGCGACCTCGGCGGCGCGCCGCTCCCAGTGCTGGCCGCACTCGATCAGGAGCGCGGTCTTGGCCAAGGCGGGGTCGGCGAACCCGCCATAGTCCCGCATGCGCGGTCCGGCCGCGTGTCCCGCATCGCACATGATCAATTCCGGAATGCCGATCCGGCGGGCCAGCGCGACGGATTTGTCGAGCAGCCCGGCCAGCATCAGCGGCGCGGTCGCATGCTGCATCGAGTGCAGGTCGAGCAGGTAATCGGCCATCTCGACGATCGGACGCAGCGCGCGGGCGCGGGCCAATTCCGCCGACTGGCGCGGCCCGTCCAGTGTCGCGGGTGACCACAGCCGGTTGAAATCCTCGTCGATATAGCGCGAGGCGATCGGCATGCGCGGGTCGAACTGCCGATACGCGCCGACGTTGTTGAAGGCGAGGGTCAGCGTACCCTGGCGCGGGCGAATGCCGGCGCGCAGCAGCCGGTCGAGCACGATTGCGCCGCAAATCTCGTTGCCGTGGGTCAGCGCGGCGACGACGACATGCGGACCGGGCGCGGCGGCGGCAAACGAGGTCACGTAGTCGATGCCGGTGTTGCCGGCCCGGTAGGGTTCGATATCGGGCGGGACGAGCTCCACCGCGTAGCGAGGTTCGGTCACATCTCTATCCATAACGCGTGTTCAGCGTTGCCATATTGCCCGCGTTTGTGTGCTGCGTCATCTCCGGCGGATCGAATGAGTGCCGGGGCGGCGTGCAGTTGCCAGCCGCCATCGGCTTCGCCACATTGGCGCGCCCACCCTATCGCTAGGCAGTAGAGCATGCGGAACTCGTGGATCGGATTCGAAATACCGGGCGTGCTGTGGCGCCGCGATCCTGAGACGGGCGAGTTGCCGCTGGTGTTCGATTCTCCGCACAGCGGGTCGCACTATCCCGAGGATTTCACCTTTGCCTGCCCGCTGATGAATTTGCGCCGGGCCGAGGATTGCTATGTCGACGAGCTTTACGACGCGGCCCCGACGCACGGCGCGACGCTGATCGGCGCGGTCTTTCCCCGCAGCTTTGTCGATGTCAATCGTGCCGCCGACGATTTCGACCCCGCCCTCGTTCACGGAAAGCTGCCGCCGCACATGGCGCCGCGGCCGACGACGCGAGTGGGACTCGTTCGCCGCTATGCGCGGCCCGGCATGCCGATCTACGACCGCAAGCTCGATCCCCACGAAATCGTCACCCGGGTCGCGACCTACCACGAGCCGTACCACCGCGTGCTCGACGAGGCGTGCGACCGGCTGCACGGCAAGTTTGGCGCGGTGTGGCACATCAACTGCCACTCGATGCCGTCGCACGGCAATCGCCGCGAAGGGCGCCGGGGCGAGCATGGCGATTTCGTGCTCGGCGACCGCGACGGCACGACCTGCGGGCCCGAATTCACCGAGTTCGTCGCCACGGTGCTGCGCGGGATGGGCTACGACGTGCGCATCAACGAAGGCTACAAGGGCGTCGAGATCGTGCGCCGCCAGGGAAGGCCGCATCACAACCGCCACAGCCTGCAGATCGAGGTCGACCGCTCGCTTTATATGGACCAGCGCACGCTCGAAAAACTGCCGGGATTCGACCGGCTGCAGCAGGATCTGACGCGGCTCGTCGCGGCGCTGCGCGAGTTCATCAGCGTCAGGGTGTGAGCCGTCAGGCCGCGGCCAGCGCGTCGCGTACGAAGCCTGGGTCGAAGATCCGGTCGGCCATCACCTGGCAGCGCTTGATCAGTCGGGGTTCGTCGGGGCCGTAATCGGCGTGGGCGTTGTGCAATGTGCCGATATCGTCCCAGAACAGCACATCGCCCTCGGTCCAGCGGTGTACATAGCGGTATTTCGGCTGAAGCTGGTGGGCGAACAGGAATTCGAGGATCGCGTCGCTATCCTTCTGCGGCAATTCGTTTATGCGGATCGCATAGCCCGGGTTGGCGTAAAGCACCTTTTCGCCGGTGATGGGATGGGGCAGGAAGATCGGGTGCGACACCGGCGGCTTCAATTCGCGTTGCTCGGGCGTCATCGGCTTGCGCCAGCTGCCCGGACGCTGGCGCATCATCTCCCAGAACTTGTTGAAATCGTGCAAGACGGTCATGCCGTCGAGCCGGGTCTTGAAGTCGTTGGGCAGGTCGGCATAGGCCGCACGCATATTGGCGAACTCGGTGCCGCCGAGCGGCCTGTCGTCGCGGTGCGGCACCTTGAGCGCGTAGAGCACGTTGGCGAACGCGATCGTCGCGCTGTACGACATGTCGGTGTGCCAATCCTGCCCGGCATCGAGCGCGCCGATCGGCACGCCGTTTTCGACGATGTTGGAAAGGATCATCACCTCGGGGTGCCCCGGCTCCTGATAGGCGCCAGCGACGTTGACCTCGAGCGAGCCGAACCGCGCGGAAAATGCCATCTGCTGTATCGCGGTCAGGGTCTGCGCGGGAAAACGCAGCACGCCATAGCGGCCGAGCGCGGCGAGGATCGCGCCGAAGGCGTGCGGGTCGAGCGGCTGCGCCAGATCGACGCCGGCGACCGTGGCGCCAAGGGTTTCGCCGCTCTGAATCAGGTCCAGCATGCGGTCTTCCTCACCGGGCCTCGCCGGCAAAGCCGCGCTGCAACTCGGCGACGCGCGCCAGCGCGGCGGCGGAAAGCGGCCCCTTGTTGATCGAACGGGCGGCGAACTCGAACTGTTCGAGCGTCGCGATACCGATCAACACCGTCGAAATCGCCTCATGGGCGATCACGTAGCGCAGCGACGCCTCGACCAGGCTGTCCGCGTAACCCTCGCGCACCAACGGCATAAACCGCTGCGCACGCGCGACGTCGATCTTGTAGCTGCTGCCGGAGCCGATCGGATCAGGTGGCGGCGAGGCAATCGCGTGGCGCTCCTCGCTTCCGCTGAGCGCGCCGCCGGCCAGCACGCGGATGTTGATGACCCCCATGTCGGCCGCCTTGGCGTGGCCGAGCAGGTTGCCGTAATCCTGCGCCGGAAACCCGGCCGGCACCGGGCCGCCGGGGCTGGGGTTCAAGAGGTTGTAGCTTACCTGCGCGGTGTCGAATGCGCGCGAATCGGCGACCTTGTGCAGCGCCGCGGTTTCGCCGACCGCGGTGATCCCGAAAAACCGGATTTTGCCCTGCTGGCGCAGACGCTCAAACGCGGGCACGACCTGCCCTAGCACCTCGTCGGCAGCAAAGTTGCCGCCGCTGGTGCGGTCGACGATCGCATTGTGGAACTGGAACAGATCGACCCGGTCGAGCTGCAGCCGCTTGAGGCTCGCCTCCAGCGCGGCGGCGATACCGGCGCCGATCTGGCCGCGTTCGGTCGGCGGCAGCCGCACCTTGGTGCCGAGCGTGATCTCGGGCTTGAGGGCCTTGAGCACGCGGCCGAGATTGGTTTCCGAACGGCCGTTGCCGTACTGCGCGGCAGTGTCGAAATAGGTGATGCCGAGTTCCACGGCCCGCGCGACCGCGCGCTCCTGGTCGGCCGGCTCGCCGTTGACCATCAGCCCGCCGACCGCGCCGCAGCCGAAGCCGAGCAGCGACACCTCGACCCCGGTCCTGCCGAGCATCCGCCGTTCCATCGCCACCTCCCATACCGCCTGCGGCGGATCAAAGACGCCACGCCGGGTCCTGTCAATTCCGGGGTCAATTCCGGGCGATTCGGCGCCAGCCCGATTTCCCCGGGCGGGGTGAACCGCCCCGCGCAAAGTGCAGCGCAGCGGCGACGACGAGGCTGTTGCCGGCGCGGCGCAGGCGTAGAATGTGGCAATGCCTCCTCGGGCAGGGAGGACCAGCCATGCACGCCCTGTTTCGCGGCACCTCGGTAATCCCGGTTCTGACGATCGAGCGAGAGGCCGATGCGGTTCCACTCGCCCGCGCGCTGTGCGACGGCGGACTTTCGGTGATCGAAGTGACGTTTCGTACCGCGGCGGCGGCGGCGGCGATTGCCTCGATCGCGAACAGCCTGCCGCAGGCCGTGATCGGCGCCGGCACGCTGCTACGCGCCGCCGACGTTGCTGCCGCCTGCGCCGCGGGGGCGCGATTTCTGGTGAGCCCCGGCACCGTGCCCGAGCTGGCCGCCGCGGCGCTCGCGACCGATCTGCCCTATCTGCCTGGCGTCGCAACGCCGTCGGAGGTGATGGCAGCGCGCGCGCTCGGTATCTGCGTGATGAAGCTGTTTCCGGCCGAGGCGCTGGGCGGCGTTGCGCTGTTGAGGGCGCTGGCGCCGGTGTTCCCTGGGATCGCCTTCTGCCCGACCGGCGGGGTCGACGAGCGAAGTGCCGGCGATTACCTGGCGCTGCCCAACGTGCCGCTGGTCGGCGGTTCGTGGATGGCGCCGCGCGACGCGGTCGTGGCGGGCGATTGGGGTCGCATCCGCCGCCTCGCCGAACGGGCGGCGGCGATCGGCCGGGCCGAGGCGGCCTGAACCAGCGCTGTTGCCGGCTCTGCGTAAGCCGGCTGCAAACGCCCGCCGAAAGTCTTCGTGCGCTAGGAGGGGATGTGCCGCGCCGCGCGGTTGTTATTGTGCGCGGCCGTCCCGAGACATGCTGAAAATATCAGTCATGTGGCCGCGTCACCGAAAAGCAAAGTCGGTGGCGGAACTTCGAATTACGCCTCGCGTTTGGTAACGAGAAACACTGCGTTCATTGCCGGCTCTTTGGCCCGCAACGCTTGGAGGATCAGATGGACAAAAAAATTGCCGCCCTTCTCGGTGCGGTTGCCGGACTGGCAACCGCCGGTACTGCGCAGGCCGCCACCGCCCCGGCCGTCAACGGGTCCGAGGCACCGCCCGCTTCTTCCTACGCCGACCTGCTGGCGCCGATCCCGAATGCCATCGCCGCGCTCCAGGCCGATGACGCGGCCCGCGCCCCGCAGAATCCGACAGAAATGGCCCAGTACTATAATTATCCTTACAGCTATACCTATAGCTATCCTCAATACTACAATCGTCCGTATCATCGTCACTACTATCGCCACTCCCATCACCATCACCATCATCATCACCACCATCAGTGATCGGCGTTCCGGGGCCGTGGCGGCGCGGTGATCTGTTAACGGGCAGCGCGGTTCAGCGCTGCCCGCAAAGGGGGGCCGGTCAGGTTCCCTTAGCTCTGGCCCGCGCCGCGCGCGCCAGATTGCGGTAGGTGCCGTCGAACACTGTGTCGGTCGACGAGGTCCAGGTCGTCTCGCGGGCGAGCGTGTCGCGGCTGGCGTGGATGAGGCGGTTGCGTAGTTCGCGCTCGGCGGCTTCCTCCTCGTCCATTGGTACCAGTTCGAATTGCGGTTGGGCCGGCACGAACAACAGCTGCATGAACGGCTCGTGCGGGCGGAAGACGTGGACGCGGCCTTCCGGCGGCGCCTTGAACACGACAAACGAAATCATCGGCCACCAGTTCGTGCGCAACAGCGCCGGAACCGCGATCGGCACATCGTCGGCCGCAGAAGTGTAGAGCCGCGGGTGGGGTTCGCAGCGCACTGCCATGTCGTCGGGCACCTTGAGGTCGAGCAGGAGTTGGTAGGTGTAGTACCCCTCGCCAAAGGTGCGGAACGGCGGCCACGTGATGCCGGTGCCGGGCTCCGGCCCGAAATTACCTTCCAGCATCACGCGGCCGTTGGGGTTGGTGACCCGCAGCTCGTTGTCGAACGGGTAGAACAGCTCGACCCCGTATTGTGCCCCCTCGACAAACGGCAGGCAGTGCCAGCCGTGTTCGTGCGAGCCGTCGCGGCGCGGCTCGGGCTGGCCGCCCCAGCCCGGCACTTCGAGCTTGGTGCGCCGCATCGCCAGGCGCGGCTCGAAATAGCGGTACTTGATCGTATGCATGACAAGATCCCTGCTGCGGCCGTCCGCCATCGCGCCTGTTGGCGTCTGGCAAACCGGTGCACGAACCGGTTGGTTCCTTATCTCATCCCGGCGCCGTGCGTTCCATCGCCGCCTCGGCCTGTCGGCGCAGCGCCGACAGCGTCGTGCGGGTCGAAATCATCTCGGGGTCGATCTTCAACGTGATGATCGCGGGCCGGCGCGCGGCGACGGCTTCGTCAAAGGCCGGGGCAAATTCCTCGGTGCGGCTGACCTCGGCGCCGAACGCGCCATAGGCGCGGGCGAGGGCGAGGAAATCCGGATTCTTGAGTGTCGTGCCGACGACCCGGCCGGGAAAGCGCCGCTCCTGGTGCATGCGGATCGTGCCGTACATGCCGTTGTCGAACACCAGGATGATCGGCGTCGCGCCGGCGGCGAGCGCGGTGGCGATCTCCTGCCCGGTCATCATAAAGCCCCCGTCGCCGCAGAACCCGACGACGATGCGGCCAGGAAAGGCGAGGCTGGCGCCGACCGCAGCCGGCACACCATAGCCCATCGCGCCGCTGGTCGGCCCGAGCTGGCGGCCGGGCCGGTGATATTGCAGGAAACGGTTGGGCCAGCCGCTGAAATTGCCGGCATCGCTGGTCACGATCGCGTCGTCGGGAAGACGCTCGCGCAGCCAGGTCATGACCCGGCCGAGGTCGAGCGCCGGGGCGTCGGCAAGGCGGGTCGGTTCGAGCCCGGCCTCGTATTCAGCGCGTGCCGCGTTGCGCCACTGGGCCCAGCGCGGCGCCGGGATCGGCGCGAGCGCCGCGGCGGCAGCGGCGAACTCGGCCATGCCGGACTGGATCGGCAAGGTCGGGCGGAACACCCGGCCGAGCTCCTCGGCCGCGAGGTGCACATGCACCAGCACCTTGTCGGGGTCGGGGATGCCGAACAGCGAATAGGATTGCGATGTGATCTCGCCGATCCGGGCGCCGACCGCGAGGACCAAATCGGCAGCTTTGAGGCGGGCGACGAGGCTCGGCGCGGCGCCGGTGCCGAGATCGCCGCAGTACACCGGCAGCCGGTTATCGACGATGTCCTGGCGGCGAAACGAGCAGCACACCGGCAGGTCATTGGCGGCCGCGAAGCGGGCGATGTCGGCGCATGCGGCATCGCTCCACGATCCGCCCCCGACCAGCATCATCGGGCGCTCGGTGGCGGCGAGCAGGCGGCGCAGTTCGGTCATGTCGGCGGCGCCGGGATGGGCGCGCACCGCGCGGTAGGGGCCGATTACCGCGGCCTGGCGGCGGTCGCGCAGCATGTCTTCAGGCAGCGCCAGCACGACCGGGCCGGGGCGGCCGGAAACCGCGGTCTGGAACGCCTGGTTGACCAGCTCGGGCACCCGCTCGGCCATGTCGATCTGGGCCACCCATTTGGCGAGCGGCGAGAACATGCGGCGGAAATCGACCTCCTGAAACGCCTCGCGGTCGATCTGGTGGCGCGCGACCTGGCCGACCAGCACCACCATCGGGGTCGAATCCTGGAACGCGGTGTGGATGCCGATCGATGCGTTGCACGCGCCTGGGCCGCGGGTGACCAGCAGCACGCCGGGCTTGCCGGTGGCCTTGGCGTAGGCCTCGGCCATGAACGCGGCGCCGCCCTCCTGCCGGCAGGTAATCAGCCTGATTTCGGGCGCGTCGAATAGCGCGTCGAGCACTTCGAGATAGCTCTCGCCGGCGACGCTGAACGCCATCTCGACGCCGTGGGCGCGCAAAGCGGCGACGACGAGCTGGCCGCCGCTGAGGGAAGGAAGATTGGTGCTCATCGCTGCGTCCCATAACCTGCCGCGGGGTTGCCATTTGAGACGATGCGCCGGCGCGACGGAAGAGGGTTGTGCCGTCGGCCGGGCGGCCTGCGATGCCGGGCGGCGCAATCCCCGGCGGCGTTTCCCCGGGGGGAGATTTCCTTTACGGTCGAAAGCGGCAGTGCGGCGTTTCGCCGGGCGCGGGGACGGGTTCGGTTGCTGGTGCGTAGACTTCTGCGTCTAAGGGGAGGCCGGCAATGGGGGCCAGGTTGAGACAGCGCGGAGAAGTGGCGAGGCGGGACGCCGTGGTGGAGAGCCGGGCTTAGGCCGCGATGGACGATCAGCCCGGTCCGTTTGCTCCGGCGCCGGGGCCTGTCGAGAGCGAGCCGCGACCGGCCGCCCCTAGTAGCCGACCGGCGGATGGCCCGCCGCCTCAGCCGCGCCGGCGCGGGCTGTGGTGGCTGCTGGCGCTGGTCATCGTCGTGGCGGTAGTGGGCTATATCGTCACCCACGCCAATCGCAAGGTGACCCAGGTCGGGCGGTTTACCTCGACGACGATTCCAGTTGGCACCGCGACGGTGACCAAGGGCGACATGCCGGTCACGCTGTCGGCGCTTGGCACTGTAACGCCACTCGCGACGGTGACGGTCAAGACCCAGATCAACGGCCAGCTCATCGGGGTCGGGTTCACTGAAGGGCAGATGGTCAAGAAGGGCGATTTTCTTGCCCAGATCGACCCGCGCCCCTACCAGAACGCGCTCGAACAGGCCCAGGGGCAGCTTGCCAAGGACCAGGCGCTGCTCAAGAACGCCGAGATCGACCTGGTGCGCTATCGCACGCTGGTGGCGCAGAACTCGATCGCCAAGCAGACTCTCGATACGCAGATCTACCTTGTGGCGCAGGACCGCGGCGTCGTGCAATCGGACCAGGCCCAGGTCGACGTGCAGAAGCTGAACCTGGTCTATTGCCACATCGTCTCGCCGATCAGCGGCCGGGTCGGCCTGCGCCAGGTCGATCCCGGCAACTACGTGCAGACGAGCGACGCCAACGGTCTCGTCGTGATCACCCAGGTCCAGCCGATGTCGGTGATCTTCACGCTGCCCGAAGACAACTTGCCCGAAGTGCTGAAGCGGGTGCACGGCGGTGCGACGCTCCAGGCGGTCGCTTATGACCGCACCGGAACGATCAAGATCGACACCGGCACGCTGGCGACGATCGATAACGAGATCGATACCTCGACCGGCACCGTCAAATTGCGGGCGTTGTTCAACAACAAGGACCAGAACCTGTTTCCGAACCAGTTCGTCAACATCCAGCTGTTGGTCAACACGATGCGCAACGTGGCGCTAGTGCCCGAGGCGGCGATCCAGCGGGGTGCGCCGGGCACGTTCGTCTATGCCGTCAAGCCGGACCACACGGTCACCGCGCAGCCGGTCACCCTCGGCCCCGACGACGGCACGAACGTTGCGGTCACCAAGGGGCTGACGCCAGGCGGGGTCGTCGTCGTCGACGGCGCCGACCGGCTCAAGGAAGGCGCCAAGGTGACAATCGCGCAGCCGTCTTCCGGCGCTCCGGCCGCGGGCGCCGCAAAGCCGGTAGCGCCGGGCAACGGCGCCAACGGCAAGCCGCACGGCCGGGGGTCGAACGGCCAGGGGTCGAACGGCCAGGGGTCGAACGGCCAGGGGTCGAACGGCCAGGGGTCAAACGGCCAGGGCGCGCATGGCCGGGGGCAGCATCGGAGCGGACAGTGAACGGGCGCCCGCGCGCCCCGGCGAGGAGCGCTGAATGAGCCCGTCGCGGCCGTTCATCCTGCGACCGGTCGCGACCTCGCTGCTGATGGCGGCGATCATGCTGGTCGGCATGATAGCGTACCGTTTCCTGCCGCTGTCGGCGCTGCCGGAGGTCGATTACCCAACCATCCAGGTGACGACGCTCTATCCCGGCGCAAGCCCGGACGTGATGACCTCGTCGGTCACCGCGCCGCTCGAGGTGCAGCTCGGGCAGATGCCGGGGCTCAACCAGATGTCGTCGGAAAGTTCGGCCGGGTCGTCGGTTATCACGCTGCAGTTTTCACTCAACCTCACCCTCGATGTCGCCGAACAGGAAGTGCAGGCAGCTATCAACGCGGCCGGCAACCTGCTGCCGTCTGACCTACCGGCGCCGCCGATCTACGCCAAGGTCAACCCGGCCGACGCGCCGATCCTGATCCTCGCGCTTACCTCGAAGACCCTGCCGCTGACCCAGGTCGAAGATCTCGCCGACACAAGGATGGCGCAGAAGATCTCGCAACTGTCCGGGGTCGGGCTGGTGACAATCAGCGGCGGGCACCGCCCGGCGGTACGCATCCAGGCGCATCTCCGCGAACTGGCCGCCTACGGGCTCAATATCGACGATCTGCGCACCATCATTAGCAACGCCAACGTCAATCAGCCCAAGGGCAATTTCGACGGGCCGAGCCGCCAGTACACGATCAACGCCAACGACCAGATAAAGAGCGCGGCCGAATACAATAAGCTGGTGATCGCCTACCGCAACGGCGCGCCGGTGCACCTTTCCGACGTCGCGACCGCCACCGACGGGTCGCAAAACACCAAGCTGCAAGGCTGGATGAACACGACGCCGGCGGTGATCGTCAACATCCAGCGCCAGCCCGGCGCCAACGTGATAGAGGTGGTCCAGGGGATCGAGGCGCTGCTACCGAGCCTTCAGGCATCGTTGCCGGCGGCGGTCGACGTTACCGTGCTGACCGACCGCACCACGACGATCCGCGCCTCGGTTTCTGATGTCGAGTTCGAGCTCGGGATCGCGGTCGTCCTCGTTGTCGCGGTGATATTCCTGTTTCTGCGCAGCCCGTCGGCGACGGTGATCCCCAGCCTCTCGGTGCCGTTGTCGCTGGTCGGTACCCTGGCGATCATGTACCTGGCCGGGTTCAGCCTCAACAACCTGTCGCTGATGGCGCTGACCGTCGCCACTGGATTTGTGGTCGACGACGCGATCGTGATGATCGAGAACATCTCGCGCTATATCGAGGCGGGCGAGCCGCCGCTGCAGGCGGCGCTGCACGGCGCAGAGCAGATCGGCTTTACGATCATCTCGCTGACGATTTCGCTGATCGCGGTGCTGATCCCGCTGTTGTTCATGGCCGATGTCGTCGGCCGGCTGTTCCGCGAGTTTGCGATCACGCTGGCGGTGACGATCGTAATCTCGGCGGTCGTGTCGCTGACCCTGGTACCCATGCTGTGCGCCAAACTGCTGCGCCACCGTGCCGAAGACGACATGTCGTGGCTCGCGCGCAAGAGCCAGCATGGATTCGACTTGGTAATCGCGCGCTACGGCGTCGCGCTCGACTGGGTCCTCGACCACCAGCCGCTGACCCTGCTGGTCGCGCTGATCACGCTGTTGCTGACTGTCTTCCTCTTCGTGGTGATCCCGAAGGGCTTTTTTCCGGTGCAGGACACCGGGCTGATCCAGGGGATTTCCGAGGCGCCGCCGACGATCTCGTTCGGGGCGATGGCCCAGCGCCAGGAGGCGCTCGCCGCGGCCGTCCTAAAGGACAAGGACGTCACCAGTCTCTCCTCGTTCATCGGCGTCGATGGCACCAATCCGACGCTCAACGAGGGCCGGATGCTGATCAACCTCAAGCCGCGCGACGACCGCACCGACACCGCGAGCCAGATCATCCAACGGCTGCAGCGCGAGACCGCCGGGGTCGCGGGCGTCACCCTCTACATGCAGCCGGTGCAGGATCTGACGATCGACACGACCGTGAGCCCGACGCAGTACCAGTTCGCGCTCGAAGACGCCAACGCCGACGAGTTTGCTGTCTGGGTGCCGAAGCTGATGCAGCGGCTGCGCGATCTGCCCGAGCTCAGCGACGTGGCGACCAATTTCGCGTCGAACGGCCTCTCCGCCTATATCCAGATCGACCGCAGCACCGCCGGCCGCTTCGGCATTACCCCGGCGACCGTCGACAACGCGCTCTACGACGCGTTCGGCCAGCGCATTGTCTCGACGATCTTTACCCAAACCAATCAGTACCGGGTGATCCTCGAAGCCGACCCCAAGGCGCAGGAGACACTGAGCTCGTTCAACTCGATCTATCTGCCGTCGTCGCTGTCGAGCACCGGCCAAGTGCCGCTGTCGGCGATCGCCAAACTGGAGAAGCAGACCGCGCCGCTGTCAATCGGTCATCTCGGCCAGTTCCCGTCGGTTTCGATATCGTTCAACCTGGCGGCCGGCGCCGCGCTCGGCGACGCGGTCGACGCGATCCGGCAGGCCGAAAAGGATGTCGGGCTGCCGGCCAGCATGATCACAAGCTTCCAGGGCGCCGCGCTCGCCTTCCAGGCCGCGCTCGGCAACGAGGTCATGCTGATCCTCGCGGCGATCGTCACGATGTATATCGTGCTGGGCGTACTCTACGAGAGCTACATCCACCCGATCACGATCCTCTCGACGCTGCCTTCGGCCGGGGTCGGTGCGCTCCTGGCGCTGATGCTCGACGGCAGCGACCTCAGCATCGTCGCGATCATCGGCATCATCCTGCTGATCGGCATCGTCAAAAAGAACGCGATCATGATGGTCGATTTCGCGCTGGTCGCCGAGCGCGACGAGGGGCTGGATCCGCGCCGGGCGATCCACCAGGCCTCGCTGCTGCGTTTCCGCCCGATCATGATGACGACGATGGCGGCGTTGTTCGCCGCGCTGCCGCTGATGCTCGGCACCGGCACCGGCTCCGAGCTGCGCCACCCGCTGGGGGTGACGATCGTCGGCGGGCTGATCCTCAGCCAGATGCTGACACTGTTCACCACCCCGGTCATCTATCTCGGGTTCGATCGGCTCGCGCGCGTGATGCGCCGCCGCTTTGGCGGCGGGCACGACGCCCCCGAGGCGGCCGAATGAGCCGGCCGGGCGCGAGGCGGTCACGGTGAGCTTCTCGACGCCGTTCATCCGGCGGCCGATCGCGACTACGCTGTTGACGATCGGCGTCGCGCTCGCCGGCATCTTCGCCTACAACAAGCTGCCGGTGTCGCCGCTGCCTCAGGTGGCTTTTCCGACGATATCAGTGATGGCGCAGATGCCTGGGGCCAGCCCAGAGACGATGGCGACAACGGTGGCGACGCCGCTCGAACGCCATCTCGGCGTCATCGCCGATGTCGACGAGATGACCTCGTCGAGCACGGTCGGCTCGACCCGGATCACGCTGCAGTTCCGGCTTGACCGCAACATCGACGGCGCGGCGCGTGACGTGCAGGCGGCGATCAACGCGGCGCGTGCCGACCTGCCGTCGAGCCTGCGCACCAACCCGACCTACCGCAAGGTCAATCCGGCCGACGCGCCGATCATGGTGCTGGCGTTGACCTCGGACACGCTGACCCAGGGGCAGATCTACGACGCCGTCTCGACCGTGCTGTCGCCGGCTCTGTCGCAGATCGGGGGGGTCGGCCAGGTGACGATCGGCGGCAGCTCGCTGCCGGCGGTGCGGGTCGAGCTCAACCCTTTCGTGCTGTTCAAATACGGGATCGGGCTCGAAGACGTGCGCGCGGCGCTGGCCTCAGCTAATGCGCACAGCCCGAAAGGCGCGATCGAGCAGGGCGACAAGCACTACCAGATTTACACCAACGACCAGGCCAACACGGCCAACGACTACCGCCCACTGGTCATCGCCTATCGCGACGGTGCCGCGGTCCGCCTGAGCGATGTCGCCACGGTCACCGATTCTGTCGAGAACCTGCGCAACCAGGGGCTCGCCAACGGCAAGCCGTCGGTCATCGTGATCCTCTACAGTCAGCCCAACGCCAACATCATCGAGACCGTCGACCGGGTTAAGGCCGAGCTGCCGCAACTGCGCGCGTCGATCCCGCACGGCATCGACCTGACGGTGGCGATGGACCGCTCGACGACGATCCGCAGCTCGGTGCAGGACGTCGAGCTGACGCTTGTCATATCGATCTGCCTGGTGGTGCTCGTCGTCTTTCTGTTTCTGCGCGATGCGCGGGCGACATTGATCCCCAGCGTCGCGGTACCAGTGTCGCTGATCGGCACGTTCGGGGCGATGTACCTGATGGGCTACAGCCTCGACAACCTGTCGCTGATGGCGCTGACCATCGCCACGGGATTTGTCGTCGACGATGCGATCGTCGTGATGGAAAACGTCAGCCGCCACGTCGAGGCGGGCATGCCGCGGCACGAGGCGGCGCTGCTCGGCGCCCGCGAGGTCGGGTTCACGGTGTTGTCGATGAGCGCCTCGCTAATCGCAGTGTTCGTGCCGATCCTGTTGATGAGCGGCATCGTCGGGCGCCTGTTTCGCGAGTTTGCGATGACGCTGTCGGTGGCGATCGTGATCTCGCTGGTGGTGTCGCTGACGACGACGCCGATGATGTGCGCCTATCTGATCCGGCACCGCCCGCATGCCGAGCGCGGACGGCTCTACCGCGCCAGCGAGCGCGTGTTCAATGCGATGCTGCGGTTCTACAACGACACGCTGAAGCAGGCACTGGCGCACCCGGCGCTGGTTATGCTGGTGCTGGCGGCGACCGTCGCGCTCAACGTCTACCTGTTCGTGATCATCCCTAAAGGGTTTTTCCCGGAGCAGGATACCGGGCGGATGATCGGCGGCATCCAGGCTGACCAAAGCATCTCGTTTCAGGCGATGCGGGACAAACTGCGTCAGTTCATCGGCATCATCCGCGCCGACCCGGCGGTCGAGAGCGTGGTCGGCTTTACCGGCGGCGGGCAGACCAATTCCGGGTTCGTCTTCGTCGCGCTGAAGCCGCTCAGCGAGCGCAAGCTCTCGGTGTTCCAGGTGATCGGCCGGCTGCGAGGCAAGCTGGCGCATGTTGCCGGGGCGCGGCTGTTTCTGCAGGCGGTGCAGGACATCCGCGCTGGCGGGCGGGCGAGCAACGCCGAATACCAGTACACGCTGCAGGGCGACGACAGCGCCGAGATCTACCAGTGGGCGCCCAAGATCGCCGCAGCGATGGAAAAGCTGTCTGAGCTCAGCGACGTCAATTCCGACCAGCAGCAGAAGGGGCTCGAAACCGACCTGGTGATCGACCGGCCGACAGCGGCGCGGCTCGGGCTGACCGCCAGCCAGATCGACAACAACCTCTACGACGCGTTCGGCCAGCGCCAGGTTTCGGTGATCTATGCGGCGCGCAACCAGTATCACGTGGTCATGGAGGTCGCGCCGCAGTACTGGCAGAGCCCGGACATCCTCAAGCAGGTCTACATCAGCACGTCGGGGGGCTCGGTCGGCGGCACGCAGGCGACCCAGGCGCTCGCCGGTACGGTGCTCGCCAAGGTCCCCGCCGCCAAAAGTAGCAACGCTGCCTCCACCGCCGCCAGCATTGCCGGCAACGCGGCGCGCAACGCCGCTACCAACGCGCTCGCCAACACCGGCCGCGGCGCCACCTCGACCGGTTCGGCCGTCAGCACCTCGCGCGAGACGATGGTGCCGCTTTCCGCGGTGGCGCATTTCCAGACCGGCAGCGCCCCGCTGGCGGTGAATCATCAGGGCCTGTTCGTCGCCAGCACGATTTCGTTCAATCTGAAGCCCGGCGTCTCGCTCGGCCAGGCGACCGCGGCGATCAACAAGCTGATGCTCGACGAGCGCGTTCCCGCCACGATCCACGGCAGCTTTGCCGGCACCGCGCGCGTCTTCCAGCAGTCGCTCAGCAACGAGCCGATCCTGATCGCCGCCGCGCTCCTCGCCGTCTACATCGTGCTCGGCGTGCTCTACGAGAGCTACGTTCACCCGATCACGATCCTGTCGACCCTGCCGTCGGCCGGGGTCGGCGCGGTGCTGGCGCTGTTGGCCTGCAACATCGAGTTCAGCATCATCGCCCTGATCGGCGTGATCCTGCTGATCGGCATCGTCAAGAAGAACGCGATCATGATGATCGATTTTGCGATCGCCACGCAGCGCAACGAGGGTGTCAGCGCGCGGGAGGCGATCTATCGCGCCTCGGTCGTGCGCTTTCGCCCGATCATCATGACGACGCTGGCGGCGATGCTCGGCGCGCTGCCGCTGGCGATCGGCTTTGGCGAAGGGGCGGAGTTGCGTCGCCCGCTTGGCATCTCGATCGTCGGCGGGCTGCTCGTCAGCCAGATGCTGACGCTGTACACGACGCCGGTCATCTACCTCTACCTCGACCGCGCGCGCGAATGGGGGCAGGGGCTGTGGCGCCGCGGCCCGATGGTCCGGCCGACCCCGGAGCCCGGCGAATGAGCCCGGCGCTGCGCCTCGGCGCTGCGGCGGCGCTACTGCTGGTCGGCGGGTGCAACGCCGGCCCCGATTACCGCCGCCCGTCGGCCCCGGTGCCGGCCGCCTACAAGGAGGCTGCCGCGGCCGAAGGGTGGAAGGTGGGCCAGCCGCAGGATGCGATCGATCGCGGCGCATGGTGGTCGGTCTATCGCGACCCGGTGCTCGACCGGCTGGAGCGGCAGATCGACGTTTCCAACCAGACGCTAAAGGCCGACGAGGCGGCGTTTCGCCAGGCCGAGGCGGTGGTCGGCGAGGCGCGTGCTAATTTGTTTCCGTCCCTGTCGCTGAATGCGCGGGGGCAACGGTCGCGCGGCGGCGGTAGCGGTGGGTCCGGCGGCGGCTCGATCGCCAATTCCTTCACGATAACCGGCAATGCGAGTTGGACCCCCGATCTGTGGGGCAGCGTGCGCCGCTCGATCGAGGCGAGCGAGGCGAATGCCCAGGTCAGCGCTGGAACCCTTGCCGGGGCGCGGCTGTCGGCGCAGGGTGCGCTCGCCACGGCCTATATCCAGCTGCGCATCGCCGACGATCTGAAGCGGCTGCTCGATCAGGCGGTTACCGCCTATACCGAGGCAGTTCGCATCACCACGAATCAGTACAACGCCGGCACCGCCGCGCAATCCGACGTGGCCCAGGCGCAGGCGCAGCTCGACCAGACCAGGGCGCAATCGATCGCAGTCGGTGTGTCGCGCGCCCAGTTCGAGCATGCGACAGCGGTGCTGATCGGCAAGCCACCGGCCGAGTTCTCGATCGCCGCGACCAAGGAGCAGATCCCGATCCTGAGCATTCCGCCCGGAGTGCCGTCGGCGCTGCTCGAACGGCGGCCCGACATCGCGGTGGCCGAGCGCAAGATGGCGGCAGCCAATGCCGAGATCGGCGTTGCCGACGCGGCGTTTTTTCCCAACGTCACGCTGTCGGCCGATTACGGCGGCGCCTCGGCGCTGTTGTCAAAGCTGTTCACCGCCGGAAGCCGGGTCTGGGCGTTCGGCTCGACCGTGGCGCAGACGCTGTTCGACGCCGGATCACGCCAAGCATCGCTGGCGGCGGCGCGGGCGACGTTTGACGAGCAGGTGGCGAGCTACCGCCAGACGGTGCTTTCCGCGTTCCAGCAGGTCGAGGACGAGCTCGCGGCGCTGCGCATCCTGGCGCAGCAGGCCGCGGCCGAGGAAAGCGCGCTCGCCGCTGCACGCCAAGCGGAGAGCATCATCCTCAACCAGTACCGGGCCGGCACAGTCGCCTATACCAGCGTCATCGTCGCCCAGACGACGGCGCTCTCCGACGCGGAGAGTGTGGTTAACATCCGCCAAAGCCGGCTCGTCGCCAGCGTGGCGCTGATCCAGGCGCTTGGCGGCGGTTGGGACACCGGGCAGCTGCCCGGCCCGGCAAAAATCGAATCCGACCAGCCGCTCAATTTCAGCCCGATCCCGGCGCCCGATCCGCACCCGATCAAATAGCTCGCCGGCGGGCACCGGTCGCCGGGCTCACAGGCTAAGCCC
>Ga0307374_10005747_pt1 | contig 19908 bp, 16 predicted proteins | sample OX3MG_FD_202532 | JGI IMG/M metagenome (GOLD analysis project Ga0307374, IMG submission 202532) | Soil microbial communities from Risofladan, Vaasa, Finland - OX-3 | ecosystem: Environmental > Terrestrial > Soil > Coastal area > Acid sulfate soil | place: Finland: Risofladan, Vaasa | collected...
TGAAGAAAGCCGTCCGAAATATCATAGAGTACGACGTCATACCCCGCAAGCGCGGAAGAAAGCGCAATGCCGGTTCCCATGGTGCCGGCGCCGATGATTCCGATAGTGGTCATAATAATCTGGCTAATTAGTGAACCTCGGAGTAAAGGATTGCTGAAACAGCAGTTAGCACCTCGGCCAATTTGGACTTATCCACGCGGCCTACCCGTTCCTTCAATCGTTTGTGATGGAATGTGGTGATTACGTCCGCCCGAATTACGCTTCGTTTCCGCAATCCGCCTTCCACAAAATCTTCGTTCGAAAGGCTTACCGTATGCGGTCTATCCATCAAGTTGGTGGTAATCTCACATAAAATACTTATCATGGGTTGCCGAGTTGTCACCACAAGCGCGGGACGGTGCTTGAAAGCTTCCTCATCGTCAAGGTAAGGGAATTTAACGGTGAGGACATCACGGGGGCGAATTAAAGATCTTTCCATGCTTCTTCATCCGCCGGACTAAGCCAATCTTCCGCCAGCTACATCGTAGCTCAAGAGCATGCCATCGATTTCACCGTCCGAATCTTCTTTGTGATATAGAAAACCCGCGAAATCGACTAATTCATCGATTCTCTGATCGGGTAATTTATTAGCAATTGCGACTAACGTTTCGATTTTGCTCATAAATAATTTAACCGAATAATCCACAAGAAGGTTTTTATTTCCCCTTCCAATCCACTCTTCCGTTATTTCGATACTCGCTAAATTCTGAAGGATTTCTGCGGTCGAGTGGACTTTATGACTCTCTCTAAAAAAAAAGTTGATCTCAGCCGTGTAACTTTGGGAGGTTTGATGGGTTATTATAGTGAGGGCTGGAATTCATAATTCGAGCCTTCACCGGAAAAGAATAACATTTAACTTTCGAAGCCATGAAAGCATACAAATTCATCGGTCTCATGGCGCTTTTGGCGGCAGCCATGGGTTTCGGAGCGGGCGGATGCGATAGCACCGGCCCGAACCATTCCGCACAAGTCACTCAACCGGGCGAGAAAGTCGCGGTCGGCGGGACGGTCGTCTTTCGGGAAGCGAATCCAGGATTTTACGGCATTCTCGCCGATAACGGCGGGCAATATGAGCCGGTAAACCTCGATGCGCGCTTCCATACGGATGGCGAACGTATTTCCTTCAGCGGAACACTCGACACCACCACGCTCGGCGAGCATCATTGGGGCAATCCCATCGAGCTTGCGAGCGTGAGTGAGGTGCGATAAAGGTCACGGTGCAACTCCGCGCTACGCAGTTTGGCGCACGATTCCGTCGAGCATTCGGTAGAACGCGATCGCAACGCGCTGCGCGGCGGCGATGGCGCGGTCTTCCTCCTCGCGCGAGCGAATGAGGTCGGCCATCAGGTCGCGTTCCGCGCGGCGATGGATTTCGTCGGCCTGCTCGTGAACGCGGAAAAAGGCAAGGCCTTCCTCACTGGTAACGCCATAGTGCGTGGTCAGTCCCTCGATTTTCGTTCGCGAAATTTCCGGGATTTGTGATTCATAGCCATAAAGGGCCGCGACGCCTTCGAGCGTGTCGCCTTCACGGGTGGTAGTACGGAGGGTATCGATCAGGTCTTGCGTCTCCGGAAAAACATCCGCATTCTTTGCTTCGTCCCGGCTCATGCCCACGCTCTCCGCAAATTGCAGCCATAATTCGGGATGATTGGGATCGCCCTGCTCTTCCTCCATTAGATTAAGCAAGAGCTGCCTGCGATGAGCACTATTCTCCGTATTCGAATGCACCGCGCTCAGAAACGTCGGGAAACGCTTCTCGAATTGATAATATTGCGCGGCATAAATTGCCAGCGTTTCCCGCGTAAGCGTGCCCGCGCTCCAGGCTTGGTAAAAAGGATGCTTGAGCAGCGAATATTCCGCAATGGCGGCATCGAGTCGGTCGAAAAAGGTTTGCATAATTGAAATGGGTTAAAATAAACGACATGCAAAAATACGAACGCGGAATGCGTGGCAGGCAAAAAATTCAAATTTAAGTCAAAAGAGGGAGAACGATGGCAGGGGTACTTTATTTAAGAGACTTAAAGTGCATAGGCGTAATGTTTGCTCTTTTCTGGCACTGATGACTTCCGACCCCGCACGCATTCCCATCGTTATCCATTCGGAGGATACTGCACTCCGGGGGGCGGCCGGCGCCAACCCTCGACGAAACCAAACCAGCCGCAAAGATTGTCTGAGCCTTAACCATTCACCAAGCGCGAAATGTGAGGGCCCTGCAATCCACGATGCACATACCGAAAATTATCCATCAGACCTGGAAGACGAGCGAAGTTCCACCGCAGCTCGCGCACGATTTCTTTTCCTGGCAAAAGCACCACCCAGAGTGGACGTTTATCGGCTGGGATGACGCCTCGCTTGCGATGTTTGTCGAAACCGAATTTCCACAATACCTCGATCTTTACCGGTCTTACAAACATCAGATCGAGAGGGTACACATGGCACGCTATCTCATTCTGAAAAAGCAAGGTGGTGTGTTTGTCGATCTCGACATGGAGTGCCTCAAGCCCATCGAACCACTCCTCGCGGATTGGACGCTGGTCGTCGGCTTCGAGCCATTCTCCCATGCCGAGCATCCTGCCTCCACGCGGCGTGGAATGTCCAAAATCGTTGGGACTGGGTTTATCACTTCCGTACCCGAGCACCCGTTCTGGGAACATCTTCTCGAGCAACTTCCCCTTTCCCGGCATCATTACGATCCGCTCGAAACCACGGGGCCGATCTTTCTGACTGCAGCCATCGTGGCGTGGCCGGTGAAAGACCAGATTGCATTCGCCGAACCCGCACTCCTCTATCCGTTCGATCGCGCGCAAACGTGGAGTGGCGAAACGTTCGATATAGAATTCTGGGAACCGTCCACTCGCCGTGCCTTTGCCATCCATCATTGGCAGGGAAGCTGGCTCCCGCGCGGTTCGAAAAACACTCGGAATGTGGCGCAGATCAAAGGCCGGCTGCTCACGGAGAAGTTTTCAGGGGCGCCACCAAATCCGCTTCCTAACAAAGGCTCGTTTCCGCTCATTTCCTGCCTCATGGTGACGCGCAATCGGTTCGAATTCACAAAAACCGCAATCCATTGTTTTCAAAATCAAACGTATCCCATGAAAGAGTTGGTGATCGTCGAACATGCTCCAAAGAATGAATTGCTTGCGGAGTACGTGCGTGGTCTGGACGATCCGCGCATTTCCTACTATCGTGTGCCGAACGCGAAAACCTCGCTTGGGGATGTCAGAAACTATTCCATTGAATGTGCGAAAGGGCATTTCGTGGCCATTTGGGACGATGACGACCTGTTCGACCCCCTACGTCTGGAATTACAGTATTTAGTTATTCGGGAAGCGAAGGCACACGCCTGTGTGCTGAGCCGCTACACCGAGTGGTGGCCAGCCAGCCGCAAGCTTTCGATTTCCGAAGAACGCGCGTGGGAGCCGACGTTACTGTGCGAAAAGTCCGTGCTCCCCCCCTACTCCGCCTTACCGCTTGGCGGAGATGGAGATACGCAGGTAATAGAACAACTGCTTCGCGAGGCCCGCGTGGCGTACATTGATATTCCGCGACTTTATCTTTATATTTTCCATGGTGGCAATGCATGGGGGGATAGATTTGCACTTTTGCACTGGCAGCGCGCCGTCTCACGATTTACCGGCGCGATATACGAAAGGGTCGTTACCGAGCTTTCCAAGCGACTTCCGATGCCGGCGTATGCCCGGCGTTTTACGTCTCCCATTACCGCTTCAACCGTAGAAAGTATCGCCCCTGTTACCGCGCTCCCGGAAGAGATTTCCGCATGAGGAACAGATGAAACTCGTATCCATCATTACCAGCACAACCGGCCGTCCGGAATTACGGCGCGCCATAGAATCTGTGAAGCGGCAAACGTACTCGAATATCCAGCATTTCATTGCGGTCGATGGCCCCGAGTTTCACGAAAAGACACGACGGATCGTTCAGGAATACGAAGGAATTGACGTGCTCTATCTTCCCTATCCCACAAAGCAATGGGGCACCCGCATTCATGCCGCGCTTCCCCATCTCTCGAAAGGAGATTTCCTTCAATTTTTGGACGACGACAATCATTTGGAGCCAGATCATGTCAAGCGCATGGTCCGAACTATCGGCGAGCGCCCCTGGGCATACTCGCTACGTAATGTGACGATGGATGGAATGTTCGTGGCTCGGGACACATGCGAATCGCTTGGCTACCTTCACCCGAGCTGGGATAGCCTCACGACGAACCGGCGGCATCATCACATCGATACCGGATGTCTCTTTCTGCGGCGCGATGTCGCGCTGGAATTGTGCTGGCACTGGGCGCCGGTGGAATTCGATCATCCAGGATACTATATCAATGACCGGATGTTTTTCACTAAGTTGCATTCGAGTTATTCCGGTGCGCCGGTTAGTCTGGAACATACGTTCAATTACGAAATTAGCAGCAACCTCTTACGTTATTTTATGCAGGGCAATCGTTTTATGGCTGCCCGGTACAACGGTGACCTGCCCTGGATGAACCATTCTAATCGGAGCGTCGGGGCGTGAAGTTAGTCAGCATCATTACTTCGACTGTTGGCCGCCCAGAGCTCGCTCGGTGCATCGAGTCCGTTCGCCGGCAAACGTATCCGCACGTTCAGCATATCGTAGTGGTGGATGGACCGGAGCACCATGCAAAAGCAGATCCCATTCTCACTCGATATCCCAATCTCGATGTTTTTTATCTCCCCTACGCGACGAAGCAATGGGGGGCAAAGATCAACGCCGCCTTTCCTCAGCTCGCGAAAGGGGATTATATCATGTTCCTGGACGACGACAATACGATCGAGCCGGATCATATCGCATCCCTCATCCAGACCATCGGCGATCGCGCGTGGGCCTACGCGCTTCGAAATCTTACCATGAATTCCATGTTCGTAGCCAGGGACTATTGTGACGCGCTGGGTCTCCTGCATCCGACCTGGGCCGAATTTGCGCAACGGAAAAATATCCATCATCTCGATACTGGATCGTTCTTCCTTTCACGAATAGCGGCTCTGGAGATGGGCCAGTTTTGGGGACCGAAAAACTTCACCGATCCTGCAAAGTGGGTGGACCTCTATGATCGCAAATTTATGAATGCCCTGCTATCGAAATACCCGGACCCCATCTGCAGCTACCGCCATACGTTTAACTACGAGATAAACATCGGTCAACTCGATTTTTTCTTGAAGGGTAATCGGATGATGCGCAAGTGGTATGGGAACAAATTGCCATCGATCTTCACCCCACGCGAACAATCCATTCAGAAAAAGCCTGCTACGATTCCTAAGATCATCCACCAAATATGGATCGGCCCCCATCGCTGCCCGACACACCTCATGCAGACATGGAAGACCATGCATCCCGATTGGGAATACCGGTTTTGGGGAAATAACGAGATTGCTTCTCACTCGTTCCGTAACCAGCGGCATATTGATTCGATCCCGAACTGGGCGGGGAAATGTAACGTCATACGATATGAACTACTCCACGAATACGGCGGTGTCTACGCCGATGCCGACATGGAGTGTCTGAGACCGCTGGATGATTTCTTTCTGCAGAACGATTCCTTCGCCTGCTGGGAGAACGAACGCGTTACTCCAGGATTGGTTGCCAATAGTATACTTGGAGCGATTCCCGAAAATGATCTGCTGCGCGAGATGGTCGAAGAGCTGGAACACGCCCTTCAAATCGAGGGGCCGAGCTGGAAATCTACTGGTCCTGCTTTCCTTACCCGTGCTATCGAGAAGTATAGATACAATCGTATGACCATTTATCCAAGTCATTATTTTTATCCGGTCCACCATTCCGGTGCTACGTATCGAGGGGAAGAGAAGCCGTATGCACACCAGTTCTGGGGAAGCACTTTTGAAAGTTATGACCAATATCTGAAAGCGAGTGAAAACACGCACCGTCGAAGGTTGGAAACGGCCCGGGATTGGGCAAGATCGGAAAAGCCGGAAGCAGGCTTTCCGTTCTACGAAGTACTACTCGAGGACCCCGATCTACCTCCTGATCTTCAATGCACGGCCCTGCTCGGTGCGGCACTCTCGCTCCGGCAAACGGCGAGGTACGAGGAACGTATTCAATTATTGAAAAAGGCTGCCCAGCTCTTTCCTTCTCGGATCGAACCCATTTTGTCCCTTGCGCTCGTATATGTGCAAATGGGAAATCCCATCACCGCCCTTCCATTGTTGGAGCGGGCGCTGGCATCTGCGGACTGGCCTGAGATTTCACACGAATTTCCCGTTAGGCGCGCACACGCCGCTGAAGTTTTACACCGGTGCAAATTCGAAGTAGCAGGAGCGAGGGAGGTGATCCTCGGGCAAGAAGGGCAAATCTACCCTCTCGGAACATCGAACGTATAGGGGCCAGTGTGATTACAGATAACGCGGGTATTCAGATAGACCGGAATACCATTCTCCCGACAAATTGCACAAAAGGCCCAGTCCTCGGATTCCATGATGCCATTCCGCACGCGCACGGGAAAAAACTCCCGGATCGTGGCCGGCAGATCTGGCACGTCCCCTTCGCTGGCGTAGGCAGGGACTTTGTCCATGAGTTTTCGAAACACGCTGATGTCGATCATCATAAATCCGGTGGGAATATGAAGAACTTCCAGCTCCCCGGTAACCGGGTCCGCACGTTTCTTAAGTTCCTCGTGGTCTGCAATGCTTTTCCGCCGATTGTTAAACCCACTGGAGCGCGGCGAAAGAACATTATAATTGAGTGAAATCGGAAATTTTTTCTTAGGATATGTTCCACCGACCACCAGTTTGTCGCTCTGTATCAGCTTCTGAAGGTCGGGCCACTTCCAGCCCAAATCGCTGTCGATAAACATGAGCTTATCGAAACGGTGCTCCAGCGCGATCGCCGCGCACGTATTCCGGGCGCGATTCACGAGTGACTCGTGCTGGAGCGTATAAACACCGAGTTCCATTCCCTCCCGCTTTGCGCCATAGATCGATTCGATGAGACCGTGCAAATAGTGCGTGTGGACCACGCCGCCATAGGCCGGAGTAGCAATTAAGATGCGCATTCCAGGAAGCGAGAAGATGTTTAACGGCTGTTTACAAGGGACATGGAAGCAAATTAGCGAACCTAACCGTTCCACGTAAAGAATGGAACATTGGAAACGGCGAATCCCGAACGCTGGCACGGTAAAAGAATAGCAGCGTGGCAGGGAGATTGCGTCACCTTTCCATTGTTTGTTACCCTTACCACATTATGCGCGAAACACGATCGAAACTTCCCATCGAGATCCATTCGGACCACACCGCGCTCGCGCGCGCTGTCGCGGAGCGCATCGCCGCGCTTGTCCAAGAAAAACCGGACGCCGTGCTCGGCCTACCGACCGGCTCCACCCCCAGAGGCATTTACCGCGAGCTTATCGCGCTCCATCAACAGGGGCTCGATCTTTCGCGCGTGAGGACGTTTAACCTCGATGAATATTATCCCATCGCGCCGGACGCACTGCAAAGCTACCACCGCTTCATGCAGCAGCATTTTTTTCGTCACGTCAATATCCGGCCGGAAAATATTCATATCCCCGATGGCACTCTGCCGCGAGAAAATGTAGAAGCCTATTGCAATGCGTATGAGCGTGCCATTGCCGAGGCGGGCGGGCTCGATTTCGTACTGCTCGGCATTGGTCGGAGCGGGCACATCGGCTTTAATGAGCCGGGAACCCCGGAGGAGGCTCGCACGCGGCTCGTCATCATCCATCCCTTCACGCGCCGTGATGCCGCTGCCGATTTTTTTGGCGAGGCGAATGTGCCGCGCGAAGCGATCACCATGGGCGTGGCGACGATTCTTTCCTCGCGTGAAATTATTCTCGCCGCGCTTGGGGAAAATAAAGCCGGTGTCGTCCAGCGCGCCGTCGAAGGGCCTCGCACGCCGGAACTTCCGGCATCGCTGTTGCAGGGGCATCCTAACGCCGCGTTCCATCTCGACAAAAATGCCGCCGCCGAACTCACACGGATAAAAACGCCGTGGCTCGTCCAGCAATATTATTCGTTCGATCATTCTATAACTGGAGAACGCGAAAAACTTCGAGCTATTATCTGGCTCGCGGAGAAGTTGGAGAAACCAATCGTCGAACTTTCCCCGGATGATTATATCGCGCATGGTCTTGCATCGCTCGTTATCGATAACGATTGCGACCGATTGAATAAAAACTTTGCACGAATGCTGGGGCATAAAGTCCGCGACAATCATAAACTTCCACACGGCGAGCGCATTATCCTGTTCAGTCCGCATCCCGATGACGATGTCATTTCCGCAGGCGGAATGTTCCGCAAGCTCGTCGAGAACGGGAACGATGTATATGTTGCCTATCAAACGAGCGGTAATATTGCCGTCTTCGATCACGATGTTTTGCGTTATCTCGATTTTGTCGGGAAGTATTTGAAGGCGGTCGGCATCGAGGAAGCTTCCCACGGTGAAATCGAGAAGAAGATCGAAAATTTTTTAAAGAACAAAGCTCCCGGCGAAGTCGATATTCCCGAAGTCGCGCATATCAAACAGTTTATCCGCGAAGCCGAAGCCGTGAGCGCCGCGATGCATGTGGGCCTAAAGCGCGATCATTGCATTTTTATGAACCTCCCCTTTTACCAAACCGGCGCGATTGAAAAAGCACCGCCCGGTGAAGCGGATGTTCAGGAGACGCTCGATCTTTTATCGAAGCTCAAGCCCGATAGAATTCTTGCCGCCGGCGATCTTTCCGATCCGCACGGTACGCACCGCGTTTGCCTTTGGATCATACGCCAAGCGCTGGGCAGGCTGGAAGGACTGCCCCACGCGGAAACCGGTCGCCCCATTCTGTGGCTCTACCGCGGCGCGTGGCAGGAATGGCCGCTCGACGAAGCCGATATTTTGGTTCCCATGAGCGAGAACGAACTCGCGCTAAAGCTCGAAGCCATTTTCAAGCACCAGTCGCAGAAAGACCGTGCCATGTTCCCCGGCCCGGACGAACGCGAATTCTGGCAGCGCGTCGCTGATCGCAATACCGCGACCGCCCGCCGCTTCTACCGCCTCGGCCTGCCCTATTATCATGCGATGGAGGCGTATGTGGAGGAGAAATGAGTTGTTGTTCATTCGTAAAAATCGGGGACTTTCTTGCATGGCAATAGATGTTTGAGGCAGTCGTTCAATTGCGGACCCACCTTCCGTTCTTCGCTGGTATTATCCGACTCACCTTTTCGTAAAGGATGCAAAAAAAAGTCAAGTATGCACTCCTCAGCGCCATTGCGCTGGTGGTCGTTGCGTTTATTCTATACAAGATATTTACCGCGAAGCCGCCGGCGGCGAAGAAGCAGCCGGCGCCGCCCGTCGTTATTGCCAAGCCGGAGCGAATGGACATCAAATACACGCTCGAATACAATGGCGATGTGCTGCCGATCCTGCAAGCGAATGTCTTTAGCCGCGTTGCCGGCTTGATCGATGAGCTTTATACCGATATGGGAAAAACCGTCCGGCCCGGCCAGCTCATTGCGCTGATCGATACCTCGGCCGCGTATCAGGCCGAGATGCAATCCGCCGCAACGTATTATAATGCGAAAGCAACCGAAGTCCGGGAGCGCGAACTGGCCTCGAAGAATCTCGTCTCGCAGCAGGAATTGGATAACGCGGTCGCCGCTCTGCACTCTGCGCAGGCGGCGTATGAAGCCAATCGCGTCCTGCTCGATTATGCGAAGATTCGCGCACCCTTTCATGGCGTGGTAACGAAGCGCTGGCTCGATCCCGGCTCCGTCGTGACGAGCAATCCCATCGTGGGCAACAGCAACAGCACGATCTTTACGATCATGGATCTCGATACCGTTAAGATCGATGTCAATGTGCTCGATAAGGACATAGCAAAGATTCCGAGCGTTCAGCGCGCGACGGCAACCGTCGATGTCATTCCCGGCCGCGAATTTCGAGCGATCGTTTCGCGCTCCGCGCAAGCTGTAACGACGACCACTCGGACGATGCCCGTTGAAATCCTGATTCCGAATAAAGACGAAGCGATCAAGCCTGGAGAATTCGCGCGCGTTACGCTCGTGCTCGGCGAAAATCCAAATGCGATCACCGTTCCGCCGGAAACGGTGCTTCATGATAATGCCGGAACGTATGTTTATATCGTTCAGGACAGCGTGGCCAAACGCCGCCCCGTGCAAACGGGCGTAACGGAAAATGGCCGCCTCGAAATTACTTCCGGTTTAGATGGTACGGAGAATGTTATCGTCGTCGGCCAGACGTTCGCGCGCCCCAATGGGAAAGTGATGATCGTAAAGAATCCATCGCCGGCGGATACTTCGCATACCGATACAACTTCTTCATCCACCGACACCAATAATCGATCGTATTAGCAACTCTCCGACGGACGACTGGACCACCCCCCAGCCCCCTCCTATTCCGCTTCGCTCCATAGGAGGGGGAGTTGATAATGATAGGTAAAGACTACTTAGCACTCAGCACTTAGCACTCCCCCATGTGGATTACCCGGCTCGCGCTTAAGTACCCGATCTCGACGTTTCTGATCGCGGTGACGATCCTCGTGCTTGGAATCGTTTCGCTCGAGCAACTGCCGATCGATTTGCTGCCGAACATCTCGATTCCCGTGGTGACGACGATCACGTTCTATAACGGCGCCAGCCCGATCGACATGGAGCAATCGGTGACTGCTATTGTCGAGCGCGGCGTTAGTTCCGTCAACGATGTCAATTATATTCAATCGGCCACGCGCGAGGGCATTTCGCAGGCCCGGATTTATTTTAATTGGGGCGCGAACGTCGATGTCGGCCTGGTCGATGTTATTCAGCGCCTGAATCGCATCCTGACACAGCTTCCGACGGGCGTGCAGCCGCCGATTTCGCTCAAGTTCGATATAACGAATCTCCCCGTCGTTCAACTTGCAGTCTCGGCTACTTCGATGAACCAGCGCGACCTATACGATCTGGCCTATAATTCAATCGAGCCGCAGATAGAACACGTCAATGGCGTGGCCGCGGCGCAGGTCACGGGCGGGGAGATTCGAGAAATCCATGTCGTGCTCGATCGGGACCGCATTCAGGCGCTTGGCATTCCGATCTCCAAAATCGTTACCGCCGTTCAAAACTCGAATTTGATCGTGCCCTCCGGCGATCTCAAGAGCGGCGTCTTCGATTATTCGCTAAAGACCGAGAGCCTCTTCAATCTCGTCCAGCCGATCGGCGATATTGTGCTCGAAGACACGGGCGGAGTTCCGGTACGGGTTCGTGATGTCGGGCGAGTCGAAGATAGTTACCAGGAACAGACGGAAACGATTCGCGTCAATAGCAAGACCGGCCTTATCCTTCGCGTGCAGAAGCTTGCCGATGCAAATACGGTCGATGTCGTCGATAATGTGATGGCTGCGCTGCCGCATCTCGCCGGAATCCCTCCAGGCGTCCATATTGCGCTCACGTTCGATCAATCGCTCTATATCCGGCAAACGATCAGCGGGCTTTCCCGCGAGGCGATCATCGGCGCGATCCTGGCGATGATGATCATCCTGATCTTCCTTCGCAACGTGCGCGGGACCATCATCATCATCGTGGCGATTCCGATGTCCATCCTCATCACATTCATCATGTTTCGCTTCGGCGGCATCACGCTGAACATCATGACCTTTGGAGGACTGGCGCTCGCGGTCGGGAGATTAGTCGATGATTCCATTGTCGAGCTGGAAGTAATCAGCCGGCATTACGCTAATCCCAAACCGGGTGAAACAAAGATCCAGCAAACACTCGCCGCCGCGAGTGAAGTTGCAACGCCCATTTTTGTCTCGACTCTGGCCACGGTCATCGTTTTTCTCCCAGTCGTCTTCCTTACTGGTATCTCCAAACTCCTGTTCATGCCGCTCACGATCACGATTGCGGTCGCGCTCTTTGGCTCCTTCTTCGTTTCACGGACGATCACGCCGCTCTTGTGCCTGAAATTCCTGCCGCCGGAAAAGGAGATGGATCGCAAATCGCGCAAACTTTCGGACCGGCTTCGCGTATTCTTCCATGATGCCATCGAACGCATCGACCACACCTACGAGCGGATGCTCGAATGGGCGCTGGGCCATCGGAAGCTCATTATCATCGGCATTCTTGCGCTGGCCGGTGTTTCGGCGATTCTGTTCAAGTTTATTGGGACGGAGTTTTTTCCCAATCAGGACGAAAGTGTCTTCACCGTGCAGATTAAAGATCCGGTTGGCACACGTCTGCGGCAAACTACGAAGACTGTCACTGCCATCGAGGGCATCATCCGCAAGAATATACCGGAGTTAAATGCAATGGTCACGGACATCGGTGTGCCTTCCGCGAAAAGTGGGAATTTCTTTGGCGGCAACACCGGCGAGCACGCGGCAAGTATCCAGGTTTCGCTCGTAGCTCCGGATAAGCGGTCGCGAACCGTGTTCCAAATCATGGATTCGCTCCGTCCAAAGATTTCGAATTATTTGGGAGCTAAAGTAACGGTTTCCCCCAGCGGTTTCCTCCATTTCCTTATGAACTTTGGTTCGGCCGCGCCCATCGATGTCCAAATTATGGGGTTCGATCTCGATCAAGGCACGAAGCTCTCCAATGAAGTAGTCGTGGCAATGCAATCGACTCCGGGAGCGGTCAATGTCATATCCTCCCGCGAAGCGGATTTGCCGGAACTGGACATCAATATCGACCGGCAGAAAGCAGGGATCCTTGGGATCGATGTTGCGCAGATTTCGAATACGATTAATGCGGCAATGAATGGCGCGGTGGCCTCGCTTTACAGCGACCCCGTTTCTGGAAATCAATATAACATTCTCGTCCGGCTCGATACACAATATCGTTCCAACATTAGCGATCTCCGCAAGCTGCTGGTTACCACGCCGTCGGGCCAGCAGGTGCTCCTGGGTGAGATCGCGACCATCACGCAGTCCGCCTCGCCCGTCGAAATCGACCGCCGATATCAGCAGCGCGTCATCGACGTGACCGCCGATGTCAGTGGCCGCGACTTGGGCAGCGTGGCGAACGACATTCAGGCGAAGCTCGATAAAATTTCAGTTCCACCAGGCTTCCAGATCAAGCTTGGCGGCAACGTCGAGCAGCAGGCGCAGACGTTCAGCAGCCTTCTGCTGGCGTTCGGGCTTGCGATCCTGCTTGTCTATGTCGTGATGGCCTCGCAATTCCAATCCTTGATGGATCCGTTCATCATTATGTTCACGGTCCCATTCGGAATTGTGGGCGTGCTGTGGGCATTGTTTTTAACGGGGACGACACTTTCGGTAACTTCTTTCGAAGGCATCATCGTCATGGTCGGAATCGTCGTCTCGAATGGAATTTTACTCGTGGACTATACGAACCACCTACGCATGAAAGGCGAAGAGCTTCACCGCGCGGTCATCGATGCCGGCCGCACGCGGCTGAAACCCATCCTCATGACTTCGATCGCCACCGTCCTGGGCCTTATCCCAATGGCCATGGGATTGGGCGGCGAGAATACGCAAGCACCACTCGCGATTGCCGTCATCGGCGGACTTTCGCTATCGACGCTGCTCACTCTGTTTTTCGTTCCCACGCTCTATACGATTTTCGAAGAGCGCTTCCGCCGCCGCATGGATACGCCGGAAGAGCGGCTGCATGAAGGGGAAGGAACGCCAGGTTCGCCAGCTACTTCTTGATTATGGATTCCTGCGAGTGCGTGAATCCAGATTCGATAATTTCGAGACACGCTATCGCAGCACACTAATTTTCCCAGTTATTTCTTTCGACGAGGTCGAGCTGATTTCTTTCATCACAAAAAATTGCACGCCCGGCTCTTCCGGCGTGAAGGCGATGGCGTGATGAGTTGAAACGAGGTCATCACTCATGGCAGGCCCCACTTCGCGCCCCAGTTCATCGAAAAACGTGATGCTGACTCGACAGGCCTCGCTGCAATTGAGGAATAACTGATCTTCTCGCCCCGCAATTGCCGGCTCGTTCGAGAACCGGATGGAACTAATATCCGGCGTTTGCACTGCGACCGCACTCTTTGCATTCGGAATGGAATCGGTAATGCTGCGATAGCTGCCCGATACCACGGTCACTTCATATTCGTTACCCTTTTGAATATTGGTATCGACAAATTGCAGAATGTCCCCCGGCTGCAAAGAAACTCGTGAGCCATCTTTCGCCACATCGAACTCGTATCCCGCCGGGAGCGGATAGCCGAATGTCGTTTCCGGCGTGTATTGCCATGTGAGTACCGCCCCTGGTTTCCCATTCACCGTCGTATCGTGCGTTGCAAGCTGCGTTACCGGCATGGGAGCGAATGGTTGGACAGTTGCGGTGTAAATTTCCGCATCGCCGGACGCGCGGTCATCGGTCCAGGCCGGACGCCAGGTATTATTGTATCCGGCGAGATTGATGTAGTCGCCGAAAAATTTCAAGCTATCGTCGCGCGCGTCTCGCCCTTCGGCAGAATAGCTGGAGGCATCCGAGATGCGCCGCGTTGCCCAGGTATCTCCATTGTCGGTGGAGTGCGCCATATAAAGATCGGCAAGAAGGCGTGAACCCTCGCGATGCGCCACATAATAAACGACCGCGACATTTCCGGTTTTAGGATCGGTGGCGATCCACGGAAAAAATCGCGCGGCGGCGCTTGCAATGGAATCGCCTTCGATCGCGCGCGGCATGCTCCATGCGGGAGGAACTCCGTCGCTAAATGCATACCAAAGGTGCGGCACGTTGTCGGTTCCTTTGCCGCACCAAACTACGTAGGTTCGCTCATGGAAGCTTATGGGATCGCAGGCTATCGAAGGAAAACTATTCACTAAGAGCGGTCCAGCAGCATCCCCGTTAATACAGGGATACCCGTCGTTCGTTGGGTTCCCAAACGCGTCGAAGGGTTCGACCGGGCCAAGTTCTGCATAATCGCTGATTTTTATGGGGGCATCGTTTTGGCTGATGCCATAAATTGCCGGATGTCCGATCGCATGATCGTTAAAAGACATGTTCGGGATTCCATCCTGGCCAACGGCGGGGATCGGGGAAGTATAAATTCCCGCTTCGGTGGCAAAACTTTGGCGAGACCACGTTCTTCCTTTGTCGGAGGAGATCGAAACCGCAATTTTTGCTGCCGTGTCGGAAAATCCCTTCATCACCCACGCCGCATACATCGCGTCCGGCGCGATGGAGTTCGTGGAATTATCAATCGCAAGATAATATTTGTCTCCAATGCTGTCATCCGGCAGTGTGTCGAGCATGGGTGTTCCCCAGCGCTGCCAGGTAATTCCCTTATCCGTGGAACGAAACACTTCGATGTCGTTGGCGAAAGAGATGTCGTTTAATTCTCCGCTCATCACGTAAACCGCGCCATACCGGTTGAATGCTACCGAAGGATCGAAGGCGTCATCCACCCATGCAGGACCGAAGGGCAGCGGTTGATTTTTCCATGTGCGTCCGCCATCGAGCGAGGTATAGACCCATAACCGGTCAAAATTCCGGTCATCGTTGGCTGCAATGACGACATTGAGCGGATCCAAAGGATTGATCGAGATGGAAGGCTCCGTCTGGTCGGAATCCGGGGAGTTCGTAACGTCGATGTTTGGAAATGGCCAGTTCGGAATCGAGGGAGGCACGGAAAGCGGGCGCATCCCACCGAGATGATGATGCGCTGGGTGGGGGCGGTCGAAATCACCCGGCTTCAACGAGGCATGTTGCGGAGCGACCCACTGCGCCCGCGCGCCGCTTGCAAAAACGGCTGACAACAACGCGACGAACGAGAGCCACTTCATGCGCGAATCAACACCGATTTCGTGCCGGGTGTGCCCTCCCTCGGCGCTCACTTTGTGACGATAACGCTCAATAGATTCGATACACATTTCCTCGAAAGTCGATCGTGTCAATATCGACAATTCTGATGTCACCTTCAAGATAAGCAAAAACGACGCGAACGTCTCCCAATCGGACTCGGAAATTGCCTTGGAATGCTCCCTTCATAGGAATAACGTCAGCATTATTATTCTCCTCTTTTGTGATCTTCCGAACAGCTTTTGCGACGTTGAGTTCGACGCTATCCTGAGAAACCTGAGAAGGATTTCTTTGAAGGAATTTCTCCGCCTGTTTCGAGTAGAGGAAACGGTACCGTTTCGGAGTCACAACGTCACTTCGTGAATGAAGCCAATTTCGCGGTCCGCGAGTGATATGGAATTCAGCATCGCTTCAAGCTCGGCTTGCTCGTTCGGATCGATCTCTCCGAGATGCGAAAGGTCAAGTTCCTCCGTTTGCCGAAGCCATTTCAGGGCGTTTGCGATCCGCTCTCTGGGAAAAACTTTCTTGTCCAGCAATACGACGAAACTGCTTGGATTTTCCGCTATGCTTATACCTTCCATTACTTATCAAAATCCCGTATTTTGAACTTGCGTTCCTTCGGTCAAAAGGGGGCCGTTATGCCACCCACAACTCTCTTAACTTTTCGCCTCGCATTCCCGCCGCTATCGCCACCATCAGCTTAATCCGTGCTTTCGGGCCGGTGAGATAGGGCGCAAAGATACAACCGAGTTTTTCCAGCTCGCGGCCCGCGCCTTCGTAAGCGTAGTACGGGCGCACGGGGCCGGACTGGCAGCGCGTGGTTATTACCACGGGAATATTCATCTCCCGCGCGCGGGAAATCCCATTTACCACTCCGGGCGGGACATTCCCCTGACCCATCGCTTCGATCACAATTCCTGCGGCGCCGGCTTTTAGCGCGGCGACGAAGAGCATGTCGTCCATGCCGGAATAGGTTTTGAGTAATTCCACATACGGGAGTTCCGCGTCTTCGCCGAGCGCGATCGTCTGGCGATTGTGTGGTTCGCGGGTGCGCTTCGGCTCGATGAGCGCGAGTGTATTGACCGTTCCGAGCGGGCCGAAATCCAACGAGCGAAACGTTCCCGGATTCATCGTGTGTGTTTTCGTTACTTCAGAAGCGGCATGAATTTCGCCATTCATCACGACGAGCGTTCCCATGTTCCGAAACGCCGGACTTGCCGCCACGGCAAATGCATCGACCAAATTTCGCCCGCCATCCCATGCCGCATCGGTAGAAGTATGCATCGAGCCGGTAACGACAACCGGCAGCACATCGCCGATGACGAGATCGAGAAAATAAGCGGTCTCTTCCATCGAATCGGTGCCGTGCGTGATAACGATGCCATCCGCGTGTTCTATCATAGCTCGGATAAATCCGGCAAGCGTGAGCATCATCTCCGGCGAAATATGCGGGCCGGGCAGCGTGGAAAAATCATGGACTTCGACGCGCACCGAGGGAAGATACTGCGCGATTTCGGGTACGCGCTCCAGAATCTCGCGCCCCGAAAGCGCGGGCACGACGCTTGAGGTTTTATTTGCGCTCACGGCAATCGTGCCGCCGGTAAAGATGGCCGCGATGCGTGCTTCGATCTGATTTGCTGCGCCTGATTCCGGGCGTGATTTTATTTTCGGTTCTTCGGTAATTTTCGATTCTTCAGTAACAAAACTCATGGAGGAGGATTATTGTATTGTGATTGGTACCATTAAAACTTCCGCTCGCGAAATGTGATTCCATTATACAAAGCTGATCGAATTCATTTGTCATCCTGAGCGAAGTTCGTCCGACCGAAGGGAGGACGAACGGAGTCGAAGGATCTCGTGTAGTTTGGCAGACAGGTGAGCCGCCAAAGATTCTTCGACTCCGCAAAACTCCGCTATCGCTCCGTTTTGCTCCGCTCAGAATGACATTGGGGCATCGACTTTTTCAAAACTAAATGTGTATTGTTTCGTAGGACGTTAATATTCCATCTTACCCACATGGCCATTCTTGTTACGGTTCTGTTACTCGTCATTTCGAACACGTTTATGACGTTCGCGTGGTACGGGCATTTGAAATTTACGTCGAAGCCGCTCTGGGTGGTCATTATCGCGAGCTGGGGTATCGCGCTGTTCGAGTATTGCTTTCAGGTTCCGGCAAACCGCTGGGGCTTCGAGCATGGGATCGATCCCATGAAGCTGAAGATTTTAACGGAAGCGATTGCTATTACGGTCTTTATCGTCTTCGCTCGCTATTATTTTGGCGATGCGCTGAAATGGAATTATGCCGTGAGCTTCGCGCTGATTTTTGGAGCAGTATTTTTTGCATTCGCCTTTAAATAATCGTTATGACCCGGCCCGTTTTATTCCTCCTTCTCCTCTTCGTGACCGTGCCCTGCGTTTCTTCCGCGCAGTCAACACGGACGCCGAAACATACGACCCGGACACGCGCGGCCGCCAAAGCGCGGACAACTGAAAATATCGCGGAAGAGAAGCCGCTGGAAATTTTTGGCATTCGGCCCGGAATTACATTCGATAGCGTAAAGAACATCATGGCCGCGGCCAGTACCACGCTGCGCGAAGTTCGCGAGGACACGATTTCGCATTCCTACACTGATAATCCGGCGCACGTTTATGTCGTTGACTCGATCATTTGCCGGCTGACCTACATGCGGATGGCCTTCGTCTTCGATGGCTCGAACCGATTGCGGCGTTTGACGATCACACCACGCGAAAGCTCGATCGCAGTTGGCGCGACGGATGACATCGAGAACGTCCTGCTCCTCTACTTCGGTCAGGAATGGGGCAAGCCAGAACTCGATCTTAGTCCCCCGCTGCCGGTCTTCCGGTGGCGGACGGGAAATATCGAACTGCGCGGATTTATTCGAAGAGGCTATCCGATGTGGGTACTGGAAGGATAATTAAGAATGAAGAATTAAGAGATAGGCATCGGATGTTATGAGTTCAGAAAGCGAAATGTATAAAGGCGTATTCGTCCAATTTGTCCACTCTTTCCAATGAGCCCAACCCGAAGTGAATCAACCGAGCCAAAACGCAACGATTCGCTCGAAGCGGAGTACGAGCGCTCCCTGCGCCCGCGCGAATTCGGCGAGTTCACGGGGCAAGCGAGCATCATCGAGAACCTGCGAATTTTTATCGCCGCGGCCCGCGCGCGCGGCGAGGCGCTCGACCATGCGCTATTCACCGGCCCGCCCGGACTGGGCAAAACGACGCTCGCGAATATTATCGCCAATGAAATGCATGCGCAAATCCGCGCGACCTCCGGTCCCGTGCTCGAACGCGCGGGCGATCTTGCCGGAATTTTAACTTCGCTCGAAGAAGGCGACGTGCTGTTTATTGACGAAATTCACCGGCTCTCGGCTGTCGTCGAAGAATATCTCTATTCCGCGATGGAGGATTACAAGCTCGACATCATGATCGATTCCGGCCCGAGCGCGCGCTCGATCCAGATCGAGCTGAAGCCCTTTACACTCATTGGCGCAACAACACGCGCGGGTCTGCTCTCTGCGCCGCTCCGATCACGGTTTGGCATTGCGAACCGGCTCGATTATTATCCAGCTTCGGCGCTCAAAACAATTGTGGAACGAAGCGCGCGGCTCATTCACATTGAAATTGATGACGAAGGCGCACTCGAAATCGCGCGCCGCTCTCGGGGCACGCCGCGCATTGCCAACCGCTTGCTGAATCGCACGCGCGATTTCGCGCAAGTCAAAGGCGATGGCACCATCACGCTCGAAATTGCGCTCATGGCGCTCAAGGCGCTCGAAGTCGATGAGCACGGCTTCGATGAGATGGACAAGCGAATCCTGCTCACGATCATCGAGAAATTTGGCGGAGGGCCAGTGGGACTGAACACGATCGCGGTCGCTGTCGGCGAAGAAGGCGGGACGATCGAGGAAGTCTATGAGCCGTTCCTGATTCAGGAGGGATTCCTCGCCCGCACGCCCCGCGGCCGAGAAGCCACGCGATTGGCCTATAAACATTTTGGAATTGCCGAACGAACGGGCGAGACACTATTCGAAAACGGGTAGCAAAAGCGAGTGCCTTTCACTCAGCAACAGTTTGTTTTTTAGAT
>Ga0307374_10005748_pt1 | contig 19906 bp, 16 predicted proteins | sample OX3MG_FD_202532 | JGI IMG/M metagenome (GOLD analysis project Ga0307374, IMG submission 202532) | Soil microbial communities from Risofladan, Vaasa, Finland - OX-3 | ecosystem: Environmental > Terrestrial > Soil > Coastal area > Acid sulfate soil | place: Finland: Risofladan, Vaasa | collected...
AGAAGCAGACCATGATCGGAAGCGATGCTGCCCTTCACCGCGCCGTCGATGCGAAACATTCCAGCGATGACCATCTTGCCTTCGATGGCGACGCCTTGATCAATAAAGCCGGCCCACTCGGACGAAGCTTGAGATTTTCCGCCTAGCCATTTCGAAGCCACGGAACGCCTCCTCGATACAAGCAAGTATCCCGCATTATCTCCCAACGATGAGTTGATAGAGCCGGTGGAGATCGCCCTCGTTGTAGAACTCGATAACCACCTGGCCAGGGCGTCCCGTGGAACAGGGATTGATGTTGACGCGAGTGCCGAGGACGCGCTGCAGCTCGTCGAGTGCGGCTCGCGTGTTGGCGTCCAGAGTCGCGGGCAAGGACGCTGCGCGATGCTTGCGAGTGCGCGTGGCGAGGCGCTCGATGTGGCGGACGGTCAGATTGCCGCGAGCGGCGCGTTTGGCGGTTTCCATTCGCAGGGGCGGGTTCTCAATGGCGAGAAGCGCGCGCGCATGGCCCGCGGTGAGGCGGCCGTCTTCGACCATTTCGCGGATTGGATTTTCGAGGCGCAGAAGCCGGAGGGCATTTGCGACGGTTACACGCTCCTTGCCGGTGCGCTCGGCGGCTTCCTCTTGCGTGAGGTGAAATTCCTGAATCAAGCGATCGAAAGCCTGCGCTTGCTCGATGGGATTCAGGTCTTCGCGCTGCAGGTTTTCGACGAGCGTGATTTCCATGGCTTTCTCGTCGGGAACATCGTGAATGACGACTGGAACGCGGTGCATCGAGATAAGCTGTGCCGCGCGCCAGCGGCGTTCGCCGGCGAGGAGCTGATATCGCGCGGCGCGTTTGCGAACGACGAGCGGCTGGATGATGCCGGTGCTGCGAATCGACTGCGCCAATTCGTCGAGCGCGGACTGGGCGAAACGCGAGCGCGGCTGGTAAGGACTGGGGTCGATAAGGTCAATGTCGATTTGCAAGACGGACCCCGAAGAATCGGCGGCGCGCGCGGGCGCGACGGCTGCGGCAGCGCCGGAGATTGCCGTCGGCGGAGGATTGGCCGACGGGCTAATCGACGGAGCCGGCGGAAGTGCTTCGGGCTCGCGTATCAGCGCGCTCAGCCCCTTCCCCAGTGCGTTTCTGGTCATTGAAGATGACCTCCTTTGCGAGTTGGATGTAACTTTCCGCCCCCTTACTATGTATGTCGTAGAATATGATTGGTTTTCCGTAGCTGGGTGCCTCCGCGAGGCGTACGTTCCGCGGAATCACCGTAGCGAATACTTGCGCGCCGAAGAAGCTCCTGAGGTCGGCGGAGACTTGCTTGGAGAGCGTGGTACGATCGTCATACATAGTGAGCAGGATGCCCTCGATGGCAAGTGCCGGGTTAATCGTGCGGCGAAGGCGCATCAGTGTGTCGAGCAATTCGGCGACGCCCTCCATGGCGTAATACTCGCATTGAATCGGCACGATGACCGCGTCGCTGGCCGCGAGCGCGTTAATGGTAAGGAGATCGAGGGCTGGCGGGCAATCGATGAGAATGTAGTCGTAGTCCTTGCGAATGGATTGAACGAAGTTTTTAAGCTTGTATTCGCGAGCTTCCATGCTGACGAGCTCGACGGCGGCACCGACAAGATTTTTGTCTGCCGGAATGAGGTCCAGGCCGGCAACCTCGGTTTGGAGGATGATTCTGGTGGCAGGTTCGTCCAAGATGATGGCATGGTAAATCGTGCGTCGAGCGGGATCCTTCGGGAATCCGAGGCCGCCAGTCGAGTTTCCCTGAGGATCAGAGTCTATGAGGAGCGTGCGCTTTTCTTCAGCGGCCAGAGAGGCACCGAGATTGATGGCCGTGGTGGTTTTTCCCACGCCGCCCTTCTGATTTGTGACGGAAATGATTCTGCCCATGCGATTGCACCAGAATTCCCGGGTCGAATTTAGCAGAGTGACGAATTCATGCGCAAGATGTTTCACGTGGAACATATTTTTTGTAGTTTTTGATGTGCTTGGCAGATTTATCGATGAATTGTTCCACGTGGAACAAATTCGAGCATCACGGGGTGATTTCTGGAATTCCAACAACGATCAATCGTTGCGCGGTTGCTGGAATCTTGACGACTTTGGTCCAATTCCAGCCACGGGTTTGCGTTATTTCAACTGCATCTGCCGCGCCAGCCCAGAGGACGACGCGACCATCGGGGGCGAGTTTGGCTTTGGCCCAGTGCAGCAATTTGTCGGTTTTTCCCAAGGCTCGCGATGCGACGTACCCTAGTGTTCCAGATTGAATCTTAGAGGACTCAAAAGTTGCACAGAGCACCTCGACATTTGAAAATTCAAGTTTGCGGGCGACCTCATTGAGGAATGCGCACTTTTTTTTATTTGGCTCGATGAGCGTGATTGCAATATCGGGATGAGACAGCTTGATTGCTAAACCAGGGAATCCCGCTCCGGCACCAACGTCGGCCAGCCGACCATGGTTGAAATCCTCCAGCGTCAACGCATAAACACTCTCTCCAAAATGGAAGCGAACGACCTCCTCTTCGTCGTCGATTGCGGTCAGTGATATTTTACGGTTCCAGAAATACAGTAAATCAATATATATCTTTATCTTGGCGCATATCTCGACAGACGTACCACTGCAGTACGGCTGCAAGATAGCCTGAATTTGCTCCGGTGACAGGCTCAACGCCGCGCCCCGAGTCCGCAGTACGGACAGCACAGGGCAAGCAGAGGCGACACTGGGCGATTGACGGAAATAAGTTTGGATGCCGCCAGACCTACCGAGAGATCCACTGCGAAATGGACGATTATTGATGGTAAAAGACTTCCAGTCCATATTCTGGCGCCGGAAAAAATCAAGCCGACTGCGAATGTGGTAATCAGCCCTTTCCGACCTTGATACAGATGAGCGAGTGAAAAAAATGCAGCGGAGATCAACGCGCCAGCCAACTGAGACCCTGAAAGAAGAGTCGTAAAAACAGTCTGCACAAAGCCGCGATAAATGAACTCCTCGCAAATGGAGACGGTGAGGACAAGAAGAATTCCGAACAAGGCCTCGTAGGGCGTTGTGGGCAGCAACTTTTCAGCTAATTTGGCTATTAAGCCACGATTTCCATGCGGCATGGCGGCGACGCGCCGGACACCGTAGATCTGGTTCGTGACCAGAATAGCCGACAGGCCAATGCTTGCGAAGATTGCGCGCGACGGGTAGGGAAACGCGATGCCCAGGGCCGACACCGATACGTGGTGGGCACTGGCGCGCCAAAAAATCACCGCGACGGCAGTCCATTGAAACCCGATCGTGGATAAATAGAGAGGAATTCTCTGAAACGGCATGCTCTCCGGGCGGGCGAGCAGGTCGCGGATGCGCGCGGCACTGCGCCACGGGACGACTACGGCGAGAACTGCAAGGATGAGTATGTAATCCCAGTGCATGTGCGACGCTACATTATGCCTTGATTTGTAAGGATGCGCGAAAAATAAAGGCGAGGGTTGACATGCCGGGATGCGGGCTTTATCGTGCTGGGCGGGTACTCGAGAATGAAAGTTCTGGTGATCGGCGGCGGTGGGCGCGAGCACGCACTGGTGTGGAAGTTGCGGCAAAGCGCAAACGTAGAGCATGTGTGGTGTGCTCCGGGGAACGACGGAATCGCACAAGAAGCGGAGTGCATGGCGGCTGACGTGGGCAATATTGCCGCTTTGGCGGAGCTTGCGGGAAAGCTTGGGCCGGATCTGACAATCGTTGGCCCCGAGCAACCACTGGTGCTAGGGATTGCCGATGAATTTGCGAAGCGCGGCTTGCCTTTGCTGGGCCCGTCGCGCGAGGCGGCGCAACTCGAAGGCAGCAAGGTGTTTGCGAAGGAGTTCATGGCGCGGCACAACATTCCGACGGCCGCGCCGTATGGAATTTTCGACTCGGCAGTCGATGCGTACACGTCACTGTGCGAGGTAGACTGGCCGGTAGTCGTTAAAGCCGACGGACTGTGCGGCGGCAAGGGCGTGCTGGTGACGTCCTCACCTGACGAAGCGACCGCATTTATTGAGCGGCTCATGGAAAAGAAGGAATTCGGCGGCGCGGGGAGCCGCGTGATCATCGAAGAAGCGCTCTCCGGCCCGGAAATTTCATATATCGTGCTGACTGACGGCGAAAGATTCGTGCCGCTAGCAGCATCGCGAGACTACAAGCGGATATTCGACGGGGATAATGGGCCAAATACTGGTGGAATGGGGGCAATTTCGAGCGGCGATCTGCTGTCAATGGAGATGGAAAGAGTGATTCAGGAAAAAGTCGTCCAGCCGACTATCGCGGGGATGGCTCAGTCGGGCCATGAATACAGGGGATTTCTGTACTTTGGGTTGATGATGACGCAGACAGGACCGAAGGTGCTCGAATTTAATTGCCGACTGGGCGACCCGGAAACGCAGGCACTGATGATGCGGGCTGATTTTGATCTGGCGGCGGCGGCGCAGGCGGCGACGGGTGGAGATTTTGGAAAACTGAAATTGAGATGGAGTCCTAAAGCGAGTGTTTGCATTGTGTTGGCTGCATGTGGTTATCCGGGAAAAACGAAAGCTGGAGCGAAGATCACGGGGATTGAGCGAACGACGGACTGCGCCGTATTTCACGCCGGCACTAAGATGACCGATGGGCGTTACTACGTTAGTAGTGGTAGAGTACTGAGCGTTGCTTCTGGCGGTGAGACGATCGAGGAGGCGCGGGCAAAGGCATACGCTGCCGCGAAGCAGATTTCCTTTGAGGGAATGCAGTACCGCAAGGATATCGGGAGACAGGCAGGTGAGGTGACGCACGGGTGAGAATCGGGCGTTCCGGCGAAGTGCATGAGGATGTTGTAGATTTTAATGGGGAGGGAGAGTGGCATTGAAAGCACGATCGAACGCAGTGGTGGGTGTGATCATGGGTTCGGATTCGGATTATCCGGTGATGGCGGAAGCGGGTCGGATGCTTGAGAAATTCGGGATCGCGTTCGAAGTGGAAGTGGTATCGGCGCATCGGTCGCCGGCACGGGCGGCGGAGTACGCGCAGACGGCGGTGAAGCGCGGGCTGAAGGCAATCATTGTGGGGGCAGGAGGAGCGGCGCATCTGGCCGGCGTGGTTGCGGCGCTGACGACGCTGCCGGTGATCGGCGTGCCGATGGCGGCGACGTCGCTGGACGGAATGGACTCACTGCTGGCAACAGTGCAGATGCCGGGCGGAGTGCCCGTGGGAACCATGGCGATTGGAAAAGCCGGCGCGATGAACGCGGGAATTTATGCCGCGCAAATACTGGGCACGTCGGACGCGGGAATTGCGCGAAAGCTCTCGGAATACAAAAGCGAACTGGCTGCGGGCGTGGCGGAGAAAAACGCGCGTCTGAAGCGGGAACTTGGGGAGAAAAAGTAAGCGGCGAATAAACCGGTATTGATTCGATAAGATTACCTAGTTTTTAGCCAATTCGGGAGAAGCTGCTGCGGCGTCCTTGCGCGCGCGCGTGGGCTTGCGGGAGCGAAAGGCCATGCGCACCAGCCAGTTTTCACGAAGTTTGGCGCCATGGAAGGGCAATAGAAAGAGACCTCGGAGTACGTCTTTCAGGAGCGCACGCTGCTGACCGAAGCAAATCAGTCCTCGCCAGCCAAGCTTTCGGAGAAGAGCCAGCCGCAGACCCGCGACGCCGAAAAGCATGCGCGATAAAGACGCCGGAATTTCCTCTTCGCGGTGGTACTCGTAGAAGGGATAGTTCATCGATGCGGCCGACTGGACTTTGATGAAGTTATCAACCGCGCGATTTTTCGGATTGGCGGCAACGAAACGGATGAGGTCTTGGAATTTGGCGGAATCAGCCTCGAGTGCTGCAAGGTTGCAGAAGCGGTTGACGAGCTTCGCTCCGAGCGGGTCCCAAAGATAGTCGTTCATGAGCAGTGGGAGCCCGAGATGAAAGAGCTTTGTCACGGCGAGATGCACGCGGAGATGGCACTGGTAGGCATCACCCATGCACTCATATAGACGCGTCGTATCGCGCGTGACGCTGCGCTGTAAGGCGGCGATCGCGGTATCGAGATCTTCGGTGAACTCCGCAGTGTCGTAGCCGTTCAATTCTCTGCGAATTATCGCGGCAATCTGCCGGATCTGCACGGACGACAACGCCATGCCGACGCTGTAGAGCGGATCCACCGTGTCACCCGCATCGCCGATGATGTACCAGCGATCGGGCGAATAGCGCTGGCGGCATTCCCACATGTACGAGCCGTAGAAATTCGTGTCGACGACCGTGCCGCTGCGCGTCAGCTCAACAACGACCTCATGCTCGCGCGCGACGCAATCGAGGAACTGCTCCATGGTGCGAACTTCTCCATAGGGATAGGTGTCCTTGCGGTAGGTGATGCCGATGCTGATCAGAGGCTCATTTTCCGGCGAGCGCATGGGAATGGCCCAAATCCAATTGCCCCTTCCAAAAAAATGATGGGTTGCGAAATAGGGGACGAAGGCGCGATTTTGTTTTTTAATAGCGCGGATGCGTCCCAGAATTTCAGGATCGAAATTCTTCAGCCGGAACCAGAAAACATTCTTCTGTTCCTTCACGGGCTCGTGGAGCTGCAGCAACTTCGAAAGCAGACGGTTGCGGCCGGTAGCATCGACGAGCCAGCGCGCGTCGAGCGTATATTCCTGCTGCTGCGAATCCCGGACGGTCAGTGTGTGCATGCCGCCGCCCTTGCCAAGAGTGACGGCGGCTACTGTGCCGTCGATCATCTGGACGCCATTCTCCACATTGCGGCGCCGCACCTCGCGATCAAATGTAAAACGGTTGATCTGGAAAGAGAGCTGCGGCGGCACGGTGGGAGCCTCGTCGACAACGTAAGTACGGTCCGCGGGATTGTCGATGTTGGGCTTGTAATAATAGGTGAGGCCGTACTTCGGGTAGTGGCTTTCAATGATGTAAGCGCCGAGGCCGAGTTCGAGGAGAAAATCAACCGTGATCTCGACGAAAGATTCGCCGACAATGGGGCGGTTCTTGTGCGGACCTTCCACTACGGTCACGCTCAGGTTCGGGAACTGCATCCGCAGGTATGCGGCCGCAAGCTGGCCCGTTCCTCCGCCTCCCATAACTAACACATCGGTGGTCATGGGCCTCCGGGCGTCCAATCCGCCGGCGCGCTGCTGCGTGCGAGGCTACGGCAGCGCCATTCTAGTCACGCTGACAGGATAGTCTGGATGCGAGAGTAACGGATGTCAATCCAGGATGCGTGCTCAAGCATTCTCGCGCGTGGGTTTCGTTCACATCTCTTCGCGATGCGGCTCAAATCTTCCGAAGCGGAGAGCGAGCGTGGGGAGAACCAGCAGGTTAAGCAGCGTCGAAGTCGCGAGTCCGCCGAGAATGACAATGGCCATGGGGCCCTCGATTTCACGGCCCGGATCTCCGCTGCCCAGCGCCAAGGGAAGAAGAGCGAGTCCGGTGACCAGCGCCGTCATCAAAATCGGCGCCAGCCGTTCGGAGGCTCCGCGAAGCGCGGCGGGCCATCCCCACGTCATACCCTCTTCGGCGACCAGATTTTCATAGTGCGAAATCATCATGATGGAATTTCGCAGCGTAATGCCGAACAGGGTTACGAAACCGATCATGGAGCCGAGAGAGACCTCGCCGCCCATCAGCAATATCGCCAGCACGCCTCCGACGAGCGCGAAGGGAAGGTTCAAGAGCACGAGCAACAGATTGCGGTAGTTGCCCATCACCACGGAGAGGAGAAGAACAATTCCGAGCCCCGCGAGAAGCGAATGAACCAGCAATTCGCGGAGTGAGCGGGCCTGTTCGGCGGCCGTGCCGCCAAATTCCACATAGGTTCCCGGAGGCAAAGAAATGCGAGCGATGCGCGACTTCGCTTCGGCGACAAAGGAATTGACATTGCGGCCGGTGACATTGCAAGTGATCGTTTGAACGCGGCGAGCGCCGTCGTGCAACACAATGTAACGGCCCGAAGATTCGTGAATGTCGGCGAGCTGGCGAAGCGGGATATAGTTTCCATCCGGACTGCGCAGCGGCAGCGAGCCAATGGCGGCGACGTCTTGCCGATCGCGAGGTGCGAGAATCACGGAGACATCAAACACGCGGTTTCCCTGGTAAATCTGGCCGACGGTATCGCCGCCATAGGCGGTTTGCAGGGCGTCGAGCACGTGGACGGGATCAAAACCCCAGCGAGCAATGGCATTTCTGCGAAGCTGAACCACGACTTGCGGCATCCCCGGCGGAGATTGAACCTGAACCGACGTTGCGCCACGAATTTTCTGCAGCGCAGCCGCAATCTCGCCGGCCTTCTGATCGAGAGTGTTGAGATCGCTCCCGAAAAGATTGATGACGACGGCGCCATTGTAGCCGGAGAGCGTTTCGTTCACACGCTCGGTGAAGAAAGTATTGATCGAGAACGTCGGGCCTGGAAATTTGTCGAGCACGGCCATGATGTCGGATTTTGCGGAGGCGTTTTGGTTCCCCTGGGGGTTTTTCAGCCCAACTTCGAACTCGCTGGCAAAAGTGCCGGCATTGTCGTCGGATAATTCCGCCCGGCCGACCCGCTGCGCCACGAAGCTTACCGAGGGAAGCTTCATCAACGCCCGCGTGACCCGCCTTCCCATGCGCAGAGACTCTTGAATGGAAGTTCCCGGCACGGCTTTCATGTGTACGATGAAATGCCCTTCCTGAAGCTCGGGAAGAAATGCGCCCTTGAGGAATGGAACTGTGGCGACGCCCAGGACGATGAGCAGCGCGACGGCAACGATCACCACGCCGGGCCACTTCTCCACGTGCACCAGCAGCTTTGCATATCGTTCCTTCAGCCAGCCAACCACCGGCGGATCCTTCGCGGGAAGGTCCTGATTGCCAAGCAACAGGAACGCCAGCGCGGGCGTTACCGTGAGCGCAACCAGCAGCGAAGCGAGGAGCGCGCAAATATAGGCCACACCGAGCGGCGCAAAAATCCGGCCGGCCAGGCCAGAAAGCGTCAAGACGGGAACAAAAACGAGGATAACCGCGAAAGTGGCGTAGACGACTGCGCTGCGAACCTCGATCGAGGCGTCCAAGACGACTCGGAACACGGGCCGAGAATTGGGCAACGAGCGATTCTCGCGCAAACGGCGGTGGATATTTTCCACGTCGATGACCGCGTCGTCCACCACCTCGCCGAGAGCGATGGCCAAACCGCCCAGCGTGATGGTGTTTAGACTTAGGCCCAACTGCTCGAGAACGATTACCGCCGCCAGCAGGGAAAGAGGGATGGCTGTGCACGAAATCGCCGCCGTGCGGAAGTTAAACAGAAACAGGAACAGAACAACCATGACGAGTATGCCGCCGATGAGAAGCGAGGTGCGGACGTTGTGCAACGCAGTCTCGATAAAATCGGCCGGGCGAAAGATGTCGTCGTGAATCGTGATTCCTTCGGCGGCGAGCGCGGGACGAAGGCCGTTGAGCGCTTGTACGAGGCCGCGAGTCACGTCGAGAGTGTTGGCGCCGTATTGGGAAGAGATCATCAATATAATGGCAGGATGTCCCATGACCGCGGCGCCGCCGACGGGCGGGGCTGGCGCGTCAACCACGTTTGCTACGTCTCCGAGCGTGAGGTTCGTTCCGCCCTGGCGAAACAGAACCGTGCGGGCGATTTGCTGCGGCGAGATGGACTGGCCACGGCTCTGAATGACAATTCGCTGGTTGGGCGTGTCAATAAAACCGGCGCCGCGAATGGCCGTCGCGCGGCGCGCCGCGGCAATCACGTCCGCAACCGTCAAGTCATGGCGGACCAATTGCGCGGGACTAAACTGAATTTGGGCTTGCTCCGTCTGCGCTCCAAAGACGACGACCTTTGCTACTCCATGCACGGCCAGAAGCCGCTGGCGCACGGTCCAATCCGCGACGGTGGTTAGGTCCATCACGGAGAGTTTCGGGGAAGTCATCCCCACGGCCATGACGATGCTGGTGGAAGACGTGAGCGGCGCAAGAATCGGGGGATGGACTCCCGTGGGGAGTGTGCCGGCCACAACCGCCAGACGCTCGGCGACAACCTGGCGATCCAGATAGATGTTGCTCTTGGAATGGAAATTCACGGTGATGACCGAAAGTCCCTGGATGGAGCCGGAGCGAAGCGATTGAATTCCGGGCGCGCCATTGATGGCGTTCTCGATTGGCTGCGTGACCAGAACTTCGACCTGTTCCGGAGCGAGGCCAGGGGCATCGGTGCTGACAACCACCTGCGGCGGCGCGAATTCGGGGAAAACGTCGTAGCGCGCCTGCGTGAGCGAATAGAGTCCATAGCCGAGCAGCGCGCAGGCCAGCGCGATTACGATGCCGCGAAATCGGAGCGAGAAACGGACGATGGCATTGAGCATATTTATTCCTTCACTCTGTTAATCATCATCGCCTCCGCCGGAGGACGTTTGCGGACGCGATTCCTCGGATAGAAGCATTTGGGCGCCGCGAATCACGACCTTATCTCCGGCCGCGAAGCGCGCGCCAGCAAACCATCCATTTTTGAGCGGCGTGCTGGTCGAAACCTCGCGGCGCGTGAACTGCTTGGGAGCCGTCTGCAAATACACCCAAGCTTCCCCTTGAGACCACACGACCGCCGCGCGCGGCACGAGAACGCCGTGCAATGTCTTGCCCGTCGGCACGCTGGCCACCAGGCTCATGCCCGGAACGAGGCCTGGATTCGCGGCCGTAATATAGAGAAAGCTCATGCCTTGAATTTGCGGGTTCACCTGCGTGAATGGGGAAACCAGATTTGCCCGCACGGTTGTGGCGTTCGGCATTTGCAAGAGCACGGTTCGCGGAGGCCTGGGGAATTCCGCGGACGACGGCGTCACCTGCACGAGCACCGCGCGGAGGGTGAGTAGCCGCGCGAGAGACGGTGAATCGTGAGCCAGCCAGCCCGCGACAACATTGCCCCAACGCAAGCGAGCGGCCGTACTTTGCAAGGCCAGTTGCTGCTGGGCCGCGAGCAGATCGGCCTGATCCAAACGCCATGCGCCCTCGGCGGCCTGAACCGCTTTCTGGGAGGCGTTTTGATTGTCCTGATACAGCGTCCGGAGCCGTTCGTACTCCTTCTGCGTGACGTCCGCATTGACGCGCGCCTTCTGAAGCGCCATTCGGGCGTTGATGAACCCCGTGCGCAAGGTTGAAAGCTGATCGACCGGGAGAACGATGCCGAGGGCCGTGAGTTCCGCCTGCGTGGCCACGGGCTGCAAAGGCGCTACGAGCAGCCCAAGCTGCGCTTGAGTTTGCGCATCGAGAGTGACGACGGTCTCGCCGTTTTCGATGGAGACAAGTGCGGGCGCGGGGGCCGCGGTTTTGTCGTTACGATCTCCCGCCGCGCGTCGAGCGGAGACAGCCAAAAGGAGCAGGCCTAAAGTCAGAATCAGCAGCGCGGTTCCAATAGTCCACTTCAAAGTTTTGGTCATAGTTTTATTCATCGTCGTGTTCCTCGTTGTATCTCTCGTTTCGGGAGAGCGGCGGGTGGAGAATAAATCGGCACGAAGGGTCCATCCTGAAGCGGACGCTCGACGGCGTCTTCCAAGCTGCCCAAAGCAGTTTGCGCGCGGGCGAGGGCATTGAGCTGCGCCTGCGCCGATGCGGCCCCTTGCAGCCGGACTCCATTAAGCGTCAATGGGCCGGACTCGCCCAGTGTCTTAGAGCGGCTTGCCATTTTCTCGCGCTGGATTTGAACCGTCGTCAATGATCCTTCGGCTTCGTGCAATTGGGCGAGAGCGGAACGGTAGGACGCCAGCGCTGTTTCGCTCTGGGCGATCACCTGTGCCTGCAAGGCCAGAAAGGCGGCGGCGGCTTCCTTCCGTTTTGCCTCCGCCTCCGCGATGGGGCCTTGATTGTGATTGAAAATGGGAAGCACGCTGGAAAGTGCGAAGGTGAAATAGTTGTTGCCTTCTTCAAAATCGTAGCCCGGCCCAAGCTGGATATCGGGATATTGCTTGGCGATTTCGAGTTGCAAGCTGGCTTCCGCTGCGGCGTACTGCGCCAGCGCGCGGCGAACGTCGAGACGGTTCACAATCGCGTCGCGCTCGATGCGCTGCACGGAAAGCGATGCGATGCTGGGCGGCTGATCTAGATCCGGCCACGAGAACGTCACGCCGTTAAGCCCGGAAACCGGAATGCCGATTGCCGCTGCGATGGCGGCCCGAGTTTCGGAGACGGCGCCCTCGGCTGTTCGGATCGCGAGACGAGCGTTGGACAATGCGATTGTAGCGGAATCCACTTCCGGCCGCGGAATTTCCCCAACCGCAAGCCTTTCTTTGAGCAAGCGGCGCTGCTTTGCAAGCAAGGTTTCCTGCGAGCGTAATAATCGGAGATTGCGGCGAGCCAGCATGTGCGCGAGGAGCGCCGCGCGGACGTGGCTGCGCACCTGCCATGCGGCCGTGCCGAGATTGAGGCGTGCGGCGTCGGTGAGCCGGTTGGCATTCTCGATGCGATAGCCGCGCTTGCCGGCTGTCTCGATCGGCACGGTAAACGTAAGTCCGAAGAGGTATGGGCTGGGTATTCCCGGCGTGGCGCGGATGGTGGGATTAGGACGTTGTCCGGCTGTGACAGCAGCAGCCTTCGCAACCAGCACCTGATCCCGCGCCATCTCCATGACGGGACTGAAATACAGGCCCGCGAGAGTCAGCGTGCTCAGATCCCAGGTTTTCGGCGGCCAAGGGCTTAACTCGTGGCCAAGATTCTTCTCCAGAAAATGCTGGAGGCCAGGATCCGCCAAATTTCGGCTCTTGAGGCGCGATGCAGTTGCTATTGGCGAAATTGGCGCGGCATGGTACCGGCGCAGCGCGCAGCCTGATAGCGTCAGCGTGAGCAAGCAAAACAGAATCGGTACTTTCGTTCGAATCATCGCTACTGCTCCATTTGAGGTGCTCGAATCAGCCCGCTGCGGCGGAAAACGAGACAGACCTCCGGGCTGCCCCCGCAGGGGTTCACGGTGGAGGAGTCTGAGCGAGGTTTTAGATGCGCAGGGAGAGGATAGGGGGGCTTGCCGAGATGCGAATCAAAAAGAAGGGACCGAGCAAGAACGATGTAAAGCTCGGCAGGGACGCGCGAACAGAACTGACCCGTTTCGCAAGGCAGTTTCGAAGGAGTCTCTTCACGATCTGGCCGATGGCCAGCGTGGTGCCGACGCACACCGCGCAAATCACCAGGGTCGATTCCGTATCATGGCCAGTCGCTAGAGAGGGATCCCAGTGATCAAAGGTTTCGAAAACGGGGCCAGCGACACATGTGAACAGAACCAGTACGATCAGCGCTTGCAGCATCCTCAGCCGCATGCACGAAATCATATCACTTCGTGGTATTGCGATTCAATTCAAGTTGAGCAATGGCCTGCTCTCTTCTATAATTGTGTTTCGGCAGCGAGGCGCCAAAATCGTGCTAAAAAACCTGACCCAGAGCAAAACGGGCGTAAAGATTTTTCTTGGCGGCGTACTGGTATTTATTTGCGGCGCCATGGTTCTGCAATTAACTCCGCTCGGCGGCATCGGCGCCACGAACGGCAGCCCCGACGCGGTGGCAACGGTGGGCGGACAAAGCATCACTGCCGTCGACGTGCGCACGCAATACCAGCAGCAGACGAACGGTCAGAACATCCCACCGGTGCTTGAGGGCCTTTATATGCGCCAGGTCCTCGACCAGATGGTGTTTCAGAGGCTGCTCAATATGGAAGCCGCGCGCCTCGGCATACAGGTGACGCCCGAGGAAATCACCGAGCGCATCAAGCAGCTTATCCCGACGGCCTTCGTGGGCGGGAATTGGATCGGGGCGGAGCGCTACGCGCAGGAAGTTCAGATGCGCACGGGCATGTCCGTTCCGCAGTTTGAGGATTTCGTCCGCACCAGCATTCTGGTGGAAAAGTTCAAGGACATCGTCACCGACGGAATCACCGTTTCGCCCGCCGAACTCGAGCAGCTCTATCGCTGGCAGAACGAAAAAGTCCAGTTGGATTACGCCGAGATCAAGCCTTCGGCCCTCGAATCCACAATCAATCCTACGGACGCCCAACTTTCCGCCTATTTCGCGCAACATCAGTCGAAATATCAAGTCCCGGAGCGCCGCTCGGCGAAATACGCTCTGCTCGATATCGCGCAGCTCCAGAAAAACACCAAGATCAGCGATGCGGCGATTCAGTCCTACTACCAGCAGAACATCAACGACTACAAGGTCGAAAATCGCGTTCATGTCGAGCAGATTGTTTTCAATACGCTGGGCAAAACCGACGCGGAAATTGCTCTGAGCAAGCAACAGGCCCAGAAAGTTGACGACCTGGCGAAGCACGGAGCCAAATTCGAGGATCTGGCCAAGAAGTATTCGGAAGACCAGAACACGAAGGCCAAGGGCGGCGACATCGGCTGGATTGTCGCAGGCCAGACGGCGCCCAGCTTTGAAAAAGCCGCATTCAGCTTGCCCAAGGGCGGCATATCCGACGTGATTCAAACTCCCTATAGCTTCGATGTCATCAAAGTTGTCGATAGAGAAGACGCGCACACGAAGAGCCTCGACGAAGTACGCAGCTCGATTGTCGCGACGCTGGCGCAGGAAAAGGTCAATCAGGAGCAGAACGACCTATCCGACAAGATGGCGGCCGCCGTCCGGCAGTCCAATCGCCAGCCGATCGATTCCATCGCGAAAGAGTTCAATTTGCAGACGGGAGAAACGCCTCTGGTCAGTGTCACCGATCGTGTTGGTGATTTGGGCAGTTCGTCGCAGCTTCAGGAAGCGCTTTTCAGCCAGCAGCCGGGCGAGTTGAGCCAGCCCATCTCGATTGACCGCGGCTACGTGATCATCTCCGTGGACAAAATCGTTCCCGCTCACCAGGGCACGCTCGCCGAAGTTCACGATCGCGTTCTCGCCGATTATCGCAAGGAGAAGGCGCAGGACCTCGCACAGCAAAAGGCGCAAGACCTCGCCAAGCTGGTGAAATCCGGCAAGCCGTTCGATCAAGCGGCGAAGTCGCTGGGACTCACGGCGAAATCCACCGATTCGATCACGCGCACCAGTCAAATCACCGATCTTGGCCCCGCAAAAGAGCTCGTGGGCGCATTCAAGACACCCGTTGGCCAGACCGCCGCGCCCGTCCTCGTTGCGGGAAACTGGGTCGTTTACCAGGTGAAATCGAAAACGGAAATCAATGCCGCCGATTTTGCGAAGGCGGAGCAGAGCCTCAGGCAACAAGTCCTCGAGAAAAAGCAATCGGTCGCGTTTGAAGCGTTCCACGATGCCTTGCAGAAGCGCTACGAGCAGGAAGGCAAGCTCACCTTCAACCAGGCGAATCTGAAGATGCTGACGAGCCAATCATCAAGCTAAGCCACTACAAACAATAGACTTATAGTAAACCAAAAAGGCAAGTTATTTCAAGTTATTTTTAGTTGCGTCCGCCATTCCCTTCGTCTAGCATATTTCCTCTAGCAGCGCCTACTCCGTCGCCAGCGGGGTGCCACTGAATCGGCGGGACCTCCTCCCCGCTTGAAATGCCTTTCGCGTCAGGCCAAACTTTGTGCCGGGCGGTCGTGGAATCGAGGTCCCGGAACCGGGTTGGCGGGCGTTTCGCGGTTACAAAAGGTAACGTCGGCCAGGACGAGACGAATATCAGCTTTCCCAGAATCGAGAGACTCCATGAGCGAGAAACTGACTGCCCAGCGCAACGAATATCGTTGCTGCATCGAAGTTAATCAGAACGGGAAATACGCCGTGCGCGTCCGGGCTAAATTCGGCGCGAAGGACTGGTCTTTGCCGGTGTTTTTCCTCGTTTCGTCCTTCGACACGGGTATGAAGAGGCTCGAAGAGGCCCTTCAGCTTCTGCAGCGCCACGAGGAGCGTCTGTGGTTTTGGGGGGTCGAGCGGAGCGACGATCCGAAACTCGCCGGCGAGATGCTCAATCAATTCGGCCTTCGTTACGACCAGCGTAAGGATTTTCCCCGCCGCGCCGCGCAATTGGCGGTTTCCGCGGGCCGGCCAGTCCCTGCGTTCCGCCTTGCACAAGCGCGCCGCGCACTCGCCGACTCCATCAGCTCGGGACGCACGGCGCTCGCCAGCGACTAAGGTTTTTGCCGGGCGGCCTGCAGCCGACTTACTTGGCGCGGATGATGACTTCGCCGTGCGCGATCACGTGGTCATCGATCGCCAGCCGGTACTTGTACGACCCAGGCGCAACCCCCGCGCGCGGCGTTCCGCTCATCAGCCGCATCCCGGGCGGGGCCTGAAAAATATTCGAGGAGAAGGGGCAGCGCTGCGGATCGAATTCGATGCGCAGATTCCCGGTCTCCGCCACCCATACCACCTGATCGGCGCTTCCGATCAGCACCACTTCCGGTAGCACTCCGACGAGTACGAGTTTTTCAGTCATTGTGGAATCGCGCGATTGTCCCAAGTTTTTTCGCGCAGCGCGAGCCTCGAACCATAGCACACCAACGCGCGATTTACATCTTCCGGGGACCGCTGCTCCATGGTCGGCGGAACAGGACAGTTATAGTAGTGGGGCGAAACAAACAATCGTTAGCCAGGGGGAATTACGGATTCGACGATAGGATCTCCCCGACCATCGCGCGCAGCCGCACCAGCGTGAACGGCTTGGGCAGCACCGGCACGCCTTCCAATTCGATTTGCGCCTTGTCCGCGTACGCCAGATTTCCGGTCATCAACAAAAACTTCCGCGCCAGTGCCGGGTGTGCCTGCCGCAGCGTCCGAAGCACCGATAAGCCATCCTGGCCGGGCATTTTCAAATCGCAAAGAACCGCATCGAACGCTGGCTGGTTCAGAATCGAGTCGAGCCGGGTGGAATCCCGGAGGGTCACGACGGCGGCCCCGGTTTTGGCCAGGACAAACGAGACAAGGTTTAGAATTTCCGTTTCGTCATCGATCACCAGAAATCGCCGGGCCGGATCCGCGCGCGCTGGAACTTCTGCGGGCTTGTTTGAAACGGCGATCTGCGGCTCTTCTTGCCGAACTGCGCTGCCGTGTTCCTGGATAAAGTCTTCGGAGGCGGTCGCCAGAGGCAGCAGAACTCGAATCGTCGTTCCCCGGCCTACTTCGCTTTCGACTCCCACTTCGCCGTCATGGTGCTCGACGATGCTGTGGCAGACGCTCAAACCCAAGCCAGTTCCTTGCCACATCGGCCGGTTTGTGAAAAACGGATCGAAGATGTGATCGCGCACCTCCGCGGTCATGCCGCAGCCGTTGTCTTCGTCTTCGACGGTAATCCGCGCGCGGCCGTCCCATACGTCGCATTTCAGCCGGATTTCTCCCTTCTCGCGGCTTTCCCGAATCGATTGCTCCGCATTGAGGGCGAGCTGCAACATCACTTGCAACAGCAGATCCGCGTCGCCTTTCACCCAGAGGGGCTTTTCCGCCGGTGTGTATTGCAGGCGAACGTTATTGGCGGCCAATTGATAGCTCCGCAGTTGGAGCATCCGCGCGGGAACCGTGCGCAAATCCATTCGGTGGAGTTGCCGCGGGCCGCGCCGGGAGATTCGACTGAGGTTCGCTACCAAATGTTCGAGCCGCAGCGCCTCGTCCCGCACAACCTGCAGTTGCGTGCGCATGGAGGGGTCGAGCCCGAGGCGCCCCAGCACCACTTCGCTGAATCCGAGAATCGACGTCAGGGGATTATTGATCTCATGGGCTACGCCGGATACCAGTTGCCCCAGCGACGCGAGCTTGGCAGAGCGCAACAGATCCTTGTGCGCCGCTTCCAGTTCCGCGGCCCGCTCCCGCACTTTTTCTTCCAGCGAATCTCTCATTCCCTTCAGCTCGCAGGCCATCACCAAAAATGCCGTGGTCAGCGATCCAAGCTCGACGGTCTCGGGTACTTCGCCCCTCACGTCCAGATTCCCGCGTTGAACCTCCATGACCATCCCGTGGAGCTGTTCGAGCGGCGCCCAAATTCGCCGGTCGTGCGCGCGCCGGAACCACAGCATTACCGTAAGCGGAAACACTCCAAGGACTAGCACCAAAATTCGAAGCCACTGGCTGTATCGGCCCAGTTTGTGCGTTGCTGCGCCCAGGTCCTGGAACTGCTTCTGCTCCATGGAGCGCAAGACATTGCGAACGCGAAGTTCCCGATTCGTCAGTTCGTTGAACTTCGGCTCGTCCGTCTTCTCGTTTTGCGGGCCGGCCGCGAGCTGGCCTGCGAGGCCGAGGAAATCGTCCTCGCGTGTACTGAGTTCTGCTACGGCGTCTCTCTGCGCCTGCGAAACGGCGGTATCGCCCGCGCGCTTCGTCAGCGTTCGCAACTCGGCCTCCGACTTCCGGTACTGAGTCAGCAGACTCGCGTTGTTGGATCCGTAGTATCTCCAGAAGCCTAGCACGGTGCTGTCGAGCGCGTCGTGAACTTCTGTCTGCAAGGCGATCTGCTGTTGCAAAGCCTCAACGCCGGACGCGAGTTGAGACCGGATCGCAGCGCTCAGGCTCAGCGCTCCCGCCATCAAGAGCAGCGCCATCGCCATGGTTGCGCCTTCCATCAAGATGAAGCGGCTCTGCATCGAGCGTGGCTTCGGCGGCAATACGGCAGTTGCCGTCAGCGCGCGTTCTGCCTGCTTAGCCTCTGAGAGAACCACACTCCCGCGTGGCGCAAACGAAAGGCCAAAGCGCCAAATGTAGCTCCCATGGGATCATCAATTTGCAGCAACACGAAAGCGGGCACGGAAACGAATAGACGCATGGTGGGGCAGATGTGTCATTTCGGCACGGGTCGCCGAATTGCCCATGTGCAGGACATTCCAGTTTCAGAGTTCGACGTAGGCGGTTTTATAGCAACGCTTGAACACGAAGAGCGTCGCAGGCAGTCTATTCAAACCGCGGTTCAAGCGGCTCGCGCGCCTGTTTTCACCTGGAGGAGTTACGAAGTCTGGAAAATCTCAACAATTTGCGTCGCGTCTCAATCCATTTCGCGAACCGCCGAAGCGATATGTTTCGCAGAGATGCCGAAGGCGTCGAGCAGTTCTTCCGCTTTTCCTGAATGAGGCATTCCGCTGACGGCAAGTTTCGTGAAGCGCTTGGGCGCCGCGCCCGCTTCCGCCAGCGCCGAAAGCACCGCTTCCCCCACGCCGCCCTCGGGATAATGATCTTCGACGGTGATCAGATTTCCCCCGCAAGCCTTCAGTTGTTGCGCGATTTGCTTTCCATCCAGCGGCTTGACGCAGTACAAATCGACAACACGGGCGGCGATTCCCTGCGATTTTAGTTCCGCATGCGCCTTGAACGCTTCATGCACCGTGATCCCCGCGCCGATAATCAGCGCGCGGTCGTTGGCGCTTTCGCGCAGCACGTGAAAACCTGGCACCGGGAATTTGTCCGTTGCGGAATAAAGCAGCGGCGTCTTTGGCCGTCCGAGGGATACAGCACCGTCGAGCTGTGAATCGCGCGAAACGACGCGATGTCCTCGAGCGCCATCTGCGAAGGCCCATCCTCGCCAATCGAAATGCCGCAATGCGAGCCGCAGAGCTTGATTGCGCTGCGGCTGATTGCCGCCATGCGCACCTGATCGAACGCGCGCGAAAGAAAACACGCGAACGAAGAAACAAACGCCACTTTACCGCGCGCGGCCAGGCCCACGCCCACGCTGACCATGTTTTGTTCCGCGATGTACGCCTGGTAGAAACGGTCCGGATACGCATCGCCGAAAATCTCCGCGAACGTCGAATTCTTCACGTCGCCATCGAGCGCAACAATGCGCGGATTCACCGCGCCGATCCGTTTTAGCGCGTGGCCATAGGCTTCGCGCGTCGCCACCGTTGCATCCGGCTGGTAGCTCGGCGCAGGCGGCTCGGGAAAATCGGGAGGCTCTGGCAATTTCGTTCGCGCGTACGAACGTCCCGGATCGGGCGCCACTTCGATCGCCCCGCCCATCTCGGCCACAGCCTTTGCGAGTTGCTCTTTCGAGAGCGGCTTGCCGTGCCAGCCCTGT
>Ga0307374_10005751_pt1 | contig 19893 bp, 14 predicted proteins | sample OX3MG_FD_202532 | JGI IMG/M metagenome (GOLD analysis project Ga0307374, IMG submission 202532) | Soil microbial communities from Risofladan, Vaasa, Finland - OX-3 | ecosystem: Environmental > Terrestrial > Soil > Coastal area > Acid sulfate soil | place: Finland: Risofladan, Vaasa | collected...
TCAAGTCCGAGAACTCTTTTCATGTTCGTTTGTTTTATTGATTATCTGAAAACAGATCACAGTAAGTGATTATTCCGTGGGTACCTAACCCTGCTCCGCCTCGGCGGAGCTTTTTTTTGAGAGGTGCCCATCAACTTCCCTCTAAATTACGAAATTTTTTGTAGGTTCGTTCAACAATCTAAAAGCTCATCATAGTAAAGATGATTCTACAGGCTTTCGCATGAGCGATCATGCGGCCTTGGCCCTGGTTTGTCCGGGGCTTTTTTATTTTAGGCCAGCCGTCTCCGTTCCGGGCATCCATTCCCGGTTCCCATCATTTCCAGAGAGCATGAACGGTCGAATGCCCACCCGGTCCCGTATCGGGGGAGCAAGCGGAATATCGCGGAGCATATCCTGCGATTTTTTCCGCTCGATACGGAAGGATACTACGAACCGTTCGCCCTTCCGCCCTTCACCGGCGAGGTAGCGGGCAAGCGATTATCAATTTTGATTTGCGGAAATGAAACTTTTCCCACTTTTCTCCCTTTATACCCACTAATCAGTTAAGAGTTAAGAAGGAAGAGTTAAGAATTTGGTCTCAAAAATTCGTAATTCGTAATTCGTAATTCGTAATTTTTAACATGCCGCAGGATTACGAACGGGAAGATTCGCCGCACATCCGCATTTCGCGGAATGGCTCGGTCACGCGCTTCGCCGAAAGTGGAATGGGCGCGGCGTCGGCCGGCGCTTCGAGATATTTCGAGGACGAACCGCCGTTCGAAGAGCCGCAAACGCCAACACAGCCGAGGACGGCTGCTCCACGCGAGCCATTGCTTCGGGAGCGTCCCATGCCCAGGCGGCTTTCGGAAGAAGCGCGCGAGGCCGCGCAATTCCAGCAGAGAGCTCGAGAAGAAGTTTATGAAGAACCAGTAGCCAAAGCGCCACGAAAGCGCTCGTCCAAAAAGCCAAAGAGTTCAGGGCAGGAAGAGCCGGAGCAAATTCCGCTGCCACTGAAAGCTCCGCGCGCCAAGCCGGATGCGATGGTTCGCCAGCGGCAAGTGCTGGGGTTTAGCTGTATAGTCATGGCGATCCTCGTTCTGCTTGCGATTATCAGTTATTCGCCCGACGATGCATCGCGCGCGGAAACGAAAATCAGCGATTTGCCCGCGCTGTTCCTGCCGCATGGTTCGACGCCCGATCCGGTGCGCGAGGCCGTCCGCGCGAGCGCCGATCAGGCGAAGAATTGGCTGGGACTCATCGGCGCGATGCTCGCGAATTTCCTGATCAACAAAACGATCGGTTTTGCGGCGATACTGTACCCGATCTTTTTCGGCGCATGGTCGCTCGCATTTTTCCGGTTTACTTATAAGCAGCGCCGCCGGCTCACGCTTGCCACGACATTCTTCCTGCTCACCGCCGTCCTCTTCAGCGCAACGATGGGGACGCTCTCGAATTTCCTCACGATCCCGCGCGAGTGGTCCGGTTCCGTCGGGCAATTTTTGGGGCTTGCCTTCACGCGTGCCATCGGCGGCGCCGGCGCGTTTATTATTTATGCCGCGGCCTTTATCATCATGCTCATTTTCTCGATCGATTTAGACATCGAGAAGACGTTCCACCGACTGCACGGCTGGTGGACAGCACTGGTCCTGTGGTCGCGGCGAAAAATTATCGAATTCTGGGAAAAGCGCGAAGCGCGGCAGGCTGCAAAAGAAGAACGAAGGGCTGCGGAAGAGGCTGCGGAACTTAAAATTGCCGAAGAGCTAAAGATAGTCGAAGAGCTAAAGATAGCCGAAGAGCTAAAGATAGCCGAGGAACAAGGGACTAATGGGGCCTATGAGACGGATGTGCCAGCGTTGGATGAAATACCGGAGGAAAGTGCCCCCATCATCCGTTCCGTAGGACCCATAGGTCCCATGGAAGCTGCTCCGATAGCGATGCAGTTACCGGATTCCACAATTCTGCCGAAAGCATCAGCGTCCACGGAGCCGCTGCCGCTTCCTCCACCAATAGTAATCGCGGGCCAGCCGCTGCTGAAAGTTCGCCCAGCGCAAAAGCACGAGGGCGCGGGCATTCCACGGCTCACCCGCAACGGCCAGGAGCGTCTCGGCTCGCGGGCGATGCACTTTAGCAGGCTGACGAACGGTGCAGTCGAGCATGAAGAAGAACGCCCGGAGCCGCCGGTTCCCGTTGCCCCGGCAGAAGCGCCCGCATTACAAACGGATATTATCACTCCCGAGCTTTCCGCTACGGTGGAGGGCATCCCATTCCTTTCGCCGGAAGAAGTTTCGGAATCGTTTGCGAATATCGACACCTCGGAAGAAGTGATCGAGCCGCTCAAACGTCGCGTGCGTGAGGCGAAAAATTCGGTTTCACCCGTCCTGCTCGGCGATGAGAAAGTGCTTGCGAACGAGGCGCTGCCACACTCCATTTCGGTCGATACCGGGCTTCCGCTGCCGGAACCAATCGATACGCGAAGCATCGATATTGAGCCAGAAGGCGAAGATCTCTTTTATGAGGAAGGTCACAAGCCCGTCGTGCCGGAAAATCCGTATCTCGAACTACTCCCAAAATACCGGAATCCGAGTGTGAACCTTCTCACGCCCGCCGATCCGAAGGACGCGCTCGATGCCAATGATGAAGAGCTTGCGGTAAAAGGCCGGCTCTTGCGCGATAAACTCGCGACCTTCGGCGTGGATATCGAAAATATAACGGTAACGCCGGGGCCGGTCGTGACGCTCTATGAATTCACGCCCGCCGAAGGCGTAAAGGTATCTCGCGTCGAAAATCTGACGGATGATATTGCGCTCGCGATGAAGGCGCGCGGTATCCGCATTATCGCGCCGATTCCGGGACGTGGAACCATTGGCGTGGAAATTCCGAACGATGTCGCGAAGATCGTTCGCATTCGCGAGATGTTCGAGAGCGCGAGTTTTCGGAATACGAAGATGAATCTTCCGCTCGCGCTCGGTAAGACGATTTCGGGAGATGTTTATGTCGATGATCTGAATAAAATGCCGCACTTGCTCATCGCCGGCGCGACGGGTTCCGGAAAATCGGTTGGGGTTAATGGCATTATCGCCAGCCTTCTCTATGCAAAATCGCCGCGCGATGTGAAGTTCGTGATCGTCGATCCGAAGAAGATCGAGCTTTCGCTATATAAGAAATTGCGCAAGCATTATCTTATCGTCTCGCCGGAAGCGGGCGAAGATATTGTGACGACACCGATGTTTGCCGTGGTCGCGCTCAAGGCCGTCGAGATCGAAATGGAACGCCGCTACGATAAATTGGCGAAAGCCGCCGTTCGGTCGCTCGCCGATTATAATATCAAAGTGGCGCAAGGCAAGCTGCGCTCGACGCAGGAGGAGCAGCATTATCATCTTCCCTATATCGTCGTCATCATCGACGAACTTGCCGACCTGATGATCACTGCCGCTCGCGAAATCGAGGAACCGATTTGCCGCATCGCGCAGATGGCGCGTGCGGTCGGCATCCATCTTATTCTTGCGACGCAGCGGCCATCGGTCGATGTGATTACGGGAGTTATCAAAGCGAATTTCCCGGCGCGCATGGCGTTCCAGGTTGCGACGCGCGTCGATTCGCGGACCATCCTCGATTCGATGGGGGCCGAGCAGCTCATGGGCAACGGAGACATGCTCTACCAGCCGAGCGGCACGCCGAAGCCGATTCGCTTGCAATCGCCATTCATCTCGACCGAGGAAGTCGAAGCCATTGTCGATGCCGTGGCCATGCAGGATGGCGATAAGCTCAGTTATTCGCGTCCCTGGACGCTGCCTTCGCTACGCGAGAAAGAATCGCCTGGGGGCTATGAAATCGAAGAAGAAGATAGCCGCGACGAATTATTCGAGGAAGCCGCGAAGACCGTCGTGCGTCATCAGCAGGGAAGTGTATCGCTGCTCCAGCGGCGGCTAAAGATTGGTTACTCCCGCGCCGCGCGGGTGATGGACGAGCTTGAAATGGCTGCCATCGTCGGCGCCTTCGATGGCTCGAAAGCTCGGCAAGTTCTCTGCGAGACGGAAGCGGAGCTGGAAGTGGTGTTGGAAGGATTGCGGTAATGTAGCCCAAACTTTAGTTTGCGATTCGGCTGAGCGGGTATCGCAAACTAAAGTTTGCGCTACACTTCCTTCGCTCCCACAATCGAGCTTTCTATTGCCTGCTTCAAACGAACCGGTGATAAATCTTTCGGGGCAGTTGCGCGGCATCGCTGGCAATGCTCCGGTCCTGGTAAACCTTGTCAAGTGCTTCGACCGAGCGGGAAGGGATCCCGCTCTTTTTTTGCGCCCATCCCCAACGTCCCTCGCGGCGAAAGTTTTCGAAGGAGGGATGCGGGATTACGAGCAAGGAAAAGATCCGATCGATATGCGGCGTAGTCTTAACGTCATGTGGCATGGCTTTTACCATCGGGGTATCGCGCAATGACGGTCTTTCCGCGTAGGTCCAATCGAGATCGTCGAACAGGATCCAGCCTCCCGGAACGAGTAATTTTTCGACCAGGAAAAAAGCCAGTCCGTCCGTTTCCCAATTATGGGCTCCGTCGATAAAGCAAAAATCGAAGAGCGGCTGCACGTCGTGGTTCCGGGTTTGCGCCTCGATCATTCGTTTGAGTTCCCAGGTATAGGAGGTCTCGCTATGGATCGGCGTCACATAGGATGCCAGGTGGGTCCGCTTGAGCAGCGTTTCAATGTCCGGGATATATTCGTCCGCGGAAAGATTATCGATCGTGACGATTTCGCCCTTCTGTGCATCACCCATGATGCGCCCCGCTTCATCGAGCGCGGCGGCCATGTAACAGGTCGAAGTGCCATGGGCAAAGCCCAGTTCCAGAATGTGCTTTCGCCCGCTCGCGAGAATGAAATCGTAGAGGAGTTTCCCATCGGCTGGCGGAAGGAAGGGGATGGTGCCAACAACCTTTACAATGTCATCGAAGCGCATTGCGGGTTATAAGTATTCGAAATGTTTTTGGATTTGCCAATGGAAGCACACCCGAAGGTCAGAAATGTGCCCCGTGGTTCCATTGCATGGAATAATGGTTTGAAGTTTCGCGTTCCAATAAACACGGATGACCATTCTTCAATCCATCTACGAATTTCTTTCCCGGCAGCTCGGCGCCGGGACTCCCACGCTGATCGTGACCGTCGTGGTCTATGCCGCGATTCCGCTCGTCTATATCATCCTCTATGGTCTGATCGCGATTTTGGGCGAGATGAAGATTTCCGCATGGGTCCAGGACCGGCTCGGCCCGATGCGGACGGGGCCGAAAGGGATGTTGCAGCCGGTCGCGGATATTCTGAAACTCCTGCAAAAAGAAGACACTACTCCGCGCGCGGCGGATACGCCACTATATTGGCTCGCGCCGTGGGTCGTCTTTATCGGGAGCTATGCCATGTTTGCGGCGCTGCCGTTTTCGGCGGTCTATATCGGCGCGCGGCTGAATACCGGCGTGTTTTATATTTTGAGCATGGGCGCGCTCGCCGTGATTGCCATTTTGCTTGCCGGATGGGGATCGGACAATAAATATTCGATGATCGGCGCGATGCGCTCCGTGGCCCAAATTATTTCCTACGAAATCCCGGTGGCACTCGCGGTGATTACGGTTGTCGTCATCGCCGGCTCGATGGACTTGCAGACGATCACGAATCTTCAGGCCGGTGGAATTCAGAATTGGTTTCTCTTTGGCGGACCGAAACATCTGCCCGGCTTCGGCGGTGAGATGAATCTTCTGCTTATTCCCGTCATGCTCGTTGCCTTTGGGATTTATTTTGTCGGCTCGTTGGCGGAGACGAACCGTGTGCCGTTCGACGTGCCGGAGGCGGAATCGGAACTGGTCGCGGGATACCACACGGAATATAGCGGCATGAAATTCGCGCTGTTTTTTTTGGCCGAATATGCGAGTATGTTTGTCGTCGGTTCCGTTGCAACCGTATTGTTCCTGGGCGGATGGCAATCGCCATTTGGGAACCACTTGAATAGCGCGGCGATGGGACTCCTCTGGTTTATTGCAAAAGGGCTCTCGTTCGTGTTCGTGCAAATATGGATTCGGTGGACGCTCCCGCGGCTGCGCGTCGATCAGGTGATGCGCGTGTGCTGGAAAGTGCTGATACCCTTTGGTCTTACTGCCGTGGCGCTGGCAAGCGTACTCGCCGTCGCGCTCGAATAATGACTTATACTACCGACATCGTGTACGAAACGCCCGAAGTGCGCAACCGCACTCACCAAAGAAACCGGCAACTGTTCTTTTTCCTGTTTTTTCTTTGTGGAACGATCATCGCGGCCATCGGCTGGTTCGCTGAATGGAAGCAGCTCGCGGACCGCATTCCGTTCTTTCGCTATTGCGACCTCATCGCCGTGGTGGGCCACGCCTTGCAGGTGATCGGCGCCTTCGGAAGCCTGCTCACGCCGGATTACGTCGAGCGGGAGGAAGAAGAGGAAGCGAGATAATTATTCCGTCCCAATCGTAAACCCGATCTTCCGATTTGCTTTCGTTGGCTGCTCCCTCAGTTGGTCAATAGCTTCGAAGACGATGCTGAACTGACCGTCGATTCGAACTTCGAGCGATTCGAGCCGCTCGCTCAAATCCGCGTGCGAGGCCAGCGCTTCCCGCAGCCGAACGAACGCCCGCATGATCCCGATATTCACCTGCACGGCGCGCTTGCTGCGCAGCACGCTGGAGAGCATGGCCACGCCCTGCTCGGTGAAGGCATAGGGAAGCGCGCGTCGAGCTCCACCCCAACTTGAAGTCACAATTTGTGACTTCAAGATTTCGAATTTTTCTTGGAGAGCTGGAACATAAAGTCCTCTGGAAACCGGTTGAGATTCCGAGCGACGGCTTGGTTCAGTACCTTCGCCTCGACCTCGTAAAGTTGCGCCAAATCGTGCGAAAGGAGCACTTGTTGACCTCGAATGAGGTAAATTCGGCGCTCGATCCGCTCGGGGATCATGATCGATGTTTTCTTTACTTTTGCCATGACGATTGAACTCCGATCCAAACTTGAGGTCACAATTTGTGACCTCAAAAAGCTCTAAGGTCACAAATTGTGAACTTAGAAACCAACATAGCATACCGGACCCTCCCTGTGTGTTACGGTAATCCATTCACGGTGGCAAATTTTACTACGGACTCATCATTCAGAGGAACGTAAGCAACGACTTGAGCATCGGGGCTAAACATCTGAAGTATAGAATAATCCGATGCAATATGTTTTTCATTATCGCTGACTAAGTTACGTACCGTTACGCCATAGCCATTTGGATAGACAGCATGGTAACCATCGAAAGCGGAATTCATCCCAGTGCCCGGCCATAGCAATACTTTTTGGCTCATGCCGCTTGTAAGGTTAATTAAATTGACAACACCATTCTGCCCGTCCCAATTTACTGCAGCGATTATTAAATTAAGGCTGGGAGCAAACCCAATTCCGCGCATCTCCTGTGGTGGCATCGATTGATGATAACGTAAATTGAGAGAGGTATCATAGACGGAGAAATAGTCGCTACCCCCAATATTCTCTTCGAGTGAGAAGAGACTATCGTTAAGAATCGTCACAATGTGCCAATCTCCGGCCAGATGAGTTTGCCATTGGCGCATTTCCCGAAATGTTCCTCCATTGAAATAGGTAAGAAAATAAGTAATTGGCGCACCATCTATACCCGAACCGTCGCTCTTGCTGCTAATCATAATGTGGCCGGAGGGCGATATGGCATCTATATAAGCAGACCATTCAAGTTTGAGCGAAGTATCGCCCTGTGCTCCGACACGTTGAAACGAAGTGTCCGTAAGCGTGCCAAGTTTTAGCGATCCACGATCATTTCCATCATCGTAAAAAATAAAGTGCTGGCCGTCATCCGTTACGGCAATCGGAGCGATACGATTGAAACCGACGCGGGTTGAACTCAGGCGTGTTCCGGAGCGATCGTAAACGTCAACGTAGGACTGCGTTATTGTTTGTCCCGCGGAATCAACCGGCTTGGATCGAAATGCAATCAACATGGAACCATCCGCGCTCCATTGAATAGAATTTACGGATTCAATCGGAGGAGCAGTGTACGCTTCGTCAATATGCCCGTAGCAACCCGCCAAGAGAGTTATAGCACTAAGCCCGGTAATCCATTGAAAACGCATTAGGTTCATAATGGCTTCTGAAGATTAATCATTCCTGAAGCATTTTCTAAGGTCACAAATTGTGACCTTAGAAAACGCCTTCGATCTCCTCTTCGTGCGGGGATGCGACCTTTTTCCCCCTCGATACTCTTACCCTATGTGGACAGACTGGCAATTGTATTCGTTTGAAACCCCGCGAGCATGCGCGGTAGAAATGACCTTCGCTATCTCAAGAATACCAACGGTTTGGCGACCGAAAGCCCGTTAGTGCGGATTAGAAGATAATAGGCTCCGCTCGCCAGCGCCAGGTCAGGAAGATCGAGCAAATAATAGTTCGTGCCTGCCGGGACCTGTGCATCGAAGAGGGATGCGACCCGCATTCCAGCAGTATTGTATAAGTCAATAGCGAGCGGACCGGGCGCTGCCATTTGCACTTCGGCGCTAACTTGACTCGACGCGGGATTGGGATAGATCGATGCCGAAAGAATTGGCGGACTGCCCAGTGTAATGGACGATGCAGACGAATGCCAATGCGCGAATTCATTGACACCGAGATCCCCCGCCGTGGTAAAGTATCCTCCGATATAAATATCGCTTCCAGTAATGCCCATAGCAACGACGCGCTCGTTGGTACCGAGGCCAAGTGGATGCCATTGGTGACCATCCCACCGAGCGATGTGGCTTACCGGTACACCAGCGATCGACCAGAAGAATCCTCCGATAATGAGATCGGTGTCGTCCTGCATTCCCATCGTTTCGATCGAGACGTCATACCAGTTCGGATCGATTGAAGGGCCGACTGGATACCATTCCTTCCCATCCCAGCGAGCGAGATAGGGAATGGATTTGCCACCGATCAAATTGAACTTTCCACCAACATAGAGTCCGGTGGGAGACACGGTCATGGACTGGATATAGCCGTCCGCACGGGGGGCACCGAGCGGAAGCCATTTCTGAAGCGAAGTATCGAAGCGAAGAACAGTCGATGTCGTGGAATCGAAACCGCCGCCGGCAATCAATTCACCGTTGAAGAACGCCAATGCACGAACGCCGGGGAAGTAGCTGCCGCTTGCAATGCCTTCGCCCACGGATTTCCACGTGCGAGAGTGCATATCGTAAGAAATAACATTCGGGCCGCGCACGCCATCAATAGAGTCGAAGATCCCCCCGAGATAGAGAATGCTATCGTGAAAAAGAATGGCGTTGGTTGCAAAACCACCGCCGGATATTGTGTCGAGTGTTATCCACTTCCGCGACGCCTCGTCATATCGATCGAGCGTGGTGATCCATCGAGTGTCCTGCTCCGAATCGCCGAAGGCATAAAGACTCGCGCCATCGCTAAATATTTGCACGCCCGAATGGGGGCCATTTTGTTCTATCGTCTTCCAGATGCCCTGATCGAGCTCTTCTAAAGTCTGCACCTGCTCCTGCCCGTTGAAACTACCCGGTGAGAGTTCCCAATGCCATCCGCTTGCATAGACCTTTCCATTAACCGTTGCGATGTAATCCACCTCTGAAATTGGACCGTAATTGCTATCGACATCGAGTGGTATCCATGTGGAATCGGGAAGTTCGAGATGGCCAATGTGATGATTATACTGAGAATCGATCCACAGTCCACCGCTGGCATATAGTTCACCATTGTGAACGTGCAAGGCACTTGGATTTGTATGATTCAGCACCGGAATCCACTGAGTACCATCCCATCGATCGAACGTCCCCCAGCAATCATCGATGCCGCAGGATTCGCCCGTTTCGAGAAGATCGCCATGGAACACCGTGAAGGCTCTTGGCTGCGCCCAAAGGCTTCCAAACGGCCGCCACCTGCCATCGTATTTTATGATATTGGTGGCGGGAACTCCACCCAGCGAATCGAACTGGCCGCCGACGACGATTGAATCCCCATACGCATAGATGGCGTCGATCTCGACCGGTCCCGCACTATCGGGCTTGAGCCCGAGCGCATCCCATTTGAGGTCCCGCAAATTCCAACGAGCAAGGGAGTTGGCGCGCATTCCATCAACAGTGTCAAATAGTCCACCCGCATAAAGCCATGTGCCGTCAGTGGTGAGGCAATAGACACCGCCCCATGGATCGCCGCCCATTCCCGCTCCCAGGGAATGCCAGGTGTGGTCACGAAGATTGTATCGAGCGATATCGTGTGCTTCTATCGTGCCGGCGGTATCGAACGATCCTGCAATAAACAGGTCATCCCCAATTTGAAGCATGGTATTCACACGTTCGCGATGATACGGTGCGGAGCGAATTCCGCCATCGACATCCGACCATTGATTGGTCCGCCAATCCCAGCGCGCGAAATTGTGAAAGGGGACCTCGCGATTCCAAAAGAAGGCGCCACCGGCATAGAGGTATTGGCCGTTCGGTACAACGCAGGTCACTTCGGCAAGGTCGTCCTGCGCGGTACCCATCGGATGCCATGAACCTCCATCGTAGTAAGCAATGCCAGGAGCTCGATGACCACTCGCGCAGTGAAATCCACCGTAGGCTACGACAGTGTTTCCGATAAACGTGAAGTCATCCACACCATAAAAGTCGAAACCCATCGAGCGGTAGCTGCCGTCCCAGTGAGAATTATCGTCGGAGGGCGCAAAGGGCGTCTGGCCGAAGGCCGGCGCCGTGCCAAGAAGGAGGACCATGATGAGACAAATTTTCATCACACGAGGAGATTGAGATAACCATTACATAAATAGGATTAAAAGAATTCACTCACGTAGCTGAGGATTTACCCTATTGTGCATGACGCTTGCCACCTTTTTCCCACTCGATACTCTTACCTATTGTGGACGGACGAGCGGATTTATTCGTTCGTAACCCACAACCGCGGTACACAACGCATGAACGAAACCGAAGAAGCCGGACGGCAATCCGATTTGGAGAGCCGTTCGAGCGCGGACGCTATTGGAATGAAGCAGCGCGAATTTCTTGCGCCGATCTCGAACGCTCCGCCCGCGAAAGCCCGAACGTGATGAAGCACAACGATGGCAAAGAAATTCGAAAGGTGACCGTCGTGCTGGATAAACTTGTGAATGTGGTGGTTTAAAGGAGTAGGATGGAAAAATCTGAAAACACATCCTCCAATGCGTGAGGTGGCGCGCAACGAAAGGAGTTGTGGCGTGTTATCGAAGAAGGCATTGCTGATTATGTTCAACCGCATTACACCAATTGCGCTTCTCGTTCTGTTGCAACCACTCGTTGCGAATGGACAAGCGACCGATTCACTCCATCTCCTCTGGCGAAATGAAGCGATTTCAGGCGTAACGGCCCATGCCTTCTCGCATTCCGGAAAAATTCTTGCGCTGGTGAATGATCACGAGATCCGATTCTGGGATTTGAACTCATCTCGTTTCGTTCGAACAATTGTGGCGCCGTCGCATAACTACTCGGGTCTTGCGTTTACGCCCGGCGATAGCGAACTGGTATTGACGACGACCGCGATCCCAACACATCCCTTCGGCATTTATCCAATGAGGAGGTTGGAAGTTGCCCGGATGATTCTGCATTACCATTTGGCAACCTCTCAGTGGGACTCCGTGACTCCTGCACTACAGCCTTCTGATAAGTGGGCGCTAGCACCGGATGGACTGTCTATCGCTGTCCTTACGGATTCTGGAATTGTTTCAGACCACGACACTCGCTCCTTTGAAGTCGAAGTCTCGCGGGCACTGCCGAAAGACACGATGTATCATCCGTATGGGCCGCCTTGTGGGATATTTTTTGGGGCGCGAGAAATCATCGTATATTGGCGGGATAGCTATGAATTCCTCGATTCACACTCGTTGGATTCCATGGGTGCAATCGACGGATACTTCCCTGGATACCTGCCATCCTTTCCACCTGGGGATGGAATTTTTATTCCGTATGGCACGCTGCCCTATGTGTATAGCTCTCGGACCGGATTACCCTCTGCGCTTCAGCCTCCCAAGCTAAAAGACGAGCATGGCTTCGAAATGATACCGATCAGTGCAGTCCTGCTGAACAAGGAGAGAACGCTCGTATCTCGGTACCAGATTTGGGCCGCATTCGGAGATGGCGGCGGGCCGCCGGTAGGCGAGGATACACTTGTTGTGACTTCCCTTGATAGGCCCACATGGGGAATCAGGGTCCCTGCGGCCCTGAGAATAATTGGGATAGTTCCAAATCGACCAAGCATTCTCCTACTTGGCGATGGTAGAAGGTTTACAACACTTGACACCAAACGCTGAAAGTGATTATGACGGATTCGATGCCGTTGCCACCTGGTGCGGTTTCTTTCTCGATCTTTCCAGGCTCGATGCCGGAGTTTATCTTTTAGTTACCACCACGAATAAAGGAGATCCGGATGCCCAGCGGGTGGTCGTGGCAAAATAAAACCTGAACCTGGATTACTCGGATTGGATGGATTTTCAGGATTACTTTTGCCCATAATCGATTATGGTAACCTTCGAAGTGGCAAACTCTCAGTTCGGCATGCCTTAATGGATTTGTTTTCCACGATAGTAATCCTGACAATCCATCCAATCCGCGTAATCCAGGTTTACATCCTTTTTATAATCTCATCCCCGAATTCGCTCGTCTTCACTTCATGCGCGCCGTCCATTTGGCGGGCGAAATCGTAGGTGACGTTTCGGGATTTAATTGCGGCTTCGAGGCCGTGGATGATGAGGTCGGCGGCTTCCGCCCAGCCCATATATCGCAACATCATCTCGCCGGAAAGCACGACGGAGCCGGGATTAACTTTATCCAGTCCCGCATATTTCGGCGCGGTGCCGTGCGTTGCTTCGAAGATCGCGGCGCCGGTGACGTAATTGATGTTCGCTCCGGGAGCGATGCCGATGCCGCCCACTTGCGCAGCGAGCGCGTCGGAGAGATAATCGCCATTCAGGTTTAGCGTGGCAATCACGTCGAAATCATCCGGGCGTGTGAGGACTTGCTGGAGTGTAATGTCGGCAATGGCGTCCTTGATAAGGAGCGCGCCTTCGGCGAGGCGTTTTTTCTGAAGTTCATTCGCTTGGGCTTCGCCGAACGCTTTTTTCTGGTCTTCCCATTCGGCCCAGGTGAAGACTTTATCGCCGAAGCGCTCCTTCGCCACTTTGTATCCCCAATCGCGGAAGGCGCCTTCGGTATATTTCATAATGTTCCCCTTGTGAACAATCGTCACCGATTTCCGATGATGCGCGAGCGCATAGTCGATCGCCGACGCAATGAGCCGCTCGGAACCCTCCTGGCTGACCGGCTTAATTCCGATGCCGACGTGCGGCGGATTGGGAATGGATTGAAGTCCCGTTTTATGAGACCAATCTTCGACCTTTGCTTTCGTTCCGAATCGAATCTTACCGAATGCTTTCGGGAATTCTTTTTCGATAAAGCTTAGGATTTTATTCGCTTCCTCGCTTCCGGCCGGCCATTCGATGCCGGCATAAATATCCTCCGTGTTTTCACGGAAGATGACCATGTCTACCAGCTCCGGTCGCTTCACCGGCGAAGGCACGCCCGTGAAATACCGCACGGGCCGAAGGCAGACATATAGATCGAGCTGCTGACGTAGCGCGACGTTCAGGCTCGTGATGCCGCCGCCAATCGGGGTGGTTAGCGGGCCTTTGATGCCGATGAGATACTCGCGCATCGCATCCAGCGTTTCATTCGGCAGCCAGGTGTTCTCGCCATAAATCTCGTTGGCTTTCTCGCCGGCATAGACTTCATACCATTCTATTTTTCGCTTGCCATTATAGGCTTTTGCGACCGCCGCGTCGAACACGCGGCGGGAGGCGCGCCAGATGTCCGGCCCGGTGCCATCGCCTTCGATGAACGGGAGGATGGGATGCTCCGGCACTTCGAGGCCGGCGGATGTCATGCGGATTTTATCGCCGTGTTCGGGTGCTTTCAGTTTTTTTGCGTCGATGCTCATGGAGGATTAGTTAGATGGTAAGTGAAATATTCACTACAAAAATACGACAAGGAATTCGTCGGAACTGGGATTTGTGAGATATTCGGGGATTTATTGGATCTCTTCCGCGCATCCAGTGGAAGGCGAAGCCGTTTCAATCCGCGATGTCCATGCTGAATTTCTATATCAATCGCGCCGGAAAAAATTTACCGGAGAAGCAGAAGCATACGTTCGAACGAGCGAAGGATAAGTTGCGGGAATTATATCATCTGGAGAAGGCGAGCTAACCCCAATTTTATTCAGCGGCTTCCGGCCTTCCCTGCACCAGTATCCTCGCCAATTCCGGAAATTCTTTTCGCAGCCGGCTCTCGACGGTGGTAACGATTTCGTGCGCCTCCGCGAGCGAGATCGCGCGCGGCAAATCCACGGCGATGACCAGTTTCATGCTTTGATCGTGCTCGTCGCGGAACAGATGCGTCTCGCGTATTCCGCGAACGGAGGAAGAAGCATTTTTCGCGATCGAGGTAATTCGCGCGAGAAGCTCTTCATGCGCCACGTCCTCGATTTGTGGCAGCGCGCGGTCCGAGCGTTCTTCTTCGAGATGGACGAAGACCGGCCCCACCTGCGGCAGCTCCTCGTGAATGCGCTTTTCGATGTGCCGCGAGATTTCATCGGCATACAGGAGCTGGACTCCGGGTGGGAACTCGAGATGGTAATCGAGCGCGATGCGGCCATCGGCCATGCGCGAAAGTTCCGTGTTGTGCGGCAGCAGCCCATGCTCGGCCACGACCATCTTCATCGTCTCGAACGGCGTTTCGGACGCGGTGCGAATGGGCCGCCAATGGATCGTCGCCTCCGCGTGCGGGAATTCTTTCAGGACCGAACGTTCGACATCCGCAATAATTCTTTCAATGGCCGAGAGCGGCAGCACACGGCTGAGCAGTATGCTCACTTCGACAAACAGCGCCGGCCCGGCGGTGCGCATTCTCATGCGTGTAACTTTTTCCACGCCGTTGGTTTGTTCGACGATAGATTTCAGCCGCTCGTAATCGCCGGTCTTGGTGAAGCGGTCGGTGAGGCCATCGACGGCATCGAGGATAATGCGAACGCTGAGGTACGTCACGAATACTCCGACCAGAATCGCCGCCCAATTATCCGCGGCAGCGATGCCGGCGAATTTGACAAGCAGCAATGCCACCGCCGCCACGAGCGCCGAGAGCGCATCGGTAAAGAAATGAACCGAGCTTGTTTCGAGCGCGGAGGAACGGTGCTGCCTGCCGGCAGTACCAAGCGTTCGGGCGCGCCAGAAATCGAGCGCGACCGAGAAAAAGAGGACGCCGAAGCTCCAACCGTTTACGATCACCGCATTCGGTTTTCCCAGGAGGTGAGTCGCGGCATGGAATACGATCCAGACCGTCGCGCCAAATAAGAGAAGGCCCTGCGCGAGGGCGGATAAGCTTTCGAATTTCCCGTGGCCGTAAGGATGGTCTTCGTCCGGCGGGATGGAACTAACTCGAACGGCAAGAAGAGCAATCAGGACGGCGGCGAGGTCGATACCGGACTCCGCCGCGAGCGAAAGAATCGCCAGCGAACCCGTGGCAAGCCCGACTGCCAGTTTCGCCGCAACCAGGACCGCGGTTACCGCAAGCGAAATCCACGCGGCCTGAAGCTTCCGAACAGAACCGGGATTACGCGGAATGGATGGATTTTCAGGATTTTTTATCAAAGGGAATTCTAAAAAACTATTTTGAAAAATTCCAGGAAAATCTTTCTTGCCTGAAAGCAATCCTGAAAATCCATCCAATCCGCGTAATCCAGAGCCTGCCCTGAGTTTGCCGAAGGGTTCTGGTTGGTGCCCGAGGCGAGACTCGAACTCGCACAGCCTCACGACTACTGCGCCCTGAACACAGCGTGTCTACCAATTTCACCACTCGGGCATTCTGCCGGAATGTCATCCGGGCACCCGCTAACAGATAGGGTGAACATGCTGTTCCGAACGTTGCCGTGACTTTCGAGTCACGGTGAATCCACGAGACTTATTTATCCTTCATCAGTTCGATGTACTCCGGGTCGTTACGAATGGGATTGAGGTCAGAGTCGCGCTTGATCCAATCGAAATTTTCGTGCCCCGCTTCGATGGCTTCTTTCAAGGTACTTACTGCGAGCTGGACATCGCCCAGTTGCGCGAACAGACACGCTCCATTGTATAACATCAAGGGATCATCCGGGCTGAGATCGGAAGCGCGCTTGCCCTCGGATTTCGCTTCCGCAATTCGGCCGGCACTCGCCAGCCGGGTCGCATAGACCATGCGAGCACGGCAGTCATCGGGAAATCGCAAAAGGTATGTGGGCATAAGATCCAAAAGCTTTTGCATCGCTTCGACGGCTCGCGCATGTTCACCCAAGCCTTCGAATGATGTCTGGAGATCGCAATAAGCCGCATAAAAATCGGGTTGCATGGAGATCGTTTTTTCGAACAATCCTTTGGCTTCGGAATAATTTCCCATCGAATAATAAATCCTTCCAACAATCCAATAGGGAAGGAAATGGTCGGGATCGAGTTCTATTGCCTTTTTACCGGCCGCGATCGCCTCATCGTACATTTTCTGATACGTGTACGAGAGAGACAGAGCCGCATACGCTTCCGCCGAATTGCTGTCGTACATCAGTGCTTTGAGTCCCAACTCTTGTGCAACGTCCTTGATCCGATCTTCACGCGTGAAGAGGTAATAGAGCAGTCCGTATGCATTGGAACAGGCTGCATAAGCCCCTGCGTAGCGGGGATCGAGCTCGATGGCTTTCTCAAAAAGCTGGATGGAATATTCGACGCTTCGCTTGGTAAGCTGATAGAGATATTCGCGGCCACGCAAAAAAAGATCGTACGCCTGGGCATTCAAGGTGGGTCGTTTGCTGAGCACGACTTTCTCCGAGATCGAGAGCTTAAGTTTTAGCGCATCCGCAATTTGCTTCGCAACTTGCTCCTGAATGTCGAAGATGTCGTCCAGTTTTCCTTTGTACGTTTCCGCCCAGAGCTGCTTGTTCGACTTGGCGTCGACCATTTGGGTTGTGATACGGAGATTATCTTGAAACTTGCGGACGTTACCGGTCACGATGTAACGCGCCTGGAGTTCGCTGCCGATCTCGCGGGCGTCCTTCTTCGTATTTTTGTATTGTACCGAAGTGAGACGGGAAACGACGCCGAGTTCTCCAACTTTCGAGAGGCTGGCGATGAGTTCGTCGGTAAGACCGTCGCTGAAATAATCGGCATCGGGATCGGGGCTCGAATTTTCGAATGGCAGTACGGCAATGCCTCTCTCGGGAACTCCCATCATTGCGCCGGTCGCTACCGAGGTTGAGGATGCTGGCGCAACTTCTTTCTTCGGCGGCACAACCGTAACCCCGATTCTTTCGAGCGAACGAACAATCGTTTTGATATTCTCGACTGGATCGCCCTGAAAATATTCAACGTGCTGGATTCCTGCCAGCGCATATTTCATGGCTGCCGGGATCTTCGTCGGTTCGAGATGGATCGGAAGGATGTGCCCTTTGCGTTCCGAGGCTATCGTTACCTCTTTCAGCACATTGTGCGAGTTCACCGCCTTCTCGCTGATCATCAGCAGAAGGACCTTCGCGTTTTCGAGTGCGTTCACAATTTCCTCGGTCCATATTGCGGCCGCGTCGATGCCGCCCTGATCGATCCAGAGCGATACGCCAGCGTCCCGAAGCTTGTTGGCAAGCTCGGTTACGCGGTCTTTATCTTCGCGGGAATAGGAGATGAATACGTCGGCGGTCATTTATTTATCCTTCATAAGTTCGATGTAGCCGGGATGGTTTCGGATGGGGTCGAGATCGCTGTCGCGTTTGATCCAGTCGTAATTTGCATAGCCGACGGCGATTGCTTTGCGGAGGGCATCCACGGCAGCAGCGCTATCGTGCAATTGCGCCAGGCAGCATGCAACGTTATAGAGCGAGTTGGAGTCATCGAACGATGCTTCGAGCACTATCGTCGCCTCCTGTTTTGCTTCGGCCGTTCTACCAGCGCCAGCCAATGCAATTGCATAAAATATTCTGGCGTGTGTGTCCTCGGGATTTCGAAGTAAATATCGGGGCATGAGCTCAAGAATAAGACGCTCGCATTTCTTCTGATCGTCGCGATGACCAAGCCTTGTATAGATCCCGGATAAGACCCCGATCGTCGCGTAATCTTCCGGCTTCAACTCGGTTGCCTTTTGCAGCATCTCGGCGGCGTTTTCATCACGGTCCGTTAAATGATAAATGCGACCCAGATTCCGGTATCCCACGAAGAGTTGCGGGTCCAGTTCAATCGCCTTGTGACAGGCCGCTTCCGCCTCTTCGGGATTTCCCTGATAATAATGGGTCAACCCAAGCGCGGCGTAGGCCTCAGCGGATGATGGATCGTACATGAGGGCCTTGAGGCTTGCTTCCGCGGATTTGGAAAGGTGCTCCGGTTTCCGCTCGAATTCAAAGAGCATCGAATACACTTCACTCATTCCTGCATACGCGTTCGCGTAGCGGGTGTCGAGTTCGATCGCTTTTTTGAACAGTTCTATGGCAAATTGGAAATTTTTTCGATTCGCCTTGTAACGAAATTCCCTGCCTCGCATATAATAATCGAGCGCCTCGGCATTATCCGTAGATCGCTTTGTTAAAGCAATCTCCTGCACCATCGTGAGTTTGATCGAAAGCGCTTCGACGATCTGCTTCGCCACATTTTCCTGAATCTCAAAAATGTCTTCGAGCTTGCCTTTGTAAGTTTCGGCCCAAAGCTGGGCTTCGGTCTGGGCATCTATAAGCTGTGCGGCGATGCGGACGTTATCCAGATGTTTGCGCACACTTCCGGTGATAACGAACCGCGCGCGAAGTTCCTCTCCGATCGCGCCGATAGATTTCTGCGTACCTTTGTATGACATCGTCGCCGTGCCGGGAACTACGCGAATGTCTTTCAGGCGCGAAAGGCTGGTAATAAGCTCTTCGGTGAGACCATCGGAGAAATAATCGGTCTCTTTATCGGGGCTCATATTGCTGAACGGCAGCACGGCGATGGCTCGCTCAAGCTCGACGTGCGAACTGTGCATCGTGTGAGATGCCGTAGCGGGCATTACTCCACCAGCAACGACTTTCGATGGTTGCGGCTTTGCCTCGATGCCTAACCGTTCGAGTGCTCGCAAAATCGATTTGAGGTTCTCCTTCGGGTCGCCCTGAAAGTATTCCACGTGCTGAATGCCCGCCAGTGGATATTTCAACCCTTGCGGTATTCGTGTTGGCTCCAAATGCACCGGCAGAATGTGTCCCTTGCGCTCACTCGCCAGCACGACTTCTTTGACGACGTTTGTCGAAGCGACGGCATTCTCGCTCACCATCAGCATTAAGACCTTTGCATTCTCGATGGCATTTACGATCTCCTCTGACCACATCGTCGCTGCGTCGATGCCGCCCTGATCGATCCAAAGCGAAATACCGGCCGCGCGCAGCTCATTGGCCAGCGCAAGCACGCGGTCTTTATCGTCACGGGAATAGGAGATGAATACGTCGGTGGTCATTTGTCCTTCATCAGTTCAATGTAGCCAGGGTGGCTGCGGATGGAGTCAAGATCGGGGTCGCGTTTCATCCACTCAATATCTTTCCACCCACTGTTTACTGCGCCAGCGATGGCGTTAACGGCAAGGTCGAGGTCGCCAATTGCAGCATAAAGGCAAGCCGCATAGTATTGCATGAGAGAATCGTTGGGTGCTAGCTCCAGTGCCTTCATAGCCATCGCTCGCGCCTCATCTACCCTCCCTACCTGTGCCAAGTTCAGGGCATAGTTTACGTATCCTCTTGGATCGTCAGGATGCTCTTCAAGGTAACTCGGCATGAGTTCAAGGACTCGCATTAGAAACTCACGAGATTTGTC
>Ga0307374_10005752_pt1 | contig 19892 bp, 17 predicted proteins | sample OX3MG_FD_202532 | JGI IMG/M metagenome (GOLD analysis project Ga0307374, IMG submission 202532) | Soil microbial communities from Risofladan, Vaasa, Finland - OX-3 | ecosystem: Environmental > Terrestrial > Soil > Coastal area > Acid sulfate soil | place: Finland: Risofladan, Vaasa | collected...
GCCCACCAGTGGCTGAGTCAGCTGGCTTCCCCGGGGAATCGCCTGATCACCTTGGTCCGCCGACGCGCCTCCTCCAGCGAGCGCTCCAGCAGAGTGGGGCTGCGCACGTGTCCTGACCTCCGAAAAGTAGTTCAGGTGAAGTGGGCCCTGGCGGGTGGACCCGCTATGAGAGAGTCACGCACGGTTGGGCATCTCCCGATGGAGTGTCTCGTAGTCTACCGGCGTCACCATCCCGAGTGAGCGGTGCCGACGAGTGCGGGTGTGAAAGATTTCCAGGTACTCGACGAGCGCCTCGAAGAGCGCAGAGGATAGGTCGATACGGGTGCGCCACGTCTGTCAGATGAGCAGTTCGGTCTGCAATCGCCCCCAGAATGACTCGATGACCGCGTTGCCATAGCCGTCGCTAACGGTGCCCAGGGATGCCACCAAGCCAGCCTGTCGGACGCGCACCGTGAAGATCCAATCAGTGAACTGGCCCGTGGTCGGAGTGGATCACCAGAGCGCTGGTGGGTGTGCGGGTGGTCAGCGCCCTGGAGAGGGGGTTGGTGACCAGCGACGATGCCTGATGGGTGTCGATCGACCATCCCACCACCCTCCGCGAATGGGCATCGAGCAAGACGCCGCAGTAGATCCTACCCTCGCACGTGAGGTGCTCAGTGATGCCGGTCACCCGGAGGTGGTTGGGCCGCAGGCGCGTGAACGTTCGCTGCACGAGATCCTCAAAAGTCGCCACGTTGGCCTGGTGTTTCCGATGCCTCCGCAGGGCAAGCCCGGCGAGACCCTCGGCGGCCATGAGCCGGTGCCCGGTCGGCCTGGAGTTGGCGATGCCCAACCCCAGCTGCAACTCGGCCCGGCCTCTCCGATAGACGGAGGTCCCACGGGAGGCGCTGTGGGCCTGCGCGATCAGGTGCCTCAGCCACGGGCGCCGGAGTTCGGCCCGGGAGACGGGCCCTCGCTTCCCGCTAACGCATCCAGCGGGCGCGACCCCAAGGATCCGGCAGCATTGTTCGGGCCGGTAGCCCTGCCCGACCAGGACCGCCATCACCGGGCACTACCTTTGGGGCGCCCCTCTCCCTTCGCGAGGAGGGCCGAAGCCTTCTTGGTGATCTCCGGATTGGTCTCACGTTCGCGGATCCGCGTCCTCGCCTGGCCCAGCTCCACCCGCTCGACCGTTGGCAGCCCGGGACACTCTCCCCGATCACCCTGATCTTAGGCAACTCAGCGAAACAGGGTCGTCCCCCTCACCCGAGGGCCAGCCGCCAGCTGTCCGAGGGATCTTCCGGACCGAAGTAGGGCGACCGCCCAGCGTTCGACCTCCGCGGCGTACACCTTGGGCATTGCCATCTCCCTTTCTGAACAGTTCGATTCTCACAAACTGAGTCCAGCAAAAGGGGTCCACATCAAGGAGCACCCACAGGCACCCGTCCGAGCCGCCGTCCTCTCCTGCCGTGCGAGATTTGAAGCCAACTCGTGGTCGGGGAGACAGGACTCGAACCTGCGACCCCCAGTCCCCCAGACTGGTGCGCTAACCACCTGCGCTACTCCCCGAGCCGGAAGCCGAGGATAGCATGGATGCGCGGTCCCTCCTCGTGGCGGGCGGGTCCCCCGTGCGGGTCCCCTGGCGGCCGTACGGGCGGGGCGGTGGAGAGGGAGAATGGCCGATGCCCGTGTTCGCCGATCTTGTAATTCGCAATGGCCGCGTGGACACGATGGACCCGCGGCGGCCCACCGCCGCGATGGTGGCGGTGGGAGCGGGCCGGGTCCTGCGGGTGGGCGCGAATGCTGACGCTGCCGATCTGCTGGGACCCTCGACCGAGGTGGTGGACGCCCGCCAGGGCTCGGTCCTCCCGGGCTTCGTCGACGCTCACAACCATGCCCGGCTCGGCTCTGACCCAGAGGATGTCGACCTCGCCGGAGCCCCCTCGCTGGAGGAGATCCGACGACGGGTCACCCGGGGGGCCGCAGCTCTGGCGCCGGACGCCTGGGTGGTGGGGGAGGGCTGGAATCCATCGGCCCTGGGCGGCGGGATGCCGACCGCCTCCGATCTCGCCGGCACCACCCAGGGACGCCCCGCCTTCCTGCTCAGCTACGACGTCCACAGCGTCTGGCTCAATCGCGAGGGCCTGGCCCGCCTCGGGATCGACCGCACGGTTGAGCGTGTGCCCTTCGGCGTGGTCGACCGTCACCCTGGCGATCGGGAGCCGACCGGGATCCTGCGGGACTTCGCTGTTCTCGGGCTCTCTCGCGCCGGGCTGGCGGCCTTGGAGCCGGTGATTCCCCACTACGGACGCGAGCGCCAGTACCGTCGCCTGCTCGCCAGCTTGGAGCGGGCGGCGCACTGCGGCATCACCACCTTGGTCGAGCCGCAGAACTCGGTCGATGATCTGTGGCTCTACCGGCGGGCCCGGGCCGAGGGCCGGCTCACCTGCCGAGTGGTGCTGGCGCTGCTCTGCCTGCCCGATACCAGCGAGCGCGAGCTGCAGGAGTTCGTGCGCGCCCGGGCGGATCTCGCCGACGACGAGCTGCGGGTGGGCGCTGTCAAGCTCTACGCGGACGATGTGGTCGAGCCCCACACCGCCGCATTCTTCGAGCCCTATGCCACTCAGCCCACCGACCCGGGGGAGCCATTCTGGGAGGCCGCCGCGCTCGCCGAGCGGGTGACCCGGCTGGAACAGCTGGGCTTCAGTGCCTTCGTACACGCCACCGGCGACCGCGGCATCCATCTCGCCTTGGACGCGATCGCGCAGGCGCGGGAGCGCAACGGACCGGCCGACCGCCGCCACCAGGTGGTCCATGTGGAATGCCCGGTGGCGGCTGACATCCCCCGCTTTGCCGAGCTCGGGGTGACCGCCTGCATGCAACCGCGCCACGCCGCCCCCGACCTCGCCGGCGCCTGGCGCGAGAGCGTCGGGCGGGAGCGCGAGCAGCGCGCCTGGCCGCTGCGCAGCCTGCGCGATGCCGGCGCCCGCCTGGCCCTCTCCAGCGACTGGAACGTGGCCGAGATGGAGCCGCTGCTCGGGATCTACTCGGCACTGACGCGGGCCGCCCTCGACGGCACCGGCGCCTGGCTGGCCCGGGAGACCCTCGATCTCGACGCCGCCCTCCATGGCTACACCGTCGGCGCCGCCGCCTCGGTGTTCGCGGAGTCGACCCGGGGGAGCCTGACCCCGGGTCGGTTCGCCGACCTGGTGGTGCTCTCGGACGACCTCCGCCGCGACCCGGTCCGGGTGTCCCGCACGGCACGGGTGGAGCTGACGGTGCGCCAGGGAGTCGTGGTCCACCGTGCCCTCTAGAATCAGCTCATGCCCTGGGTCCAGCGCTGCGCCCACTGCGAGCGGGAGGTGCCGATCTACCGGCTGGCGGCGGTGATCCTCGACGGGGAGATCGCGGGGCTGTGCCCCCGCTGCATGCAGACCGAGTCGGAGCGGATCGCGATCCCCTACGCGCCCCAATCCCCGGGTCCGATCCAGCCCAGCACCAGCCGCACCGCCTGGTGACCGGGCCGGCGGGCTCCTTCGCGGACCGGCTGGCGGCTGCGGTCGAGCGGACCGGGTCGGCGCTCTGCGTGGGGCTGGATCCGATCCCGACGTCGTTTCCCTCCGGGCTGTCCCGCGACGCCGCCGGCGCCCGCGAGCTCTGCCTGCGGGTGATCGCGGCCACCAGCCCCTACGCCGCCGCCTACAAGCCCAACAGCGCCTGCTTCGAGGCGCTCGGCCTCCCCGGGGCCGCGCTGCTGCTGGAGGTGGTGGCGGCCGCCCGTCGCCACGCCCCGGTGATCCTCGACGGCAAGCGCGGCGACGTCGGTCACACCGCCCAGGCCTACGCGGACGCCGCGTACCGGGTCGCGGGCGCCGACGCGTGCACGGTGAACCCGTACGCCGGCCACGATGCGGTGGCCCCGTTCCTCGACGTCCCCGGTCGCTGTGGCTTCGTGCTCTGCCGCACCAGCAATCCCTCGGCGGGCGACCTGCAGGATCTGGCGGTCGGGCCCGGGGAGGAGGCCCTGCATCTGGCGGTCGCGCGCATGGCGGTGGCATGGGATGCTGCCGGGCCGGGCGGGACGACCGGCCTGGTCGCCGGGGCCACCTGGCCCGACGAACTCGAGCGGGTGCGGGCGCGGGCACCGGCCCTGCCGATCCTGGTGCCCGGGGTCGGGGCCCAGGGCGGATCGCTGGAAGCGGCCGCCCGGGCCGCGGCGGGTCCGACGGGGTCCGCCCCCTTCCTGGTGACGGTCTCGCGCGGGATCACCCAGGCGAGCGCGGGCACCGACTTCGCCGAGGCCGCCGCGGCCGCCGCCCGGGAGCTGGCTGCCCGGCTGCGCCGGGTTGCCCTCGGCCGCTGACCCGCGCGAGGGGGTACGCTGACGGCGATGCGCCCGCGGGGTCGACCCTTCGCCCTCGCCCTCACCGTCCTGGCGGCCTGCGGGTGGCTGGCCGGCTGCGGGGCGACCCCGACGCCAGCTCCAACCCCCACGCCTCGCCCCAGCGCCACCCCGACCCCTCCCGCCACCCCGACCCCGACCCTGCCGCCCCGGGTCATCACGGTGCTATCCCCCGACGGGGTCAACCTGCGCGCCCAGCCGGACCTGACCGGCCGCGTGCTCGGGATCGTGGCCCAGGGCGTCCAACTGGCCTTCCTCGGGGAGACCGCGACCGGGGGCGGCTGGTACCACGTCCAGGGGGCGACCAAGGTGGGATGGGTGAGCGCCATCCCCACGCTGACCGCCCCGGGGACCTTCGCGAGCTACCTCTCGGCGGCGCTCGACTTCGGGGTGCTGTACCCGAGTGGCTGGACGTTCGCGGAGACGCCCCCTTCAGTGACCTTCGCACCGTCCGGCGCCGGGCCGAGTTCGCCCGCCGGCCCGGAGCTGATCGTCACCGCCGCCGGGAGCCTGGCGGCCCTCCCCACCGGGGCCCCCCGCGGGAGGGCGGTGAGCGCGACCCTGGCGGTCCAGGTGGGCGGGGTCACCACCAACCAGCAGAGCTACGCCCAACCCGCGGGCCGATCCTGGTCGACGATCCGCCTGCTCGCCCACCCCGGCCTCGCCTTCCTCATCGTCGCCCGAGGGCCGGTGGCTCCCACCGCGGCGGCGTTGCGGCTGCTGACCCTGACCTTCCGCTTCAGCCCGAGCGCACGGTTCCGCTGACCCCGTCGCCCGCCGCCGCCTCCCCGGGCGGGAGCGGACGGGGGCCCCGCAGGTGGGCCGCGAGCAGCCGGTACGCGTCGACTTTGGCCTGGTCCACCACCCGGGTGTAGCCCTGCATCGTGTTGAGGTTGGCATGCCCCAGCACCTCCTGCACCAGCCGGACGTTGCCGGTGACGGTGAGCAGTTCGGTCGCGGTGGTGTGGCGCAGCACATGGGGGGATCGCAGCGCCTCGATCCCGGTCACCCGTCGAATCCGCGCGAGGATATGGCGGGCCCCGGCGGGGGTGAGGCGGCGCGCGCCGACCGCTGCCGAGCGGCGGTCATAGTTGAGGAAGAGGGCGGGCTCCCGGTCCCCCCGGCAGGCGAGGTACGCTCGAATCGCGCCCAGCGCCTGGGGGGTGAGCAGCACCAGCCGCTCCTTGCCGCCCTTGCCTCGGACCACCAGGCGCCCGTCGCCGCGGACCTGGTGACGGTCCGCCGCCAGCGCCTCGGAGATGCGGCACCCGGTGCTGAGCAGAAAGTGCACCAGGGCGGCGTCCCGCTGGCCGACCTCGTTGTCGTCGAACCCGAAGGCACACAGGGCCCGGACCGCCTCGGTGCTGAGAGGCTTGGGGAGCGGATGGAGGGCGCGGGGGAGGTCGAGATGAGCGAAGAGATCGTCGGCGATCCATCCCTCACGGCGGGCGTGGCGCAGGAATCCGCGCAGCGACTGCAGCTGCCGCGATCGCGAGCTCAGCTGCAGCGGGCGCTGCCCCAGCACCCGCTGCCAGGCGCGCAGCGCATCCCGGGTCAGCTCACCGGTCGAGCAGAGCGGCCGCGGCAAGCCCGCCCAGAAGGCCAGGGGAGCGCGCAGGTCGGTGGCGTAGGCGCGCAGCGTACGCGGACTGCGGGCCCGGTCCACGGCCAGATAGGTGAGGTACTCCTCCACCGCGCGGCTGAGTTCCATGGCCGCATCGTACGGCGCCCCCCATCAGCACCACCCGCACCGCCTCCCCGGTCCGCCAGGCGCCCACCCCCACCCGCAGCGGCACCCGGGCCTGGGTAGCGCCGGGAACCGGAGCCGGGGCGGTGGGGGCGGCGCGCCCAGGCCGCTGGCGGTGACCCGGCGCCGACGACGGTCTCGCGCTCGGAGTCGGTGACGGGCAGACCGGGGCAAGCGGCGGCGCCTGGAGCGGAACCGTGGGGACGGCCGACGGGGTCGGGGCGGGAGGGCCGGGGGTGGACACGCCGGCGACCCCCGCCCCGGGGGGCGGCGCCGGCATCACCGGCGGGACCAGCCCCCCCACCGGGCCGCTGGTTCCGGGCGGGCTCTCCAAGCCGGGGTGGCTGCTGATCGCCAGCAGCGTGATCGCCACCGCCGCCGCCGCCAACGTGAGCAGGCTCGCGAGCCAGGCGATCCGGGCGGTGCGCTGGCCCGCGCGGATGCGGTCACCGGTGGCGGCGGTGGCTCTCGGACTGCGGGCCGCTGAGCCCTCAGGGGGGGCCCAGACACCGGCCAGCAGGACGCCGGTGTGCGACACCAGCGCCCCCAGCCAGAGCTCGAGGTCGGGCACCTGCACGCCGGGTGCCAGCAGCGCTCCGACAGCATCGAGCAGCACCTGGGTGGTGACGAACGAGGCCAGCTCCGCGTCGCCGACGAGCGCCAGCGCCCGTGCCGTCACCCAGGGACGGAGCAACTCGTGGAGCCGGTCCCGGTCGATTCCGCCGGGGTCGCGCAGGGCGGCGCGGACCAGCTCGAGCCCGGGCGTGCCATCGGGGCCGCCCCCGCCAGTCCTCCCAGCCTGGCCCGGGCCCCCCACCTGGTCATCGTACCGTCGCCGAATTGGCGAATCGGGTTACGGCCGCTTCACAAAAACGTCAGACCGCCACGGCACCGTCGCCCCCCCGCCCGCGGGACCGCTCAGCCGGCAACGAGCGCGGCCACCACGTGGTCGATCGATGCCACCAGCCGATGGCAGTCGTCCAGCTCGACCGCCGGGAAGAGCCCGATCCGCAGCTGGTTGCGACCGAGCTTGCGATAGGCGTCGGTGTCGACGATGCCGTTGCGCCGCAGCACCTGGCTCACCGTCCCCGCGGAGATCTCCGGGTCGAGGTCGATGGTGGCCACCACCGGGCTGCGCATCACCGGGTCGCTGACGAACGGGCGCGCGAACGGCCGTGACTCCGCCCAGCGGTACACCACAGTTGATGCCGCCGCCGAGCGCGCCACCGCACCCGCCAAGCCACCTTGCGCGTGCATCCAGTCGAGCTGATGCACGGCCAGGAAGAGGGTCGCCAGGCTGGGGGTGTTGACGGTCTGCTCGAGCCGCGAGTTCGCCAGCGCCAACGGCAGGCTGAGCGAGCTGGGCACCCAGCGCCGACTGGCGGCGATCGCCTCAATCCGCCGGATCGCGGCGGGCGAGCAGACCGCCACCCACAGGCCGCCGTCCGCCGCGAAGACCTTCTGCAGCGAGAAGTAGTAGACGTCGGTCTCCGCGAGGTCAACTGGGACCGCGCCCGCTGCCGAAGTCGCATCCACCAGCACCAGTCCCTCCTGGGCGGGACGGCGGATCGGCATCACCACCCCGGTGGAGGTCTCGTTGTGGGTGAGCGCGTAGGTGTCGATGTCGGAGCGAGGATGGGGGAGGGGATGGCTGCCCGGCTCAGCGTCGACCCGCTCCGGTGCTCCCAGGTGGGGCGCCGCCGCCGCCGCCTGGGCGAACTTCAGCGAGAACTCCCCGAAGACACAGTGCTGGCTGCGGCGCTCGATGAGCCCGAAGGTGGCGGCGTCCCAGAAGAGCGAGGCGCCGCCGTTGCCGAGCAGGACCTCGTACCCCGGCGGGGCAGCGAACAGCTCCAGCAGCCCGCTCCGCAGCCGCGCCACCATGTCACGCACCGGTGGCTGGCGATGGCTGGTGCCGAGGTAGGCGGCGTGGGTCGCCGCCAGAGCCGCGACCGCCTGCGGGCGTACCTTAGAGGGGCCGCATCCGAACCGTCCGTCCGCGGGCCGCAGAGACTGCGGGATCTCGATATCCGGAACCACGACCGACCCCATCCGCCCCAGTCTACCGACACCACCGGGAGGGACCATGGACCCGATCGCTCAGACCGTCGCCGCGATTGAGGAGTCGGCCACCCTCGCCGTCGATCGGCGCGCCCGCGAGCTGGCCGCGGCCGGCATCCCCGTGATCTCATTCGGAGCCGGTGAACCCGACTTCCCCACTCCCGACCACGTGGTCGAGGCGGCGCTGGCGGCCTGCCGTGACCCCCGTGACCACCACTACTCCGCGGCCGCCGGCCTGGCCGACCTGAGGCGCGCGATCGCGGAGAAGACGCTCCGCGACTCGCACGTCCTAGTCACACCGGACCAGGTCCTGGTCACCAATGGCAGCAAGCAGGCGGTGGCGCACGCGTTCACCACCCTGCTCGACCCCGGTGACGAGGTGCTCATCCCCTCGCCCTACTGGGTCACCTACCCCGAGACGGTGCGGCTGGCGCGCGGTCGCCCCGTGATGGTGGCGGGCGACCCCCGCAACGGCCACCGGATTGACCCGGAGCGGCTGGAGCGGGCGCGCACCGTGCGGACCAAGGTGCTGCTGCTCAACTCCCCGGTCAACCCCACCGGGACCGCGTACAGCGCCGACGAGCTCGCCGCGATCGGGGCGTGGGCGCTGGCCCATGAGCTCTGGGTGGTCTGCGACGAGATCTACGAGCACCTCGTCTACCCGCCGTTGCGGTTCCACTCCCTGCTCCAGGTGGTGCCGGAGCTGCAGCCGCGCACCCTGATCCTCAACGGTGTCGCCAAGAGCTACGCCATGACCGGCTGGCGGGTGGGATGGCTGATCGCGCCGCCCGCGGTGGTGCAGGCCGCCGCCAACCTCCAGTCGCACGTGTGCGGCAACGTCGCCAACGTCTCCCAGCGGGCCGCGATCGCCGCCCTCGACGGCCCCACCGAGTCGCTCACGATGATGCGGACGGCCTTCGACCGCCGCCGCCAGGTGCTGGTCGAGGGGCTGCGCGCCATCCCGGGGGTGGTGTGCCCGATGCCCGACGCCGCCTTCTACGTCTTTCCTGACGTGCGGGGTGCGCTCGGGCGCAGCCTCGGCGGCCGCGCGGTCGGCACCACCTCGGAGCTGGCCGAGGCGCTCCTCGACACCGCCCGGGTGGCGGTGGTTCCGGGCGAGGCGTTCGGGTGCCCCGGGCACCTGCGGCTGGCGTTCGCGCTCGCCGACGACAGCGTGCGGGAGGGGGTGGCACGGCTCCGGGCCGCCCTCGGCTGACCCCGCCCGGCTGGTGGGCGGCCCTGCGGATCGGCCTCGGGGCGATCCTGCTCGTCGACGCCGTCCTGGAGTGGCAGACCCCGACCTACCAAGCCTTCTTGAGCCTGGCGTATGGCGCCGCGACGCAGTCGCCGGCGCCGATCTCACAGGCCCTGCTGGCGGTGGATCAGCTGCTGGCGCGCGACCCCATCGCCGCCAACGCCGCGCTCGCCGCGGTCGAGACGATGCTGGCGGGGGCGGTGCTCTGCGGACTGTGGGCGCGCTGGGCGCTGCTCGCCGCGGTTCCCCTCTTCGTGGGCATCTGGGCGGTCGGCCAGGGCCTCGGCCTCCCCTTCACCCCCGGCACCACCGACCTCAACTCCGGTCCGGTCTACGTGCTGCTGGCGCTGGCGCTGTGGCGGGCGCGCAGCTGGGAGCGCTGGAGCCTGGATGCGCTGATCCGCCCGGGCCGAGTCGCCCGCACGGTCACCGGGGCGGGAGCAGGGCTGGCCGTCCTCCTGCTCGCGGCTCTCGCCACCGGGAGTGCGCTGGGGCAGGCGCGGACCGGCTCCGTCCCCAGCCCCCGGGCGGGCGCGGCGCTGGCGTCGACCGCGCAGGGCCCGGTGATCCTGTTCGGCGGCTGCGGCCCGCTGGTCTGCGACCGCGGCACCTGGAGCTGGTCGCCGGCCGGGTGGCGGGAGCTCCACCCCCGCCGCGCCCCCCCCGCTGTCGGCTACGCCGGGATCGCCCCGGTGCCGGGTGGGGGCCTCTTGCTCTTCGGCGGCAGCGGCGCGCTGGGAGCCGGGCCCACCCAGGGGACGAGCTGGCGCTTCCAGCGCGGGGAGTGGCGCCGGGTCCCCGACCCCGCCGCGGGCCCCTCCGCGCGTCGGTTTCCCGCGATGGCCGGCGATCCCGCCCAGGGCGCGGTCGTTCTGATCGGGGGAGATGATGGCCATGGTCACGTGATCGCCGGGACCTGGCTCTTCGCCCGCGGCGCGTGGCAGCGGGCGGGGGGCCGGCAGCCGCCCGCGCGAACCGCGGCCGCGATCGCGTACGACCCCGCCCTGGGGGGGGTCGTCCTCTTCGGCGGCAACGACGGCAGCCGCGCCCGCGACGACACCTGGCTCTTCGCGCGCGGAGCCTGGCTGCGGCTGCATCCGCGCCGCCGCCCGCCCGCTCGCGCCTACGTGCAGATGGCGACCGACCCCCAGTCCCAGACCGTGGTGCTGCTCGCCGGCCCCGGGGGAGGGGCGGGGCAGGCCGCGACCTGGACCCTGAGCGGCCGGCGGGCCGGGGCGGTCACCTGGGTCGCCCACCCCGGCCCGGCGCCTCCCGCCGCGACCTTCGCCGCCCTCGCCACCGCCCCCGCCGGCCGGGGAGTGGTGTGCTTCGGCGGGGCGACCCCCACCGGCTACACCTTCGGGGCGACCGCTGGCGGATATGCGGGGCGGCTCTGGCTCTGGCACGACGGCCGCTGGCGTCCGGTGCGGGCGTCGAATCCGGCGATCAATCCGCGCCAGGGAGACGTCTGAGGGGACCCCGCCGCTCGGTCCCAGGACTCACCCCAGTCGCTGCTTCTCCGCCTCGAACTCCTGGTCGGAGAGAGCGCCCTCGGCGTGCAGTCGGGCCAGCCGCTCCAGCTGATCGACCCGGTCGGGTCGATCGTCGGCCGACGCCGTCACCCGCCTGAGGTGGGCCTCGATGTAGCCCTTCATCTCGCGGACGGTGTCGTTGTCTCGCCGGCGGAAGGCGACCGCGTACTCGTCGCGCCGCTGGGCGGCCGGGTTGCGCTTGGGGGGCTCGGCTCCCCCCAGCGTGAACGTGATGTAGCCCGGGTGGAAGGGGCGACCGGCCCACTCGACCTCGACCGACTGGACGGCGTCGTAGGGGAGGGTACGCTCGCTCCTCTTGGCGAACCCGGTCCCCAGCCGGGCGAGGCCCCCTTGGCGCCGCACCACGATCCGGTCCGGCCAGCACTCCAAGGTGCCGTTGGTGCCCTGGAGAACGTACTCCGGATGGCCCCCGCCGGCCGGTGCCTCCTGATCCGCCACGATCACCCTCCCTGGGGGCTCCTCGGTCGGCTCCCGGGCCGGTGGCCGCCAGGATAGCGTGCGCGGGGGCGCCGCGGCGAGGTCCTCAGAGGCCGAGGTGCGCTTGCTCCAGCCTCCCGATGGCGTCCGCGCTGCCCTCCATCTCGACCCGGGCGTGCGGCTGCCGCCCTGAGGCGAAGAGGACCAGCTCGGAGGGCGCACCGGTGACCCGGACGCTGGGCTCCCCGCCGCGCACCACGATCTCCTCGCCCCCGGGACGGCACAGGACGACGCCGTGCCCCACCCGGCGCATCGCCAGCCGCGCCATCCCCGCCAGTCGGCGCCAGAGCAGGTCCTGGTCGGCGGCCGCGAGCGTCCGTGGTTCCCAGCTGCCAGCGGCCCGGCGCAGGTCCTCGTGGTGCAGGAACATCTCAAGTGTGTTGGCGCGGGCATCCATCCCCGGCCAGCCCAGAGGGGACCAGGCGGGGGGTCCGGTCCGCACCAGGCGCACCAGCTCGGAGAAGGGCCGGCGGGCGATCCGCCGCTGCACCGCCAGCGTCCATCCCGCCAGCGGATGGAGGAGGATCCCGGGCCCCGCGTCCGGGCGACGCTCGCGGAGGACGAGGTGAGCCGCCAGCTCCACCGCCCGCCAGCCGGCGCACAGGGTGGGGGCGGTCGGCCCGCCCTGGTCGAGCCGGTCCGCCAACCCTGCCCGCTCGGCTCGCGCCAGCGTCGGCAACGGCATCAGGGCGGGGGCAGACCGGCGAACAGCGTCGCCATCTGGCGCGGATCCACGTTGCCTCCGGAGAGGAGGAGTGCGATCACGGCCCCGGCCGGCAGCCGCGGCTGCGCCGCACCGGCCCGGTCGGCGCCGCGCTCGCCGACCGCCACGCGGCCGGCCAGCAGGGCCGCCAAGGGCAGTGCCCCGGTCGGCTCCACCAGGAGCTTGGTGCGGGTCCACAGCCACCACATCGCGTGCACGATGTCCATCTCGTCGACGGTCACGATGGCATCGACGCGCTCGCGGATGACGGCCCAGGGTCGGACGCCCAGCTGGAGCGTGCGCACCCCGTCCGCGATCGTGTCAGGGGGCGCGTCGAGAGCCACCCGATGGCCGGCGGCCAGCGAGCGGGCGGCGTCGTCGGCCCGGCGCGGCTCGACCCCGATGACGAGCGTGCCCGGGCTGACCGCACGCACGACCGTGGCCACCCCCGCGAGCAGGCCGCCTCCGCCGACCGGGACCAGGACCGCGTCCGGCGAGGCCCCTCCGGAGCGGGCCTGCTCCAGCAGCTCCAGCGCGCTGGTGCCCTGGCCCGCCATCACATCCTGGTCGTCGAACGGGTGGATGAGGTGCAGGTCCCCGCGCTCCGCCAGCTCCCGGGCCACCTCCTCGCGATTGCGGCCATCGATGCCGTCGCTGACCACCTCCGCTCCGTAGCCGCGGGTCGCGCTCAGCTTGAGCGGGGAGGAGTCCTGGGGCATGACCACGGTCGCCGCCAGCTGAAGCTCGCGCGCCGCCAGGGCCACCGCCTGACCGTGATTGCCCGACGAGACGGCGATGAGAGCGCGCCGGTCTCCCCGCTCCAGTCCCGCGAGCACGGCGTTGAAGGCGCCTCGAGCCTTGAACGCCCCGGCCCGCTGGAGCGACTCGGCCTTGAGCAGGAGTCGGGCGCCAACGCGATCGTCGAGGGTGCGGGAGCGGACCAGCGGGGTGCGGTGCACCCGCCCGGCGATCCTCTCCTGGGCCGTGCGCACCTCATCGACCGTGAGGGCGGGCGCCGGCGGCGCGGCGGGCGGCAGGGACGCCATGCCCTGGATGCTACCGCGCCGATCCCCTCGCCGACCCCACCCTCGCCGCATCCTGGGGCGACTCCGGCCGCCTGCGCCTCGACCCCAGCGCCCGGTCCGGCGCCGGATACCAGCCGCGCTCACGAGCAGCGGGCGTGCGCCGTCGCCGGGAGAGCGGCCGGCGCTGAGACCCGTGCCGCCGCACGGCTCCCGCGGTCACATGCGCGCGGTCACGGGCCCGGCCGTGTCGATCCGACATCCTCGCTCGCCAAGGGCCTCCGGGGCCGGGACCGTCGCCGATTCACCCCCCATGCCCTGGGCTGCGCGGTGGGCCCCGGTCACCCGCCGACGCGGCCCACGCCTTAGAGTCGCTGCGAGGACGCCACCGCGGGAGCGGCCGGCACCCCCTCGCCGGCATCGGGTGGCGGGGAGGCCCGCTGGGAGCGATGCAGGATGATCGTGATCGAGCCGATCACCAGGGCGGCGCCGATGGCCTCGTGCCAGCTCACGCGTTCGCTGAGGACGAGGCTCCCGGCCAGCACCGCGACGATCGGGTTGACGTAGGCGTAGGTTGACACGGTGGTGACCGGCAGATGCGCCAGCGCGTACCCATAGCAGGTGAAGCCGAGGATCGAGCCGGGGCCGATGAGGTATGCCAGAGCGATCCATGACGCAGCGGGAACGGCGGCCCACCTGACCTGTGAGAACTCCCCGGTGGCGGCGGCCAGGGCGAGCAGCGCGACGCCACCGATGAGCATCTCCAGCGCGGCCGCCAGCAGGGGATTGGGCGGCAGCGCAAGCCGGCGGCCCACGATCGACCCGAAGCCCCAGACCGCCGCGGCGGCGAGCAGGATGGGCACGCCCACCAGGTGAGCCGATGCCAGGCTGGGGCCCACCAGGATGGCCACCCCCAGCAGGCCCACGGCCAGCCCGGCGGCCGATCTCCGGGTGACACGCTGGCGCTGCACCGGCCATGCGAAGACGATCATCCAGAGCGGGACGGTCGCCACCAGCACCGCGGCGTAGCCCGAGGGCACCATGGTCTCTCCGACCGACACGCCGCCATTGCCGACACACAAGAGCAGGATCCCGACCACGGCGACGGCGAGCCAGGCCGTGGCTGCGGGCATGGCGCTGCCCTCACCGGCTCGTCGCCTCCTGGCGGTCGCCCACCAGGCGATCGGCAACAGCAGCGCCCCGGCCGCGACGTACCGGGTTCCGGAGAAGAGCAAAGGCGGCAGGTGGCGGACCCCGACCCGGATGGCCAGATAGGTCGTTCCCCACACCACGTACACGACGCCCAAGGCGATCCAGCTGAGCACCGGGCGACCGGTGCCTTCCGGGGCGGCAGCGGACATCCACCCATGGTCGAGCGCCGCTCGGGCCACCGCAAGCGGCCGTCGCGGCGAGCAGACGGGCACCCCCTGCGACTTCCCAGCTCGCCCCGCCAGCACCTCGAGCCTGCCGCGGCGTGAGCAGCCACACAAGGGGCCACGCTCCTCGGTCCCCGTGGGCCCGAGCTCTGCCGCGCCGGGTGAGGGGGACTGGGCGCGATCTGAGCGGCTGACCGCCGGGGGCGGCGACTCGGGGGACCCTGGGCGGCCGCCGTCAGGCTTCTGGGGGACGGGACCCTCCCCGTCAGACGGCCGGTCGGGGCAGGGCGGCCGCGATCAGATCCACCGGCTGGAGCACAGGGAGCGGGGACCCGCACGCCCGCAGCGCGGCCGCGATCTGAAGCTGGCAGCCGGGGTTGCCGGCGACCACGGCGTCGGGCCTCACCGCGCAGAGCGCGGCGGCCTTGCGCGCGCCCAGCTCGCGGGCGGGGACCGGGTCGGTGAGGTTGTAGAGGCCGGCGCTGCCGCAGCAGAGCTCGGGGTCGCTGACCTCGAGCAGCTCCAGCTCGGGGATCGCGCGCAGCACGGCGCGCGGCGCCGCTCGCACCCCCTGGGCGTGGGCCAGGTGGCAGGCGTCGTGGTAGGCGATCCGGGCCGGCAGCGGGCGCAGCCCGCCGGGCGGCGGACCCAGCTCCTGGAGCACCTCGGTCACGTCCCGGACCCGATCGCTGAAGGCGCGGGCGCGACCGGCCCAGCTGGGGTCCGCCGCGAACAGCTCGGTGCCATCCCGGAGCGCCGAGCCGCAGCCCGCGGCGGTGACCACGATGCGATCAACCCCGGACCCGTCCAGGGTCGCGATCAGCCGCCGCATGCGCCGGGTGGCGGCCGCCGAGCGCCCGGCGTGCAGCTCCAGGGCCCCGCAGCAGCCCTGCTGCGGCGGCACCCACACCTCGGCGCCGTAGGCAGCCAGGACGCGGGCGGCGCGCGCGCTGCTGGCCCCGAAGAGGACCCGCTGGACACAGCCGGTGACCAGGGCGACGCGCAGTCGGGGGGCTCCCCCGACGGGCCGCCGCGGTCGCGGCCGGGCGCCCGGCTGGCGGGCGGCCCGCGCTGACGGGATCAGCTCCAGCGGGCCCTGCCACCGCGCCACCCGCCTTTCTCCGAGCACCCGCCGACCGGCCCCGAGCAGCCCCAGCCGGTCTGCCGCCGTCATCACCGCCAGCGCCCCCCGCAGGCGGGTGGGGTGGGGGAGGACCGTCAGCAGCGCGCGCCGCAGCCAGCGCTCATCCCAGGGCCGCTGGAACCGCCGCTCCACCTGCTGCCGGGTGGACGCCAGCAGGCGGTCGTACCGGACCCCCGAGGGGCAGGAGGTGACGCAGGCGAGGCAGCCGAGGCAGGAGTCCCAGTGGCGCACCACCTCGGGGGTGAGCGCCACCGACCCCTCCCGAGCCGCGGCCATCAGAGCGATCCGACCGCGGGGCGAATCCATCTCCTCGCCCCAGAGCACGTAGGTCGGGCAGGTGGGGAGGCAGAAGCCGCAGTGGACGCACGCGTCCAGGAGCGCGGGATCGGGCCCGTCCACGGAGTCGAAGGCGGGGCCGCCCCCGGGGCCGCGGCTCCGGCCGCGCGGGGGCGGCGGCGCCGTCCCCCTCACGGCAGGCCCCATCCCAGCCGTCCCGGAGAGAGCGTGCCGCTGGGGTCGAGCTGGCCCCGCAGATTGGCCATCAGCCGGAGCACTCCCGGCTCCGGCCGGGTCGCCACCCGCTCAAAGCCGCCGGGGCTGACCCGGTAGGCCCGGCACCACCCTCCGATCTGCTCCACGGCGCCGCGGAGCCGATCCAGGGCGGCGGGGTCGTCGGCGACCCGGACCGTGCCCACGCCCAGCCCGGCGCTGAGGCTGGCCGACCCCTCCAGCTCTCCCAGGCGCTCCGCCAGCTCGCCGGCCCGACCGGGGGGAACGGCGACCCCGACCACCGCCCCGGGTCGCTCCCAGGGCCGCCGCAGGAGCCGGGACCAGCAGCGCGCGCCGAGCGCCTCGGTCAGGACCCGTCCGCCCAGCTCCCGCGCCAGCGCCCCGGCCTCTGCGATGGTCGCCTCGCGGCTTCCCTCGACCCGCAGCACCAGCTGCCGCTCCGGCCAGAGGGCCTGGGCGGCGGTCACCACCGCGGGGGCGCGGCGGATCGCGGTCACGAGCCCGGGCAGGGCGGCCGCGGAGACGCCGTCCACCACCACCAGGGCGTGATGGGCGGGGTCAGGGTGGAGCTTGAGGGTCACCTCGACCACCACCGCGAGGGTCCCCCGCGACCCCACCAGCAGCTTGCACAGATCGTAGCCGGCCACGTTCTTCACCACCCGACCTCCGGTGCGGGCGACGGTCCCGTCGGCCAGCACGAAGCGGGCGCCCAGGAGAAGATCGCGCGGAGTGCCGTAGCCATGGCGCCGGGGGCCGGCCGCGGCCGTCGCCACCAGCCCGCCCAGCGTCGCCGACGGGCGTCCGTGGGCATCGACCATGAGCCGCTGACGGGCGGCCGGCGTCCCCACGGCCTGCTGCAGCGCCGCGACCGTCATCCCCGCTCGGGCCGTCACCACCAGGTCGCCAGCCACGTGCTCGAGCACGCCGTCCAGGCCGGTCAGGTCGAGCAGCACGTCGCACCGGTGGGGGGCGGGGCCCCAGTCCAGTCCGCCCCCTGAGCCGCGGGGCACGACCGCCCAGCCGTGGGAGGTGGCGGCGGCGAGCGCCGCCGCCACCTCGTCGATCCCCGGGGGCCGGACCACCCAGAGCGGCCGCACCCCGGCCACCCGGTCAGGCGCGGTGCCCGGGCGCACCGCCGGAGCCCCGGCGGCCCGGCGCAGGACCTGCCCGATCTCCGTCGCGGTGCTCACCACCGCTCGGCCACCTGAGCACGCTCAGCCGGGTGGGGCCGGTAGACGCCCGGGCCCTCGCCGCAGAGCCGAGGGGTGGGCAGCACCTTGCCCGGGTTGCACAACCCCTGGGGGTCGAAGGCGGCCCGCAGCCGGTGCATCACCATCTGGTCGGCGACCGAGAACTGCTTGGGCATCTGGCAGAGCTTGTCGCGCCCGATCCCGTGCTCTCCGGTGAGCGAGCCACCGACGGCGAGACAGGCGTCCAGGATCCGCGTCGCCACCACCTCCGCGCGTCGGCGCTGCTCCGGGCGGGACCCGTCGAAGAGCACCAGCGGGTGGAGGTTGCCATCACCGGCGTGGAAGACGTTGGCCACCCGCAGGCCATGCTCCGCCTCCAGCTGGCGGATCGCGGCCAGCACCTCGGGCAGGCGGGTGCGCGGGACCACCCCATCTTGGACGTAGTAGTGGGGACTGATCCGGCCCATCGCCGCGAAGGCCGCCTTGCGCCCGCGCCAGAACCGGGACGCCTCCTCCCCGTCGGCGGCGAGCCGGCAGGCGGTCGCGCCGGCGGCGCGGCAGCACGCGGCGACCAGCGCCGCCTCCTCGGCGCAGCGCCCCGGCGGCCCGTCCAACTCGATCAGCAGGACGGCGTCGCCGGGGGGGTAGTCGGGGTGGGCGGCCGCCTCGATCGCCTCCAGGGCGGTCCGGTCCATCATCTCGAGCGCCGCGGGGATCACCCCGCGCGCGATGATCGCGGAGACCGCCGCCCCGGCCGCCGCGGCCTGGTCGAAGGCGGCGACCAGGGTCGCCACCGCCGCCGGCCGCGGCACCACCCGCAGCACCACCTCGGTGACGATCCCGAGCGTCCCCTCGCTGCCGACCACCGCGCCCAGCAGGTCGAAGCCGGGGGGGTCGAGCGCGCGGCCTCCCAGCCGCACGATCTCCCCGTCCGCCAGCACCAAGGTGGCACCGGTGACGTGATGGGTGGTGAAGCCGAGCTTGAGGCAGTGCGCCCCGCCGGAGTTCTCGGCGAGGTTGCCTCCGATGGTGCAGACCTGCTGGCTGGAGGGATCGGGAGCGTAGCGGTACCCCGCCGCCGTCACCGCCAGGGTCACCGCCTGATTGGTGACCCCCGGTTCCACCGTCACCCGTTCGTCCTGGAGGTGGACCCCCAGGATGGCCCGCATCCGCGACAGCCCCACCACCACCCCGTCGGCCCGAGGCAGCGCCCCCCCCGACAGCCCGGTGCCGGCACCGCGGGCGACGAAGGGGATCCGGGAGGCGGCCAGCACCCGCACCACCTGCTGGGTCTCGTCGGTGGTCTGCGGCAGCACCACCGCCAGCGGCCGGGCTCGCCAGCTGGTGAGTCCGTCGCAGGCATAGGCGGTGCAGGCGGCCGGGTCGGTGAGCAGCCAGGCGGAGCCGACCACGCGCCGCAGTGCCGACGCCACCGCCGGGGGCAGACCGACGGCGGCGTCCAGCGAGGGTGTCATGCCTGGGATCGTAGGGGACGGGCGGCCCAACCCCCAGCAGCAGTACCGTTTGGGAGCCGTGGTCACCCCCACCGACTTCCGCGCCGCCGTGGTGGGGGTGGTGGCGGCGCTCGACCCCGGGGATGTCGTCACCTATGGGCAGGTGGCTCGGATCGCCGGTCACCCCGGAGCGGCGCGCCGGGTGGGCACGGTTCTGCGCCAGGAGAGCGGACTTCCCTGGTGGCGGGTGGTGCACGCCAACGGCACGCTGGTGGTGGGGCTGGAGGACCTGCAGGCGACCCGGCTGGCCCAGGAGGGGGTCCAGTGCCAAGGCCACCGCGTCCTGCGGGGGGAAGCCCCGGGGGCGGGATCGTGACTGCCCGTCGCGCCCCGGGCCGCTGACCCGGCGATGGCCACCTTCATCTGCCGCCTGCCGGCCGCCCCGGGCACGCTCCGGCTCGCCGTCAAGGACCTCATCGACGTGGTGGGGGCGCCGACCACCTGCGGCAGTCGCGTCGTCGCGGCCAGCGCTCCGCCGGCGAGCTCGGACGCGGCCTGCCTGGCCGGCGCGCGGGCGGCGGGGGTGTCGATTGTGGGCAAGGCCAATTGCAGCGAGCTCGCGTTCAGCCCGATCGGAACCAACCCGTGGTTCGGCGACCCGGTCAACCCCCTCGACCCCACCCGGATCCCCGGCGGATCCTCGAGCGGATCGGCGGTGGCGGTGGCGGCCGGGGAGGCCGATCTCGCCCTCGGGACCGACACCGGCGGATCGGTGCGCATCCCCGCCGCGTGCTGCGGCATCGTGGGGCTGAAGACGACCGCGGGCCGGATCCCGCTGGCGGGAGTGTGGCCGCTGGCTCCCAGCTTCGACACGGTGGGCCCGCTGGCGGCCACCGTCGAGGGGGTGCTGACCGGGATGCGTCTGCTCGAGCCCGGATTCGAGCCACCAGGACCGCTGCGCTTGCGGGTCGGGCGGCTGCGTCTGGGGGCGGACGCCGCGGTCGACGCCGCCATCGACG
>Ga0307374_10005753_pt1 | contig 19885 bp, 16 predicted proteins | sample OX3MG_FD_202532 | JGI IMG/M metagenome (GOLD analysis project Ga0307374, IMG submission 202532) | Soil microbial communities from Risofladan, Vaasa, Finland - OX-3 | ecosystem: Environmental > Terrestrial > Soil > Coastal area > Acid sulfate soil | place: Finland: Risofladan, Vaasa | collected...
CCTTCGCAATACATCCCAGTCTTCAAACTCGCCGTTCACAACAGAGGTGTTCATAGCCGAAATGGTATCGCCATCGGATCGAGAATGCAACCGTTAGGTTAACGCTTATTCGGCTGGTGCCGTGGGCTAAATTCTGCTGCTCCTCCGGAGCTTAATCATGCGCAAGATACAAGCCACGCTTGGCGTATTCCGAACCCCGGGCCGTTTCCATTTCAAGAACCCACGGTTAAATCAAGCGGCGATTTAACCGTGGCCTCTTCAGCTATACCGCAGCCAGCGGCGCAATTCCCGGAGGGACGGCCGCTTGCCGTACATCAGAATTCCGACTCGATAGATTTTGGCGGAGAACCGAATGACCCAGAGCGTGGTCAGAATCGAAAGGGCGAGGGACAGCGCGATCTGCCAGAACGGCGGCGGCTGAATCGCCACGCGCAGGGTCATCAAGATGGGCGAAAGGAAAGGAGTGATCGAGAGCACGACGGAAAGCGTGGAGTTGGGATCGTTCAGAACAACGTTGAACAGCAGAAAACTTCCCACGATGAGCAGGGTCAAGGGCATCTGTGCCTGATGAGCTTCTTCATCGGTTGACACAATGGCTCCCGCGGCGGCGTAGAGGGAAGCGTAGAGAAAATAACCCGCCAGAAAAAAGACCACGAGATAAATCAATAAAACCGGCGGCAGGTGAAGGGGTGGAGCTGACGCCCCGGGCCTTAGGAGCTGGGCGAAACTGTTGCTGAACGCCACGATCACTCCCAGGGTGATGCCCCATACGAGATACTGGGTGAGAGCCACAGCTCCCACGCTCACGATCTTTCCGGTCAACAAGTAAAAGGGTTCAATGGAAGAAACCAGAATTTCGATTATGCGCGTGGACTTCTCCTCCATGACCGAGCGCATCGTCGACATCCCATAGATGATTAGAGTCATGTACAGTAGAATACCTGCCGCAATGGCCGTGACATAGGCGTCCTCACCGGATCCCTTCCCCCCCCCCGCAGCCATGTTAACCAACTGAACGTCCGCAAGCTCAAACACGTTCTTCATATTGCCGGCCTGTTTCCCTTCTTCCGTCAGCCGATGGGTAATCAGGGCAACGCTGACGGCACGCTGGACAGGTCCAAGAAAGGTCATGGCGCGGAAATTCCTGGCGTGAAGCTCCGCAGGGGCCTTCCCTGTTAACACTCCCTTCGGAAGCACCAGAAACCCGTCGAGGTGCCCGTTTTCGGTTTGGGAGCGGAGGTAGGCTTCCTGCTCCGGCGTGGGCTGTTCAAGTGTTTCGACAACTTCCACGTCAGGCTGGTCCTTGTGGGCGGAGTTCTCCATCAGAATTTTCTTCACACTACCGGCTAGGCCGCCGGCTTCATCCAAAATAGCGATTCGAACCGTATAGGCGGAACTCGTTCCGGAAAGGAAGACGGAAACTGTCAGGATAATCAGGGAGAGGATCGGCAAGGCAATCGTCCCAAAGATAAAAGCCTTCGTCCGCACACGGGTCACGTATTCGCGTTTGAAAACCAGCCAGATCTTATGCATCGCCTGCCGAAACCTTTTCGATAAAAATACTGTTCAAAGGAGGTTCCATCAGTTCAAACCTCCGGATCTCGACTCCGCGTTCGATGGCGGCCTTCAGGATCTGTTGGGAATCCGCGCCGGAACGCAGTTTCACCTCGACGACTTCCCCGTAGAACTTGGTCGCCTCGATAAGCTCGGGAAGGTTCAGGAAAGTTCGGTCGCCGCTGAATTCGATGCGGACGGTGTTATTGCCGTAAGATTTCTTGATCGCCTTGAGGTCGCCGTCCAGAATCTTGCGCCCCTTATGAATCAGGCAAATTGAGTCGCACATCTGCTCCACCTGCTCCATCAGGTGCGTGGACAGAATAATGGTCGTTCCCTGATCGCGAAGTTCCAGCATGACATCTTTGACCAGGGCGGCGTTGACGGGGTCAAGCCCCGTGAAGGGTTCATCGAGGATCAAGAGCTGCGGGCGATGAAGAATTGCCGCGAGGAACTGGACCTTCTGCTGCATCCCTCGGGACAAGTCGTTGACCTCATTTTCCACCCAGTCAGCGAGGCCAAGCCGCTCGAGCCAGGCGCGGGCACGGCGCCCGGCTTCCGCTTCCTCCACTCCTTTCAAGGCTGCCAGAAACACCAGAACCTCACGAATGCGCATCCGCCGGTAAAGGCCGCGTTCTTCGGGCAGATAACCGATAAGGTCCTGGGTGTGCTCTCCAAGCGGCTGGCCCAACACCTGGATCGTCCCTTCATCCGGCATCAGGATGCGCACAATCATGCGCAGCGTTGTAGTCTTCCCGGCGCCGTTTGGCCCGAGCAGCCCGAACACCGCCCCCTGCTTGATTCCCAAGCTCAGGCTGCTGACCGCGGCAAAGGAATCGAAGCGCTTGGTAACTTGCTCGACAAGGACGGCATCCATCATGGTGTTACATTAACCCTGAAGCCTGAAATCGCAGACGGAAAGCAAAACTGAATCGGATTTGTAGCATCAAATGCTAATCATAAGCAAGTTTGAAGGATAAGAACGACTTGTGCAAGCAGGGAGGTTGACGGAACAGCCTGCGAGCGAACGGTTCGGGAAAGCGCCGCGGAATGGGTTATACTTTTTGCTTGCACTGAAATCACAGTGGGGAGATCTGAATCCATGCGAAATGTAGTGATCATCGGCTCGGGCTGCGCAGGACTGACGGCCGCAATTTATGCGGCCCGCGCCAACCTGAGTCCTCTGGTGATCCGCGGGCACGAGGCCGGCGGCCAGCTCACCTTGACAACCCTCGTTGAAAACTATCCCGGTTTCCCCAAGGGCGTTCAAGGGCCCGAGCTGATTGAACTTATGCAAAAACAGGCAGAGGTGTTTGGCGCGGAATTTTTAGAGGGTGATGTATCTCGCGCCGATCTTTCGCGCCGCCCGTTTGGGCTCGACGTGGGGAAGGAGCGCATTGAAGCCCAAGCGCTCATCATCGCGTCCGGCGCCTCGGCCAAGCTGTTGGGCCTGGAATCGGAACGCAAGCTTTTGGGCCACGGCGTTTCCACCTGCGCGACCTGCGACGGGTATTTCTACCGCGGCAAGGAGGTGGTGGTGGTCGGCGGCGGAGATACGGCGGCTGAAGATTCTCTCTTTCTCACCCGGTACGCAAAGCGCGTGAACGTTGTTCATCGGCGCGACCAACTGCGAGCGTCGAAAATTATGCAGGACCGCATGCTTCAAAACAAAGCCATCAACTTTATCTGGAACACCGCCGTTGCGGATGTGCTCGACCCCGAAAAGAATGAAGTAACGGGAGTGCGGCTGAAAAACGTTAAGACCGGAGAGGAATCCGTCAGGGATTGCGACGGGGTTTTTATCGCCATCGGGCATTCCCCCAACACCGATCTCTTCAAAGGGCAACTGGAAGTGAACAGCGTCGGATACCTGATCACGCATGAGGGGTCCAAGACCAGCGTTCCGGGTGTCTTCGCGGCGGGCGATTGCCAGGACCATGTCTACCGGCAAGCCGTGACCGCGGCAGGGTCCGGGTGCATGGCCGCGATAGATGCCGAAAGGTTTTTGCAGGCGGAAAGCAGCCCAAAGCAATGAGAAACCGGAAATTCTGGCTGGTCTGATGATCCTTCGTCCCAACACTGTTGACTCTGGGTCATTGCGCGCTTTAAGTACGCCCAATCCGGATGTCATGCTGAGCGCAGCGAAGCATCTGCTTGTAAATCGTTGTGGAAAAGCAGATTCTTCGCGGAGTTTACCCTGAGCCCCTTCGCTTCGCTCAGGGCCGTTCGCAAGCAGAGGACGAACGGGCTCGGAATGACGGGCGCTTGAAAGCTCAGCACGAAGGACACTGAGCCGCTCGGAAAGGGTGAGTCCCATTCCTTCTCCGTGTTCTCCGTGCTGAAGTCTACAAATTGTTCTGCCTTTCAATCGCTCCGTGACCTCTGTGTTAAGCATTGCCATTCTTATGGATAACGCTGATCTCATCCGCCGGTTTCGAAGCCTGACGGAACGCGAAGACGAAAAGATCAATCTCGCGGAGGCGGCGCTCGTGATTGCGGCAACGGAATACGCGGAGCTTACGCCTGAGCCTTGGCTTACAATCCTCGATCGGCTTGCGGAGCACGTCGAAGCAGACCCGGGGTCTTCGCCTCTCGGGAATATCGAAGCCCTCAACAGAATGATGTTCGAACAAGAGAAGTTTTCAGGCAACGACGAAGAATACGATGATCCCCGCAACAGCTTTTTGAACGACGTGCTGGAGCGCAAAAAGGGGATTCCCATCACGCTTTCGCTTGTTTACATGGAGGTGGCCCGCAGACGCCGCCTGCCGGTTGTGGGAGTCGGATTCCCCGGCCACTTTCTGGTGAAGTGCCTGGGAACGGCCGGGGATATCCTCATTGATCCTTACCATCGAGGGGCCATTTTGACGACGGCTGATTGTGCGGAACTGCTGAAGACCCACTTCGGAGCCCAGTCTGAACTCAAGACGGAATACTTGCTGCCCGCAAGCAACAAACAGATCCTGTCCCGCATGCTCAATAATCTGAAGGGATCGTATTTTCGGCAGGCCAACTATCCTAAAGTTCTCACCATGATCGAACTCGCTCTCACCATCAACGAAGACCCTCTGCCCGACCTGCGGGACCGCGGGATGGTCTACTTTGCCATGGCGCGATATGCCGACGCCGTGGCGGACCTGAAAACCTACCTCACTCGCGCTCCCAGCGGCGACTCTGAAGCCAAGGAAGTTCTTAAGATTCTTCATCGCATCCGCGCCCTGATGAATTAGCAAAAGGCCCACGGCACAAGATCGGTGCCGTGGCTACCGTTGTCACTCTCAGCGAGCAATCCTGCCGGCATGCTCATCGTTTCCCTGGCTGTTTCAAGCAAACAGCCAGACCGTCGCGGAGGGGAATCATCGTGGTTATCAGTTGCGGCGAGCGGTGGATCAGGCGGTTGAATTTCTGAATCGCGCGGGTCGCCTTGTCATCCGAAGCGGCTGGCTGTGCCACGCGCCCGGACCACAGGACATTGTCGCTCACCAATAAGCCCCCTGCTCGCAGCCTTGGAACCGCGAGCCCGAAGACCTCCGGGTATTGGATTTTTGAAACATCGTTGAAGATCAGATCGAACTGCCCTCGCACGGAGCGCAGAGATTCCAGCGCATCGCCCACCAGGATTTCGACGCGCCCAAGCATTCCAGCCCGGCGCAGATAGGCTCGGGCGCGCTCGGCATTCTTCGGATCGCCATCCGTGTAAAAAACCCTGCCGCGCGGTCCCACGGCGCGAGCCAGCCACAGCGTCGAATAGCCGATGGCCGAGCCCATCTCAAAAACGCGCCGGGCCCGAATCAACAGCGCCAATTGGTGAAGCACGCGCCCGCACGCCGGGCCAACAATTGGAACGTTGTGCTTTGCCGCATAACGTTCCATTTCGCGAAGCACGGCATCGCGCGCAGGAAGAAGGGAATCAATGTATTTTTCCGTTTGGGGTTCGAGAATTCCGCTCATCAGTCCTCCTTGCCAGTCTGAGTATTATAGCCGTCAATCTTAATGAGCCGGTGCAGAAATGGGTTGAGGCGCCGGCGCCCCTCAAAAAAGTCTGCAAATTGATAATCCGTGGATCACTCCATGCTGTCTGCGATAACACTGTCAACGCCTAGGGAGGAAGCTTGTAAGAGCACGATGAAAGTCGTACCCTTTGAGGAGTGAACGCCGGAAAGCCAACGCCGGGGGTGATCCGACTGCCGGGAAAGAAGCGCACCGTTGTCTAACCGATGGGTTTTTCTGGCAGCGTTTCTTACGGTGACGTTCATCGTGGCGGGAGCATTCACTCTGCCCCAGTGGTTCTACTTTGAGCTGGTCAAGTCGTCGATTTTCATGGCGATCGGTGTGATGGTTTTCTCCGGCGAAAACCGATACTCCTATATGCTGGGGACGGTCTTTCCGCCTCTCTGGTTCCTGGTGGACATCCTGGCGGGGGAATTGGTCGCGGATTTCCAGGTTCTCTTTGCATACCTGGGCGGAAAGCAGATCGACCAGGCGGCCACTCCGCTTGATGGGTTCGCGCGACTGGCTGCGATTTTCCTGTTTATCGCAAGCCTCCACGCCTGGCGAAAGGAGGTCGAAGGGCCATTCTGGGGCAAAGCGTTTTGGTCATGCCTGATAATTTCACTGGCTTATGTGGCCGTTCTCGCGTTTTGGCGCTCGCAACTGTTCCCAGCATCACATTGACCCCTGAAATATGTTTATCGGCCACATCGCCGTTGCACTGGGCGCTAAAAAAGCTTCTCCCAAAACATCTCTCGGCACCCTTCTCCTGGCGGCCCAGTGGCCGGATATCATCTGGCCGCTTTTCTTAGCCTTCGGCTGGGAGAAAGTGGAGATTGCTCCCGGCTCGACCGCCGTTAGCCCTTTGGATTTTATTCGGTATCCTCTTTCACACAGCCTGCTGGCTGATTTTGGCTGGGCCATGCTGCTGGCCGGAGTGTATCTTGTTCTCCGCAAAAACCGCCGGGGCGCGCTATGGGTGGGGTTCTGCGTCTTGAGTCACTGGCTGCTGGACGCGCTTAACCATCGTCCCGACCTCGCACTTTATCCCGGAAGCGATAAATTCATTGGCCTGGGACTGTGGAATTCAGTTTTCGGCACCCTCATCGTCGAAGGGACTCTGTTTGTGGCGGCGGTGATTCTCTATAGCAAGACCACTCAGCCGCGAGACAAAATCGGTGATTACGCTTTCAGGTCCTTTGTGGGCCTTCTGGTGTTTCTCTATTTGGCGGGTCTCATGGGCCCGCCCCCGCCGAGCGTGGGCGCAATCGAGGTGGCGGGATTTCTGGGCTGGTTATTCGTGCCCTGGGCGTATTGGATAGACCGCCACCGCGCGGTCAGGGTTCGGAATCCAGACCTGTCACGATAACCAAGAAGCCTGCCGCGGGTGTGCCGTAACAAAAGTTCTTAAGTAAGCTCCGGAGAAGCGACAGAACCTCCTGAGCACTCCCCTCACCCCAGCCCTCTCCCCGTGGGAGAGGGGGGACCGCAAGGCGGTGGGTGAGGGCCTTTATATCCCAGGGCTCACGCCCTGAGCTAACATCCTTCGCCCCTGCGGGGCTTTTGAACGCGGCTTCGGAGCCCCAGACTTCGTGAACGAACTTCAGTTACACCACGCTAACGAAACGCTTCCTTATTGACAACGTAAGGGAGGTCGGCGAGATTGCCGTCGCTCTCCAGAACGTCGATCAGCGCCTGGGCGCATCGTCCGGCCATGCCCCGGTTTGGATCTATGGAGAGGCGGGTAATGCGGCCCGCGCTTGCAAAATGGTGGAAGATGCGCACACGATCTTCAAGCTCCGGATCGCGCAAAGGCGAGTCCGCCGGAAGCGGTTCCTGCTCAAAAACATCGAGGGCCGCGCCCGCGATCACCTTTCCCTTGATGGCGCGAGCCAGCGCCGCCTCATCCACCACAGGCCCGCGTGAGGTGTTGACCAGGTAGGCTGTAGGCTTCATCAGCCGCAACGTCCGGTCATTGATCAGATGGAAGGTGGACGACTTTCCCTCGCGCACCAGCGGCACATGAAGGGTGACGAAATCAGCCCCGCCGAGAGCCTCTTCAAGGCTGGCCACCTTAATCGTGCAAGGCTCCTGGGAGAAGCCATGGCGGTAGCGCAGGTCAATTTCCTCTTGTGCCTGATTCAAAAATTCCGTGGGCACGGAATAAGAGTCGTGACAAAGAAAGTTCACGTCGAACCCCACGGCTTTTTTAATGAAGGCTTGGCCAATTCGGCCCAGGCCGATCACTGCGACGGTCTTGCCGGTAACTTCATCGCCCAGGAAGGGATGATAAGGGTGCCACGCGCCCCAGCGGTTCTCCCGCACCAGGCGCTCGCTTGGATAGAGCTTGCGGGCCGCCGCGCCGAGGATAAAGAGAGCAAACTCCGCCGTGGCTTCCGTCAAAACCTCCGCCGTGTTCGTGAAGGGAATCTTGTAACGGTTGGCATCGCTGCGGTTCACGTTATCAAACCCGACGGCGTCTTGCGCCACCACTTTCAGCGTTCCCTTTCCTGCTTCAAAGACCTCCGCGTCGATGGGGTCGCGCAGCGTGGTAATCAGTCCGTCGATTCCGGAGCGGACTTTTTCAATAATGAGGCTTTTCGGCGGCGGCTCGATCTGGTCGTAGACCTCCAACTGGTAACCGCGCTCGCGCAAGCGGTCCAGGGCCTCACTGCCGATGTCACAGGTGGCAAAGATGCGAAAAGGCTTCTCGGTCTTCGTCATAATAATGGCTACAAACCTTTCTTGATCCAGTTTTCAATGCGGCCGAGGGCGTTCTGGATGTTCTCCACGGAATTTGCGAATGAGAACCGCAGGTATCCCTCGCCCCACTCTCCGAATGCCGTACCGGAAAGGCACGCCACCCCGGCCTCATCCAGGAGCGCCTCGGCCAGTTCTTTGGAACTGCGCCCAGTCCCCTTAATGTTGGGAAAAGCGTAAAAAGCGCCCTGGGGTTGACGGCAGCGAAAGCCCGGAATGCGGTTGAGGCCTTCCACAATCACCTGGCGGCGCCGTCGAAATTCTGCGCACATCGCCTCTACGGAACTCTGATCCCCGCGGAGAGCCTCAATCCCCGCAATTTGCGTGAAGCTTGCCGTGCAGGAATTTGAGTTCGTCATCAAACGCGCGATGTGCTTTGCCAGGTCCTGGCGCATCACTCCGTAGCCCAGCCGCCATCCCGTCATGGCGTAAGTTTTTGAAAAACCGTCGAGAAGAATTATTTTATCCCGCAAACCAGGGAAGGAAGCAATACTCGCGTGCTCGCCGTCATAAATCAAGCGGCTGTAAATTTCGTCCGCAAGAATCATCACGTCTTTTGTTCTTAGGGCTTCCGCCAGCGCCGCCATTTTGGGCCGGCTGATGATCCCTCCGGTGGGATTTTGGGGAGAATTCAATATCATCAGCCGCGTGCGATCGTTCATCTTGCCGAGAGTTTCATCCACATCAATATCAAACCCGCTCTCTTCAACCAGGGGGTAGGGCACGGCCTTCGCGCCGACAAAGTTGATCATCGATTCATAGATCGGAAACCCGGGGTTCGGGTAAAGCACCTCGTCGCCGGGTTCGGCCAGCGCCAGAATGCTGAAGAACATGATCGGCTTCCCCCCGGGCGTGATGACCACTTCAGAGGGATCAACGGAGATCCCGCGCCGCTTGCCGACGTCTTCCGCCACCGCTTCCCTAAGTTCCGGCAGCCCGGCGGGAGGCCCGTAATGGGTCCAGCCATTTTCGAGAGCCTGCTTCGCTGCGCCGACGATGTTCGGCGCGGTAGCAAAATCCGGCTCGCCAATCTCCAAGTGAATGACTTGCTTTCCTTGGGCTTCAAGCTCACGCGCGCGCACTAACACTTCAAACGCACTCTCTGTTCCCAGGCGTTCCATGCGCCCGGCAAGACGAAGCTTTTGCGCCGCAGTCGTCATAACGAACCTTTTGAAAGGCGGCAAGCAGACTGCTTGCACCCCATTAACGAAAGAGTACGAGAATACTCTCGTGAGCGTTGATTGTCCAGGGACGGACGCTGTTGGTCATTTTGACGTAGAGGCGGCTTTATGCCGCCACTTGGCGAGGTAAACTCGCCGCTACCCCAGCCAAATTGACCCACCACCACCGGCAAGCATTGCTTGCAGCCGGCTTCTCCGTAATGGTAACGTTAGCGAGGGCGCGAAGGGAGCGGCGTCCAGTCCATTTTTGTCCGCTGGTATAACAAAAGATGCGTTGGTCCTGGAAGATCGGCAAAGTCGCAGGGATCGGCATTTATGTCCACGCAACCTTCTGGTTGTTGATCCTCTTCATCCTTTTTGTCAATTGGACCCACGGGCACAACCTTGGAACGGCGCTTTCGGGCGCCGTCTTTGTGCTGGTGATTTTTGGATGCATCACCTTGCACGAACTGGGGCACGCGCTCATGGCGCTGCGATTCGGGGTACGAACGCGGGACATTACTCTGCTCCCCATCGGCGGGCTGGCGCGTCTTGAGCAGATGCCGGAGAATCCAATTCATGAACTCTGGGTGGCTCTGGCCGGCCCGGCGGTTAACGTCATCATTGCCGCTGCGCTTTACCTGGCGCTTTTGTGGGCAGGGGCAGGCTTGAATTTTGAACAGTTCAGTTGGTTTGGCGGAAATTTTCTGAATAAACTGATGATCGTCAATCTCTGGCTGGTGGCTTTTAACATGATCCCGGCTTTCCCCATGGACGGTGGCCGGGCGCTGCGGGCGCTCTTAACAACCCGGATGGAGTTTACCCGAGCCACACGCGTTGCCGCGCGAGTGGGCCAGGGAATTGCCTGCGTCTTTGCGGTTGTGGGCCTCTTCACCGACCCCATCCTGATCTTCATCGCTCTCTTCGTCTGGACAGGCGCCCAGCAAGAGGCGGCTGCGCCTGAGATGCACAGTTCGGTCAAGGGCATACCCGTGCACCGCGTTATGCTGACGGACTTTCACCGGCTGGCTCCCGACGGCTTGGTGGGACAGGTGGCCGAACCCATTCTGGCGGGAGAGCAAGAAGATTTTCCCGTGGTCTTCGGCGACCATGTCCTGGGTGTTGTAACCCGCGATGCTTTGAAGCGGGCGCTTTCGCAGGGCGGCCCTGAAGCGCGCGTGCGTGACGCCATGCGGCGGGACGTCCCGATGGCTGACGCCCACGAGAGCCTGGAACAGGCCCTTGGCCTTTTCCGCGAAGGCAGTTGCCGGTCGATTCCAGTGGAGCACGAAGGGCGGCTTGTGGGCCTGCTCACCCTGGAGAGTGTGCATAACTTCCTGACTGTCCAATCGGCACTGCGCCGATCCAGCCGCAGAACGCAGGGGAAAGACAGAAGCCCCGACAGGGGCGAAAGGTTCTGGCCCAGGGCGTGAGCCCTGGGAACGCGCGGCCCTCACCCACCGCTTACGCCGTGGGCTAAGTTATATCGCTCCTCCGGAGCTTGCATTGTAAAGCCCCGGCAGGGGCGCAAGATTTTAGCCCAGGGCGCGAGCCCTGGGAACTTGTGCTGCGAACTTCTGTACGCTAGTACTTCCAGGGAGGTTTTTCCGGCAAAAGCTTTTGGAATTCTGCAATCAAGGAATCCTCGTAGGCTCCTGCATAGGTCCGGCTGAAAAAGCGGTTAATCCCTTCGTTGTAGAACTTTTGCCAGGATTCTTCTTCATGGCCGGGATTGACCGGGTAGAAGAGGGCGCCATTGGCGCGGGCGGCGGCAAGATCGCCGGGTGCGTCGCCAACCATCAGAACGCAATCCTTTTCATACTTCCCGGCTGCCGTCAGCTTCAGGTGCTCTTTCTTGCTGCCCATTTCCTGCCCCGCGATGACCGCAGCATATTGGGCGATGTCGTGTTCGCGCCATTCGCGTTCCAGGGCTTCGCCCGGCGTCGCTGAGACGCAGATAATGTCCGCCTTGCTGAAAAGCTTTTCCGCGCACTCCCGGAAGTATGGAAAAGGAGGCACACCTTCCACCATGTCGGCAATGGTGCGGTTCACCGCCTTGCTCCATTCGAGAGCCTGCTTCAGTACCGGGTCGTTGGTCTTCTCCACCTCGGCTTCCAGGGCGGGATTTCCAAGCGCCTGGCCGGAATCGATCCAGGCCTGCAGGGTTGGCACCTCGGGAATTTTAACGCCCCGGCGCATCGGCTCCGGCCAGTCGCGCAGCAATTCGAAGGTCTTCGTGAGGGCCGGAAACCGATTGACGCCTCGCCACTTCGAATAGAGGTTGACGAACTCCGCTGCGGCCCGGGCATATTTGGAGATGGCCTGAAGCTTCCAGTGCTTGACGATGTTGGGAATGAAGCACTCCTTATGCTTGATCTCCATGGAGTCGAAAACGCAGCCGTCCGAATCGATCCCGACAAAGAAGGAGTGCTGCGGCTTAAAAGCAAGGAGGCTGTCTTTTGAAAAATCCATCGTTTGATTTCCTTATCTGTAATCTGCCAGCGTGTGCATCTTAACGAAGTCTCAACGCGAGTGGAAAGAACGAATCATGAGTCGATCGGTTTTCGACGTGGCAAAGGTTCTTTCGACTTCACCACGCGCAACGAGTGGGTAGCCTCAGAAACCCGTTATGGGGTTCTTGAGACTCGCCAGATGACGTTGCCGCCGTCGTCAGAGACCAGCAGTGAGCCGTCTTTGGCTACGGCAACGCCCACCGGCCGGCCGTTTACCACTCTTGAGTGCGGATTGGGATCAAAGCCGGTCAGGAAGGCAGAGGGTCCGCCACTGGGCCGGCCATTGCAGAAAGGAATAAACACAACTTCGTAACCCGAAAGGATGCTGCGATTCCACGATCCGTGTTCCGCAATGAAAGCCCCGTGGCGGTATCGGTATGGAAATTGACTGCCCCTATAGAAAACGCCCTCAAGCGGGGCCACATGAGGGCCGAGCAGAACATCCGGGACAATCGCCTTCGCCACCAGATCGGGACGCAGGGTTTTCACGCGCGGGTCGAGGTGCTTCCCGATGTAGCTATAAGGCCATCCATAAAAACCTCCTGGTGTGACGTGGGTAAAATAGTCCGGAGGCAGATTGTCGCCCAGCATATCGCGCTCGTTCACATCCGCCCATAATTCTCCGGTATCGGGGTTGATGGCGAGACCGACGGCGTTCCGCAGACCGCTCGCATAAATCGACGCGTTCCTGCCCTCCGGGTCCGTAACCGTAATGGCGGCCCGGCGGGAATCGGGTTCCACGCAAACGTTGCAGTCGGAGCCTGCGGAAACAAACATCTTTTTCCCGTCCTGAGAGAACACCAGCGTTCGCGTGAAGTGCATTCCCCCGCCGGGAAGGTCCAGGATGTGCTCGCGCTTGCCAAGGCGCCGGGAGGTCTTCGGGTCGTAGCGGAAACGTACCACTTCATTGGTATCGGCGATGTAAACGTAGTCTTTGCGAAAGGCGATTCCGAAGGGCCGTTTGAGATCGTCGGCGAAGACGGTTCGCCGGTCCGAGGCGGCGCCGCGGCCCGGATCATGCAGCACGAGAACCTCGCCGAGCGTAGGATCTGCCAAAAAGACGTCGCCATCCGGAGCCACCGCCAGGTAGCGGGGCTCTTTGAACCCACTCGCAAAAAGCGACACTTTGAATCCCTCGGGCGCCTGGGGCTTAAATCCTCGGACGGGGTTCACCTCCGACGGATTGGCGACGATAGGCTTGGTGAAGGGATGCGGCAAAGCGGGAGCCTGTCCATGGGTAACTTGGGCAAAAGCAAATTGAGCGGCTGTAAGCCATGTCAGGAAAAAGACAAATAATTTGGCTGTCCTCACGCGTTCTCCTTATCAGGTCTCAACGATTGAAATTATTCATCCTTCTATATAGGGCGCCCCAAGTCGGCGACGCTCCAAAACTGTAGCGCCGGTCCGCGACCGGCGGATTTCGCCGCTCATAGAGCGGCGCTACAATAAATGACCGTCGCCGACTTATGGCGTTAGGTATAGCCATGATAAACCGAATTTCTTCCCGAAAGCACATCCACGGTGAGGGGAATGTCCCTCTTTGCTTCGCGGGCGATGATTTCGATGCACTGCGCAAGCGACGAATAGCGTGTCCTGGGGTTTCAGAATCGGTTAGAATTTAGGCTAACTGTCAGGCCGCCGGGAGCCGTTGTTTTAATGACGGTGTGTCGTCTCCAGCGCGGGGCAAGCACCCTGCGGCGGCCGCAACCGTACCAGAATTATAGGCAAGGCGAGTGACTTACATGCAAGACCGCCCAGTCGATACTCTTCAAACATGGTACAAGGACGCGATCATTTACCAGCTTCACGTTCGCGCCTATCATGACAACACCGGCGACGGCATCGGAGATTTTCGCGGACTCACAGAGAAGCTCGATCACATCCAGGAGCTGGGGGCCACGGCGATATGGCTCCTCCCCTTCTATCCTTCCCCTTTGAAAGACGATGGTTACGATATTGCGGATTATCTGAGCGTGCACCCGAGCTACGGAACCCTCGAAGACTTCCAGGCGTTTCTTGAGGAGGCCCACCGGCGCGACATGCGGGTCATCACCGAGCTGGTCCTTAACCACACCTCCGATCAGCACCCCTGGTTCCAGGAAGCGCGGAGTTCAACCGATAATCCCCGCCGAAATTGGTACGTCTGGAGTGACACCGACGACCGTTATCGAGACGCGCGAATCATTTTCGTGGACACGGAAATGTCCAACTGGGCCTGGGATCCGGTTTCCAAGTCCTATTACTGGCACCGTTTCTTCAGCCACCAGCCGGATTTGAATTACGACAATCCCGAGGTTCGGGAAGAAATGTGGAAGGTCATGAAGTTCTGGCTGGAGATGGGGGTTGACGGCTTCCGGCTCGATGCGGTCCCCTACCTTGTGGAACGGGAAGGAACGTCCTGCGAAAATCTCCCGGAGACTCACGAAGTGCTCAAGTCTTTGCGGCGGCGGGTGGATGAGAATTTCTCCAACCGCATGCTTCTCGCCGAGGCCAACCAGTGGCCGGCTGACCTTGCTCCTTACTTTGCCGAAGGCAATGAGTTTCACATGGCGTTCCATTTTCCCCTGATGCCGAGAATGTTCATGGCCATCAAGCTCGAGGACCGTAAACCGATCATCGAAATTCACCAGCAGACCCCGCCGATTCCCGACGTTTGCCAGTGGGCCATTTTTCTTCGCAATCATGACGAATTGACCCTGGAGATGGTCACCGACGAAGAGCGCGATTATATGTACGATGAATTCGCCAGAGAAAAGAGCGCGAAGCTCAATGTCGGAATCCGCCGGCGGCTGGCGCCCTTGCTCGAGAATGACCGGCGGCGGGTGGAGCTTTTGACCGGAATGCTGATGTCCTTGCCCGGCACACCGATCATTTATTATGGCGATGAGATCGGCATGGGAGATAACATCTACCTTGGGGACCGGAACGGCGTCCGGACTCCCATGCAGTGGAACGGGGGATGGAATGGCGGGTTCTCGACCTCCGATCCTGAGCAGCTTTATTCTCCGCTGATTTCGAACCCCGTTTATGGCTACCAGGCCATCAACGTTCTTTCGCAGCAACGGTCCGAGCATTCCCTTTTGTCCTGGATGCGGCGGGTTGTCCGATTGCGAAAGTCGAGTCCCGTATTCGGGCGGGGAACAATCGAATTCTTGAATCCGGCAAATCACCGGGTGCTCGCGTATGTCCGCGAGCGGGGCACTAACAGGGTCCTGGTCGTCAACAACCTTTCAAGTTCCGCCCAAGCTGCGGAACTCGATCTTCGCCCCTGGCAGGGATTGATCCCGATCGAAATGTTCGGAGGAAATCCCTTCCCGCGCATCGGTGAATTGCCTTACCTTTTGACTTTGGGTCCGTATCAATTTTACTGGTTCCGGCTGCGCCGTTTCTAAGTCTCCTCAGAGAAACATTGCCGCCGGCAGGAATTCTGGAGGAAGGACATTGGCCGAGGAGAGTTTCCTCTCGGATGAGTTTGTGCGCCAGCTCACGGCCGTGGGCGAAGTCGATATCCTTGTCGGCATTCCCACCTTCAATAATCGCAGCACCATTGAGCGGGTCGTGAACGCGGTGCAAATTGGGCTGGTCAAGTATTTCCCCCGCGAACGGACCGCGCTGATTAACCCGGACGCGGGGTCCAGCGACGACACTCCGGAGATCGTGAAAAATTCTTCGATTCGGGATTTCCGTACTCTGCTTTCCGCGACGCCGCTGCGGACCACTCACCGGATTACCACGCCGTACCGGCCGAACGATGGAAAAGGCGGCGCCTTGCGCATCGTCCTGGCGGCGGCCGACCTCTTGCGGGCGAAGGCTTGCGCGATCGTCTCCCCGGATATCGAAAGCATCACTCCGGAATGGATTGAGGGATTGGTCCGGCCGGTTTACAAAGAGAAGTTTGATTTGGTGACGCCGATTTACCACCGGCATAAATTCGACGGCTTGCTCATCAAGAACATCCTGGCGCCCATGATCCGAGCTTTGTACGGGGTTAGAATCAGAGAGCCTGTGGGCGGAGAGGTCGCCTTTTCCGGCCGGCTTGCCTGCCATTACCTGGAACAGAACGTCTGGCATGAAGAAGTTGTGCACACCGGCACGGAAGTTTGGATGATCACCAGCGCCGTGGTGGGCGGCTTCAAGCTCTGCCAGTCCTTTCTCGGACCCAAACTGCACGCCCTAAACTCGTCCCCGCAGGATATCGTGAGGACAATCCAGAGCGTTGTCGGAGCGCTCTTCCGTTGCATGGAAGTTCAAGAATCCTATTGGCTGTCCCGCACCGAATCGCAGCCCATTCCCGTTTTCGGGTTTGAATATAGTTCCGGGCTTGAACCCCGGCGGCTCAACAGAAAGAAGATGTTTTTAATGTTTCAAAACGGCGTCAATCAACTGGCTCCTTTATTGGAGTCGATCCTTTCGCCCGAAACCTTAAAAGACATCCAAAGGATTTCGCAGGGTGACGAAAAGGCGTTTCGTTTTCCGGAGGATCTCTGGGTGAAAACCATCTATGAATTTGCCGCCTCCTATCACCACTCGGTTATCAATCGGGATCACCTCCTGCAGGCCCTGACTCCTCTCTATCGCGGCAGGATATGCTCCGTTCTCCTGGAGGAGCATCGTTCCGACGCTGAACAAATCGAGAGAAGACTCGAGGACTTGTGCCAGCAGTACGAAAGGCTTAAGCCCCGCCTGATCGAGAGGTGGACCCAGAAAGCATGAGGTGAGATATGGGAAACCTTGTCCTAAATACATTGAGCCATACCTTCAAAGGCTTCTTTGAAATCCTGGCCCTCTTCTTGCCGCGGCTCTTGTCCATGCTGGTCATGATCGCCGTGGGCTTTGTGGTGGCGCTCTTCTTCAAAGCGCTGGTCCGCCGGCTCTTTGGGATCGAGACGTTCCGCAAGTACTGCGATTCCGCGGGGCTTACCCAAATGATGCGCAAAGCCGCCTTGCCCCCTCCCGATGTTCTTCTTGGACAGTTGATCTTCTGGGTGATCTGGCTGGTGTTTATCGTCCTGGGGATCGACGCGCTGGAAATCGCCGCCTTGCAGGAGCAGATCTCCAGGTTCTTTTTGTTCTTGCCGCAGATCTTCGTGGCGCTCGTCGTTCTCTTCGTAGGGCTGCTGGTCGCCAACTTCTTTTCGCGCGCCACTTTGCTTGCCGCGACGAACGCCAATTACCCTTCGGCGCGCCTCCTCAGCGGCCTGGTTCGCTTGTTAATCATCATTTTCACCGTCACCATGGCCCTCGAACAAATAGGTCTGGGGCGCCATGTGGTCCTTATTGCATTTTCCATCGCCTTTGGCGCCATCATGCTGGGCGCCGCAATTGCCTTTGGCCTGGGAGGCCGCGACGTCGCCCGGCGAGTGCTCGAGAAACGCTTTCTGGAGAGCGAAGAAAAAGAAAAGGAGGAGGATATTTCTCCGCTCTGAAACGTTAATCCCTTGATCGGAAGGCTTCGGCACGGGTTCCTCTTGGAAGCCCAGCGAGTTGCTCCGCGCATTCTCAGTTTTTCCCTGACAAAATCTCGAATCCAGCGGGCTTCGATCAAGGCTCCAGCCGAAGGCTCGCGAAGAACCTGATATAATAAACGCCCGGAGGGGCCAAAACAGCTTATGAAACTTGGTGTGGATTTTGGCACGACCAGAATCGTGGTTGCGTTCGCCGACCGCGGCAACTATCCGGTTGTGGTCTTCGAGGCTCCCGATGGGAACGCCTGCGAGTGGTTTCCGCCTTTGGTAGCCGTGCAGGGAAAAGCGCGCTGCTACGGGTGGGAGGCTTGGGCGGCGCAGGAAGACCCGGGCTGGACGGTGGTGCGGTCTCTGAAAAGAGCAATGGAGGTGGCAGGCCCCGACACGCTGATTCAAATCGCCGATGAGAAGGCTCCCATGCGCGAACTGCTTCGCGAACTGGCGGTGGCGCTCCGTGTATCCCTGCTGGAACACTCCACGTTGCCGGTAAGCGGGAATGAAGCGCTGGAAGTGATGCTGGGAGTACCCGCGAACGCCAACAGCAACCAGCGTTTTCTCACCGCGGAAGCATTCCGGCAGGCAGGTTTCAACGTGCTGGGCCTCCTCAATGAGCCTTCGGCCGCCAGCATCGAGTTCGGCCATCAGAAGCGAACGGCGCAGCAGTTTAAGGCGAAGATGCGGATTCTGGTCTATGATCTGGGCGGCGGAACCTTCGACGCCTCGCTGGTCGAACTCGACGAACGCGAACACGCGGTCCTTACCTCGGAAGGAATTCCGGCGCTGGGCGGCGACGACTTCGATGAGGTCCTCGCGGGTCTTGCCCTGGAGGCGGCCCAAATCAGCGCTGCCGAGCAGGATGGCCTTTCCCAAGCGGAGCTGTTCCGCCTGCACGAGGAATGCCGTGAGAAGAAAGAAGGTCTGCATCCCAACACCCGGAGGATTGTGATCGATTTAGGGAATGTAAGGCAGGGCTGGCCGCAGGTCACGGTGGCAGCGAACGGTTTTTACGACCGCTGCCGGCCTCTTGTCGAAGAGACTTTGCACGCCACGGAGGACTTGCTTGAGGCCCACGGGCATACCCCGAAGTCTGAACAATCCCACAGCGAGGATGAGCGCCTGGAGGCGCTGTACATGACCGGCGGAGGGAGTGAATTGCCGCTGGTGGCCCGCATGTTGCGGGAGGTTTTTGGGCGCCGGGTGCGCCGGTCCGCCTATACGCGCGCGGCCACGGCCATTGGCCTCGCCATTCAAGCAGATGCGACGGCAGGGTATGTTTTGCGGGACAAGTTTACGCGCCACTTCGGAGTATGGCGGGAGGCGGAAGGGGGCCGTCATATCGTCTTCGACCCGCTATTCACCAAAGGGACCTCGCTGCCCGGCCCCTCAGATCCGCCGCTCGTCAATTCCCGGCGATACTCTCCCGTCCATAACATTGGTCACTTTCGTTACTTGGAATGCAGCCACCTCACGGAAGACGGCCGCCCCGCCGGAGACATTACAATTTGGGATGACATTCTTTTTCCTTTTGACCCGGCGCTGCGAAACCAATCCGAGCTCGACCACGTGGCGGTTGTCCATTTGAATCACGGCGTGCAGCGTGAAGCGGAAGAATCGTATGCCTGCGACCGGAGCGGCACCGTAACCGTAACGATTGCGAACATTTTGGATGGTTATAACCGCAGCTATCGGCTGGGCCGTTGGGCTGCTTCGGAAGCGCTGATTGTTCCTGGCCGCAAGAAAAAGTCGCGACCCAAGAAATAGCGCCAGGAACTTGAAGCCGCTAGGCTTGCGCAAAAGACGCGTCGAGGGTCATGTAACAGCATTTACCGGCATGAGTAAGCTCCGTAGGAGCAAAATTCTGACGCCTCCGGTGAGGAGAGAACACCATGCGAGTGGCAATCGGTGCGGACCACGCGGGTTTCACCTTAAAAGAGGATGTTGCAAAGGCAATCCGTCGACTTGGCCACGAGGTTCTCGACCTCGGAACGAACAGTACCGCGCCGGTCGATTATCCCGATTTTGCCCAGGCGGTCGGGCAGGCGGTTATCGAGCGCCAGGTAGATCGTGGCGTGCTGATTTGCGGAAGCGGCGTGGGAGTCTCGGTTGCAGCGAACAAGATGCCCGGAATCCGTGCCGCCGTTTGCCACGATACCTATTCCGCGCATCAAGGCGTCGAACATGACAACATGAACGTGCTGGTGCTGGGCAGCCGCGTTATCGGAACGGAACTGGCGCACGAACTTGTGCGGGCTTTTCTGGGCGCGCAATTCTCCGGCGAAGAACGCCACGTCCGCCGCCTCGCCAAGGTCAAGGCCCTCGAAGATCATTTTCTCCGCAACGAATAAACAGACGGGGCTGGCGCAGACCCTGGTTTTTGGGGTCTGCGATTTCCCCAAATCGCACGTAGCGCCGGGCTTTACGCCCGGCATACCGCCCTGAAGGG
>Ga0307374_10005755_pt1 | contig 19882 bp, 16 predicted proteins | sample OX3MG_FD_202532 | JGI IMG/M metagenome (GOLD analysis project Ga0307374, IMG submission 202532) | Soil microbial communities from Risofladan, Vaasa, Finland - OX-3 | ecosystem: Environmental > Terrestrial > Soil > Coastal area > Acid sulfate soil | place: Finland: Risofladan, Vaasa | collected...
CCGGCAGCATGCCAGCGCGCCCTGATGTCCACTGGCCGCCGATCAGCAGCCCCGTCGGCGTGTTCATCCCGGTAATGCTTGCCAGGTCGGCCGCCACGTCCCCTCCAGGAACTCGTGCAGTCGCGTGCCATTCGGCGCCGCGCATGCCCGACATTACCAACGGCTCGGTTCATACCCCGCCGCGGTCGGGTCAACGATCACCGCCGGCCGCTGTCAACTCGCGGATACCGCGGTCATCACGGTGCGCAGGAACTCGGCGGTGGCCCCGTCGTCCGACAGGCGGTCCCTCCCGGGTCAGGGCAGCTGCCGGACGATCTGAGCCAGCTGATCCGGCTGGTAGCCGTACCGCTGGCCGAGCGCCACGAGCTCGCGGGCCTTGGCGATGACCTCGCTGCGGTGCGGCGCGATGCCGGTCACGGTCACGCCGTGCCGGACGGGATGGCGCGCGTCACGGGGGACTGCCTGACATCAGCCCGGGCCTGCGGTCCTTCGGACGACGGGGCGGCGCGGCGGACGCGCGATGGCGCATCGTCAGGTAGCCGACCCGCAGCAGCGGCCTGGCCTCATACGGCGCGGACGACGGGTTCAGGCCAGGTGCAGGGCCGCCCCGTCGAGCACGGCCAGGAGCGAGAAGGCGGCCGAGATCCTCGATCGGGGCCGTCAGCAGCCGGAACGTGCCGGGCCATCACAGGCAGGCCTGGTGCTGGCTAGCCCTCGGACTCGCCACCGGGTTCCGATGAGTCAGGCCTGGCCTGCTCCTCGCCCGCTGGCTTGGCCTGGCTGGTACCGCCCTCGGCGGCCGCGCTGCCCTTCTTGGCCTTGGCAGGCGCTGCCGTGCCTGGCTGCGGCGAGGTACCGCCGTCCGGGCCGATCTCGGCGAGCAGTGCCTCCAGCCGCGCGCCGGTCAGCCGGCGGAACGTGCGGTGTTCCCTGGTGCGGTCGAGCACCGCCACCTCAAGCTGCCCGGCGTTGATCTCGATCCGGTCGCCGTTGGCCTGGGCCGCGAGGCCAGCGATGGCGGCCGCGAGCGCACCGGACAGGGTCAGGTCGTCCGTGTAGTGCTCCTTGAGCACGGTGGCGATGGCGTCGGCCTGGCCGCCCACTGCCACGTAGCCGTGCTCGTCGTTGACCGAGCCGTCGAAGGTGATCCGGTAGATCTGGTCCTCGGCCGGTACCTCGGCGACCTCGGCGACGACGATCTCCACCTCGAACGGCTTGGGGCTGTCGGTGAAGATCGTGCCGAGCGTCTGCGCGTACCAGTTCGCGAGCCCGCGCGCGGTGACGTCCTGCCGGTCGTACTGGTAGCCGGTGACGTCCGCATAGCGAACGCCGGCCTTGCGCAGGACCTCGTACTCGTTGTAGCGGCCGACAGCGGCGAAGGCGATCCGGTCGTAGATCTCGCTGATCTTGTGCAGGGCCCGTGAGGGGTTGGGCGCGACGAACAAGATCCCGGTGTCGTACTGGATCACGACGCCGCTGCGACCGCGCGCGATCCCCTTGCGCGCATAGTCCGCCTTGTCCTTCATCGCCTGCTCAGGCGACACGTAGAACGGCATTGACACCGCTGGTGTTTCCCTTACTTGAGTTGTCGGCTTGACGGGGACGGGCTGAGCGGCTGGACAGGCAGCCGGCTACCCGATGGCCCTCGGCGTTTGCAGGTGCGAGCGCGGGCCGTCTGGCTCGGTCATCCGCTCGGCGACCACGGCCTGCGCGTAGGTGCCGGTCACATCCTCCGGCAGCCGCTGGTATCCGGCCGCGGTCACGGTCACCACCACCGGGTAGATACGCCTGGTCATGTCGGGACCGCCGGTGGCCGAGTCGTCGTCGGCAGCGTCGTAGAGGGCCTGCATGCAGGCCATGACCGCCTCGGCGGACTCCATTCCGTCGGCGTAGAGCTTCTTCAGCGAGCCACGGGCGAAGACCGAGCCGGAGCCGACCGAGTGGAACCGCTGCTCCTCGTAACGGCCGCCTGCCACGTCGTAGCTGAAGATCCGCCCCACGCCCTCGTCGGTGTCGTATCCGGCGAAGATCGGCACGACGACCAGGCCCTGCATGGCCCCGCCGAGGTTGGCGCGGACCATCCCCGCCAGCCTGTTGGCCTTGCCCTCCAGCGACAGTGCCCGCCCCTCGAGCTTCTCGTAGTGCTCGAGCTCGACCTGGAACAGCCTGACCAGGTCGATGCCGATCCCGGCCACGCCGGCGATTCCGATGCAGGAGAACTCGTCGCTGCGGAACACCTTCTCGATGTCCCGCTGCGCGATCATGTTCCCGGCCGTCGCCCGCCGGTCGCCGGCCATCACGACACCGCCGTTGAACGCGGCCGCGACGATCGTGGTGCCGTGCGGAAGGTCCCTGGCCACACCGCTTGACACGCTCACGCTGCCGGCGCCCGGCAGCAGCTCCGGCGCAGTCGAGGTGAGGAAGTCGCTGAACGAGGAGGTTCCCGCGCTGAGGTAGCTCGCGGTCATCAGCCTGGCATTGGAGTCAGAACCCAAGGGAATCCTTTCCTGGTGCCCGCAGGTACGCCACTGACCCTACTGCCACGGCGCCGCCGGTGGCATATCCGGTCGCCGGGTTACTGGCCGCCCTTCTGGACGTAGGAGCGGACGAACTCCTCGGCATTCTCCTCAAGCACCTCGTCGATCTCGTCGAGGATCGCGTCGACGTCGTCGGTCAGCTTCTCCCGCCGCTCCTCGCCCTCCTTGGTGCTCTGCTCGGGGGCTTCCTCCTCGTCCTGCCCCCGCTTAGAGGTATGCCGCTGCCCCCCGGTGTCCTTCGTCGCCATCGCGAACCTCCGTGTTCCGCCTGTTGTGCCGAAGCATAAAGCTATCCTCGCCACCCGGCACTCGTACTAACCCTGCCCGGCGTTTCCGACATTCCGTCCGCCCAGAAAACTTCGCAGGGTGCTGGACGGCGGGCACAGGGCGCCCAGGGCGACGGCAGAGCCGGCGGGTCTACTTGCCAGTGAGCGCCGTCACCAGCTCGGCAGCGGTCTCGCAGCGGTCGAGGAGGTCCCCGACGTGCGCCTTCGTGCCGCGCAGCGGCTCGAGGGTGGGGACTCGCTGGAGTGACTCGCGGCCGGGGATGTCGAAGATCACCGAGTCCCATGAGGCAGCGGCGACCGCGTTCGGGTACTGCCGCAGGCACCGGCCGCGGAAGTACGCCCTGGTGTCCTCTGGCGGGTTCGTGACGGCCCGGCGCACGTCCCGCTCGTCGAGCAGCCGCTCCATCCGGCCGGCGGCCACCAGCTTGTTGTACAGGCCTCGGTCGGCCCGCACGTCGGAGTACTGCAGGTCGACGAGCTGGAGCCGCGGGTGGTTCCACCCGATCCCGTCCCTGGTCCGGTAGCCGTCCATCAGCTGGAGCTTCGTCACCCAGTCCAGCTTGCCGGCCAGCCTGATCGGATCGTCGGCCAGCGTGGCGAGCGCGGACTCCCAGCGGTCGAGCACGTCGGAGGTGAGTTCGTCGACGTCAGCGCCGAACCGCTCCTGGGTGTACTTGCGCGCCAGCTCCAGGTACTCCATCTGCACCTGGATCGCCGTGAGCTTCCTGCCGTCCCGCAGCGTGATCAGGTGCCGGCAGGTCGGGTCATGCGAGACCGCGCGCAGCTCGGCGACGGCTCCGTCGATGCTCAGGTCGCTGGTCAGGAACTTGTCCTCGATCATCGACAGCACCAGCGCCGTCGTGCCGAGCTTGAGATAGGTGGACAGCTCGCTCATGTTGGCGTCGCCGAGGATCACGTGCAGCCTGCGGTACTTCTCAGGATCGGCGTGCGGCTCGTCGCGCGTGTTGATGATCGGGCGCTTGAGGGTCGTCTCCAGGCCGACCTCGACCTCGAAGAAGTCGGCTCGCTGGCTGATCTGGAAGCCGTCTTCCCTGCCGTCAGCCCCGCGGCCGACCCGCCCGGCGCCGCAGATGACCTGCCTGGTGACGAAGAAGGGCGTGAGGTACCTGACGATCTCGGCGAACGGTGTCGCCCGGCTCATCAGGTAGTTCTCGTGACAGCCGTAGGATGCGCCTTTGTTGTCGGTGTTGTTCTTGTACAGCTGGATCGACGCGGTGCCGGGAATCGCGCTGGCCTGGGCAGCAGCCTCCTCCATCACCCGCTCCCCCGCCTTGTCCCACAGCACGGCGGCAAGCGGGTCCGTGCACTCAGGACCCGAGTACTCGGGGTGCGCGTGGTCGACGTAGAGCCTGGCGCCATTGGTCAGAATGACGTTCGCCAGACCCAGGTCCTCGTCGGTGAGCTGGCTGGCGTCGGCGGTATCCCTGGACAGGTCGAAGCCGCGCGCGTCGCGGAGCGGGTTCTCCTCCTCGAAGTCCCACCGCGTCCGCCTGGCCTTCGCGGCGGTCGCCGAATGGTAGGCGTTGACGACCTGCGAGGAGGTGACCATCGCGTTCGCGCCAGGCTGCCCGGGTACGGAAATGCCGTACTCGGTCTCGATCCCCATCACCCGGCGAACGCTCATAACTCATAGGGTAGTGCCGGGCGGCAAGCGAACCCGCGGCCGAGCACACCAGTGCCCTGCCGTGTCGCTCCGCAGCGGAAGGCCTGGACGGCGACCGTCACAGGTACTGGCCGGTGTTGGCCACGGTGTCGATCGACCGGCCTGCCTCGTTCCCGCTCTTGCCGGAGACCAGGGTTCTGATGTAGACGATCCGCTCGCCCTTCTTGCCGGAGATCCTGGCCCAGTCATCCGGATTCGTGGTGTTGGGCAGGTCCTCGTTCTCGCTGAACTCGTCGACGCACGCCGAGAGCAGGTGCGCGACTCGCAGACCCTTCCTGCCGGTCTCGAGGAATTCCTTGATCGCCATCTTCTTCGCCCGGTCCACGATGTTCTGGATCATCGCGCCGGAATTGAAGTCCTTGAAGTACAGCACTTCCTTGTCGCCGTTGGCGTAGGTGACCTCGAGGAACCTGTTCTCCTGCGTCTCGCTGTACATCCGCTCGACGACCCGCTGGATCATCTCGGCCACGGTCGACTCGGCGGAGCCGCCGTGCTCGGCGATGTCGTCGCGGTGCAGCGGCAGGCCGGCGACCACGTACTTGGAGAAGATGTCCCGCGCGGCCTCGGCGTCCGGCCGCTCGATCTTGATCTTCACGTCCAGCCGGCCCGGCCGCAAGATGGCCGGGTCGATCATGTCCTCGCGGTTCGACGCGCCGATCACGATGACGTTCTCGAGGCCTTCCACGCCGTCGATCTCGCTCAGCAGCTGCGGGACGATGGTGTTCTCGACATCGCTGGACACGCCCGATCCCCTGGTGCGGAAGATCGAGTCCATCTCGTCGAAGAACACGATCACGGGCATGCCCTCGCTGGCCTTCTCCCTGGCCCGCTGGAAGACCAGCCTGATGTGCCGCTCCGTCTCGCCGACGTACTTGTTCAGCAGCTCGGGGCCCTTGATGTTGAGGAAGAAGCTCTTGCCCTCCTTGGCCGCCTGACCGGTCTTGGCGTCGACGATGCCCTGGCTGGCCAGCTCGGCGGTCCGCCTGGCGACCTGCTTGGCCAGCGAGTTCGCCACGGCCTTGGCGATCAGCGTCTTGCCGCAGCCTGGCGGGCCGTAGAGCAGCACGCCCTTCGGCGGCCGCAGCTGGTGCTCCTTGAACAGGTCGGCGTGCAGGTAGGGCAGCTCGATCGCGTCCCTGATCTGCTCGATCTGCGGGCCGAGCCCGCCGATCAGGTCGTAGGTGATGTCGGGGACTTCCTCGAGGATGAGCTCCTCGACCTCGGCCTTGGGTATCCGCTCGTACACGTAGCCGGACCGCGGCTCGAGCAGCAGCGAGTCACCGGCGCGCAGCGTGCCGGCCAGCAGCGGCTCGGCCAGCCGGACGATCCGCTCCTCGTCCGCGTGCGAGATGACGAGGGCGCGGTCGCCGCCTTCGAGCAGTTCCTTGAGCATGACGACTTCGCCGACCGTCTCGTAGCCGAGCGCGATGACGACGTTCAGCGCTTCGTTGAGCACGAGTTCCTGGCCGGGGCGCAGCTCGTCGATTTCGATGCTCGGGCTGACCGAGACGCGCATCTTCCTGCCGCCGGTGAACACGTCGGCCGTGCCGTCGGAATTGGCCGCCAGGAAGATACCGAAGCCCGATGGCGGCTGGGCCAGCCGGTCAACTTCTTCCTTCAGCGCGATGATCTGGTCCCTGGCCTCGCGCAAGGTGGCGGTCAGCCGCTCGTTCTGGCTACTCAGGCCTGTCAGCGAAGCCTCGGTCTGGGCCAGCCGGTCCTCGAGCAGCCTTGATGTCCGGGGCGAGTCCGCCAGCTTGCTGCGGAGCGCCGCTATCTCCTCCTCAAGGAAGGAGACTTGGTCTGTGAGCACCTTGACCCTGACTTCGTCGTCATGGCGTCCGGCGCGAGCGCTATCGTCACGAGCGGCCATGCCCCTCACCCCCTCCTGAGAGCGGACTTACCTAGACCCTACCTACGCGCGGTCATTCCGTAACCTCGCGGCGGTCTCCTGACTTGTCTTTTCTGCCGATACGATCCGGTCTCGCGGTCGCATCGTTACTCATCAGCGACCAGCTAGTCCAGCCTGTCCGCCTGGTCGCGTGCCTGGTTTCCGTTATATATAAGTTTATCCCTGCCGTCATGGCCCTCGTCTCCCGGATGCGCGCCCTTGGCCGGCCGGCGTCGCCGCGGCGGCGCGGTCACGCCAGGAGCGAGCCTACGTGCCGTCACGAGGAAACCGGTATGGCCGACCATCCGGTGCTCGGGCCGGACCGCGAGTCCTTCCACATGCCACCCTCGGTGCATCGACTCCCAGGCCGCCGGCTCCATGAACCCGCCATGCCCGCGTAGCGCCTCGACCACGCGCGACAGCTGCGTCGTCGTTGCCACGTAACAGCAGATCAGGCCGCCTGGGACCAGCCAGTCCGCCGCTCCGGCCACGTGCTCCCACGGGGCGAGCAGGTCAAGCACGATCCGGTCGAAGTCCTGGGTGCCGGGGGCCGGCGCGGGGCCTGCCGACGGCGCCGGGTCTGCGGGCGGCACCGGGCCTGCGGGCGGCGCCGGGGCTGCGGGCGGCGCCGGGTCTGCGGGCGGCGCATCGTCTGCGGGCAGGTCGGCGACGACCAGGCGCCAGGCCGGATGCGGGCCGCCGAAGTACCCCTCCACGTTCGCCTGGGCGACCGCGGCGAAGTCGGCGCGGCGCTCGTAGGAGACAAGCTGGCCTTCCTCGCCGATGGCGCGCAGCAGCCAGCAGGACAGCGCCCCCGACCCGGCGCCGGCCTCCAGCACCCGGGCGCCGGGAAAGATGTCGGCGAGGCCGACGATCTGCGCGGCGTCCTTCGGGTAGACGACCGTGGCGCCGCGCGACATGGACAACGTGTAGTCGGCCAGCAGCGGGCGCAGCCCGACGTAGAGCGCGCCGCCCGAGGCGCGGACGACGCAGCCCTCGTCCATGCCGATGAGGTCGTCATGCGCGATCGACCCGCGATGGGTGTGGAACGAACGGCCGGCCGTGAGAACGAGGCGGTGCCTGCGGCCCTTCTCGTCGGTCAGCTGTACCTGGTCCCCCGGCGCGAACGGCCCTCGGCGCTTGATGATCACGCCGCTCAGGCTAGCGCCGGGCCCGGCCACCCCATGCGTCATACCCCGGCGAAGGCGAGGTCGAGATCGGCGGTGGCGAGGACTCCGAACACCTTCCCTGACGGCTCGATCAGCAGATACTCACTGGCCGGTGCCTGCTGCACGGCCTTGATCAGGTCCATCCCGGACAGGTCGGCGGACAGCACCATGTCGGGGCTGAGCGTCCTGGCGAGCGAGCCGACCTCGATCCACGGCCTGCGCTCTTCCGGTGTTGCCTGCACCGCAGCCTCGCTGACCACGGCGGTAGGCGTGTTCTCGTGATCCACGATCACCAGCGCCCTCGCGCCGGCCTCCTGGGCGCGCCGGACGGCCTCGGCGAGCGGCAGGCTGGCCGATACCGGGATGGCGTGCCTGACCAGCGTCCTGGCACTGACGGCCGGCAGCCGCTCTCGCATGCGCGCCGCCTTGATCGCCTGGGTCGACTGGATCCAGATGAAGCCGGCGATGACGAGCAGCCACAGCCAGTACAGGCTGACGAACGAGCCCGCGCTGCGCTGCCCGAACAGGGCCAGTCCGACGAGCACGATCGCCAGCACCCGTCCCGCCCACGCGGCTGTCATCGTGGCGGCGGTCTGCCGTCCGGTGATCTTCCAGATGCCCGCCCGGAAGATCCGGCCGCCGTCCAGCGGCAGGCCGGGCAGCAGGTTGAAGATCCCGACGATCAGGTTCGCGAAGAACAGCTGCGCGATCAGCTGGTGCGTCAGGCCGGCCGGAACCACCTTGGCCAGTTCGTAGCCGATCCCGGCGAGCACGAGAGACACGGCAGGGCCGGCTGCGGAGATCAGCGCTTCGCGGCCCGGCGTAGAGGGCTCCTGCTCGATCTCGGAGTACCCGCCGAGCGGGTACAGCAGCACCCGGCGGACTGGCAGGCCGAAGCCACGAGCTACGACGCAGTGCGCGAGCTCGTGCACGAGCACGGAGACATACAGCAGCAGCACGAACGCCGCCGCCACGATGTACTGGCTCTGGGTACTCGCGAGGTTGGCCTCGGCGCTGTTGGCGTACATCACGACCAGAACCACGGCGAATATCAGCCAGTAGGGCGAGATGTAGACCGGGATTCCGAACGGCCGGGCGACGACGAGGCCAAGTTTGGGATCGCGCCGGGGCGGGCGGTCAGGCGCCTGCTGCCCTGAGCTCGTCGTGTCGCGGTCCGGCGTGCTTGTTGCCACGACACGATGCTACGTGGTCCGGCGCGCTGATGCTCGCCCGGTGACGGCTGGTGCTCGCCCGGTGACGGCGGGGACTCGCCGGGCAATGACGGGCGGACTGTCGGCGGCATCCCCTACCCTGCCTAGTGTGGAGCAGATCAGGCCGGAACCGGCTGCCAGCATGGCGATGGCGGGTGCCAGCACGGCGATCGCGGTCGCCGTGGTCCCTGCCCAGGCCGCGCCGCCGACGGTCGGCGAGCCGCCGTCGGCCAGCTCCGAACCGGTCGGCCCTGCTCCCGAGGCCAGCGAGGCGGCCAGGGCCAGCCAGGTGTGGTCGCTGTCGCCCTCCAGGGCCGCCGACTTCCTCACCTGCCCGCTGCTCTACCGGTTCCGGGTCGTCGACCGGCTGCCCGAGGCGCCCAGCCAGGCGATGGCGCGCGGGACTCTCGTGCACGCGGTGCTCGAGCGGCTGTTCGACGAGCCAGCGGCGGGCCGGAACCCGCAGGCGGCCGCGGCGCTGATCGCGCCCGAGTGGGACCGCCTGGTCGCGGTCGAGCCAGAGCTCGCGGGCCTGTTCGCCGACGAGGCCGAGCACGCCGCCTGGCTGGAACAGGCCGGCGCGATGATCGACCGTTACTTCACATTGGAAGATCCGGCCAGGCTCGAGCCCGCGCACCGTGAGCTTCACGTCCAGGCGGTGCTCGCGTCAGGACTGCGGCTGCGCGGCTACATCGACAGGCTCGACGTCTCGGTGAACGGCGAGGTCAGGATCGTCGACTACAAGACGGGCACCGCGCCCCGGGCGGACTTCGAGGCTCGCGCGCTGTTCCAGATGAGGTTCTACGCGCTCGTGCTGTGGCGTACCAGCGGGACGGTACCCAGGCTGCTTCAGCTGATGTACCTGGGCAATGGCGAGATCGTGCGGTACGCGCCTGACGAGGCCGACCTGCTGGCCACCGAGCGCAAGATCGAGGCGCTGTGGCGGGCCATCGAGCGGGCGCGGGCGGCGGGCGACTGGCGGCCGCGGCCGAGCAAGCTCTGTGACTGGTGCGCCCACCAGGCACTGTGCCCGTCGTTCGGCGGCACGCCGCCGCCGCTGCCTTCGGCGGATGACCTCAAGAGACTGGACATGCCCGCGCCGGCCGGTCAGGATGACTCGGCTCGCGCGGATTCGGCCCTCGCCAGGGACAAGGACTACGAGATCTGACCCGAACATCGACGACGAGGCCTGGTCAGGCAGCACCGTAACGAGATATAACTTGATGTGATTTCGCGATAGTACCTAAGGTGTCGCGTGACGAGAGCGGTCGCGCACAGGCGGAGGCCTTCGTCAAGGAGAACGCCTAGCCTGCGCCGCCGCTACCCGGGCAGTGACTACCTGGCGCCGACGCCGTCGACCCCGCCCACCAGGCCGTGCAGCTGCGCCAGGTCGACCTCTGCCAGCGAGCAAGCGACCAGCCGGCCCGGCTGGCCGGCAATCGGCATCAGGCTCGGCACGACAACTGTCGCGCAGCCGGCCGCCTCGGCGGAGGCTACGCCGGACGGTGAGTCCTCTAGCGCCACGCAGAACCGAGGATCGGCGCCGATCAGCGCGGCGGCCCGCAGGTAGGGCTCGGGGTGCGGCTTGGGGTTGACCACGTCGGCACCGCAGACGGTCACGTTGAACGCGATGTCATGCCTGGCGAGGCTGGCGAGCACGGCCTCCATGATCACCCGCTCGGAGGAGGTAACCAGCGCCCGCGGTATCCCCGCAGCGCGTACCTCGGCCAGCAGGTCGATCGCGCCCGGCATCACCGCCACCTCGCGCTCGGCGAGCAGTTCGGCCATGCCACCGATCAGCCAGCCAGCCACCTGATCGTGACTGGCCGGCCTGCTGGCCCGGCTGAGCAGGTAGCCGACGCTGCGGTGCAGCGAGCCGCCGACCAGCGCCCGCTGGTCGTCCTCGGTCCACTCGCCGCCCAGCCTGGACATGACCGAGTGCTCGACCTCGAACCAGAGCGGCTCGGAGTCCACCAGCAGCCCGTCCATGTCGAACAGGACGGCATGAAGCTGGCCGTCCGGCGCGGCAGGCTTACTCGGCATCGGGCCCATCAGGTGCTGAAGTACTTCGCCTCGCGGTGATGCACGATCAGCGCGTCGGTGGACTGCTCGGGCGCGAGCTGGAACTCCTCGGATAGCGCCACCCCGATCCGCTCGGGCTCGAGCAGCCGCATGACCTTGGCCCGGTCCTCCAGATCCGGGCAGGCCGGGTAGCCGAACGAGTACCGGCAGCCCCGGTAGCCGACCCGCAGGATGCCGTCAAGATCGTCAGGGTCGCCGCCGCTGATGCCGAGCGCAGCCCTGGTCCTGGCATGCCAGTACTCAGCCAGCGCCTCGGCGAGCTGCACGGATAGCCCGTGAAGCTCAAGGTAGTCACGGTAGGCGTGCTTGGCGAACAGCTCCCCGGTGGCCTGGCTGATCGCGGGACCGATCGTGACCAGCTGGAAGGCCACCACATCGGTCTGGCCTGAGGCGCGCGGCCGGAAGAAGTCGGCCAGGCAGAGCCTGCGGTCCCTGCGCTGCCGCGGGAACGTGAACCGCTCCCGTTCCCCGCCGTCGTCAGCAAGCACGATCAGGTCGTCACCCTCGCTGACGCACGGGAAGTAACCATGCACGACAGCCGCCTGCAGCAGCCCCTCGGTCTGCGCCCGCTCGAGCCACATCCGCAGCCGTGGCCGCCCCTCGGTCTCGGCCAGTTCCTCGTGCGACGGCCCGGTGCCGCCCCTGGTCGGCTTGAGGCCCCACTGGCCGAGGAAGAGTGCGCGCTCGTCCAGGTAGCTGGCGTAATCGGCGAGCGGTATGCCCTTGACCACTCTGGTGCCGAGGAAAGGCGGCTGCGGCACGGGTTCGTCGAGACTGACATCGGAACGGACCAGCGCCCGCGCTGTGGTCCCGTCTGGCTGGCCCGCACCGGTGTCGGCCGACCCGCCTTCGGCCAGGGCCTGACCGTCGTCGCCGGCTCCAGCCCGGCGGCGGACCCGGCGCTCGCGCAACGCGGGCAGCGCCGCGCCCGGCTCACCGCGCTTGACGGCCATCAGCGCGTCCATCAGCCGCAGGCCCTCGAACGCGTCGCGCGCGTACCTGACTTGCCCGTCGAACAGGCTGGCCAGGTCCTGCTCGACGTAGGACCGGGTCAGCGCGGCGCCGCCGAGCAGCACGGGCCACCGGCCGGCCAGCCCGCGCGAGTTCAGCTCGGCCAGGTTGTCCCGCATCACGACCGTTGACTTGACCAGCAGCCCCGACATGCCGATCACGTCGGCCTCGTGCTCGGTCGCCGCCTGCACGATCGACGAGATCGGCTGCTTGATGCCGAGATTGACGACGTCGTATCCGTTATTGGAGATGATGATGTCCACGAGATTCTTGCCGATGTCATGGACGTCGCCCTTGACGGTGGCGAGGACGATCTTGCCCTTGCCCGCCTCGCCAGAGCGCTCCATATGCGGCTCGAGGTGGCCGACGGCGGCCTTCATCACCTCGGCGGAGGTGAGCACGAACGGAAGCTGCATCTGCCCCGACCCGAACAGGTCACCGACCGTCTTCATGCCGTCGAGCAGCACGTCGTTGACGATCTCGAGGGCCGGCCGCTGGCGCAGCGCCTCGTCGAGGTCGGCCTCGAGCCCGAGCCGCTCGCCGTCGATGATCCGCCGCTTGAGCCGTTCCCACAGTGGCAGCCCGTGCAGCTCGGCCGCTCGGCTGGCCTTGAGCGAGGCCGTATCCACGCCCTCGAACAGCTCGAGCAACCTGGTCAGCGGGTCGTAGCCGTCCCGCCTGCGGTCGTAGACGAGGTCGAGCGCGACCTGAAGCTGGTCGGCGGGGATGCGGGCGATCGGCATGATCCGCGCGGCGTGCACGATCGCCGAGTCCAGGCCGGCCTTGACGCACTCGTTCAGGAAGACCGAGTTCAGCACGGCCCGGGCGGCGGGGTTGAGGCCGAACGAGATGTTCGAGACCCCGAGCGTGGTCTGCGCGTCCGGATAGCGCCGCTTGACGGCGCTGATCGCTTCGATCGTCTCGATCGCGTCCCGCCTGGTCTCCTCCTGGCCGGTACCGATCGGGAAGGTCAGGCAGTCCACGATGATGTCGCACTGGCGCATGCCCCAGTTGCCGGTCAGGTCGTCGATCAGCCGGCTGGCCACGGCGGTCTTCCACTGGGCGGTCCTGGCCTGGCCCTGCTCGTCGATGGTCAGCGCGACTACGGCCGCGCCATGCTCGCGGATGATCGGCATCACCCTGGCGAACCGCGAGTCAGGGCCGTCGCCGTCCTCGTAGTTCACCGAGTTGACCACGGCCCGGCCGCCGAGCCGCTCAAGCCCGGCCCTGATCACCTCGGGCTCGGTGGAGTCAAGCACGAGCGGCAGGGTGGCCGCGGTCGCCAGCCTGCTGGCGATCTCGGCCATGTCGGCCACGCCATCGCGGCCGACGTAGTCAACGCACAGGTCGAGCAGGTGCGCGCCGTCCCTGGTCTGCGCCCGCGCGATCTCCACGCAGTCGTCCAGACGGCCCTGCGTCATCGCATCGCGGAATGCCTTGGAGCCGTTCGCATTTGTCCGCTCGCCGATCGCCAGGAATGCGGTGTCCTGCCGGAACGGCACGTGCTGGTAGAGCGAGGCGACCCCGGGCTCCGGCCGCGGCCTGCGCGTGGTCAGCGGCCGGCCGGCCAGCCTGGCGGTCACCTGGGCGAGATGCTCGGGCGTCGTGCCGCAGCAGCCGCCGACCAGCGCGAGCCCGAACTCACGGGTGAAGGTCTCGTGCGCGTCGGCCAGCTCGTCCGGCGTCACCGGGTAGTAGGCGCCGTTCGAGGTGAGCTCGGGCAGGCCAGCGTTCGGCATGCAGGACAGCGGCACCCGCGCGTGCGCGGCGAGGTAGCGCAGGTGCTCGCTCATCTCGGCCGGGCCGGTCGCGCAGTTCAGCCCGATCACGTCGATCCCGAGCGGCTCGAGCGCGGTGAGCGCCGCCCCGATCTCGCTGCCGAGCAGCATCGCGCCCGTGGTCTCGATCGTCACCTGCGCGATCAGCACGATGTCGCGTGGCGGCTGACCCGCCGACTCGGCCTGCTGGGCCGCGGAAGAGATCGCCCGTTTCGTGCCGATAATGGCGGCCTTGGCTTGCAGCAGGTCCTGGCAGGTCTCCACGATCAGCGCGTCGACGCCGCCGGCCAGCAGCCCCGCGGCGTTGAGCTGGTAGGAGTCCCGTAGCGCGGCGAACGACACGTGACCGAGCGTGGGCAGCTTGGTGCCCGGGCCGATCGAGCCCAGCACCCAGCGCGGCCGGGCGCCGTCAGCGTCGGCTGCCGCCGCATCGTCGGCTGCCTGGCGCGCGATGGTCGCTCCGGCGAGCGAGAGCTCGTAGATCCGGTCGGAGATCCCGTACTCGCCCAGGTTGCCGAGGTTGGCGCCGAAGGTATTCGTCGAGATGGCATCGACGCCGGCCGCCAGGTAGCCGTCGTGGATCGACCGGACGATGTCGGGTCTGGTGTCATTGAGAACCTCGTTGCAGCCCTCGTGCCCGGCGAAGTCGTCGAGGGTGGCGGAGCTGCCCTGCAGCATCGAGCCCATCGCACCGTCGGCGATAACGACGCGCTCGGTGAGGGCAGTGCGCAGCGGCCGGTGCTGCGGATCGGCGGTACGCGACATGATGGCCCCTATCTTAAGGCCCTCTCAGTGCACGTAGGCTTGGGGCCGTCAGGTAACGGCGCGGCCGACGGCCAAACAGGCGTACTCGTGGAGGTGGCTTCAGATCGAGTTCGACGGCATCTCAGCATTGACCTCGCCAGTGGTCATCGCGGCCTTCGAGGGCTGGAACGATGCGGGAGAGGCGGCCAGCGCTGCCGTGGCGCATCTCAGCGCCGTATGGGATGCCACCGCGATCGGCGAGCTCGACCCTGAGGATTACTACGACTTCCAGGTGACCAGGCCGGTACTGGAGGTCACCGACGGCCAGACCCGGCGGCTCTCCTGGCCGACGACGAGGCTGGCACGGGTCCGTCCGGACGGGCTGGACGGGCTGAACAGGGACATCATCCTCGTGCACGGCATCGAGCCGAACATGCGCTGGCGCGGGTTCTGCCGGGAGCTTGTCGATGCCTTCACCGAGCTCGGCGCTGAGCTCGTGATCCTGGTCGGGGCGCTGCTCGCCGACTCGCCGCACACTCGCCCGGTGCCGGTGACCGTCGCGGCCTCGGACGAGAAGCTGGCGGCGGCCCTGCAGATCGAGCCGGTCGACTATCAGGGCCCGACCGGGGTCGTCGGCGTGCTCCAGGATGCCTGCACCACCGCCGGAATCCCGGCCGTCTCGCTCTGGGCAGCGGTGCCGCATTACGTGGCCCAGCCGCCGAGCCCGAAGGCGACGCTGTCGCTGCTGCGCGGGGTCGAGGACATACTCGACGCCCCGATGCCGCTCGGCGACCTGCCGGACGAGGCACGGGCCTGGGAGCGCGGCGTGGACGAGCTCGCGGAGCAGGACTCCGAGGTGGCCGACTACGTGCGGGCGCTCGAGGAGGCCAAGGACGCCACCGACCTGCCCGAGGCCAGCGGCGATGCGATCGCCCGCGAGTTCGAGCGCTACCTGCGCCGCCGCGGCGACCGCGGCGAGCACGGCGGCGCCCGGTAACTAGGTCGGCGGCAGTGCTAGCCGGCGCCTCTCTCAGATCGGCGGCAGTGCTAGCCGGCGCCTCTCTCAGATCGGCGGCCAGGGCACAGCGGGCCAGTCCTCAGGCGGGAACGGGTGGACGCGGTGCCGCAGCAGCATCTCGATCCTGATCCTGGTGGCCGCGACCTCCTCCGCGGTCAGCCACTGACCCAGCGTCGCGCTCAGCTCACCGCCGTCCATCAGGGCGCAGATCCGCTCGAGCGTCTGCACCGCGTCTTCGGTCAGCGGGTCGCCGCGCCATTGCCACAGCACGGTCCGCAGCTTGTACTCCTCGGCGAAGCTGACCCCGTGGTCGCAGCCGTACAGATGCCCGTCTGGCGCGGGCAGCAGGTGGCCGATCTTGCGGTCGGCGTTGTTGATCATCGCGTCGAAGACCGCCATCGCCCGCAGCCCTTCGTGGCGGCGGTTCCTGGCCAGCGCGATCAGGTCGGCCGACGGGTCGGAGTCGATCCACAGCTGGCACATTCCAGGGCCGAACGGGCCGTCGCGGTAGACCGTCGGCGGGACGATGTCCCAGCCGGAGGCGCGCGAGACCTCGTATGCCGCCAGCTCGCGGCCGGCCAGGGTACCGTGCGGGAAGTCCCACAGCGGGCGCTCCCCCGCGACCGGCTTGTAGACGCAGGCCGCCTCCCGGCCCGCGTGCGTCACCGTGCAGTACAGGGTGGCATTGGACGCCTCGGCCAGTCGTCCGGCGATCTCCAGCTGGCCTGCCGTCAGCAGCTCAATGGCCGGATCCTGCGAGCCAGGCGGGCTCCTGCGTTTGTCCGCCCGGTCGGGTGACCGGTCAGTCGCGGCCAACCCGGTGTCCGTTCTGACGCGGGCAGATGTGGCCGCTCGCGTCAAGCGGCAGCCCGCACAGCGGGCACGGCGGCCGGCCGGCGGTCACCAGCTGCAGCGCGCGCTTGGCGAACGCGCGAGCAGCCGCGGCCGTGATCGTCACCCGCAGGATCGCCGGGCCGTCCTCCGGCAGCTCCTCGGTCAGCGGCTCGATCGGCTCGTCGCTCAGCTCCTGGGCTTCGATGATGACCCGCGCGCTGTCGCCGTCCCAGGCCAGGGCGATGGCGCCGGCCCTGAAATCCTCCATCAGCGGCTGCTCGAGCGGTCCGTCGTCAGTCAGCGCCTCCGGTGCCACCGCCGGAATCGCCGCGGATCCCCCGGTACGCCGCAGCACCTCGTCGAGCAGCTCGTCCAGGCGCTCGGCCAGCTGGCTGACCTGGCCCTTCTCCAGGGCGACGCTGGTCACCCTGCCGCTGCCCGTCGCCTGCAGGTAGAAGGCGCGCTGACCAGGCTGGCCGACGGTTCCCGCGACGAACCTGTCCGGCGGGTCATACGCATACACCGGCATGTGCTTATCCTCCCGCGCCGCCGCCCACAGGCGCATCACCCGGCCGCAGGGCTGACGTCCCCGCCGTGGTCTTGTCCGATCTGGTGAGTGCCTTCACGCTCCCGCCAGTGTCATTCATCCGCTCGACGAACGGGCGGAGCGGTGTGAAGCGGATGGCGCTCAGCGAGCACGGATCGATCTGGATCCGCTGGTACAAATCGAGGTGCAGGCCAAGGCTATCGGCCAGGATGGCCTTGATCACGTCGGCATGCGAGCAGATCAGGTAAACAGCCTCAGGGCCGAGCCTGGCGTTCCAGTCCCTGATCGCGCTGACGGCCCGGCGCTCCATGTCCGGCAGCGCCTCGCCGCCCGGTCCGGGGAAGGTCACCGCGCTCGGATGTGCCTGGACAACCCGCCAGAGCGGCTCGCGGGAGAGCTTGCGCAGGGACTGCCCCGTCCAGTCGCCGTAGCCGACCTCGATCAGCCGGTCTTCGGTCGTCACCTCGGCGGCGGGTGACTGCTGCTCGGCGATGGCGGCCGCTGTCTGGGCACACCGCTCGAGGGGGCTCGAGATGATGGCGTCGAGCCGGACCTGGGCAAGCCGTTTCGCGACCGCGGCAGCCTGCGCACGGCCTCTGTCGTCGAGCGGGATTCCCGGCGTCCGGCCGGACAGCGCCGTGCCGGTCGCCGCCGTGAGGCCGTGCCGCACCACCAGGACCAGGGTCACGCACTGACTCTACGGTGTGCGGAGGGCAGGATGTGTCCCGCGGGACGCACCCTAGTCCGCTCCGAGCGGCCGGTCGGTGATGACGAAGCTCACGGAGCCGAACGTCACCTGGTCGCCCAGCTTGACCGGGACCCCGGTCGTCACCCGCCAGCCATTCAGTCTGGTTCCGTTCGTCGAGCCCAGATCGGAGAGCAGCCACTGCGCGTCCTCGGTGTACAGCCGGGCATGCCAGCGCGAGACGCTCAGATCAGCGAGGGTGAAGTCGCAAGCCATCGCGCGGCCGATGGTGAACCGGCGATCGGGCTGCCGTGGCAGGCACAACGCCGGCAGCTCGGCCGCCGTCAGCGGTAGTTCTGCCTGCCGCTGGGCTCTCAGATGCCGCGTGGCGGAATCTGGCCGGCCCGTCACGGCCATCTTGAGCAGGCTCAGCCTTTCCCTGACCGCCCGGCCCCGGCGCCGGGGCGGCCGGGTTCCCGGCAGGTCGGTGAAGAGCTCGGAGAGCTCAGCCTGGTCCACCGCGTTGAGCGCCGCGTCCATCCGGTACAGGAAGGTCTCCTGGCTCAGCCTGCCCTCGGCGAACCGGTCCTGGAGTTCGCCGATCGCCTGGTCGCGGTCGGCATCGGACGCGCGCACCCGGTCATTGTCGTCCGCGAGCCGATCACGGGACGGCTGCATACCAGAAAGTATCGGGCGGAGTTGCCCGGCGCACAAGTTCCGCCGATCTGCGCTATGCCGGTTTGTGCTGCACCTGGCGGCTACCCGGCGATGCCAGCATCGGATGCCGAGAGGCTCACCGAGGCAGGTGCGGGCAGGTCCGCGGGACCCTGCAGCGGGAAATGGCACGCGGCGATGTGACCGGGCCCGAAGGTCCGCAGCTCGGGCTCCTCGACCGAGCAGATCTCCTGCGCGAGCGGGCACCTGGTCCTGAACCGGCAGCCAGACGGCGGGTTGATCGGGCTCGGCAGCTCTCCGGCGATTCCGGCACCGCGCCGGGCCCGAGCGACGACGGGCTCAGGCACCGGGATGGTAGCGATCAGGCCCGCGGTGTACGGATGGGCGGCCCGCTGGTAGATGTCATCGCCTGAGCCGAGCTCGACCAGCTTGCCCAGGTACATGACGCCGATCCTGCTGGCCATGTACTTGACCACGGCGAGGTCGTGGGAGATGACCACGAAGGTGAGATCGTGGTCGGACTGCAGCCGCTTCATCAGGTTGAGCACCTGGGCCCTGATCGACACGTCCAGGGCACTGACCGGCTCGTCGGCGACGATCACTCGCGGGTTGAGCGTCAGCGCCCTGGCCAGCCCGATGCGCTGGCGCTGGCCACCGGAGAACTCGTGCGGGTACCGCTCGACCGCATTCTTCGGCAGCCCGACCTCGTCGAGCAGGTCGTAGACCCGCTGGCGCTGCTCCTCTCGGGAGCCGATCTTCTGGATGGCCAGCGGCTCCCCGATGATCGCGCCGACCCGCATCCTCGGGTCAAGCGAGGAGTACGGGTCCTGGAACATCAGCTGCAGGTCCTTGCGCCTGCGGCGCAGGTCCCCGCCGCTCAGGGCCGAGACATCCTCCCCGGCGAGCACGACATTGCCCGAGTTCGGCTTCTCGAGCGCCACGATCAGCTTGCCGATCGTCGTCTTGCCGCAGCCGGACTCGCCGACCAGCCCGAACGTCTCGCCCGCGTTGACGGTAAAGGACACGTCCGAGACCGCGTGCACCGCCCCCGCCCTGCGCTGCAGGATCGCGCCCGAGGTAACCGGGTACTCCTTGACCAGATTGCGCACCTCGAGCAGGACCGATCCCGGCTGCACGTAGCCGGGCCCGGTGGCGGTCTCAGCATCGGGTGCCAAACGGGGCTTCGTCACGGTGACCGCGGTCTTGCTGCCGTTCCCCGCCGTCACGGCAAGCGGGCCCTCCACCGGATGCCAGCACGCGAACAGGTGCTCGCCCGTCTCTCCGGTCAGCGGCGGCTCGTCGGACCGGCACTTATCGGTGGCCTTGCTGCACCTGGCCGCGAAACGGCAGCCAGCCGGCGGACTCGACAGGTCAGGCGGGAGGCCGGGAATGTTGAGCAGCCGCTGGCCCGCCTCCTGGTTCAGCCGCGGGATCGAGGCCAGCAGCGCCTGCGTATACGGGTGGTGCATGCTGGTGAACAGGTTGTCGGTCTCTGCGGTCTCCACGATGCGCCCGGCGTACATGACATTCACCCGGTCCGCGTGTCCCGCGATTACGCCCATATCGTGCGTGATCAGCAGCATCGCCATGCCGAGCCGGGTCTTCAGGTCATCGAGCAGCTTGAGGATCTGGGCCTGGATCGTGACGTCGAGCGCGGTGGTCGGCTCGTCGGCGATCAGCAGCTTGGGCTCGCAGGTGAGTGCCATCGCGATCATCACGCGCTGCCGGA
>Ga0307374_10005757_pt1 | contig 19878 bp, 16 predicted proteins | sample OX3MG_FD_202532 | JGI IMG/M metagenome (GOLD analysis project Ga0307374, IMG submission 202532) | Soil microbial communities from Risofladan, Vaasa, Finland - OX-3 | ecosystem: Environmental > Terrestrial > Soil > Coastal area > Acid sulfate soil | place: Finland: Risofladan, Vaasa | collected...
GCTGTCGCGTTCCCGCAGCGCGTCTGGGCCTCCTTCGGCTCCTGGCTGCGCACCATCCGGCCCGGCATCCCGCCGTCGGAGCTGGTCGTGGCCAATGCTCTGCGCCACAGTATGCCGGAATTTCTCCTGAATTCCGCCTCAGGCAACAGCTTCGCGAATTTCGTCATCGAACGGCAGGACAGCGATCATATGCAGGCGTTCCGGCTCGCGTCCTGAGCCGGGATCGGGGCAGAACTCCGGACTCGCGAGAATTCTTTATCTGCGCAAAAATTCTTTCTTGCTTTGCCGCGTGCCGCACCGTTCCGCCCGGGAGAGGCACCGCATGGCGCGGCAGTCCGGCCGTCGCGCGACGTGCCTCACGGAGGGCTTCGATGCTGCGCAGGCTTTCGCGGCAAGTTAGCCGAGCGAAGGCCATGGTCCGGATTTTCTTGGTGCAAGCCAGGGTTCGTACTTGCTGGTCGCCGTGGTGGCGATCAACGATGCGGGCTTTTCTTGGAACTTGCACCACGGATTCCGAAGCGGGCCGGAAGAACCCCTCGCTTGGTCCGTCGCTATGCGGGAGAGGGGATTCTTAAACCGCACGCCGCGTCGTGGCGGCCATACACGAAGAAATCCGCGAACGACGTTTCGTCCGGACGCTCCGGATCGTAGGGATAGAGGTTCGGCACGTGCGCGAACAGACGCCACTCCGGCCGGCAATCCGCCACGTAGCTGGTGAAACGGCGATGCCGCACGTGGGGTGACGACCAGTCGCGGTCGGCGTTGCTGGAATAGACCAACACGAAGCGCTTCGCGTGCGCGAACAGGGCGTGCATGTAGCGCGCGAATACCGCGTCCTCCACCAGGTGGAAGATCACGTCGATCGACAGCACGAGGTCGGTGCGCATCGCTGCATCCAGCGCGGAGAACGCCACGAAACGGTGCCGTGGAAATCGCTCGGCGCATGATGCCAGCGCGGTGGCGGAAACGTCGGCTCCGATGTAGCCTGGCACCTGCAACATCGACAGCAACCGACCGTCGCCGCAGCCCAGGTCCAGCACATCGGCGATCGCGTTGTCCGCCACGAAGCCGTTGATGATTCCGGCCTTGAACGTCGCCAGATTGCCATGCGAACCGCCGCCGGAATGGCCGCCGGCGCGGTAACGCTTCTCCCAATACTCGCCGGAGGAAAACGCATTCATGGCGTGCACCAGGCGCGCCAGGCATGCCGCAGCGCGGTGCCGAGGTTGCGGCCGAAGCGCGGGGCGTCGCAGAGCGGACTGGTTTTCACGCGCGCCCGCAGGCCGGCGCGCAGCGCCGCCAGCGCCGCGAGGTCCGCGGCCTTCGCCGCCGCCAGCGCGACGTAGTCCGGTTCGTCGCGCGCGACCCAGTCGGACAGGCCGACATTGCTCAGGTGGCTCATGGAATGGCGTGACGCGAAGATCTCGCCGGGGAGGGTCACGGTGGGGACGCCCATCCACAGCGCCTCGCAGGTGGTCAGGCCGCCGGAATAGGGGAACGGGTCCAGCACGATGTCGATCTGGCCGTATTCGCCCATGAAGGCGCGATGCCGCGACGATCCGCGCAACTCGATCCGCGCCGCGGCGATGCCTTCCGCCGCGAAGGCGGCGCGCACGCGGTCGGCGGTGGGGCGGTCGCCGAACTGGTGGGTCTTCAGGACCAGGCGGGACCGCGGCACGCGACGCAGCACCGCCGCCCAGGTGGCCATGACGCGCGGCGTGATCTTCGCGAGGTTGTTGAAGCAGCCGAAGGTGACGTGGCCGTTCGCCTGCGCCGGTAAGGGGCCGACATCGGGCGCATAGCCGGGCGGGCTGTAGCACACGTAGCCGTCCGGCAGCCGCAACAACCGCTCGGAATAGACATGCTCCAGGTGCGGCGGGGTTTCCCAGCGGTCGGTGACGAACCAATCGATCTCCGGCAGGCCGGTGCTGTGGTTCTGCATGCCAACCCATTTCACCTGCACGGGTGCGAGGCGATACGCGCAGGCCGGCATGCGTGCCGCGTCGCCGTAGCCGCCGAGGTCGATCAGCACGTCGATGCCGAGTTCGCGCGCGCGCGTCGCCAGGGCCACGTCGTCGAGCGCGTCGGTGTCGATCCAGTCACGCGCGACTGCCTGGAAGCGCCGGGCGATCGGGTCGGCGGGCGCGGCATTCTGCACCAGGCAGACGATGACGAAGCGCGCCGGGTCGAGCGTCTCGATTCCCGCCACGGTCAGCCAGCCCACCGGGTGGGTCTTCAAACTGCCGGACAGCAGGCCGACGGTCAGCTTGCGCTGCGGATCGCGGCCGTTGCCGAAAGCCGGCATTTCGGCGCGCGGCAGGCGAGCAGCGCAGTCACGCAGCGCGGCCAGCAGTTCGCTGCCGGCGATGCCGTCACGGTACGGCAGGTTGTTGCACAGCGCGCGGCGCGGCAGCACGGCATCCGGGGCCAACGCGATGGCCCGGCGGGCGAAGCCCACCGCTGCCTCCTGCAGGCCGAGACAGGCGGTCGCATTGGAAAGGTTGGAGAGGACCAGCGGATCGTCGCCGTGCCGTTCGATCAGCTCCAGCAGCAGCGCGCTGGCCTCGGCGTGGCGCTGCATGCGCATCAGGACGGTGGCGCGGTCGTTGCGCAATCGCGGGTCGTCGGGATCCAGTTCGCTGGCGCGGCGCAGCGCCGCTTCGGCCTCGCGCCGGCGATCGGAGCGCGCCAGCACGGCGCCCAGCAGCTTCACCGGCAACAGCGCGTCCGGCGCGAGGGCGGTGGCGACTTCCAGGGCGTCGATCGCCTCGTCGCGGCGGCCGAGCCGCTCGAGCAAGACGCCGCGCGCCAGCAACGGCACCGGGTTCAGCGGCTCCGCGTCGCTCGCCAAGGCGAGTCGGGCCAGCTCGGCTTCGGCCAAGCCGGCGACGCGCGCGGCCTCGATGCCGTGCAGGGCGTATTCGGCCACTTCCGGGTCCCGAAGCTGAGCCTCGACGAGGGCGGTATGGGCCAGCGTCGGCTCGGCGGTGAGCAACAGGGCGAGTCCCAGTGCGGCCCAGGCTTCCGCGCGTTCCGGCGCGACGCCGATGCACCGCAACAGCAGGGTGCGCGCTTCGACACCCTCGGCGCGTGCGATCAGCAGGCCGGCGAGGGCAACCAGCGCCTCCTCGCGCTTCGGATTGACCTCCAGGGCCCGACGATAGGCGCATTCGGCGGTGGCGGTGTCGCCGGCGGCACGGTGGCTTTCGGCCATGCGCAGGAGCGGTTCGTCCCAGTTCGGGAGGATCCCGGCCACCGTTTCCATCAGTCGCCGGGCGCGCGCCGGGTTGCCGGCGCGGTCCTCGGCGATGGCGAGATTGAGCAAGGTCGGCGGCGAGGTGTCGCCGAGCGACACCGCGGCACGCAAGGCGATGCGCGCCGCCGCCGGCTGGTGCATGTCCAACAGCGTCATGCCGCGGGCGGCCTGCCGTGCCGGGTCGGCCGTGTCTCCGGACGCGGCGTCCAGCAGGCCCAGCGCGCCCTTGGCGTCGCCGGCGCGGAGCCGCGCGAGTGCGGCCTCAGCCGTCATGCCGCACATGTTGCAGAACGGCCAGCAGGCCGGCGACCGGGGCGTTGGCCTCGCGGCGCAGCGGCTCCCGGTCGAGGCGCAGGACCTGGAATCCCGCTTCGGTCGCGGTGTCGCGGACGTACGCAAGGCTGTGGGCGTAGCGGCCCTGGCACTGCAGCGCCCAGTCGCCATTGGTGCCGTCGGGCAACACGCCGTCGCGGTCGGGCAGCAGTTCCTCGACAGAACAAACCAGCCAGCCGCCTGGCGTCAGGCTTGCGTGGGCGGCGGCGAACAGGTCTTCCAATGCGCCGAAGTAACAGAACACGTCGGCGGCCAGGATGAGGGGATAGCGGGAGGCAATCTCGGCCGCGTCGCGGGCGTGGTTGACGGCGCGAACGCGCCGAGGGCGAGGATGCGGCGGGGCGAGCCGATCGCCCTGGTTCTCGCCGCTTTCCGCCTTGCCCTGTCCCTCGGGCGGGAGAGGTTTATTGCCCAGCACGCTCATCACGTCGGCTTCGCGCAGCTCGGCGTACAGCCCTTTTGCCCTGGCTTGCGCCAGCATCCGCGGGGCGACGTCCACGCCGATCAGCGGCCCCACGGGGAGATCGGCGATCGCCAGAGCCACCAGGCCGGTGCCGCACCCGAGATCGAGCACGGGTCCGACCCGCTGGCCCGCGGCGATCCGCGGATGCTGCCGCAGCACGGCGCGGAACAGGCCCGGCATGCGGTAGCCGAGCGACACGAGGTGCGACTCGAACCGTTCGGCATAGCCATCGAATACTGCGCGCAGGTATTCGATCGGGGCACGCGTCGCACTGGGCAAGATGCCGGCCGCGGCGACAAGATGCCGCACATAGGGATCGTTCGGGCCCAATTTCAGGGCTTCGGCGTAAGCGTCCACGGCTTCCGCGTGGCGGCCGAGGCTGGACAGTGCGTGACCCAGCAGGCCGAAAGAGCACGCGTCGGCGACGCCGGCACGACGGGTTTCCTCGGCCAGGCGGCTGGCCTGCCGGAAGTCGCGGCGGCGCACGCAAAGCAGGATGGCGGCGTTGCGCGGCTCGACCAGGCCGGGTGCGGCGGCGACGCAGCGCAGCAGGGTGGCGAGCGCGGCGCCGGTGTCGCCGGCGGCTTCCCAGGCGGAGGCGAGTCCGGTCGCAAACCCGGGATTTCCCGGTTCGGCGGCGGTCGCTTCGGCGAGGCAGGCCACTGCGTCCGCCGTCCGTCCGAGTTCCAGCATGAGGACGCCGAGCATGGCCTTGGCGGCGGGGTCGTCGCGGTCGAGCACGACGGCTTCGGCGGCGTCGCGGGTGGCGCCTTCGATGTCGCCGGCATGGCAGCGCAGTTCGGCGCGGCGCTTGCGCAGGCCGGGGTGCTCAGGCGCGGCCTCGATGGCCCGGTCGAGATCGAGGGTCGCGTCCTCGGGCGTGTCTGCCCGCAGCGCGAGCCGTGCACTGAGGTCCGCGACGTCGATGGATCCGGGCGCGAGGCGCCGCGCGGCCGCGAGCAATGGCCGCGCGGCGCCGATGCGGCCGGCGGCCACCAGTTGCGCGGCACGATCGGTCAGCGATTCGAAGTCGGCGGCGGTGTGCAATCGTTGCATGGTGGGCCCCTCCTGGGCCAAATGTCCGGAATCAGACCGAGTGAAGCGAGAGTGCGGCGCTGTCCCCCGTGTCCTGGCCGGCGCTGGTTGGGGTTCGCATGACGATCGACCGGTGGCGCATGCTCTCAGAAGCTGCCGGACAGGCCGACGGCGAAACTCTCATTGATTTCGATGAGGAAGCCGAAATCGGGTGTGTCGCGGTCCATCTCGCGCTGCACGGTCAGGCCGACGGAAATGATCGAGGCGCGCAGCCCTGACGGCAAGCCGTTGTCCGGGTCGCGCATCAGGTCGTGCACCGTCATCCAGAGACGGCGGTTGTCCGCCAGGGCGCGGACGCGTTGCAGCGCATCGCCGTTGCGTGCCGCCTTGAGCGCGCCGGTGGCACGCCGGAACACATCCGCCTCCTGCTCGCGCTGGCTGCGGCGGGCAGCGGCGGCCTCATAGGCGCGCACGGCCTGGTTCATCATCATCGACATGGCTCCGGTTGAGTCGGCTGGGGGTTCTGCGTGCCGGTCGCGCTTGCGCCGGACGCGACGCGCCCCAGCACGGCGTCCTCATGGCGAATGATGCGGCGGGCGAGTTTGAGGGCCTGGTAGCAGTCGTCGGCCTCGGCGGCGGCTATGGCGTCATCGAGGATTTCGCGTGCCAGCGCCGACGTCGTTGCGCCCTTGAACGCGGCGATGAGCTGGCGCGCCGCGGCGAGGCCGCGCGGCCGTTCGTCGTCGTCGCCGATATAGGCGGATTGCAGGGCGAAGTAGATGCGTCGCGCCGGGCTGTCGGCCTGGTCCGGCGGCATGATCTGCTTGCCGAACAGGAAGCGCGCCTTCGCAGTGAGCTCGATCCGCGACTTGGTGCGGAAGCGGATCGGCGCCCCATTGACGATCATCACCTCGCCCTGGCGCAGCTCCAACACCAAATTCGACATGCGCCCCTTCCTGGTTCGCGATCGGATCATGATGCGCCGCCGCGCATCGTCGCCGGGACATCGCCCGCGCGAGTGGCGAACGATGCAGCCGCGGTCCACCCCACACGCCACCGGCGCGGGGGGCGGCCTCGCGAGGGTCCCGCCCGGCTGGGCGGGGTCACGAGACGGGCGCGACGCCCGTCTTGTGCCGCAATTACTTGAACAGGCTCAGCAGCGTCTGTGGTGCCTGGTTGGCCAGGGTCAGCGCCTGGGTGCCGAGTTGCTGCTGGATCTGCAACGACTGCAACAGAGCGGATTCCTGCGCCAGGTTGGCGTCCACCATCGAGCCAAGGCCGGTGTTCAACGCGTCGATCTTGTCGCTGTTGTAGCTGATCTGGTGGTTCACGTAGTTGACCGAGGAACCGATGCCGTTCAACGCACCGCCGACGTTGTTCATCTGGTTGATGAAGGTGCCGGTGGCGGTGATCATCGCCGCGATGGTGGACGCACCGTTCATCTGGGTGGTGGTGAACGCGATCGAGCCGTACAGCTCGGAACCGCCGAAGGTGGCAATGCCGTAGGTCGCGGCGTTCTCGTTGCGTACTATGGCCAGTGCGCCGAACGTGCCGCTGCTGCCGGTGATATTGCCGATCAGCGTCTTGCCGTTGTAGTTGGCGTCCTGGATGAAGTTCTGCACGCTGCCCAGCAGCGAGGTGTATTGCGCCTCATACTGGGTTCGCTCGTTGCCCTGTACGGTGCTGTCGGACAGCTTGATCAGCACGTCGCGCATGCTGGCCATGGTGTTCGAGATGTCGTTCAGGCCGGACTGGGTGGTGGAGAGCAGGCCTTGGACGCTGCCAAGTTGCTGGTTGGCGCTGGTCAACGCGCCGACGGTCGAGCGGACCGACTGCGCCACCGCGTAGGCCGCGCCGTCATCGGTGGCATCCGCCACGCGATAGCCGGTGGAGACCTGCTTCTGCACGCCGGCCAGAGCGGCATTGGTCTTGTTGAGCGATTCGAGCGCGATCATGGCGCCCGTGTTGGTGATGACGGAATTCAGAGAGCCGGACATGGTATCTTGCCTTTGCCCACAGAGGTTGCTGATAGCCCTGCCTTTTGCGGGCGTGTCCCATCCTGGGCGGTTCGGGTTAACAGCCCGTGAACCGAATACGGTTTCGCATCAGCCCACGGGCAGAAATTTCGCCAGCGACAGGCCGCTTACCGCGCCGATCATCTGGTACGACGCCTGAAGCTGGGTCTGCACCAGCGACAGGTTCGACATGGCGGCCGCCACATCCACGTCCTGCACGTTGCCGACCTGGGTGGTGAGCGATGTTGCGGTATCCGACATCGTCGTCTGGTCGGTCTTGAGGTTGGTCTGTGTGTTGCCCAGCACACCAACGTCTTCGGCCATGGCACTGATCGCACCGGTCAGGCTGGCATTGGCGTCCTGCACCACCGACTGGAAGCCGCTGTCGCCGACTTGCGAGCTGCTCAGCGAGCCGATGGTCGCCAGCGCCCGCATCAGGTCGCGCATGTATGAGCCGGTGGTCGCGCTGCCGGTGGAGGCCACCGAGGAATTGGCGCTGGCCAGCAGCCCGACCGCGGCGGTCTGACTCTGGCCCACCTGGATTGTCGGGGCCTGCAGGCCGGCGGCCGGCTGCGACATATAGGCCGAGAAGGGCGAGGTGCCGGTCGTGTTGGAAGCGGCGATCGACAGCGTGTTGGCGATCGTTGCCGCGGCTCCCGCGGTGCCGAGCGCGCCGACCTGGGCAGCGATCTGGGTATAGAACCCGCTGCTCAGGATGGCATCCGGATTGGGCACCGGCGGATTTCCGGTATCTATTCCGGAGAACACGTATGTATTGCCGTCCTGCGAATCCAGCAGGCCGCCGACCTGCACCAGCGCCTGTTGCGCGGATGCGGCGACGGTGTCCACTTCCGAGGCGGCGGAGCCTTCCAGATTGCTGGTCTGGGCCAGGAAGTTCGAGGCGATCTGCTGGATCTGGGTCATTGCGGTCTGCGTCACCTGCATGTTGCCGTCGGCCTGGTTGATGTTGGCCTGCCAGGTCTGCAACGCGGCGATCTGCGGTTGCAGGTTGAGCGACGTTGCGGCGCCGGCGCCGAGGCCGGCATAGGTGTTGGACACCAGGCCGGAGCTGATCTGGGTGGTGAGCTGGTCGAGCCTCTGCTTCACCGTCGCGCTGTCGCTGATCAGGCTGGCCATCTGGCCGTAATCGGCGGCGCCGGCGGCGGCGATGCTCATGAGGTGGTCCTCCCCGGCTTCGAGGAAGCGAGTTGGGCGAGGGTGCAGCGGGGGGCACGCCGCACCCTCGCCCCAGCGTTTCCCGCGACGCGGGAGAGGGAATGTCGTGCGGGTTGCATCACTGCACGGCGCTGATCAACTGGGTCCACATTGATTGCTCGGCGGCGATGACCTTGGCGTTCACGCCATAGGCGTTCTGCAACTGGATCATGAGGGTCATCTGGGTATCCATGTTCACGCCGCTGCTGGTGGCGAGCGTGCCGTTGAGGGTGGTCTGCACCGCCTGTTCGGTGTTGAGCTGGCTGGTCGTGTTGGCGCTGTCCTGCGCCTGCGCGGCGACCAGCGTCGAAGCCAGGCCACCCAGGGTGGCAGGCGCGGCATAGGGCGCGGCGAGCGTCCCGGAGACGCCAAGGCCGGTGGTGTTGGACGCCGGTTGCGGCACGCCGTTCTGCGCGTCGGCGCCCAGGGCGTAGGTCAGCACGCGGTCGATCATGGTGCCGAAGCCGGCGGGGCCGCCGGCGGGATTGGGCGTGAAGGCGCTGGCGCCGGCCGGGCTGCCGGCGATGGCGGTGGTGCCGTCGCGCACCAGGGCGGGATCGGCCAGCACCGCCGGATTCACCTGGATGGTGCTGGCGAAGCCGACATAGCCGCTCTGTACCGGCGTACCGCCACCGGCCGGCACGGCGCCGGTGGGGTCGGAAAACAATGTCAGGCCCTGCGCCGAGAAACGGCTGGCGAGGTTCTGGGAGAACTCGTCCAGCTCGGCCTGGTAGGTCGGCAGCGTGGTATCGCGCAGGGTCACGTTGGCGCCAAGCGCGCCGCCGCCGAGCTGCGCGGTGACATCGGTCCCGCCCATGGTGACCGCCGGTATGCCGCCGCCGGGATAGGTCGCGCCCGGCAGTACGTTCGCCCCGCTGGTGGACAGCGGGTCGGCCACGCCGTGGATCGGCAGCGCCAGCCCGCTGCCGGTGATGATCAGCATGTCGCCGTTCGGCTGCACCAGCGCCTTGACGTCCACCAACTGACCGAGTTGCTGCACCGCCTGGTCGCGCTGGTTCTCCAGATCGGCGGTGCTCTGGCCGCCGGATTTCAGCGTGACGATCTGGTTGCTCAACTGGCCGATGGTGGCGAGCGTCGCGTTGATCGTGCCGACCTCGCCGACGATGCTGTTTTCCGCCGCCTGGCGCTGTGCGGTATAGGCGTTGGAGAGCGAGTTGACGGTCTGCGCCAGCGTGGTCGCGCCGGACACCACCGCCTGCTGCTGCGTCTGGTTGTCGGGCGCGTTGAGCAAGGTGGAGAACTGGTTCTGCAGGTTGCCGAGCAAGCCGGCTATATCGCCGCCCTGGCCGGGGGTGCCTTGCACCGCGTCGATGGCCTGCAACGCGGCCTGGGTGGTCTGCAAGCCGGCGACGGTGCTGTTCTGCTGGAACGCCTGCGCCTGCAACGCGGTGTTGATGTCGCGCGTCACCGGCCCGGCGGCGACGCCGAGGCCCATGCCGTCCGCGGTCACGCTCTGCTGCGTCGCGGTCTCGGACACGTAGCCCGGGGTGCCGGCGTTGGCGACGTTGTTCGACACCAGGGCCAACTGGCCGTTGATGTTGGCCAGGCTGCCGCTGGCGATCGACAGGGCGGCGCTGAGGCTCATGGGGTGGTCCCGGCCGCGCCGCGGCTCACTGCTTCATGTCAACCGTGGTTTGCAGCATCTGCTGCGCGGTGGTCACCAGTTTGGCGTTCGCGCTGTAGGCCTGCTGGGCCACGATCAGGTTGCTGAACTCGGTGGCGATATCGACGTTCGAGCTTTCCACGGAGTTTGTCACGAGGTTGCCGGCGCCGTTGGTGCTGGCCTGTTCGGCCAACGGGGTTCCGGCGCCGAGGGTCGCGGTGAAGGACTGGCCGTTCTGGCGTTGCAGCACATTGGGGCTGTTGAATGTGATTACCGGTACCTGGGCGATCGTCCGGGTCTGACCGTTGTTGTAGTTCACCACGATGTCGCCGTTCGCCTGCGGCGTGACGCCGGCGAAGCTGCCGGGCGGCACGCCGTTCTGGGTCAGGCCTTCCAGGTTGTATTGCGTGCCGGCATATTGCGTCACGCCGCTGGTCTGGCCGTAGGTGCCGATGTTCAACTGGATCGTCTGCGCGCCGGAACCGAAATCCGTGGTGAAGCTCAGCGTCGCGGCGCTGCCGGCGGTGTAGCCCGCGCTGGTGACGGTGCCGGTGGTGCTGCCGATGTTGCCGACCGTGCCGGCCGGCACCGGATTGCCGCTGAGCGCGCCGAATTGCACGTCGGCGCTGCCGATGACGCCGGGGGTGGTGATGTCGTCCGGCGAGTTGACTGACACCGTCCAGTCGCTGGCGGCGTTCTGCACCCATTGCAGGGTGATGACGTGCTGCGTGCCGAGCGAGTCGTACACGTCGATATCCGACGAGATCGGCGCGGTCGCGGTGGCCGAGCCGGTGGCCGGCGTGGCCGGCAGGTTGGCGGAGAGTGTCACGGTGCTGGTGGGGACCGGGTTGTACACCGTCTGCGTCACCTGGATCGGCGCCAGGCTGTTCTGGTTGACGACTCCGCTGGAGGGATCGACCGTCCAGCCGTTGAGGTATTCCCCGGCGCTGTTGACCAGGTAGCCCGAGCTGTTGAGCTGGAAATCGCCGGCGCGCGTGTAGAACTGCTGCGGGTTGAAGGTCGGGATACTGTTGACCTGCCCAGTTGACTGCGACACCGCGAAGAAGCCCTGCCCGGCGATCGCCAGGCCGAGCGGATTGTCGGTTTGGGTAACGGTGCCTTGCACGTTGTTGACGTAGGCGGGCCGCGCCACGACGGCACCAGGGTCGTTGGTGGTGGCGTTGCTGGTGGTCAGGTAGTCAACGAAGTTGGTGTCCACCCGTTTGTAGCCGACGGTCTGGCTGTTGGCGACGTTGTCGGAGATGTTGCCGAACGCGGCAGACTGCGCGGTCAGGCCGGAGATGGCGGTGTTCATCGCGCCAAGCAAGGACATCGGAAGGCTCCTGCGTCGTCTGCGCCGTGGTCCGCGCGGCTGTCGTCCGCAGGGCAGACAGCAGGAACCGTGCCAGGACGCTTGCGGGCCTTGCACGCGCCGTCACGGCCGGGGTGGAGGCCGGGCGCATATGGACGAGCGCGGGGGCGCGAATGGGCGTTCTCCCGCTTCCGTCGCGGGAGCGGGGCGGGGGCGCAGAGCGGCTGCGGGTGGGTGCATGTGACCCTCCCACAAAGGGAGGGGGGAGTCGCGGGCGCATCCGGCCGGCATCAGGCGCCGGGTAGGCAGGGCTGGCCCGGCATTATCTGCCGCGTGCGGCGAGGTTCCGCCGCGACGGTGTGCCGATGCCATTGGCCCGGCATTTGCGTGTGCGCTGCCAGGCGAAACGCGGGAGATGCGCAATGCCGCAGGCGATTGCCATACTGCCACTGGCGACCGCGGCCGTCACGTCCGCGGTCGCCATGGCGCTCGCAAGCGGCGGGAGCGTGGCCGGCAAGGCGCCGTTGTTCGCGGGGCTGCTGTCGCAGATCGGGTGCAACGCATCGCCACCGGTGCCAGCGGCCCGCTCGCTGGCGGTTGCCAGTGAAACCAGCCCGCCGACGCACGCAAGACAACCGGATGCACAGGTGGCGGCGCGGCTGAGCAGCCCGCTCCTTGAGGCGCCCTCGGCGCCGTCCGCAAGTGCGCGGGTGCTCACCGGGAAAACCGGCGTGCCGGAGCATGGCAGGCGACAATCCGTGCGGCATGACACGCCGTCTGTCGTGCCGGCCGATCAGGTGACGCCGGCGATTTCGCCGGCCGATCGGGTGGTGCCGGCGATTTCGCCAGCCGATCAGGTGGCGCCGGCTCCGCAACCTGCCGCGGCGGCCGTTCCGCGATCTGCGTCGTTGCTGGCGATCCCGGCGTCCCGCCCGCCGGTTCGCCAGCGAAGCGCGGCCGCGGCGCATCCCGGCATGTCGCGCCGGCCGGCCGCTGCCGCAACGGCGAACCGGCCCGACGGATCCGTGCTCGCAGCCGGCATGACGCCGACGGTGGCACCGGTTCCGGCAATGCCGGCGCCGGCGCCGGCGAGCGTGCCCGACCCGCCACGGCCGCGGTCCGCACCGGCGGATCGCCAGGCCGGGGCGGCAAGACTGGACGCCGTGGCGGCAAAGCCTGCCCCGACGGCGTCCGGACCGCTGCAAAGCGGAACCGCGCCGGAGCACGTGGACATAACGGCCACCGCGCCGACCGTGCAGGCAAGCCCTGCATGGCCAGCCGCGGCAGCGACGGCGACCGCGGGTGTCGCGTCGGTTCAGCCCGCGCTCGCCGCTATCCGGCCAGAGCAGAGTGCCGGGCCGGTGCAGCTTGCTGACCGAGGCGCCGCTGCCTCTGCCGCGCAGCCGGCGGCCGCCGCGGCTGCTCCGGTGCACCAGGTGTCCGCCGCGCTGGTGTCGCTCGCCCGGGCCCCGGACGGCGGACAGCGCATGACGTTGCGGCTGGAGCCGGCCACGCTGGGCCAGGTGCAGATCCGCATCGACCGTCCGCAGGATGCGCCGGCGCGGGTGGAGATCGTGGTGCAGCGTCCCGAGACACTGACGCTGCTGCTGCGCGACCAGCCGCAATTGCAGCGGGCGCTGGACCAGGCGGGCGTGCCGGCGGACGGGCGCAGCCTGAGCCTGCACGTCGCGCCGCCGGAGTCCGGCGTATCGCCGGGCAGTGCGAGTTCCGGCGCGGCGGCCGGCTCCGACCCGGGCCAGGGCGGCGGCAACGGTGGCGGCACAAGGTCCGGCGGGCAAGGCCAACCGGGCGGCGCGGCGGAACCGGAGCCGGACGATCCCTCCGCCCCGTTGACCCGCTGGCTGCGGGCCGGCCTCGACATCACCGCCTGAAGGATTGCCGCCATGAGCATCGCCTCGGTCGTCGCCCAACAGAACGCCGCCCGCGCGCAGGCCGCCGCCAGCGCCGCGTCGCAGACCGGTACCGCGGCGATGACATCGCTGGACGGCAATTTCAACGATTTCCTCAACATGCTGATGACGCAGTTGCAGAACCAGGATCCGACCAGTCCGATGGACACCAGCCAGTTCACCAGCGAGCTGGTGCAGTTTTCCTCGGTGGAGCAGCAGATTCAGACCAACTCGAGCCTGACGAGCCTGATCCAGCTCACGCAGGGCGGCGAGGTGATCCAGGGCAGCTCGATGATCGGCAAGCAGGTGACGGTGCAATCGACCCAGATACCGTTGCAGAACGGCAAGGGCACTGTGAACATTACGTCGCCGGCGGCGGAGCCGGTGTCGATTTCCATCGCCAATTCCGCGGGTACCAGCATTTACAACGCGACGACGGTCGCGGCGGCGGGGTCGAACACCTGGAGCTGGAATGGCACGGACAACGGCGGGCAGACGGTGCCAGACGGTCTGTACACGCTGGTTGCGACCGGCAGCAATGTGGGCGGCGGCACGAGTATGCTGCCGTTCACGGTGACCGGCACGGCGACCGGGGTGGCGAGCTCGAACAATACGGTGAATTTGCAACTTGGCGCGCTGTCGGTGCCGTTCAGCGCGGTGACGTCGGTGGGGAACTGATGCCAGGCGCCCGAAAGACTGAGGTACGCGCGCGAGAACCGAGCACCATGTCGTTGCGAGTTGACCACCGGCCTGGCGGCCGACCCGCGGCTGAATGAAACTGGCGGGACTGGGGCGGCCGAGCAATAGTTGCTGGTTCGCTCGCCGGCGATGCCGGACTGACGGGCGGGCAACCTGGCATCTCCGTGCTTGTCACCGGACCGCCCGACCGTCCAGGATCACCCCCCAGGGCACGACAAGGAGCTTCACTCCGGTGATTCTGCTGCAGGTGGTCGTCAGTGGCCTGCTGATGGGGGCGGTGTACGCACTGTTCTCCTCTGGCCTCACGCTCATCTGGGGCATGATGAACGTGGTGAACTTCGCCCATGGCGACTTCGTCATGCTGGCGATGTACGTCGCCTTCTTCGCCTACACCCTGTTGCACGTCGGCCCCGTGGTGTTCATCCCGCTGGCCGCGGTGCTGCTGTTCGGGCTTGGCGTCGCGGTCTATTTCGGCCTGGTGCGCCACATGGTGCGCGGACCGGTGCTGGCGCAGATCCTCGGCACGTTCGGCCTGGCATTGGTGCTGCGCTACGCGGCGTTCTGGGCATTCTCCGCCAATTTCGTCTCCCTGCCGGACAATCTCGTCGGCGGCACCTTCGCTGTCGCCGGCCTGCGCATCGAGGCTTCGCGACTCCTCGGCGGCGCGCTTGCCCTGGTCATCACCGTCGGCATGCACCTGGTGCTGACGCGCACCATGCTCGGCAGCCGCATCCTCGCGGTGGCCGAGGACCGCAACGCGGCGATGCTGATGGGCATCCGCCCGGACCGCATGCAAGCCCTGGCCTGGGGAGTCGGCGCCGCATCCACCGGCGTTGCCGGAGCGCTGATCGCCCTGTTCTTCTACATCTCCCCCACCGTCGGAGAATCGCTGGCGCTGATCGCGTTCGTCGTCGTCTGCCTGGGAGGCTTCGGCTCGGTGCCCGGTGCCCTGCTCGCCGGCCTGTCGATCGGCGTGATCCAGGCGCTGTCCGCTTACCTGATCGGCGCGGTGTACCAGAATGTCGTTGTCTATTCGCTGTTCCTGCTGGTGCTCTGGGTGCGACCCCAAGGCTTGCTCGGCACCACATGAAGCAATGGCCGCTCGTCCTGCTCGGCTTTTGCCTCCTTGCCGCCTGGCCGCTGCTGACGCAGGACGTTTTTCTCCAGCGCATCGGCGCCCTCGTCTTGCTCGCGGCGATCTCCGCCTCCGCCTGGAATCTGCTCGGCGGCTATGCCGGCCAGGTTTCCATCGGACACGCGGTGTATTTCGGCACCGGCGCCTATAGCTCCCTGGTGGTCTATACCGAGTGGGGTTGGCCGCCGATCGCCGGAGCGCCGCTCGGCGTGCTGGTGTCCTGCGCGCTGGCGCTGGTCGTCGGCACGCCGACTTTTCGACTCCGCGGGCACTATTTCTCCATGGCCACGATCGCCGCGGCTGAGCTGGCGCGCATCGTCGCCGGCAACTGGAAGCTGGTCGGCGCCGCGGTCGGCCTGATGGGGCCGCCGAGGCCGCGCACGCTGGCCGACCTGTCGTTCATCAGCCCGGTGCCGTACCACTATTTGTTCCTCGCCGTGCTGATCGTGCTGCTGGCGTTGACCTGGCACATGCAGCGCAGCCGCATGGGCTACTACCTGGCCGCCATCCGCGGCGGCGACCGCGCGGCACGCAGCCTCGGCGTGCCGATTCTGCGCTACAAGCTGTATGCCCTGCTGCTGTCCGCGAGCTTCACCGCGATCGCCGGATCGCTCTATGCGGTGATGGTCGGCTTCATCGATCCGGACAGCGCGATGGGCATCCTGATCTCGGTGAAGATGGTGATCATCGCGGCGCTGGGCGGTGCCGGCACGCTGTTCGGCCCGCTGGTCGGCGCGGCGATCCTGGTGCCGCTGGAGGAAACCACCAACGCCTGGTTCGGCGGCAGCGGCACCGGCATCACCTTCATCATCTACGGCGCGATCATCCTGCTGGTCACCCGCTTCCAGCCCGGCGGCGTTGCGGTGATCTGGCAGCACGTCACGACGCGGTTCGAGCGCCGCCGCGCCGCGTCGCGGAACATCGGCCGTGCCGCCTGAAACGCCCCTGCTTCAGGCCAGGGGTATCGCCATGGCATTCGGCGCGTTCCGCGCGGTGGACGGCGCCGACCTCGACGTGAACGAGGGAGAGATCGTCGGCCTGATCGGCCCCAACGGCGCCGGCAAGAGCACGTTCTTCAACTGCCTGGCCGGCGACGCGGCGCCAACCGAGGGCAGTATCCGCTTCGCCGGCCGTGACGTGACCCGCGCGACGCCGGAGGAACACGCGCGCCTCGGCATGGCGCGCAGCTTCCAGATGCCGGTCACCTTCGAGGACATGAGCGTCGCCGACAACGTCATGGTCGGCGCCTTCCTGCGCCATTCGCACCGCGCCGACGCACGCCGCGCGGCGGCCGAGGTACTGGCATTCACCGGCCTGGCGCCGCTGGCCGAGACCGCTGCGCGCTCGCTCGGCACGCCCGGACGCAAGCGGCTGGAAATCGCCCGTGCGCTGGCGACCGAGCCGCGGCTGTTGCTGCTGGACGAGGCTCTGGCGGGGCTGACACCAGCGGAAACACGGCTGGCGATCGAGCTGGTGCGGCGGATCAGCGCGCGCGGCATCACCATCGTGATCGTGGAGCATGTCATGGAGGTCATTCTCTCCCTGACCGAGCGCGCGGTGGTGTTCCACCAGGGCAAGGTCATTGCGCAGGGCGCGCCGCGCGAGGTGGTGGAAGATCCGGCGGTGATCGCAGCCTATCTCGGGCACCACGTGAAGCGGGTACGGCGGTGAATTTCCATCAGCGCGAGCAGCGCCGTGTCGGCAGCGGGGGGCGACCGGAGGATTGACGCTCCGTCACTGCATAATGTGAATGCACATCGCGCGATTCACGTGGAGACCGAACAAAAACGCGACCGACATCCGAAGGCGTGGAATTGCCTTTGAGGATGCAAAGCGTATGTTCGCCGGGCCGACAGCCGAGCGAGAGTTCGAGGTTTGGTGCTCCCAGTGATCGAACCGCGAAGCGGACCGGTCACGGCAGCCCGGGCTGCGTGGAAGACTCCTCTCCGGCACCGCCAAAGGCTGCCCCCTCTCACCGGTACTCCGCCCGCAAGTGGTGGATCAACGGGTTGTCCGCCTCCGCGTGCATCAGGTTGCGAAACCCGCGGCTGACCCGCCCCAGATGCCGCCGCCGGTAGTCGGCGGCGCCGAACGCCGGCGACGGATCGACGTCACCCAGTGTCCCGGCCTGCAGGAAATGCGCGAACGGGTCGCGGCGCGGGCCCAACTCCTCCGCGTGCCGCGCAACGTACCAATCCACGTCGAACAGCGGCGTCGGGCTGAATGCCTGGCTGCGCCGGTGCGCGAGGTAGTGCGCCAGCGCGCCCTGTTCCGGCGGAATGCCATAGGTCGCGCGATACCAGCCGGGGTCGAAATACGGCACCGGCCGGCGGTTGGCCGCTTCCCCCTCGCACACGTAATGCACCAGCGGATTGAGCCCCAACCGCACCACCCGGGGATTGCTCGCCAAATACCAGCCGGTGTCGAAATAGATGTTCGGCTTGCGCTTCTCCGCCCAGCCGAAGCGGCAGAAATGCAACGTCGGATCGAGCGCCGCCTCGTGCACGTCGCTGCTGTTGACCAGATAGTAGTTGGCGTCCACCAGGCCGGAAGCCTTGAGCAATGCGGGGTCGGGGAACGTCTCCTGCCGCGCGCGCGCCATGTCGTCGAGGTAATGCCGGAACGGGTCCTGGCCGCGGGCCGCATGTTCGCGCCAGGGCGGCAGGAACGGCACCGCATACAGCGCGGCGCAGGGGGCAAACCGGCCGGAGCCGCGCCGGGGCAGGAAGTGGCGCAGCGCCAGTCGGTCCGGCGCCAGATCATGCGCGGCCCGGTACCAGTCCGGATCGAAAAACGGCGCGGGCCGGCGGCCTTCCAGATCGCCATGGCGCAGGTAGTGCACCAGCGGGTTCATCGCCGACCCGGTCACGTCGGGATAGGCCATCAGATACCAGGCCGTGTCGAAATATGGGTTCGGCTTGCGGCCCTCCTGCCACCCGTGCCGCACGAAATGCACCACCGGGTCGAGGCCGGCTTGCCCGACATCGGGATAGACCCGCAGGTACCACGCCGCGTCGAACAGGCCCGAGATGCCGAGTTCGGCGGTGTCGGCGGCCTGATCCTGGTTCTGCGCCACAGCCGACACGGCAAAGCCTCAGTTGGCGGCGGCGACCAGCGAGGCCGCGCCCAGCTCCCGCGCCAGCGCGCCGGCGACCTCGGCCAGCACAACGTCCCAGGCGCCGGGATAGCCCTGCCGGAACAGCCGCAGCGTCGGGTACCAGGGGCTGTCGCTGCGATCGAGCATCCAGCGCCAGTCCGCTGCCTTGGGCAGCATGACCCAGGCCGGCCTGGCCAGCGCACCGGCCAGATGCCCCATCGACGTATCCACCGTTACGACCATGTCGAGGTTTTCGATCACCGCCGCGGTCTCGCCGAAATCGGTCAGGTCGGCGGAAAGGTCGGTCATGCCGCGAAACCGCGCCATGGATACCAGGTCGGTGGCGGGCACCGGCTTCTGCAACGACACGAACACGGCCCCCGGGACGGCATCGGCGATCGGCTGCATGCGCCCCAGCGCCAGCGAGCGCCGGCGGTCGTTCGGATGTGTGGGCCGGCCGGTCCAGGCCAGGCCAATGCGCCGGCCCGGTGGAAGCTGGGCGGCAAACCGCTCCCGCCACGCCGCCACGCGGGCCGGATCGGCCTTGAGGTAAGGTACCTGCGCCGGAATCGTCGCCAGGTTGGTCTGGAACAGATAGGGCAGGGTGGACAGCCGGCAATGCGCCGCGTGGCCGGGCACGTCGTTCCAGCGGTGGCAGTACTGCTTCACGCCCGGGATGGTCTGCAGGATCGGCCCCATCTCGGCGGAGCACCCCAGCACCACCTCCTCGCAGCGTGCGGCGACCATCGGGATGTAGCGGGCGAACTGGATGGTGTCGCCGTAGCCCTGGTCGCCGACCAGCAGAATGCGCCCCTTCGGGATCGACATGCCGTTCCAGTGCGCCGAGGTCATCTTCGGCATGGTGTTCTTGCCGGCCTCGGTTTCGTTGCGCCACTCGTATTCCAACCAGCCGGGGGCGAAATCGCCCATCGCCAGCAGGTTCTGCGCCAGCGCCAAATGCCCGTCGGCATGCTCGCGTTTCTGGCCGAGCGCGCGCAACAGGCAGGCGACGGCGCGCTCCCGGTCGTCCACATCGACGAAGATCAGCGACAGGTTCACCAGGTTGTCGGCGTTCCCCGGGTCCAGCCGCACCGACTCCTGTCCTGTCGCCAGCGCTTGCTCCATCCGGTATGTGGCACGGCAGAGCGAGGCGAGGTGGGCATACCAACTCGCATTGCCCGGCCGCAGCTTGATGGCACGCTCGAGCAGGCCGATGCCGCGCTCGGGGTCGTTCTGCAGGGCGCTGATGATGCCGAGCAATGCGAGTGCGGTCGGATGATCGTGCGAGACGGCGAGGACATCGTTGCAGATGCCGGCGGCCTCATTCAGGCGTTTCGCCTGGGCCGCGACCTGGGCGCGGGTCAGCGCCTGATCGAGGGTCTCGCCACCCGGGGTCACTGTGGGCTGGGCGGCGGGCTGGGCCGCCGTCTGGCTGGTGGCAGTGTTGCTGGCGCTCATGGGCGGAAATTGCCTTGCGGGGCGGCCAAGGGGCAAGCGGTTTCGGGGCCGGCCCATTCTTGCGGTCAGGCACGCGCATGGGCGGCGCTGTGCGCATCGCGTGCCGCGGCGGTCCGCAGGGCCGCAACGAAAGCAAGCTGGGACCGGCGCCCTGCGCGCGGAGCGTTCGCCCCCGTGGGTGGTGGGTCGGTTTGAGCGTCCGCTTTGGTGAAGGTTTTCGGACGCCGGCCGTCGCAGGCCGCGCGTTCTGGGCATGGGGCCGGCGTACGAAAACCGCCCAAGCACGAACCCGCGGGGATGCGGCGATGGTCTATGGGGATTTCGAG
>Ga0307374_10005758_pt1 | contig 19877 bp, 22 predicted proteins | sample OX3MG_FD_202532 | JGI IMG/M metagenome (GOLD analysis project Ga0307374, IMG submission 202532) | Soil microbial communities from Risofladan, Vaasa, Finland - OX-3 | ecosystem: Environmental > Terrestrial > Soil > Coastal area > Acid sulfate soil | place: Finland: Risofladan, Vaasa | collected...
CCCGCTCACACTCCTGGTTTTTGCAGCTTCAACAGCAAATGCTCCCCGGCAACTACCGCCAGTTCGAGCAATTCCTCCGCTCGGCGGGCATCGACCCGGATTCCCAAATCGACGAAATCGCGTGGGGCTCCACATCGGCCACTTCGCAGCACCCTTACGAAATCGCCGGCGTAGCTCTCGGCGAATTTTCCCCGAATTCAACCGAAGCCCGCTTTGCGCAGCAGAAAATCCCCCATTTTGAAGTCCACGGCTACAAATTGTGGGCCTTCGGCAGCGGCTCCGGCCCGAACGACATTTTCTTTTTCTTCCTCGACAGCAGCACCGCCGCTTTCGGCCAGCGCGACATTCTCGAAAAACTCATCAACGTCCGCTTCGGCGGCGCGGAAAGCCTGCTCGACAATTCCCAGCTTTTCCCGCTCATCAGCGCCGCCAATGGCAACGGCATTATCTGGGCCGTGCTGGATAAAGCCAATACGCAGGCCGCGCTGCATCAGCTCCTGCCGCAGGCCAGCCAGTTCCCCCAGGCTTCCGCGATTCTGGGCCGCATTCACAACATGGAAATTCACGTGCAAGCCAGCGATGGCCTCGACGCGAAATTCAAAGCCGTATGCAATTCCTCCGAGGACGCGGACCAGCTCGCGGCCATGCTGCAGGGCGGCATCGTGATGCGCCGCTATCAGGTTCAGCAATCCAATCCCGATCTGGCGCAGGCGCTCTCCAACGTCACCGTCAGCCCTTCGGGCGACGATCTGAACGTCGAAATGCCCGTCACCAGCGATCAGCTCAATTCCATGATTCGCAATCGCACCTTCGCCTTCCCTCCCATGTAATTGTTTCGGTTTTTTATTTGTCTATTTCGGCGGGGACTTCGCGATCAGGAATGCGCGGGCCTTTTGTGGAAGTATTTCACCAGCGTGGTTCGCGCGTGGCCATTGCTCGCCTCGAAATCGGCGCGATCCACGCGTTTTTTTATTTCTGCTTCGCGCGCATCGGGCCGCAACGCCATCGCGTTTGCGGTTGGGGAATTTCGTCTCGCGTGTCCGGAACCGCGGGAACTGTCGACGCTCACTTCGACGCGGTCATCGAAATCATCGATGGTCACGGTGCACACGGAATCGTCTTCCATCTGAAGAAGCGCTTTGCGGCACGCCTGCTCGGACGCGACGGCCGCGTCGATGCGTTCTTCGTCGGCCACGTCATGCCGCCGGCCGATGTGCTCGATCGCTCCGCGCACGCCCGCAAGCAGCCGGTCGTCTCCCGTGAATCTCATCTCCGTTCGCGTGTGTTCAGCGCTCTTGCCCATGTGCTCAGCAGTCACGATTATCCGCCACGCGCACCTCGCAAGCGTCGCGGCAATCGGGACAGTAATACAGGCCATCCTCGCACAGCCGGATGCCCTGCTGCGATTGGCAATACGTGCAATATTTCTCGCATCCGCATTGTTGCTCCACTTTGTCGCACTGCACGCAGACGACGGGACCTGCCATTGGACGCTCCCCAACGTTTCTGGCCCAAATATAGGCCATGGCTACGTGCGTCGGCAAGCGCGTTTCTGTTTTTGCGTTCTCGCTTGCCGCGGCCTGAATCCCGTCTTGATTCGGGCGGCTCGTTCAGCTTCCAGCGAAGCTACTCCGGCAGTATGGCGTCCTTCAGATCCTCGGCCATCCTCGACGCCGATTTTTGCGTTTGCGAAGCCACCCTCTGCGCGCGCCGCGCCCAATGCTGGCTTTTCCGGAACGCCGCGTCCGTTCCCGCACGCATGTTGTCGAGCAGATATCCCCGCGTATCTTCACCGGACTTCGGCGCCAGCAGGAGGGCCAACGCCCCTCCTACGCCCACACCCACCAGAAATGAAGAAATTTTCTTCGGCCAGATATTTTCAATCATGATGCCTCCACGTTGACGCCTTGAATTGAATTCGTTGATCCGTTTTAGCAACAAGTGCAACGACGGTAAAAAGAACCGGGAAAGAAGCCGATTGCGCGCCTCCTTCCCGTAACTCTACTTGGCTGCGCTTTGATTAGCGCTTATCGTGCTGGCCGCGATCGCCCTTGTCGTCCTTGCCTTTGTCTTTCCTGTCGCGATCCTGGCTCTGGTCGCCATGCTGGCCCTGGCTCCCGCCTTGGCCTCCCTGCTGGCCGCCCTTTTGGCCGCCCTGCTGCCCGTGCTGGCCTTGGCCGCCGCCCTTTTCGCTTCCATGCTGACCCTGAGCTCCCTGCTGGTGCTGGCCGCTCTGTTGACTTCCGTGCTGGCCTTCGCTTCCGCCCTTTTGGCTTCCGCCCTGGCCGCCCTGCTCTCCGTGCTGGTGCTGGCCGCCCTGTTGACTTCCGTGCTGGCCTTCGCTTCCGCCCTTTTGGCTTCCGCCCTGGCCGCCCTGCTCTACGTGCTGGCCCTGGTTACCGCTCTTTTCGCTTCCATGCTGCCCCTGACCACCCTGCTGATGCTGGCCGCCCTCCTGGTTTCCGTGCTGCCCCTGGCCGCCTTGCTGGCCGCCCTTATGCTGCTTTTGCCCTTCGTTCTGCTCGTCCTGATCCAACTGTTTTTTGGTGGATTCACCTGACATATAAGCTCTCCTTATGCCCTTCGGATTTAACGATACGAATTACGATTACCCATCCCATCTGAGAAGTTTGAATAATTTGCTCGCTTGAAACTGATTCGCGCTCGGGTTGATATTTCGTTTGTGGCGGCCGCTGCAGCCGGTAATAGGCAGGTCGAACGTGAGAGAATTTCCTTCATACATCGGCTCTAACGGAACTCCGGCTGCAACTGTCTTTGCGTCAAGAGACCCTTTAGCCGTACCCAGCGTAATAGTGCGGGGTTCCTTAAGCGATACCGTAAATAGCGTAGTTTGCAGGCCTCATTGGTGTAGGTCGCGTGCCTTCTTACACCTGCGCTCGTCTGCCCGAGCTGATCCCCGCGTCGCAGCTGCATTATTCGGAGCACTGCGCTTTGACGCTCCACCGGCGAGAGCCCGATTCAGACCGGAACAAGTCCATTTCTAATCGCAACACCAAATTATTAGAATTCCTCGTAACTTGCACAAAACACAAGGCCGGCTGTCATTCTAATCGCAACAAAAAGGGCTTTTTTGCAGATCTGTCCCCGGTTCCCATCCTTGCTCGTAGCACAGAAGCGAATCCACGCGGCCTACTTGCGCCACCGTTCGCGGGCGTTTTCTTGACACGCTTATGTGCGCATGCTAGTTTCACTTCTTTGCTTCACCAGCGAGAATTTTCCCTGTGAACACACCCGCAACCGCTGAATTGCGCAAAACGGCGCTGAATTCCGTCCATCGGCGGCTCGGCGCCAAGATGGTGAATTTTGGCGGATGGGATATGCCCGTCGAATACACGGGAATCCTGGCCGAACACGAAGCCGTGCGCACGCGCGTGGGACTTTTCGACGTCAGTCACATGGGCGAAATTGAAATTCGTGGCCCGCGCGCCCTCGATCTGGTGCAACACGTGTCGAGCAACAACGCCGCGAAGCTCGCCATCGGCCAGGCGCAGTACTCCGGGCTGATGACGCCGCGCGGAACCTTTGTCGACGACCTGCTCGTCCACAAAATTTCCGACACGCATTATTTTTTGTGCGTGAATGCCGGAAATCAGGATCGCGACTATGCCCACATCGTCGAGCACAATAAATTCGGCGCGCAAACGGAAAATTCCGGCCCGCGTTATTCGCAAATTGCGATTCAAGGACCGCGCGCGCTGGAATTATTGCAGCGCTTCACGAAGGTCTCCCTCGCGCCCATCAAATATTATTGGTTTGCGTTTGGCGACGTGAGCGGCGTGCATTGCTTGATTGCGCGCACGGGATACACGGGCGAAGACGGCTTTGAAATTTATTTCGCGCCGGAACATTCCGAAAAGCTCTGGGATGCGCTGATGGATGCGGGACAGCCGCTCGGCGTCGCGGCGTGCGGACTGGGCGCGCGGAACACGCTGCGCCTTGAGGCAGGCATGGCGCTCTACGGCCACGAAATCGACGATACAACCACGCCGTGGGAGGCAAACCTCGCGTGGATTTGCAAAATCGATAAAGGCGAATTCCTGGGCCGCGATGTTCTCGTAAAACAAAAGGAAAAAGGTGTCGAGCGTACCCTTGTGGGATTCACGATGAATTCGCGCCTGATCGCGCGCGACGACTACGCGGTGCTCGACGGAACGCGCGAAATAGGCAACGTCACGAGCGGCGGCCCTGCGCCTTTCCTGAAGAAAAATATCGGATTCGCGTACGTGCCGCCAAAACTGAGCGCACCCGGAACTCCGATTGGAATTTCCGTGCGCGGACAAGTGGCTCCGGCGCACATTGTGCCGACGCCATTCTACAAACGGGCGAAATGATTTTGACTTTGTAGCGCAGGCCCCGTTCGCGTGCAGTCCGCGCACTGACCTGCGGTTTTATTCTCCAGCGAAGGAGATGCCGATGTACCCAGCGGATTTTCGTTACACGAAAGATCATGAATGGATTCAAGTGAGCGGCTCGACAGGAACCGTCGGCATCACGGATTACGCGCAGCACGCGCTGGGCGATGTTGTCTTCGTCGAACTTCCGAAAGTCGGCGCCAAAGTGAAAGCCGGCGCCGTGCTCGGCACGGTGGAATCGGTGAAGGCCGTCAGCGAAGTCTTTAGCCCCGTCAGCGGCGAAGTGACGGAAGTGAATTCGGATCTGGCTGACGCGCCCGAAAAAATCAATCAGGACCCGCACAGGTCCGCATGGCTGGTGAAAATCAAAATGGAAAACGCGCAGGAAGCCGCGGGCCTGATGGACGCAAAGGCATACCAGGATTACGTCGCCGAGAAGGAAAAGGAACAGACCGCCTGATGCGCTACCTCCCCAAAAGCCAATCCGAGCGCCAGGAAATGCTCGACGCCATCGGCGCGAAATCCATCGAAAAACTTTTTGAGACGATTCCCGCGAAGTACCGGCTCCGCGAGCCGCTGAAACTCCCCGACCCGCTCTCCGAAATGGAGATCATCGATTATTTCAAGGCCCGCGCGGCGGAAAATTCCCGCGGTTACACTTCGTTTTTGGGCGCTGGCGTGTACCAGCATGTGCGCTCCGTGGTCACCGACGCTCTCGTGCAGCGCGGCGAATTTTTAACGTCGTACACGCCGTATCAAGCCGAAATTTCGCAAGGTACGCTCCAGGCCATTTTCGAATTTCAAACGCTGATGGCGCAGCTCACGGGGCAGGAAGTCGCGAACGCTTCCATGTACGACGGCTCGACCGCGCTCACCGAATCCGTGCTGATGGCGGAACGATTGACGCGGCGTCATCGCGTGCTTGTCGCGCAAACCGTGCATCCCGAATACCGCCAGGTTCTCGCGACATACGCCAAGCATCTCGGAATCGAAATCGAGGAATTCGGATTTGCCGCGTCCGGCCAGATTGACGCAAAGTCGATTCGCGCGGACGCGCTGAAAGAAGCGGCTGCGGTGGTTGTGCAATCGCCGAATTTCTTCGGCGTCCTCGAAACGCTCGGCCCCATCGCCGAGGCCGCGCACGCACATGGAGCGGTGCTCATCGACTGCATCACGGAGCCGCTCTCCCTCGGAATCGTGAAGCCGCCGGAAGAGGCCGACATTGTCGCGCTCGAAGCGCAGAGCTTTGGCGTACCTCCCAGTTACGGCGGCCCTTACGTGGGAGTGATTGCCACGCGCGATAAGTTTGTTCGCCAGATGCCGGGGCGGCTCGCCGGCGAAACCACCGACGGTGCTGGACGCCGCGGATTTTGCCTGACGCTCGCAACGCGCGAGCAGCACATTCGCCGCGAGAAGGCCACATCGAATATATGCACCAACGAAGCACTCTACGCCCTGGTCGTGACGATTCATCTGTGCTTGCTCGGAAAAGAGGGCTTGCGCGAACTGGCCATGCAAAATCTGGCGAAGACGCACTTCGCGCAGGGAGTGATGAAGGCGATCCCGGGCGTAACTCTTCCCTTCTCCGGGAAAACCTTCAACGAGTTTGTCGTGGAATTCCCGCGGCCGGTCAGCCAGATCAACCGGAAATTGCTCACGGAGAAAATCGTCGGCCCGCTGGCGCTCGATAGATATTATCCGGGACACGAAAAACGCGGCCTGATGTGCGTCACGGAAGTGACGCCGGGCGCGGAGATCGAACGCGTGGCCGCTGCCGTGAAAAAGATTTTGCAGGCCGCTCCATAAGGAGAGCAAAAGTTTTGAGCGAAAAGAATGCAACGTCCGAAGCTGACGCCACAACCGGCGCAATTAAAAAGGCCCGGCGGCACGTCAGCCAGAGCGAAGGCCTGATTTTCGAGAAGTCCGTCACCGGAAAGCGCGGCATCGAATTGCCGCCGCTCGATGTGCCCGCCGTGGACCCGGCGAAGACGCTGGGCGCTGAATTCGTGCGCAGCGGCGTGCACGGATTTCCCGAAGTCAGCGAGATCGAAGTGATTCGCCACTTCACGCGGCTCTCGACGTGGAATTACGCCATCGATCTCGGGATGTATCCACTCGGCTCCTGCACCATGAAATACAATCCGCGCGTCAATGAATTCGTGGCGCGGCTTGATGGCCTGGCGACGGAACATCCGCTGCAACCCGATGAAGTGTCGCAGGGCTGCCTGCGCATCATGCGCGATTTGGAAAAGTGCCTGCTCGAAATCACGGGAATGGACGCAGCGTCGCTCGAGCCTGTTGCAGGCGCGCAAGGCGAACTGACGGGCCTGCTGCTGATTCGCGCCTATCTCGAAAGCAACGGCAACGCGCGCAAAAAAGTCTTGATTCCGGATTCCGCGCACGGAACGAATCCCGCGTCCGTGGTCATCGCGGGCTACGAGGTGGAAAACATCAAATCCAACGAACGCGGGCAAATCGACATCGCGCATTTCCGTCAGTTTGTCACCGAAGACGTAGCCGCGCTGATGATCACTAATCCCTCGACGATCGGCGTTTACGAGGAGAACATCGCCGAGATTGCAGCGATTCTTCACGAACGCGGCGCACTGCTTTACATGGACGGCGCGAACATGAACGCGCTTGCGGGCGTCACGCGCCCCGGCGATTTCGGCGTCGATGTGATGCACCTGAATTTGCACAAGACGTTTTCCACGCCGCACGGCGGCGGCGGCCCGGGCGCCGGGCCGGTGCTAATCAAGAAAATCCTCGAACCGTTTCTGCCTGTCCCGGTCGTTGTCGAAAAAAACAGCAAGTTCGCGCTCGATCTCACCCGTCCACAATCGATTGGCCGTGTGCGCGCGTACTGCGGAAATTTTGGCGTGCTGCTGCGCGCGCTCGCCTACACGCTGGCGTACGGCCCGGGGATTCGCCAGGCCACCGAAGACGCCGTGCTCAACGCGAATTACATTCGCAAACACCTGGAAGACTCGTACGATTTGCCGTACAACTTGCCATCCATGCACGAAGTGGTGTTCAGCGACGCGCGGCAAAAAAAGCATGGCGTAAACACAATGGACATCGCAAAACGCCTGATCGATTACGGCTTCCATCCCTATACGACGGCGTTTCCGCTCATCGTTCCCGGCGCGCTGATGATCGAGCCGACGGAATCAGAATCGAAAGAAGAATGCGATTTGTTCATCGACGCCATGCGCTCGATTGCGGCGGAGGCGGAAACGAATCCGGAAATCGTGAAAACCGCCCCGCACGCCACGCGCGTGGGAAGGCTCGACGAAGTCGCCGCGGCGCGCAAGCCCATCCTTCGCTGGAAGCCGCGGCAACATCTCGACACAACGCCGCACAAGGTCACGACCACCGTCGTGCCCACGGCGTGATCGCGCGCGATTTTTTGTCTTAGGATGCCTCGGAAACCGCGCGCATAATCGCAGTATTAGCCAAAGTAGAGTTGCATATCCGGTCCCACTCTCTCACCATGGGGTCACGCGCTTAACGTAGGAGGGATTTCGCCATGACGCAGGAAGAAGCCGCCACACTCGCCAGCCATCTGCTGTCGAACTTGCAACGCGAATCGCTGACCACACGGAACGTTTTCGCCGCGCTGCCGGATAACCAGACCGCGTACCGCATCCATCCCAAGGCGCGAACCGCGCTCGAATTGGCGTGGCACATCGTCATGATGGAAACGTGGTTTCTCGATTCCATATTTCAGGGGCAGTTCTATGCGGGCGTCAGCAGCAAAGTGCCGGAAGAAATCAAGACTGGCGGGGACGTGGTGGCGTGGTACAGCGAGCAGTTTGAGCCGAATTTCAAAAAAGCGTCCAAGCTGAGCGGCGACTATCTCGCGCGCCCCATGTCTTTTTTGCGGCGTTTCGATTATCCCGCGGTGATTTATCTGCAGATGATTCTCTCGCACACCATTCATCATCGCGGGCAATTCGCCGCGTACTTGCGCGCCATGGGCGCCAAGGTGCCGGCGATTTACGGCGGCAGCCTCGATGAACCCGCGGAAAAATCCGCCGAAGCGTAGCGCGGGCGTCTCGCCGGCTCTTTTCGCTGCGTCTCCCCATATTCTGAAAACAAGGCCCGCCAGCGCCAAATGCGTTCCAGCGCGTAGATGCAAAAAAGCAGATCCCTCGCCGCATGGCGGCTCGGGATGACAGGCGGATTGGAGACGGGCAGAATGGATTGCGGCGCAAAACGCGCCTCAACGTGCACGCCGCAATTCTTCGGCGGCATCTTTTCTGTTTCACAACGATGAAGAACGCGCTGTGGTCCGCGCCGCCGCAAAACTAGGGCGCGCTCGTGCCAAGAACAGTGCAAGTTGCTTCTGGCTACGCGCGTTCCTTGCTGGTTCTCCGCCCTTCCTCGGACGGAACCGCCTGATGCGCCGCGGGGCGCAATGCGCGCGCTGCGCGAGGCGCGGACTCGACCGTCGCGGTGACCGGCTCGGGAATTTCGCGGCCATGCCCGTCTTCGTCAGAGGCGGCGGCAGCGGCCAGGGCCGGTTGCACGGGCTCGACACTTACCAGCGCACCTTCCGCTTCCTTCCAGAATACCAGGCAATTCCCCGCCGCGTCCCAATCGATGGACAGCACGTCGCCGAGGTGGATTTGGTCCGTCGCAAGCAAGCTCGCGAGCGGATAAACCAGATGGCGCTCGATCGCGCGTTTCAAGTGGCGCGCGCCATATTTCAGGTCCGTGCCTTCCTTCAGCAAGAACTCGCGCGCCGGGTGCGTCACGCGAAACAAGAACTTCCCATTCGCCGTTTCGAGCACGCGCTGTTGCACCATGCTGAGCTCGATGTCCAGAATTTGCTCGAGCTGCGTTTCGCGCAACGGGTGAAACACGATCACTTTGTCGAGCCGGTTCATGAACTCGGGCGAGAATTTGCGCTTCGCGGCCTCCGCCGCCGTGCGCTCGATTTTCTGCTCCAGACGCGCGGGCGTATCCGCCGCGTTCGTCGGAGCGAACCCCAGTTTGCCGGTCAGCAGTTCGGTGATTTCAGAGCCGCCCAAATTCGACGTCAGGAAAATCATCGTCTGCGACAGATCCACGCGGCGATTATCGCCCAAGGTCAGCGTGGCTTTGTCCAGTATGCCGAGAAGCAACTGCCATAAAGCGTCGGACGCCTTCTCGATTTCGTCGAACAGCAGAAACGACAGCTTGATTTTCTCCGTGTGATATTGCGCCAGCGCTTCCTGGGTAATCAACGGATGCGTCTCGCGATGTCCCAAATATCCCGGAGGCGAGCCAATCAGCTTGGCGATTTCGTGCGAGTGCTGGAATTCCGCGCAATCGATTTTGATCACCGCGCGCGGATCGCCGAAAATCACTTCCGCGGTCGCCTCGACCACGCGTGTTTTGCCCGCACCGGTGGGACCCAGAAACAGCAGGTTGCCGACCGGGCGCCCCGGCGAGTTCAATCCCGCGCGGAACACCTGGTAAAGATCCACCACTGCCTGCACCGCTTCTTCCTGACCCACAATCTTGCGCCGCAATGACGTCTCGAATTCGCGAGACTCGCGGCTGCGCTGCGTGGGATCCAAATGTTGTGCCCGGGTCATGGTATGTCTCCCCTCTACCGGTATCTCCGGTTCCCCTCTAGGGCGCGCGGCTTCACGCGCTCGAACTGCTCGAGCTTGATATCCACCGTGGAGCGCAAAAGCCTGAGCTGCGTCACCAGATCCTGCCCCGAAGCGTCGCGGTCCGGCAGCAGCAGGAGCGGCGGCGACAGATCCGCCAAGTCCAAATTGATCAGCCGCAACGAATTGAGCAATTGCTTCACGTAGGGAGAGCGCGGGTCGAACAGCTCGACGCGGCTGTTCACATCCTCGCGCAGGCGCGACCAGTCCAGTTCGAGCATGGGATGGTTGCGGGACACTTCGCGCACCACATCGTCGGTGATGTGCGGCCGTTCGCCGAGGCGCGCCAGATACAATTGCTCCACCTTGCCGCGGCGGCGGACGTTGTGCACCAGATAGTACGAATTCCCCTTGCGCCGGACGAATGCCACGATCGCCCCCCTGCAATTCTCACCCGTGCGCGTAGTGTATGTTCTGTACACTACGCTGTCAATGGTATGATGCCCGGTTCTTCAGCGGGTTGCATCGTATCGGTAATTAGCAGAATTGGAGCATTCGCGGCGGCGTAGGAACAGTTTTCGAGGCAGGAAAAGCGGATTTCGCGTGTTAAGCACAGTCCGCTTCTAATTCATTAGATGCCGAATTTTAGAAAGAATTCTAAAATTAATGTTCAGCTTCGGCACATCGTGGATTTGGAAGTCCTAGCACTCCTAGGGATTCGAGAGCAAATGGCAAAGCGAAGCGGCGGCTGGGACAAAGTGTACAACCTCGTAAAGCGCATTCCGCGAGGCCAAGTGGTGACTTACGGCCAGCTCGCCAAAATGCTGCGACTTCCCGGCGGCGCGCGGACGGTTGGCTATGCCATGGCCGGTTGCCCGTCGGGTCAAGGAATCCCCTGGCATCGCGTGGTCGGCGAAAAGGGCAAAATCCTGCCCCGCGAGCCTTACGGCAGCAAGCAGCGCCGCCTCCTCGAAAGCGAGGGAACGCAATTTTCGGGGATGGCCGTGGATTTGGCGGCCCATCAGTGGCGTGCGCCGCAAACACAGCCGAAAACCGGCGTAAAACAGCGGCGCGCAAAAGTGCATTCGCGAAAACAACGCGCATTATGATAGAAAAGTAGCTCCGATCAAATCGTGAAGGACGCAACGCGGCACGTCAGCCAGTCATGAGCGAAGCGGTTATCCAAGTCGAAGGCCTCTACAAGAACTACGGCGCGGTCGAGGCGTTGCGCGGCGTCAGCTTCGAAGTCGAGGAAGGCGAGCTTTTCGGCCTGCTCGGCCCGAACGGCGCGGGCAAGACCTCCACAATCGAAATCCTCGAGGGCCTGCGCACTCAGGATCGCGGAACGGTGCGCGTTTGCGGTCTCGATCCGCAAAAAAGCGTCCTCGAAATGAAGCACGTGGTCGGCTCCGCGCTGCAATCCACTTCCCTGCCGGATAAAATGCGCGTCGAAGAGACGCTCGAAATGTTCGCCCATTTCTACCGCAATCCGCGCGACACCAAGGAACTCCTGAAGCGTTTTCAACTCGAGGAAAAACGCAATTCATTCTACAACCAGCTTTCCGGCGGGCAAAAGCAGCGGCTCGCGCTCGCGCTGGCCCTGGTGAACAATCCGCGCATGATTTTCCTCGACGAGCCGACTGCGGGCCTCGACCCGCAGGTGCGCCGCGAAATTTACGACACGCTCGAAGAACTGAAAAAAGAGAAAAAGACGATCCTGCTAACCACTCATTATATCGAAGAGGCCGAGCGCCTCTGCGACCGCGTCGCGATCATCGATTACGGCCGCGTGATGGCCCTCGGAACGCCGCGCGAACTCAAGCAACGCTCCGCCGGCACCACAAGAATCGAAGTGCGGTTGAGCCACGCCGCGGCCGACGGCGCGCTCGGCCATCTCGACGGTGTCACGGCCTGCCGCAAACTGGACGAAACCTACCTGCTCCATTCGAGCAAGCCCACGCAGACAATCGTCGCGCTGGTAAAACATCTCGAGGCACAGGGCGTCGAGTTGCAAGGCCTGGAAATGCTTTCGCCGTCGCTCGAGGACGTGTTTCTGGAATTGACGGGCCGCCGCCTGCGGGAGTGACGCAAACAAAAATGACGCAAAAGATAAACGGAGCGCGCGCGTGGTAAATCACACTTGGACGCTTTCGATGATGCGCATCAAGCTGGCTCTGCGCAGCCGCACCTTTTTGTTTTTCAGCATGGCCATGCCCATGGCCTTTCTGTTTGGCTACGTGATTTTGTTTGGCCGCGGGAATGCGCAGGCCGTTCCGTATTTATTGGGCGCGATACTCGCGTTGTCGGTGATGGGCGCGTTCTGGGGCCTGAGCATGCAGCTCGTGATGTTCCGCGAGCAAGGAATCCTTCGCCGGTTTCATCTGGCGCCCATCGGTCCCGGCGCGATGCTTGCCTCCAGCATCATTTCGAATTATCTTCTCGTTTTCCCCACGATTATCTTGGAATTCCTCATCTGCCGCTTTATTTTTCACATGCCCACGTGGGGCAATTTGTGGGGAGTATTTCTGCTCGTGTCCATCGGCGCGGCCACGTTTTCAGCCCTGGGCTTGATCGTCGCCAGCGTGACGAACGACATGCAGGAAACCACCGTCATCAACAACATCATTTGGTTCCTGTTCCTGTCTCTCTCCGGAGTCACGATCCCGCTGGCATTCATGCCCCACTGGGTGCAGAAAGTCACTTTGTTTTTGCCCGCCACCTACCTCGCCACGGGCCTCGAAGGCGCCATGCTGCATGTCGCCAGTTTCCGCGACATCCTCGAAGACGTGATCGCCCTCTCCGTCAGTCTGCTTCTTGCATTCGAGGTTTCCCGCCGCCTGTTCCGCTGGGAGCCGGGCGAAAAAATTCGCGGCAAAGCGAAGCTCTGGGCCGTCGCCGCGCTGGTTCCGTTCCTCCTGCTGGGAGGCTGGGAGCTGACCCGCGGCCACCTGCTGCAAGAAATCAATCACCAATTTCAAACCATCAATCAGCACGCCACGCCCCGATCGAAGTAACTCCGGCAGCATCAGAAAACACGCGGGGATCGATGGGGGCCTGCCAAATTGGATGGCGACGCCGCAGCGTGTCACCATTCCGCATCCGCAGCATCGAAAATTTCGTGTGCTATAATGCCCAAGCTCGTGGAATGAAACTCAAAACGCGTCCCGCGCAATCAGCCGGGACGTAAAACTCGCCGCGGAGAATACGGATGAGCCTGAAGAAGACCGAAAAAATCTGGCACAACGGAAAATTCATCAACTGGGACGATGCGCAAATCCACGTTGTGTCGCACGTGGTCAGTTACGGCACGGCTGTATTCGAAGGCATCCGCTGCTACAAAACCACGCAAGGTCCGGCCGTTTTCCGCCTCCGCGAACACATGGAGCGCCTGCGCAACTCCGCGCATATCTACCGCATGGATTTTCCCTTTTCCGTTGACCAGACCTGCCAGGCCGCCCTCGACCTGGTGCGCGCGAATCACATGGACTCCTGCTACATCCGCCCCATCGCCATGCGCGGCTACGGCGAAGCGGGCGTGAATCCCTTCGCCTGCCCGATTGAAGTCTACATGGCCTGCTGGGATTGGGGCCGCTACCTCGGAGAAGAAGCCATCAAGAGCGGCGTCGACGTTTGCGTCAGTTCGTGGAACCGTTCCGCGCCGAATACCCTGCCGCAAATGTCCAAGGCCGCCGCGAATTACATGAACTCGCAACTGATCCGCATGGAAGCCATGGTGAATGGCTACGTGGAAGGCATCGCGCTCGATGTGAACGGATACGTCAGCGAAGGCTCGGGCGAAAACATCTTCATCGTTTACAACGGCAAGGTGCTCACTCCGCCGCTCTCGAATTGCGTGCTGCCCGGAATCACGCGCGAGACCATGATGACCCTTTGCCAGGATATGGGCATCCCCGTCGCCGAACAAGTGCTGCCGCGCGAAATGTTATACGTCGCTGACGAACTGTTTTTTGCGGGCACCGCCGTCGAAGTCACGCCCATTCGCTCCATCGACAAAATCAAAGTCGGCAACGGCGCGCGCGGCCCCATCACCAAAAAGCTCCAGGAAGAATTCTACGCCCTCACTGGCGGCACAAAGGAAGATCGCCACGGCTGGCTCACGCCCGTCCCCGCTCCCGCCACCGTCGCCGTCCGCTAATTACTTTGTAGCTCACGTCCCGCCTGCCCTGACGAAGTAAGGGTTCGCGCTTTTCGCGAACTGACGTGAGGTTTTCGCGTTCCGGGATGTTTCTGCGCGACGAGGGATCTGCTATTCGCTCCCTTTACGGCTCACGACACGACAACATCGTTCCCTGCGGAAAATACACCAGGATTTTGCCGTTCTCCGCGCGCACGGGAAACGTGCACACCGGCGCGACCTGCTCCTGCAATTGCGGCATATCATCGGGATAAACGTTCGCGGGATACGTGTTCCGCCCCGTCGCCGGATCGTAACGGAAGTGATGCCACGGACACTCAAGCTGCCCGTGCCAAATCGCGCCCTGCCACAACGGTCCTTTCATGTGTGGACAAACGCCGTCAAGCGCATGAATCACGCCGTCCACATTGACCAGCGCGAGCATCCGCCCATTCGCGCGCGCGCCACGCACCGCGCCCGGCGGAACGTCTTCCACCCGCGCAACTTCAATCCAATCACTTTCATCCATGCGATTTGATAATAGCGCCCAACAGAATTCGTTTCATTCCGAGGAGCCATGCGACGAGGAATCTGCTTTCTTATCTAGGGGCGGCTTGCCTACAGCAGGCAGTCTTTACACCGCCCCATCTTTCAGAAGTGGCACAGGCTTCAGCCTGTGGGCTTTCGCAGCAGGCCACGAGGGATCTACGTTCTCATTCAAAATTACGGGCAGATCCCTCGCCTTCACTCATCACTCGCCACTAATCACCCGCTACTGCCCCTACCCTTTCGGCACGAAGGGCCACTCGCCACTAACCACTCGTTACTTGCCTTTCGCCCCTGGCACCACCATGAACTTCGCGCAATACGGCGACTCGCCCGGGAACCCTCGGCGGAAATGCCCCGAAGGTCCTTCGCCGAGATACTCCGAGAACCACGCCTCGTGCTCGATTTCCTCGTGCAGAATCGCGAGCGCCACGTCATACGTCCGCGGGTCCTTGCCTGCCGTCATCGCGCAAATGTCCGTGTACACGCGAATCGCGCACCGTTCCGCCTCGACGAGCACGGTGAGCATCTCCTTCATGTTGCGCGGATCCTTCGGCAGATACGCGTCGGGACACGCGGCGTCTTTCGCAAAATCCTTGACGTCGCGCGGCAGCGCGCCGCCCAGCTCGTAAATGCGAGGCGTAAGCACTTCGAAATGATTTCGGTCCTCAATGCGCGCGTCTTCGATGATTTCCTTCAAGCCCTCCCCGTCGAACCCGATCGCGTTCACGCGCAAAATTGTGTAGTAGTAAAACGTCGTCAGTTCCGCCGACGCCGCGCGAACCAGTTTCTTCACCAGCTCGTCCACATTCACGCCTGCTTTGACCACCATTTCTCGAGCTACTTTTCCCATGTTTCCTTCCTCCTCGTGTAATTGAACTCCCTGAAATTCCCACAAACTTTCGTAACCGCTCGCTGCTACGCCCTTGCCGGCCTCCGCCCCTGCCGCGTGCGGCAGCGCTTGCAATATCCGCAAACGCGCAACAGCATATGCTCCGCTTCGAAACCCGCTGTCCGTCGCACGCGCCCCGGTATCAGGCCGAGCGAAGGCATCGGATAATCCGTCAGCCGTCCGCAGCCCAGACAATAAAGATGCGCGTGCTGTTTGCGTCCGTGAATGTGTTCGTAGAGAAAGCCACCCTGGTCCATCGGCACGCGCTGCAGCATTCCTCGCTCCACCAGCAAATCGAGCGTGCGATACACCGTGGCGCGCGAAACGCGCTGGCCCCGGCGGTGCAACCCGAAAAACAAATCGTCCGCGGAAAAATGGCCGTGCAGCGTTTCCACGAAATCGAAAATCAATTCCCGCTCGCGCGTGCGCCGCGATGTCGTCGCTTCCGTCTTTGTGATACTTAGACTCATTCTCAGTAGACACGCACACTAATACGCTCGCGCTATATTGTCAACACACATCCGCGTCGCAGCGGAATTCAGTCCGCGCCACCAAAATTGTAAAATTCCCCTCCGCCCCTGCTAGAATCGCCAACTTGCCCGCCGCACGGTCTTGCAGAAGGGCCGTCGCGCCTTCGGAGGAAGCATGTATCGAATCTGGCAGAAACTGCTCGCCGAGTTCATCGGCTCGTTCTTCTTCGTGTTTTTCTCGACCGCCGCAATCTGCGTCGACCAGAGCCTCCGCGCGAGCGGAGCCACCGGCCTCGGACCCATCGGCATCGCCCTCGTGCGCGGCTTGACCTTCGCCATCCTCGTTTGCACGCTCGTTCACGTCTCCGGCGCGCACTTCAATCCCGCAATCACCATCGGGTTTTGGGTGACGCGGCGGCTCGGCTCGTTTCAGGCGATTTTTTACGGCGTCGCGCAGATTCTCGGCGCGATCGCGGCGGCCTACACCGTCGCGCGATTCGTCCCCCAGCACGTTTGGCTCGCCGTATCCATGGGCGCCCCGGATCTCGCCGCCAGCTTCACCCGCACGCAAGGCATCCTGCTCGAAGCATTGCTTACACTTTTTCTCGTGTTCATTTTTTTCGGCGCGATCGCCGAGGCAAAGGATTCCCTCGCGCGTTTTGGTGGCTTCGCTGCGGGATTCGCGATCTTTGTCGGCGCGCTTGTCGGTTCGCCTTACACAGGCGCCTCGATGAATCCCGCAATGGCTCTCGGCACCGCAATCGTCGCGCATCACTGGGCCAACCACGGCGTCTATTGGGCCGGGCCGCTCCTCGGCGGAGTCATCGGCGCGTGGATCTACCAGCTCCTGTTCGTCCGCGAACCCTGAAACACCCATCGAGAGTGGTTTGCTTTTTCCAACCTCTAACATCCAGCTTCTAGCCTCCAGACCAGTTGCATTCCAGGCAATCGCATCGCGACGGGTGATTGCCGTCGCCTGTATCGCGTGCTAGCTTGGCTTGCAGATTCCCGAAAGCGAGACCAGGCGATGGCTATTGTGATTGATGATCTGTTGCGCCGCGCGGTGGAAAGCAAGGCCTCCGACTTGCACTTAAAAGTCGGCAACCACCCCTATCTGCGCGTGGACGGAATTCTTGAGCCCCTCGCCGATGTGCCCCGCGTCACGCCGGAAGAAATGCTCTCCATGGCCTTCAGCATGATGACCAACCGGCAAAAGCAAAAATTCAAGGAGACCGCCGAGCTTGACATGGCCTATGGAGTCGCGGGCCTCGGCCGTTTCCGCGTCAACGTGTTTCAGCAGCGCGGCAACGTCGGCATGGTGCTCCGCGTGATCCCGACGAAAATCCGCACCATTGAGGAACTGAACCTTCCTCCCGTCATCGTCAAAATTTGCGAAGAACAGCGCGGACTGGTGCTCGTCACCGGAACAACCGGATCGGGCAAATCGACCAGCCTCGCCGCCATGATCGACCGTATCAACTCCATCCGCCCTGAGCACATCATCACCATCGAAGACCCCATCGAGTATTTGCATCGCGACAAAAAGGGATTCATCAACCAGCGCGAAGTCGAAGTCGATACCTCGACGTTCTCCACCGCTCTGCGCGCCGCCCTTCGTCAGGACCCTGACGTCATTCTCGTCGGCGAAATGCGCGACCTCGAAACCATTTCCACCGCCCTGCTCGCCGCCGAAACGGGCCACTTGGTCTTTTCGACTTTGCACACATTGGACGCCACCGAAACCATCCAGCGCATCATCGCCGTTTTTCCGCCGCCGGAGCAAAAGCAAATCCGTTTGCAGCTCGCCTCGACTCTCAAAGCCGTCGTCAGCCAGCGCCTCGTGCGCAAAAGCGACGGCGTGGGCCGCGTGCCCGCGGTCGAAGTTTTGATCTCCACCGGCTACATCCGCGATTGCATCATCAATCCGGACAAGACGCGCCTGATTCGCGACGCCCTCGCCGCCGGAACCAGCCAGTACGGCATGCAGACGTTCGATCAGTCCATCTTCGATTTGTATACACGGCATTTGATCACGCTCGAGGAAGCGCTGCTCCGCGCCAGCAATCCGGACGAGTTCAAGCTGCGCATTCAGGGAGTCCGCTCCTCCGCCGACGCCGCTCGCGAGGATATGGAACGCACCATGACCGAATTCGAGCGCACCGGCCCGCGCCGCTAATCCCGGGGAACGTTAATGAATTCCGCGAATCTCAAACAACCGTGGTACACATTTTTCTTTGGCGTGCGCGGCCTTCTGCGCTTGTTCGCCGGCATGCTCGCATTTTCCTACGCGATTTTCGTTTGCCGCTTTCTCGCCGCCGATGGCGAACCCATCCTCGCGCGCCTCTTCGACGCACTGAAAATCGCCGCCGGCCGATGGGAAATCATTTCGCTTTTCGCCGGACTGTTTTCGATAGCCCTCTGGTTCGGCTTCCACAGCGACGTCGAACCTCGCGGCTGGGGCCTCTATCGCATGTTCTCCGAGGAATGCGATGACTACGACTGGTGGGGCCGCCGCATCGAAAATCGCCGCCGCCACTAATCAGCTTTCGTTTTTCGCCTTTCGCTTTTGACTCCCGTAGGGGCGACCTTTGTTTACCCTGCTTGCCCTGAAGAAGGAAATGAGCCGCCACGCGGCGCGCTTTTTGCGTCCCGGATGTTCTACGGGACGACGGATCTGTTTTTTTCCAGCCTCTAACCTCTAGCTTCCAGCCTCCAGAATGCTATTCTCTCTCCGTGCGCTCCTCTTCCCCGCGAAAACTTTCCACCGAACCCGAACTCTACGCCGCCGCATTGCGAGGCCTGATGCGCCGCTCGTACTCGGTGCACGAAATGCGCGTATATCTCGAGCGCCGCGCCGAAAACGAAGACCATGTCAAAGCCGTCGTCCAAAAATTAAAGGAAATGCAATACCTCGACGACGCGCGCTACGCCCGCGACTACGCGCGCATCCATGCGCAGCAGCGTCACCAGGGCAAATTCCGGATTGCGCGCGAACTCCGCGGCCGCGGCGTCCCCGACAGGCACATCGAAGCGGCGCTCGAAACTGTGTTCGCCGAAACCGACGAAGCCGCGCTCGTGCGCTCTCGCATCGAGCGCCGCATCCGCAAAATCAAAAGCCCACTCGGCGATCCCCCGCAACACCCCCTTGACGAAAAAAAACGCGCCTCAATCTACCGCAGCCTCCTCCGCGCCGGTTTTTCCTCCGACGTCATCCGCGCCGAACTCCACGCCGCCTCAAAAGCCAGCGCCGCCGCTGATGCCGCCGCCGAAATCCCCGACTTCCCTCCTCCCGACGATATTTGAAACGTTCTAATTACCTCCGCCGGAATCGGCGTGTCGCACAGCCTCGCAGTCTGTGCGGTTGCGGCGATCAATAAATGATAGACATGAAATAATGAAACTAAGGACGATTAGAAATGGGGTCGCTCCTTTGTTTTGTGTGAGTTACGTGGATTTCTAATCGCGGATGAGGACGATTAGAAATTGGCCTGAAGGGTGGCTTTTGATTGGGGAGTTCCGTTCGCGGGCCAATGTGCTGCTTTGCCGCTTGCATCGAACTGCTGGCCTCTGAATCAGCGTAGCACAGAAGCGGAAATTTTTCAGGATGCGGTGTGTGTAAGAAGGCAGCGGCCCTTCCTTGTGTCAGGGCGAGCGAGGGACCACGTCAGGGCAAGTGAGTGACGATGAAAAACCGCAAAGGCGAGACTTCGTCTCGCCACGGGCGGGGGTGAACCCCGCCCCTACGAAGACAAAGGCGAAAAATCCCCATCCTTCGCAAACAGCGCGAAGGATGGGGCACCCGAAAAAACGCCTGACATGCGTCAGGCGCGGGCCGACCCTAGTCGGCCCCTACACAGG
>Ga0307374_10005760_pt1 | contig 19865 bp, 19 predicted proteins | sample OX3MG_FD_202532 | JGI IMG/M metagenome (GOLD analysis project Ga0307374, IMG submission 202532) | Soil microbial communities from Risofladan, Vaasa, Finland - OX-3 | ecosystem: Environmental > Terrestrial > Soil > Coastal area > Acid sulfate soil | place: Finland: Risofladan, Vaasa | collected...
CCTCGCGCTCGCGCGCGGAGCCAACGACACCCTGGTTGTGTTACCGCGCGACGGCGCGCTGGGTGGGGCCAGTCTCGCCGACCAGCTCGGGGGGCGACTGCGAACGACGCGTCCCGAGGAACTGCGCGGTCGAACCTTCGAGGCCGTCTAGTCGTTTCGCGGCAGTAGCCAGGTCGCGACCAACTCGGGCGCGCGCTCAGCCCACTCCTCGGCGGTCACGGCGTAGCGAGCGTGATCCTCCCAGGCGCCATCGATCTCGAGGTAACGCTCCGCCACGCCCTCGCAGCGCACGCCGAGCTTTTCCACGACGCGGCGCGAGGCGACGTTGCGCGGAATGATGTTGATCTCCACGCGATGCAGACGCAACGTGTCGAAGGCGTACTGGAGCATGGTCACGACGGCCTCGGGCATGACACCCTGGCCGGCCATGGCCTCGTCGATCCAGTAGCCGATGTAGGCCGACTGGAGTGGACCACGCTGCACGGACGACAGGGTGATCTCACCGATGAATCGGCCCTGGTGGAAGATCCCGAACCCGAAGCCCGTGCCGAGTTGGCGTTCGCGCTCGCGCAGCGAGCACCGGCTCGCGAAACTGCGTTGATCCTCGGCCAGGTGGGTCGAGTGCACCGAGCGCGGCTCCCACTTGAGCAGCCAGTCATGGCACCGCTGGCGCACCTCGATCCAGCTCGGGTAGTCGCTCTCGGTCAGCGTGCGCAGCACCACGCGGCGCCCGTGCAGCGAGATCGGCGAGTAGATCGTCCCGCGCGTCGTCACGATGTTCGGTACTCCACCCATCCATCTTTCCAGGTGGCGCGCGGTGGCGCATCAGCGTCACAGCGACGCGGCGACACCGTCCAGAATGTCGTTCTCCGAGGTCACGAGGGAGTCAACACCGAGGCGCCCCATGACCGCGTCGAGCACGTAGAGCCCGGCGGTGAGCACGTCCTCGCGGCCCACCACCATTCCGGGGTGCGACAGGCGCTGGGCCGGGGTCTCGGCGCCTAGGCGGTCGCGCCACAGCTGGACAGTCAAGCGAGAGAGGACACGGTGGTGCACGACGTCGCGACCGTACTGCGCCTCGCCGGCGTCGAGTTGCGCCAGCGTCGTCACCGTGCCCGCCAGTCCCACCAGTCGCGTCCGTCCAATCAGGTCGGCGAAGGACGGTTGCTCGGCAAACGCCACGTCGAGTTGTTCGTCGATCATGGCCCGGGCGGCGTCGGCGCTGGCCGCCGTAACCAGCCCGCGCCCGAGCGCCCGCTCGGCGACGCGCACGCACCCCAACTGCATGGAGCAACTGCTCATCACGCCACCGATGACGGCGGCTATCTCGGTGGACCCGCCCCCGACGTCGACGATGGCCGTCGGCCCCCCGACCTCGGCCAGATCCGACATCGCCCCGGAGTAGGAGAACCAGGCCTCCTCCTCGCCCGTGAGGAGGCGCGCCTCGACTCCGGAGTGCGCGCGTGCACCGGCTAGGAAGTCATCACGGTTGACTGCGTCGCGCACCGCGGAGGTGGCCACCAGCAGTCCCCGGACCACTCCGTCGACCTCCATCATCACGCGGTACTCGTCAAGCACCGCGAATGTCCGGTCCATCGCCTCGGACGTCAGTCGGCGCGACGCGTCGACTCCCTGACTCAGCCGCGTGATGCGCGTCTCGCGACGCCGCGTCTCTCCGTGTCGTATGGCGGTGAGCAGGCGTGTCGAATTCGACCCGCAGTCCAGGGCGGCGACGACCTCAGTCACGAACCGCCACCTCGACGAGGTCGGGCAGGGCCACTTCTTGGGCGACCAGGGCCCCGACGGGGTCCTCAGCGCCGGCCAAGAAATTCGCCAGGTGCGCGTGCAGGCACTTCACTCCGCGCCGCGTCCCGCCCACGCCTCCCTGGGCGCTGACGAGATCGGTCCGAACGGTAGCCGCTCGACGCCGTTCGGCGTACTGCGAATGCGTGCGGTTCAGTTCCTCATCGTCCACCAACTCCTCGTAGCGGTGCACGCCTCCCACGCTCTCGAGGCGGCTGACCGCCTCGCGCAGCTCCGGATCGACCAGCCAGAACAGCGTCGGCATGGGAGTTCCGTCGCGCAGGTGCGGTTCGTTCTCGATCACGACTGGACCTCCGTCAGCGCGCCGTCGAATGACGGCGAAGCGGCCGTCCAGCCCGCGCCCCAACAACTCCTCGACCGCGGCCACGTCCTCGGCCGACGCGTCCCGAAAGGTCAACGCCAGAACTCGAGCGTGTGCACGAGTCGCGACGCGAATCCTCCGAGTGTGGAGCGGTGCGACGTCGCCGCGGAGTGGAGCGGGCCGACCAGCGTCGACGCCGACGACGGAGCGACCAGAGGTTGGGTGCCCGGATCTCCACCGACGGAGCCGGAGTGCGATCCCGGAAGTACCTCGATGAGGCTCTGGCCCGGGGCGACGAGCTGGTAGTCCTGGCGCGCCAGGAGTGTCGCCGCGGCCTTCGTGGAGATCGACTTGGCCTCACGCGTGAGGGCGCGCTGCTGCTGTCGGATCAACGCGATCTGATTCGCGGTCGCGTCGATCTGCTTCTGCTGGTGCCACAGGGTTGACAACGGGAACCACGCGGCCAGCATGACCCCCGCAGTGAGTACCGCCAGCGCGAAGACCCACCGATGGTGGTCGCGCGTCGCGTTGTTATGTGATGGTGTCACCAGTCGCCCCCGACAAAGACGAGGCGCCCGGGAAGCGCGCCTGATCCCCGAGCAACTCCTCGAGTCTCAACAACTGATTGTACTTCGCCACTCGGTCCGAACGCGCCGGGGCGCCCGTCTTTATCTGGCCCGCGTTCGTCGCCACCGCGAGGTCCGCGATCGTGACGTCTTCGGTCTCGCCGGATCGATGCGAGATCACGACGCCGTACGAGTTACGCTGCGCCATCGCCACGGTCTCGAGCGTCTCGGTGAGGGTCCCGATCTGGTTGAGCTTGATGAGGATCGAGTTCGCCACTCCGCGGTCGATGCCGCGCTGGAACAGTTCCACGTTGGTGACGAAGACATCGTCGCCGACGAGCTGCAGCGAGTCGCCAAGTCGTCGCGTGATCGACGCCCACCCGTCCCAGTCCTCTTCGGCCATCCCGTCTTCGATCGAAATGATCGGATAGCGACCCGCCAGGTCGGCCCAGTAGTCGACCAGCTCCGCGCTGGTGAGCACGCGCCCCTCACCGTCGAGGTGATAGGCACCGTCGCGCCAAAACTCGCTCGCGGCGGGATCGAGCGCGATCGCGATGTCGTGACCTGGCGTACGACCGGTCGACTCGATCGCCTCGACCAGTACCTTGACCGCGGTCTCGTTGTCCGGCAGGTCCGGCGCGAAGCCACCCTCATCGCCGACAGCCGTGGAGAGCCCGCGCGCGGCGAACACCTCGCGCAGCGCGTGATAGGTCTCCACCCCCCAGCGCAGCGCCTCGGCGTAGGACGCCGCACCGACGGGCACGATCATGAACTCCTGGAAATCGATCGAGTTCTTGGCGTGGACTCCCCCGTTGACGACGTTCATCATCGGCATCGGCAACACGTGCGCGTTGACCCCACCGAGGTATTGGTGCAGGGCGAGTCCCGACTCGGCGGCCGCGGCCTTGGCGGTGGCCAGCGAGACCGCCAGAATCGCGTTGGCACCGAGGCGGGCCTTGTTGGGCGTGGCGTCCAGGTCGATCATCGCCAGGTCGACGGAGCGCTGGTCCAAGGCGTCATAACCCTCCAGGGCGTCGTTGATCTCCCCGTTCACGTAGCCCACCGCGGTAGAGACGCCTTTGCCGCCCCAGTCGGGGCCGCCGTCGCGCAGTTCCACGGCCTCGTGACGCCCGGTCGACGCGCCCGACGGGACAATGGCGCGACCCGACGCGCCCGACTCTAGGTAGACCTCGGCTTCGACGGTGGGATTACCCCGTGAGTCCAGGACCTGGCGGCCCCGGACCAGCTCAATCGCGCTCATCGGACCTCCCTTTTCGACCTCACGCTACTCGTCGAGCGTCGATGCTCTCTGCGACTCGACGTCGCGTATCTCATCGCGAAGTCGCAGCGCGCGTTCGCGCATCACCCCTTCAAGGTCCACTCCACTGAGACGCGCGGCTTCGACGAGGGCACTCAGCGCATCGCCCCACTCGGGCGCCGTGTCGCCGACGCCGACGACGTCGGGCGCGCTCGCGTCATCGAGCTCAAGGTGCGCGAGCGCGCCGCGCGCGCGATCGAGGGCCACACGGCCGCTCGTCGAGGTCAGATTGACCGTGACCGCCTTGCGCGCCAGTTTCGTGTAGAGGCTGAGCGACGGCTGTTGCCACGCCACCCCGTCGGTCACGCTGGTGCGACCCTTCTCGTCACGCTTGAGCACCTCCCAGCGCGCCGCCACCTCGGCGGCGTCGCGCGCGACCACGTCACCAAAGACGTGGGGATGGCGAGCGATGAGTTTCGCGCGTTCGGCGTCGGCGATCGACGTCAGATCGAAACGGCCCTCTTCGTCACCGAGCAACGCGTGGAAGACAACCTGAATGAGCAGGTCACCGAGCTCTTCCTCCACGTGGGCCACCGCGGCGTCCGTCAGCTCGCCGCGGGCGTCGAGTTGCACGAACGTCTCCAGGGCGTCGAGCGCCTCGTAGGACTCCTCGAGCAAGTGGCGAGTAAGCGACGCGTGGGTTTGGGCGACGTCCCAGGGACAGTCGCGACGCAACCGACGAGCCAGTTCCACCAGGTCGTCGACGGCGGTGCCCGCGGTGCGCAGCTCGTCGACCCAAAGTGACGTCAGGTGGTCGGCCGCAAAGGTCGCGAGTCGCCGGGCCTCGAGGACCTCGACCCGCTGGTCGGCCAGACCCAGGTGGTGCAGCACGGTGACGGCGCAATCGGGAGCCACGCGCTCGGCGACTACGGCGAGGACCTCGGGCGAGTACGCCTGAAGAACCAATAGTGGTCCCGGCCCGCGCCACGGGTCCGCTCCGTCGAGCGCGTCCACAATGCGCAGGCCTAACGTCATGGGATCGCGTCCGAGCACCGCGCAGGCGAGGTCGATCACGGAGACCGCGGGTTCGCAGATCACCTCGACGGCGCCACGAACGCGCAGTCGCTCGACCGTCGACTCGGCGACCGTAGGAGATCCGGGTACCACGTAGAGCACCTCGCGGGTGGGTGACGACGCGGCGAGTCCCGCCAGGTCCTCGACGATGGCGTCGTAGAGGTCGTCGAAGGAGCTAGCCCGCTCGTACCACTCGTCGTAGCTCACGACGTCGGTGAATTCGGCGGCCGCCGGATGGACCCGGGTGCGCAGGCGCGCGACCGGTGCGACGCCGATCAGTTCACGCGTGCGCGCGGTGATCTGTCCGGCGTCGCTGGGGCCCAGCCCCACGACGCGTACGACGGGGCGACTCACTTATACGTCGCCCCGGATGTCCCGGCGAGCACCGACGCACCCGTGACGTCCGGATTCGGCGGCGTCGCGGGCACGAAGACCGCGGGGCCGCTCGACGAGTACCCCCATCGCCCGAAGGCCGGGTCCACGGCGACCTTGGTGTGAGCGAGGATCCGCTGCTTGACGAGACCGGCCGCGTTCGCGTTGAGGGACTGCACGTCGGCGTAGACCTGGCTCGCAGCCTGGGTGAAGGCCGTGACGGTACGCCTGGTCACCGCGACGTACAGCGCGTAGGTCTGCCCGTTGCTCGCCGTGAACGACCGAGGGGTGACGGGAAAGGTGTCTAGCGGCGTGGCGCCGATGTCACTGCGGACCGCGGGGTACGCACTCTGGCCGGGTGAGTAACAGCCCAGCGCCCCGCCCTTGGCCTTGGACGGCGTATCGAGCGAGTACTTGGACACCAACTGGGTCACGCTCAGCCCGCTCTGCTGGTCGGCGCGAAACGCGCTGACCCGGCTCGGTGCGACCACGGCCACACTCACGCACAGCTGGTCGTAGGCGCTCAGATGGGAGGTGTAGTAGGTGCGCAGTGAGGCCGCGCTGAGTTTGATCGTCGTGTCGAGCCTGCTCACCAGGTAGAGCGACGCGGCCTGGGCTTTGAGTTGGGCGGCGAGCATCTCAGCCGGCATCGCCGCGAGCGCCTGGGCCGACGTCCCGGTGCAGCGTCCGGCTGCCGCCTGGGTGAGCTCACCCTCCAGTGACGAACGGGCCACTGCCAGGCGGCTGGGTGTCGCGCGGAAGCCAAAGCGTCGCTGCACGTACTGCACGATCGCCAGACCCTCGACGCGCAGGCTGGCCCACGCCGCCGCGCCCGACGCACCGAACGTGCCCCCGCCGGCGCCCGAACCAAAGGAGGTCGAGCCGAATGTTTCCAAGTAACAGGTCAGCGTGGGACTCATCGAGATCGCCGACAACTCCGAGCGCAGCGCGGACGCCGACACTCGTGTCGCACCCACGCGAACACCCGACGAGGCGCCGCTCAGCCCGAATGCCCCGGCTCCGAGCACGGCGATGACGAACACGGCGATGACACGGCGCACCCCGTCATGCTACCGAGCGGTCTACGTATCCCCCGACGCGATGGTCTCGGCGAGAAGGTCACGCAAACGCCGCGGGGTCACGCCACCGGGGTCGAGCTCGACGCGCAGTTCACGTTGGTCCTCGTCGTAGGCGCGCGAGCCGTGGCGCCGACGAAGCCGCACCTGCTGAGAGAGGCTCAGCGACAGCGGCGAGACGCGCACCAGCGGAGCCGAGCGCACACCCGGACGCGCGGGCATGACCACCAGGGTGCTCACCCCGATCGCGACGCACTCCAGACGAAGCGCGGCGAGTTCCAGCAGGCCCTGCGCGGCTGGCGGCAACGGCCCGTAGCGGTCCGCCCACTCATCGCGCAGGTCATCCAGCTCATCGAGCGTGCTCAGCGAGGCCAGTCGGCGGTACGCCTCGAGCCGCGCGTCGTCGGCTTCGACGTAGTCCTTGGGCAGGTGGGCCTCGCCCGGGACGTCGAGGGTGACGGTCGCCACCGGCGGCGCCACGTAGCCCTTGGCGTCGGCCACCGCCTCGGCGACCAGTTGGACGTAGAGGTCGTAGCCCACCGCGGCCACGGGTCCGGATTGGTCGTGACCGAGCAGGTTGCCCGCCCCGCGGATCTCCAGGTCGCGCATCGCGATCTTGAAACCGCTGCCCAGCGCGGTGTTGTCGCCGATCGTGCGCAGGCGTTCGTACGCCGTTTCGGACAGGACCTGATCGGGCGGGTGGAAGAGGTAGGCGTAGGCGCGCTGGCCACCGCGGCCGACCCGGCCGCGCAGTTGGTGCATCTGGCCGAGACCGAGCCGTTCGGCGCGGTCGACGATCAGCGTGTTGACCGACGGCAGGTCGATGCCCGACTCGACGATCGTGGTGCACACGAGCACGTCGTAGCGTCGCTGCCAGAAGTCGATCATGACCCGCTCGAGGGTGCCCTCATCCATCTGGCCGTGGGCGATAGCGACGCGCGCGTCGGGCACCAACTGGGTCACGCGACGCGCGACCTGGTCGATGTCGTGGACGCGGTTGTGGACGTAGAAGACCTGGCCCTCACGAAGGAGCTCGCGTCGGATCGCCTCGGTGACCGCGGCCTCGTTGTACTCACCGACGTGAGTGAGGATGGGCCGTCGGTCCGCCGGCGGCGTCGTGACCATTGAGAGGTCGCGGATCCCCGCGAAGGCCATCTCCAGGGTTCGTGGGATCGGACTCGCGCTCAGGGTGAGAACGTCGATCCCCACCGTGCGCGCCTTGATCGCTTCCTTGTGGGTGACGCCGAAGCGCTGCTCCTCGTCGACGACCAGCAGTCCGAGATCCTTGAAGTCGACGCCGTCGGAGAGAAGCCGATGGGTGCCCACGACGACGTCGAGCGTCCCCTCCTTCAGGTCACGGATCGTCGTCGCCGCCTCGGCGTCGTCGACGAAGCGACTCAGCAGCGCCACGCGAACCGGGAACCCGGCGAAGCGCTCGGACAGCGTCACGAAGTGCTGGCTAGCCAGCAGCGTCGTCGGTACCAGGATGGCCGCCTGCTTGTTGTCCTGGACGGCCTTGAAGATCGCGCGCACCGCGATCTCGGTCTTGCCGAACCCGACGTCGGCGCACACCAGCCGGTCCATGGGCCGGGGGCGCTCCATGTCGGCCTTCACGTCGTCGATGGCCTGGGCCTGGTCGGCGGTCAGCGTGTAGGGGAAGAGCTCTTCCATTTCGCGCTGCCACTGGGTGTCGGGGCCGAAGGCGTGGCCCGGGGCGACCGAGCGAAGTCGGTACAGGTCAACGAGCTCCTGAGCCACGAGGAACGCCGCGGCCCGGGCCTTGGCGCGCGTGCGCTGCCACTCGGCGCCGCCCATGCGCGACAGCGTCGGCGCGTCGCCACCCGTGTAGGGGGTGAGCGCGTCGATCTGCTCGGTCGGCCAGTAGCTGCGCCCATCCTTGAACTCCAAGATCAGGTAGTCGCGCACCGTGGCGTTGATGGCGCGCGTGGTCGTGCCGGCGAAGCGCGCGACCCCGTGCTGGCGGTGCACGACGTAGCTGCCCACGGCCAGGTCGTCGAAGAATCCGTCGACGGTGCGCGAGCGCGTCCGCGCGGCCCGGTGCACCGCCCGGCGACCAGTGAGGTCGCTCTCGCTCCACACGACGAGCGCAGGGTCCTCGAGGCTGAACCCGGCGGGCAGGGAACTCTCGAGCACGCTGAGACGCACGTCGAGCACGGCGTCGGGTCGCGTGGACACCTCCAGGCCCTCGGCTCGCAACTGGTCGGCCATTCGTTCGAGCCCCGACGGATTGGTGGTGAGCACGACACCGCGGCGCCCCGGGGACCACTGTCGAACGTGCGCGGCCAGGCGGGACGGGTCGCCCTGGACCAGGGGTGGCGGCGTGATCGCGGGCGCCGCGTCCAGCACTCCCGTGGGTGTGGCAATCGTCAGGTCGACGCGACCCTCGAGGGCCCGAGCGAAGGGCACGTGCAGCAGCGGGATCTCCGACGTCGCCTTCCAGGTCGCGGCGACCGTGGCGGCGAGTTCTCCTTCTTCGTCGAGCAACTCAACCAGGCGACGCTCGACGCGTTCGGGTTCGACGACCACGCACCGCACATCCGCCACCAGGTCCAGGAGAGACTGCGGTCGCGAGACGAAGAGCGGCATCCACCCCTCCATCCCGTCAAAGAGCTTCGCCTCGGCCAAGCGATCGAAGACGCTGCGACCCCACGGCGCGCTCTCGGCCAGCACGAGAGCGCGCTCCCGCGAGTGCTCGTTCAGGATCCATTCGCGGGCCGGGGCCATCGACGCTTGGTCGAGATCGGTGAGGGATCGTTGATTGGCGATGTCGAAGGTGGTCAAGCGCTCGAGCTCATCGCCGAAGAGGTCCAGTCGCACCGGCTGCTCGTCCTGGGCGGGCCAGACGTCGACGATGCCGCCGCGCACCGCGATCTCGGCGCGGTGCTCCACCAGTCTCTCGCGCCGGTAGCCGTAGCCGACGAGCGCCGCCACGAAGTCGTCGCGGTCCATCGCCGCGCCGCGGCGAACCACCAGGGCGGGACGCGGCTCTTCTGGGGGAAGGATCTGACTCAGCGCACGCACGGACGCCACCAGCACACGGGGTCGCGCGCCGTCGAGCAGCCGACGCGCGAGCACGCTGCGTCGGGCCATGACGGCGGTGTCCGGGCTGACGCGCTCAAGCGGGTGCGTGTCCCACCCCGGCCACAGCGCCACCTCCTCGTCGGGACCCAGCAGCGCGGCCAACGCGTCGTGCATTTGCTCGGCCTCGGTCGACGTCGCCACCACCACGACGGAGCACGACACCTCGAGAGCGTGGGCCGCCACCACGAGCGGGGTGGCGAAGGCACTCGGCGTGACCGCGCCGCTGGCGTGGGCCGCGCGCACCGCCGGTGCCACGCGGTCCAGTACCCGCCGTAGGCCCACCGACTCAGTCACGCGCTGCGTTCACCCGCCTCTGTGCCTCATCGAAACCGACGTCGAGAAGCAGCTCCAGTGCATCGGCCGCGCGCGCGACGGCCGCGTCGCGCGCCTCGCGTTGCGCGGCGCTGGGTCGACGCAGCACGTACTGCGCCCCCTGCTCCTTGGACGCGGGCTTACCAATCCCGATGCGCAGCCGCGCGAACTCCTGGGTTCCGAGCACCTGAGAGACCGACCGCAGGCCGTTGTGGCCGGCCAATCCGCCGCCGAATCGAAACTGCAGGCGGCCCGGCTCCAGGTCCAGTTCGTCGTGCACCACCACCAGGCGCGACAGGTCCTCCAGCGAGGTGCGCCGCAGCAGTGGCGCCAGCGCCGCGCCGGACTCGTTCATGAACGTCGTGGGAACGGCCAGGGTCACCGGACCCTGGGGCGACTCGACGGTTGCGGTGTCGCAGCGCTGACGACGTTCGTGGGTGAGGCGCACCGCACGTCGCGCGGCGACCAGACGCACGGCGTCGCCCCCGACGTTGTGGCGCGACCCGTCGAACTCGGATCCGGGATTGGCCAGGCCCACCACGACCAGCGAACTGGCTCGGCCTCGACGCGGCCCCTCGCGCGCGCGCCGAAGCGCCACGGCGGACTACTCCGCGGGTTCGGCGACCGGAGCCACCACGTCCTCGACCGGGACCTCGGACTTGGCCACCCGGCCGGGGTGTGTGGTCACGACCGTCGCAGTGGGGTCGATGGCCGACTCGACGCCCTCGGGCAGGGTGAGGTCGGCGACGCGGATCGACGAGCCGACGGCGAGCTCCGAGATGTCGACCTCGAAGTGGGTCGGGATCTGGTCGGGACGGCTCTTGATCTCCAGACTGAACATCTGCTGGTCGACCTCCCAGTCCGCGTGTCGTACCTCGACAGCGTCGCCGATCAGGTGCAGCGGGACCTCGGTGACGACCGGCTTGTTGGGATCAATCACCTGGAAGTCGATGTGAGAGACGGTGCCGCGCACCGGGTGACGCTGGATCTCGCGCGCCATGACCAGGTAGTTCTGGCCCTCGGCCTCGAGCGTGATCAACGAGTTGAGGCCCTGCTCGCCGGACACGGCGGTGCGAAACGCCTTGGCGTCCACCGCAACGGCGAGCGCCGTGACGCCCTCGCCGTAGACGACGGCGGGAATAGACCCCTCGTGGCGAAGGCGCCGGGCTCCGCGCGACCCGAGGGCGCGACTCGTCGACGCGTGCAACGTGATCTGGGACATGGCGACTCCTCGAAGGACGGCCGGCGCGAGGCCGTGCACGGGATGACCAGTCTATCCCCCGGCGCGACGAGCGGTTTAAAGCAGGTTCTCGCCGCTGAAGATGGACGACACCGAGGTGTCCTCGAAGATGGCCGAAATGGCGTTGGCCACGATGTTGGCAATGGAGAGGATCTCGAGCTTCTCGAATCGCCGATCGGGCCCTAAGGGCAGGGTGTCGGTCACGATCACGCGCGAGATCGGGGCGTTGAACAGCCGGTCGACGGCCGGCGGGGAGAACACGGCATGGGTGGCCATGACCCAGATGTCCTCGGCGCCGTGGGACTTCAGCAGGTCGCACGCAGCCACGATGGTGCCGGCCGTGTCGATCATGTCGTCGATCAACACGCAGTGGCGACCGTCGACGTCACCGACGATGTGGCGCGCTTCGGCGATGTTGGTGGCGCCGCGCGGCCGGCGAGTCTTGTGGATCAGGGCCAGGTCGCAACCCAAGTGCTGGGCGTAGCGCTCGGCGACCTTGACGCGGCCGGCGTCGGGCGCCACGACCACCAGCTCGTGCGGATTGGTGTGGGCCTTCAGGTAGTCCTCGAGCACCGGCGCGGCCACCAGGTGGTCCACCGGGATGTCGAAGAAGCCCTGGATCTGGCCCGAGTGAAAGTCCACCGAGAGCACTCGAGTGGCCCCGGCGGTTTGGAGCATGTCGGCGATCAGCTTGGCGGTGATCGGCTCGCGCCCGGCGGACTTGCGATCCTGGCGCGCGTAGCCGTAGTTGGGGATCACCGCGGTGATGCTCTTGGCCGAGGCGCGCTTGGCGGCGTCGATCATGATGAGCTGCTCCATGACCGCGTCGTTGACCGGTGACGAGTGGGTCTGGACGATGAAGACGTGGGCCCCACGGATGGACTCGTCAAAGCGGCAGTGAATCTCTCCGTTGGCGAACTCGCGCAGGTTGGGCTCGGTGAGGCTCACACCCAACTGGTTGGCGATGTCCTTGGCCAGTTCTGGGTGGCAGCGACCGGTGGTGATCACGAGGCGGCGCTTGGCGAGAGACTCCACGGCGCCAGCGTACAAGGTGTCTGGCGCCACCTACGGGGTCACGCGGGTGAAGGCCGCCACGATCGCTGAGTCCTCCACGCGCGACCCCGGGGTCAGCACCACGAACGACCCGACTCGCGCGTCGGCGCCCACCGTGGCGCTCGTCGCCTCGACGGTCGCGACGCGGGCGTCCGCGCCCACCGTGGTGTCGCTCAACACGGCGTACGGTCCGATCTGGGCGCCGCGTTCGATGACGCACCGGCCGTTGAGGACGGTCCCGGGCAGGAGCGAGACCTCTGGCGCGAGCACGACGTCGGCGTCGACGTAGGTGTGCTCCGGGTCCCACATCGTGACCCCACGGCGCATCCAGCGCTCGTTGATCCGACGACGCAACACGGCCTCCGCGTGGGCCAGCTGCGCGCGGTCGTTCACACCCGCGCACTCGCCGGAGTCAGCTACCAGCAGCGCGTCGGTCAGGTGGCCCGCGTCGTGCAACTCCGCCACGACGTCGGTCAGGTAGTACTCGTTCTGGGCGTTGTGGCGACCCACGCGTCGCAGCGCCGGTCCGAGCAGGCTCTCGCGCACCACCATGATCGCCGTGTTCACCTCGCGCACGGCGCGTTCCTCGTCGGTGGCGTCGCGGTCCTCGACGATCCGCTCCACGGAGCCGTCGCGGGCACGCACGAGGCGTCCGTACCCGGTCGGGTCGTCCAGCTCGGCCGACAGTACGGTCAGCGCGGCCTGGGAGTCTCGGTGTCGCGCCAGCAGAGCGCGCACCGTGCTCGGCCGCAGCAGCGGGGTATCGCCGGGCAGGATCAGGACGTCGCCGTCGGTGCCGCCCATCACCTCGGCCACCGTGGGCAGAGACACCGCGACGGCGTGACCGGTCCCGAGTTGCTCGGGCTGTTCGACGAACATGAGGGTCGGGTCGGAACCGGCGCGCTCGCTGAGCGACTTCTCGACCCACGTGGCGCCGTGTCCGACCACGACGACCAGCGCGCGCACCTCTTCGTGGACCGCGGCTTCGAGCACGTACTGCACCATCGGTCGCCCGCAGAGTCGGTGCAAGGCCTTGGGCCGCGACGAGCGCATCCGTGTCCCCTCCCCCGCGGCGAGCACGACGACACAGGTGGGGCGGATCACCTCCCCATTGATAGCAGCCGTCTTCTACGATTCCGTGCGTGGCGCTGGTTCCCTACGACGAGTTCTCGATGTTCCACGAGAACCTGAGCGAATGGGGACTCGAGGTGGGCGTGCCGGAGGTTCGACGCTTTCACGTCACCGTCGACGGACTGCGCCAACTGAGTGGGCTGGCGTGGGGAGTCGGCGAACCCGACCTGGTCTTGATCCACGGTGGCGCCCAAAACGCACACACTTTTGACACCGTGGCCCTCGCCCTGCAGCGACCGCTGCTCGCGCTGGACCTGCCGGGCCACGGTCACTCCGACCCCGGGCCGTTCGGTGCTTCGTCGGTCGTCGGCCACGCCCGCGACGTCGCACGCGCGCTCGAGCAGCTGGTGAGAGCGCCGCATCCGCTGGTGGGGATGTCCCTCGGTGGACTGGTCGCCTTGGTGGTGGCCCACGAGCGACCCGACCTCGTCTCGAAGCTGGTGCTCATCGACATCACCCCCGGCGTCACGTCGGCCAAGGCGAGCCACGTACTCAACTTCGTGAACGGACCGGCCAGCTTCGAGGACTTCGATGCGTTGCTCGCGCGCACCGTCGCCCACCACCCGACTCGCTCGGTCTCCTCGCTGCGCCGCGGGATCCTTCACAACGCGCTGCAGCGCAGCGACGGCACCTGGGTGTGGCGTCACCAGCAGCATCCCGCGGCGCCAGCCGAGCCACCCGACGCGGGCGACCTGTGGTCCCAGTTGGGCGAGCTCACGGTACCGGTGACGTTGGTGCGCGCCCTCGGCGAAACGTCCGTGGTGGACGACGCCGACGAGGCCGAACTGCGCCGGCGCCGGCCCGACGCCGAGGTCGTGGGGGTCGAAGGCGCGGGCCATTCGATCCAAGGTGACGCGCCGCTCGAGTTGGCCGCCATCCTGGACCGCCTGAGGTGAGCCTCACCCTCTACGGCGTGATCGCCCTGACGTTCATGATGTCGATGTACGCGCTAGAGGGACGCGGCCGCCGCTTCGTGGCGGCGTTCGCGCTGGGCTGCGCGCTGTCGAGCGTCTACGGGTTTGCCTCAGGGGCGTGGCCCTTCGGCGCGGTCGAGGCGGTGTGGACCCTGATCGCCCTGCGGCGCTTCCAGCGCGGTGCCTGAGCGACGCGTGACGTCGATGAGACCCGAGCTGGCGGGGGAGGGCTCGAACCTCCAACCTTCGGATCCAAAGTCCGCTGTTCTGCCAGTTGAACTACCCGCCACCGCGGTACGTGACAATCTTCCGAGATTCTTACAGAATGTCTGAGGATGCTTAATACCAAAGAGACACACTAGGGCCTCACCCACTTAGAAAGCCGAGCCGTGCCGCCAGGCGCTCCCACCTCCTACGTCGCCATCGTGGACGACGACGCCGCGATACGCGCCGCCCTGGGTCGCGCCCTGCGCATGGAGAACTACGAGGTCGACCTGTTCGAAGATGGGCTCAGCGCCCTGCGGGCCGTCCAGCTGCGCGCACCGGACGCCGTGGTGCTCGACTTGCAACTTCCCGATATCGACGGACTGGAGGTCTGTCGACGAATCCGGCGCGCCGGAGACACCACACCCATCTTGATGCTCACCGCGCGCGACGCGGTCAACGACCGGGTCGAGGGCCTCGACGTCGGCGCCGACGACTACCTGGTCAAGCCGTTCGATTTGGCTGAACTGCTGGCGCGCCTACGCGCGCTGCTGCGTCGACACAACTTCGCCGAAGGTGACGAGGCGGTTTTGCGGTTCGAGGACCTGTCGATGAATCCGGCCACGCGCGAGGTGCGCCGCGGCGATCGCTCGATCGAGCTCACCAAGATCGAGTTCGACCTGTTAGAGCTGTTCCTGCGCCACCCACGCCAGGTGCTCTCGCGCGACCAGATCCTCGACCTCGTATGGGGCTACTCCTTCGACTCGGGAACCAACTCGCTGGCCGTGTACATCGGTTATCTGCGCCGCAAGCTCGAAGAGGCCGGTGAGGCGCGACTCATCCAGACGGTGCGCGGCGTCGGGTACGCCTTGCGCACGACGTGACCTTTCGCTCGCGGGTCATCGCCGCCACCGTCGGCGTCGCCGCGGTGGCGGTCATCGTGGCCAGCCTGTCCTCGTTCCTTGCCACGCGCAATGCGCTGCTGCGTTCGGTGGACGAGTCGCTGCACCAGGCGTCGTTGTCCATGGCTCACATGACAGTCGGTGACGTCGCACCCACCACCGGGACCTTCTTCGAGCTCGTGCTCGCCAACGGCCAGACCAAGCCCCCTTCCAGCGTCCCGATCGACGCCACGATCCGTTCCGCGGCCACCGGCCACGGCGGTCAAGTCCTGCGCACCGTGAACTTTCGCGGCGAGTCCTACCGCGAGCTCATCATCCCGCTGCCCCAGAACTCACTGGTGGGCTGCGAGTCGGGGGTGGTCTGCGTCGTGTCCACCAAGTCGGCCGCACTCCTGCTCGTGAACATCACGGGCCAGACGAGCGAGCTGCGCACCTTGGTGCGCACCTTGCTCTTCATCTCCGCCGCGGGTCTCTTGATGGCGCTCGGGCTGGGTCTGTTCATCGCGCGCACCGCACTGCACCCCCTCGAGGAGGTGACCGACGAGATCGAGCAGGTGGCCGAGACCACCGACATGAGCGCGCGGATCCCCGAGGGCGGCGCGGACGAACTGGGTCGGCTGCGTCGCGTCTTCAATCGCCTCATGAGCTCGGTCCAGAACAGCCAGAACCAACAGCGACAGTTGGTGCTCGACGCGAGCCACGAGTTGCGCACGCCGCTGACGTCGCTGCGCACCAACGCCCAGGTTCTCTCGCGCGCGCGCGAGTTGAGTGACCACGACCTGCACCAGATCTCCTACGACGTGGTGGCCCAGGTCGACGAGCTGGCCGCACTCGTGACCGACCTAGGCGAATTGACCCGTGGCGAGCGCAGCGAGGGCCCGGTGGTGGCGCTGCGCCTCGACGAGGCCGTCGACGAGTGCGTGGACACGGCGAGGACCCACGCGCGAGTCAAGGACATCACGATCGAGGCCGAGGTGGAACCTTCCGTCATCCTTGGTCGGCACGACCGACTGGTGCGCGCCATCACCAACCTGTTGACCAACGCCGTGAAGTTCACCCCGCCGGGCGGACGGGTCCGGGTGATCTGCGCGAACGGCGTCCTGACGGTCAGCGACAGCGGGCCGGGTATCGCCCTCGAGGATCGACCCCACGTCTTCGACCGCTTCTGGAGGTCGGCCTCAGCACGCGGTCTCCCCGGCTCAGGACTCGGCCTGTCGATCGTGGCCCAAGTGGTCAACGAGCTCGGGGGCACGGTCACCATCGACAAGGACCCGGACCTGGGCGGAGCCCGGTTCCGCCTGACCCTGCCCGAAGGAGACGAGGCCTCTTGAATCGAGTGAATTCTGCCGAATTTCTTAATTGACCAATGACTGCTCCTTAGGCCCATCGGGGACAATGGACCCTTAAGGAGCCCCATGCGCCCCATCACTCGCACCCCCCAGCAGCGTGACCGCCGTTTCGCCCGAGCCCGTCGGTTGACCCAAACGGTCTTCGTCGGAGCCGGCGCGGCGTCGGCCGTGCTCACCGGTTTTGTCGCCGCGAACGCCAAACCGGTGACGACGACGCCCGTCACCGCGCCATCGACCACCACGACAGTCACGCAACCGTCGGGCGAGAACGACGACTCCGCGTCGACTGTGCCCACGACGGCGCCCGCAACCGGGTCCACCGTGCCCACAACAGCGCCTGTGACCTCGACCACCGTCTGCACGACGACGCCGTCGGGCACCGTCACTTGCTACTAGCCAGAACGTCCGATGACATGCGACTCGACACACTGTGGCCATCTCACCCGCGCGCACTGCACGCCGCTGGCCCGATCCTGAACTTTGAGACATGGGGCCTCTCGGGTACCCTCGCGACTGAGAATCCAGACGACCTCGGCGTCGCGACGCAGCGTCTCTGGTACTGGATCGGTGCGATCGACAACGCGTGCAATCGATTTCGTCCCGACTCGGAGATCTCGACTCTCAATCGGCACCAGGCGGCGCCGATGCCTGTGAGCACGATGTTTGAACTCGCATTGGCAGCGGCGCTTCGCGCCGGCGAACTCAGCGCGGGACTGTGTGACCCGACCGTCCTGCCGGCTCTGCTGGCTCTGGGCTACGACCGCGACTTCGACGTCGTGGCGCGGCAACGGTGTGTTGTCGCGGGCCCGGCGGCTCCCGCCCCCGGCGTCGACGCCATCCACTGGGACCGCTCGCGCCATACCGTCACGCTGGCGGACGGCTGCACGATTGACCTCGGGGCGAGCGCCAAGGCGTTGGTCACCGACCTGGTCGCGGACGAGTTCGTCACTCACGGCGGAATTGTGGTCGAGATCGGAGGCGACGTCGCGGTGCGCGGGCGGGGCCCAGACGGGCCCTGGGCCATTGGCGTGAGTGACTCGCTAACCATCACGGGGCGAGAACCTCGCGTCTCGCTTGAGAACGGGGGTGTGGCAACGTCCTCCACGACGGCGCGATCTTGGGTTGCGAGCGAGCGGGTCGTGAATCACATCATCGACCCACGCACGGGGACCTGCGCACGCGGACCGTACGCCACGGCCACGGTGGCGGCCGGCGACTGCGTCGCCGCGAACGCGTTCGCCACCGCCGCGCTGCTGTGGGGAGACGACGCCGGCTACCACATCGCGCAGGCGGGCCACTCCGCGCGACTGGTACGCCTCGACGGCACCGTGGAGTTCGTCGGCGGCTGGCCCGCCGAGGCGGTGTTGGCGTGAGCGCCCTGACGTCGCCGTATCTGTGGTACTCGACCCGCGCCACCGGCATGGTGACGATGGGGCTGTTCACCCTCGTGGTCGTCCTGGGCACCTTCGTCGCCAACCGCGTCGGTGGTGACCGCTTCGGTCGCTTCGAGATCAACGAGTTGCACCGCTCGGTATCGATGGTGGCAATCGTCTTTCTGGCCATCCACGTGATCACGACCGTTGCCGACAGCTACGTCCCCACTGGAGTGCTGTCGGTCGTCGTCCCCTTCACGTCCGCCTACCGTCGAGTCGCCGTCGGCGTCGGTGCAGTGTCCCTTGACCTCCTCCTGGCGGTGTGGATCTCGAGCCTGCTCAAAGCGCGCATCGCGAACACCTCATGGCGATTCATCCACTGGTTCAGCTGGATGGCCTTCGCCACCGCTCTGGTTCACGCCTATCTGACCGGAACCGACGCCCGACACGGCTGGGGCCTCGCCCTGCTCGTTCTGTGCGCGGCGTCCGGCCTGGCGGCAGCGCTCTGGCGATTCCTCGCTCGGCCGACGAGGGCGGCGGGCCGCACCGCACTCTCGCCGCTCACGGCGAACGCGACCCTCGCGCCACGCGCGCAAGGCGCACCACCCTCGCGTCCCAATGCGGTCGCCGCGTCTCGCGGCGCCTCGCGCCCCACATCACGTCCCTTGGGATCTGGGTCGCGGTCGCACTCGAATCCGCCGAGTACCTACACGCACGATGCTGAGCGCCCATTCAAGAGGCGCCCGCGACCATGATCGCCGAACGCACACTTCCACGCGTCCTGCACGGCGCGTCGGGGCGCCCTCTTTCGCTGTCCCAGCACGAATCAGCCTTCGGCGCTTCGACCTCAGGTCCCCTGCTGGATCACCTGGAGGCTTCGGGACTCACCGGTCGAGGAGGCGCCGCGTTCCCCACCTACCGCAAGGCCCGCCTGCTGCGCGAACATCGCGGTCACCACAAACTCGTCGTGGTCAACGCCATGGAGGGCGAACCCGCTGCTCATAAGGACCAGACGCTGCTAGCGACGAACCCGCACCTGGTCCTCGACGGCGCCCGGATGCTGGCGTCGACCATCGGGGCGAAGGACATCGCCGTGTGCGTCTCGCGCGAGAACGTGACGACGGTCAACAATCTTCAGCGCGCCATCCACGAACGCGAGCGCCGCGACGAGCGCGGCGTTCGCTTCGAGCTGCACACACCGCCGCAGCGTTACGTGGCGGGCGAGGAGTCGGCGCTGGTGCACTGGCTCAACGACAACGAGTCACTCCCCCAATATCGCGCGCGGCGGCCCCACGTGCTGCGCATTGGACACGCCCCGGCATTGGTGGACAACGCCGAGACCTGCGCCAACGTCGCGCTGATCGGCCGTTTCGGTGCCGATTGGTTCCGCGGCGTCGGGACGCAGCGCAGCCCCGGCAGCGTGTTGGTGTCGGTCTCGGGCGCGGTCGAACGTCCGCACGTCCTCGAGGTCGCTCTCGGTACGCCACTGCGCACGGTACTGCGTCACGGTGGTGCCGACACCGACCCCCAGGCCGTCCTGCTCGGCGGCTACGGCGGATCGTGGCTCGACGCCGAGCACCTCGACGTCGCGTTGGCCGATGAGACCCTCGTCCCCTTGGGTGCGAGCGTCGGCGCGGGCGTGGTCGTCGTCTTGGCCCGCTCCGGATGCGGCGTCGCCGAGACCCAACGGATCGTGCGCTGGATGGCGAATGAAAGCGCACGCCAGTGCGGACCCTGCGCCTTCGGGCTGCCGGCGCTCGCGAGCGACCTGGCGCACCTGGTCAACCCGGGGCGCGACGCGTCTGACGCCTACG